>Ga0268262_10000532_pt1 | contig 49962 bp, 52 predicted proteins | sample TergutNc150P3_FD_190354 | JGI IMG/M metagenome (GOLD analysis project Ga0268262, IMG submission 190354) | Nasutitermes corniger P3 segment gut microbial community from laboratory colony in Florida, USA - Nc150 P3 (SPAdes) (version 2) | ecosystem: Host-associated > Arthropoda: Insects >... | reverse complement strand
TTTGGTTTCATTATTCTTCCCCCCCCTCTTTTGGTTCTGGCAGGCATTGAATCAACGCCTGTAGATTTGCCGAGTTAAATAACAAAGTCGTTTTATCTTTGCTTTGAAAAACTTTCCAATCGCTAATAGCAAGCGGATTTAGCCTAGAGTAATCCATTCTAATTCCAGCGTTGCAAATCTGAAATATGGCTTCCGAATCGTACTCGCGATTTATTTCAAGCGATGCAATAATAGGCTTTATGTTTTTGGTTGAAAAAATAACATCGTGCCATTTTGGGAATGGTTCCTCAAATTCCCTTTTGTAAAGCATTACTTCTTGGGAATTGGATTTGATAATTTCATAATCGCCCGCCTCAAACTCAATCCCTTCAAGTCCCTCCATAGACACTGTGTGGAGTGAATTTAAATCGGTTGCGATTAGCAAATATTTACCACCGCTTGCCTCTACCAAAATCCTATTATAGATTTTAATGTCGGCTTTGTCTTTCCCTGTCGCTGCCAGCAAAAATTTAAGACTGCTGAATTGCGGTTGTTCCTTGTGGCATCTGTAAAGCATAATATACCTCCTATGGTTTAGCTTTAAGTGAATTTTGTTCCATCGGCTCCCAGCGGTCGCACGTATGGTTTGGTAAAATTTCAGTATTCAATAATTCGCAAATACCGCTAAATATTTTCCGTTTTTTGCAGCAACCGCAAAACGTGGATTGCCGATAATTAACCTCTGCTTTATATTCTTCAATGGATTTACGCTTCATCTTTGCAACCCCCTATTATTTCAAAAAGTTCTTTGGCTGCTCCGTTCATTTCTGTAAGCACGGGAACAATTCCCTCAAATACAATAACAGAATAAAACTTAGGGTCTTTCATTATCATAATTCCTTTTTCGTCATTGCCAAGCCAATAAGAGGCGTGACCCATTCCAAATTCATCATGGGTTTTGTAATCCCAGTCGCCCTTTTTAAATCCACCTTCTTTTGCCACCTTCAATAAATTTTCTGCCATACTCATACCGCTTCCTCCTGCAAAAAGTCCAGCATTCGTTCTCTTTTGATTCCAAATTCTTCACCATTCTCAATTAATAAATTAAGCCCCGCTTCCGCAATTATATATAATTGCCTGCGCGGAATATCTGGGCAACGCTCCATTAATCGGTCTGTTTGTAAATTCAGTATTTCGCTAATCGTCATATTGCCTCCTATTTTCGCGCTCGCATAAAGTTCTTAATTGCCGTGAATTTAAATCTATAAGCCACCTTGTTAAAAAATTTCCTTTGTATTTCGCAAAACTTTCTATAAACTCCCTTGCATACGAAAGTTGCAATACTTCTGGAAGATGCTCGCTTTTATTATTTTCCAAAAAACATCTAGCCAAATCTTTTTTGCTTGGATTACTACTCATTTTAAAGTCTCCTTATTCAAGGCAAGAGGCGCACCACTATTGTCAGTACCCTCTCTTGGATTGTTGCTCGGCGGATTTACCGCCCCCTGCCTTTTTAGCTCCGGTTTCTTCTTATCCAATTCTCCGCTATATCCCTGCCATTTCATTTTTGTAATTTCATTCTCAACTTTACCGATGCGTTCCATAGCTTCTTTTATGGATTCAAAATTTTTTTGCGCAATTTTTGCAACTTCATTCAATAGCCTGTTGCGGGAAGTGTATGTTTTATCCCAATGCTTGCGCTTGCTCGCTTTAATTGCTTCTTGCGCCTCTTTTGGAGTTTTATACTTCCTTGCGCGCCCGCTGTTTATGCCACCCATATTTTACCCCCTTTCGGTTTCGTAGAAACTGTTTGTACTTACCCAGCCTGTTTCCCAAGGCTTAGGCTGCGAATCTGGAACTTTTCTTGGCGGAAGGTTGTACTTGTAAATACCACCGTGTACTTTTTGCTTTCTAATGCCGCCTTTCGTCTCGCATATTTTTTCTATGTATCTTGCTGCGGTTCTGCAATTACCTTTGTTTGGCTCTCTCATTCCGCATTGAACAAGTGCCTCGGTTATTGTTTTATATTCCCAATTATTTCTATCTTTATCCCAGTCCAAACCCGTTGCAATGAAACTTTCTACGGAATCTTCCGAAACATAATCAAGATTCATTTCATTTAACATCTCTTCCTCTTCTTTTGTCAAATGCCATTGAATTTTATTGTCATATAATTGCTTGACTTGCGCCCATACTTGCTGCATATCTATTTTGTCTATCATTTTCAATTCTTTAACAGGTATTACCCAAAATCTCGTGTTGCCTGTTGGGTCATTCAAAAATCCTTTTTCATTGACTGTTCCAGCGAATACCGTTCGCCTCGTAAAGCTCGTTTCTTCCGCTGCATAAGGTTTTCGCAAGCTATCTTCGCTATTCGTCAAAAATGCTTTCAGAACGGACATTTCTTTTTTGGTTGTGTTTTCCAATTCCGCTAGTTCGGTAATCCAATAGCTAATCACGCTTATTCGGGAATCTTTCACATCGGGGTCTAACGTTAAGCCTTCGCCAAACCACATTTTGCTGCCACCCCAGTCCGCGCCCACCAAGCTCCGCAGGAAAGTTGTCTTTCCCATGCTTTGCCGCCCATACAGAACCAGTACGCCCCTATTTCTAAAGTTATCCTCATTCTTGCGGGCAACAACTGCGTACGCTGAAACCATCCACCTAATTATCAACTTCTTTTTAAAATCGTCTGGAAAATTATCCGCGCAAATAACCGCGCTGCAAATCTGGTCTAGTGGGCTGTTTGGATATACTTGAAGCAATGTGCAAGTATATCCATTCAAAGAATCCGGTGGAAAAACAAAAGCCTTTGCAAGGGTAACGCTAAACGAACAACTCCAGCTCACAGGGCTTAGGGTTGTGGATGGGGTGAACGGATTTTTTGTTTCTTATCCAATTGACCCGCGAAACAAAGAAGAGAATTACCACTCAATTTACTATCCGCTGAACAAGGAGTTGCGCGAGCATATTGAGCAGTGCGTATTGGAAAAATATCAAGAAATTGACGCTGCATAATGTTTCAAAGGATAAAAAGCGCGGCACTCCGCGGCATAGAGGCAATTCCTGTGGAAATAGAGGTGGATAGCACTTCAGGGCTCCCTGGGTTTTCGCTTGTGGGTTTGCCAGACAATGCTGTGCGAGAAGCTAGGGAGCGTGTAGTTGCTGCTATGCGAAGTTGCGGATTTTACGGCTGTTCCACCAGAATGACCGTAAATATGTCGCCTGCGGATTTGCGCAAGGAGGGTGCTGCTTTTGACCTTGGACTTGCCATTGGAATACTCACCGCCACGGAGCAAATTGTAGTTAATGAACTTGAGAATTTTTTGTTTTTGGGTGAGCTTTCTTTGGATGGCAAGCTGCGCCCTGTGCATGGAGTTTTGGCAGTTGCAGCAGACCTTGTTCGCAATGCGCCTCAAACAATTCTCGTTGTTCCGCACGAAAATGCACAGGAGGCAACTTGTGTGGAAAGGCTTAAAGTTATAGCTCCAAAAACTTTGGAGGAATGTTTAAATGGGTTGCAGAAACCAGAACGGGTTTATTGCTCCTACCCTGAATGTAATTCAGTTTCTGCAGCCCAGAATATAGTCCCAGATTTTTCTCAAGTGTATGGAATGGCAAATGTTAAACGCGCTCTTGAAATTTCCGCCGCTGGAGCGCATAATTTTCTTTTGGTGGGTTCTCCTGGTTCTGGAAAAACGCTTTCTGCCCGTTGTTTGCCGGGCATTTTGCCAGCTATGCTGCAAAACGAATCTTTAGAAAGCACAATAATACATTCATGTGCTGGAACCTTTAATTTCAGCGAAGGCTTGATGAAAAACCGCCCTTTTCGGTCGCCTCATCACACAGCAACAGTTGCCTCTCTTGTTGGTGGAATGAGGCTTAGGCCAGGTGAGGCTAGCCTTGCTCACAATGGGGTTCTTTTTTTGGATGAATTGCCAGAATTTCAGCGTGCCGCACTTGAAAGCTTGAGGCAGCCTTTGGAAGAGGGAGTGATTCGCTTGAACAGGGCGCGTGGCAGCATAAATTTTCCGGCAAATTTTGTTTTGGGTGCGGCTATGAACCCTTGCCCTTGCGGCTATGCAATGGACAAGCGCAGAGATTGCCGCTGCTTGCCAGAAGCCATAAAACGCTACAGAGCCAAGGTATCGGGGCCTCTGTTAGACAGAATAGACCTTCAGGTATCTGTTCCATCTGTTCCAATAGACGAGAATAGATTGAGCGGAGGCGGTGAAAATTCGGGGGAAATACAAAAGCGTGTTGAAGCGGCTTGCGAAATTCAGGAGAGGCGGCTTAAGGAGAGAAAAATTTTTCGCAATGGGCATTTAGACGGCAAAACCCTCAAAGACATTCTTTTTTGGGACCCAGAATCGGAAAGTTTTGCTATGAAAGCGGCAGAAAAATGGCGTATGAGCCATAGAGGCTACGACAGAATGTTGAAAGTTGCCCGTACCATTGCAGATTTGAGGCATAGCCATAGGGTAGAGAGAGCCGACCTTGCAGAGGCAATTCAATACAGAGCCTTGGAGACAGCATGGATAGACTAAAGATTTTCTACTTTTTTATTCCGTTGTTTGAAATTCAAATCAAGGATAGTTATATGAGTGATAGTTGCTACAACGGAAAGAGCAAATTTATTTTTATTACAGGCGGAGTTCTATCTGGCCTTGGCAAAGGAGTTGCGGCTGCATCTATAGGTGCGCTTCTCTCCCGTTTTCGCGTGATTCCGATAAAGTGCGATGGTTATTTAAATGTGGATCCCGGCACTATGAATCCGATTGAGCATGGCGAGGTTTTTGTTTTGGACGATGGTGGCGAAGTTGATATGGACTTTAGTCATTACGAACGCTTTTTGGGCATAAATGCCAAATCCGATTGGAACTTGACTATGGGCAAGGTGTTTTCTACCTTGATTGAGAGAGAGAAGCAGGGCATTTATGCTGGTTCAACAATTCAATTCATTCCGCACCTAACCGATGTTATAAAAGAACATTTTTTTAAAATTTCCAGCAAGGAAAAAGCAGATATATTGCTTATTGAAATTGGCGGCACGGTTGGAGATTTGGAAAATGAATTCTATATAGAGGCAGCACGCCAGCTTTCGCACGTAGTGGGCCCAGATAATTGTCTTTTTGCGCATTTAACTTATATTCCAATTCCAACAGGCTCTCACGAGCAAAAATCAAAACCAACGCAAATGTCTATGCGCGATTTGAATGAAAAGGGAATTTACCCAGATATTATAATAGGCCGCTGTGGCAAGCGACTAACTCAGAAAGTCAAAGAAAAAATAGCGCTTTACGGAAACATTCCAAGCAAAAATGTAATATCTGAACTTGATGTGAAATCTGTTTATGAAATTCCGCTGGGTTTTCAAGAAGAGGGAATTTTAGACATAATATTTAAAAAATTGAAATTGGCTGGTGCAAATTCCGCTAGAATGAGCGAATGGAAACGCCTTGTTGAGGTTAACAGAAAAAATTACAAAGAACCGAAAAAAACACTGAACGTGGCTTTGTGCGTAAAAAACACACAATTGGAAGATTCTTACGCAAGCATTAGAGAGGCTATAATTCATGCCTCAGCGCATTTGAACCTCGCCTGTAACTTGGAAATGATAGATGGCTCGGAACACATAGAAAATCAGCTTGCAAATATTGATGCAGTGATAATGCCAAGTGTTTTCAGTATTTCTGTTATACAAGCGGTTCGCGAAATGAAAATTCCTTTTCTTGGGATTGGATATGAAATGCTCAAAAAAGGCGGGCATGATGTTTTTTTGAAAAAAGGCTCTTTAGCGGAAAAAATTTACGGCGGAGCTTCTGTGATAAGAGAGAGATTCAGTTGTCGCTATGAAGTTGATCCCAAATATGTGAGCAAAATGGAAGAAAACGGCATTGTATTTTCTGGTCATTCCGATAAAGAAAACGGTATAGCGCAAATAATGGAAATTCCAGACCATCCATTTTTTGTGGGTTGTGGGTTTCACCCCGAACTAACATCAAATTTGCTGAAGCCATCTCCCTTATTTTACCATTTGCTAAAAGCTAGTGAAAAAAGAAATAGCGATAGAGTTAAAAATGAATAGTGCTGAAAAAAGTTTTTTGAGTTTGGCTCTTTTTCTCTTTGCCTTGGGAGGCCTTTCTCGCTTGGGATTGTTCAACGAAATTTCTCCTTTGGAGAGCGTTTTTTTGCCTGTTAGTGAAGAAGTTGCTATTGACACCCTTGAAACCATAGATACTCTTAATAATGAAGTGACAGAGAGTAGCGAGGAAACTCTTGAAAATCACAAATATAAAAAAGAAAAGAAACCGAAGAAGAAAGCTCCGGCATTTCCGCTTGCCATAAACACCGCAAGCAATGAAGACCTATGTTTCATAAAAGGAGTTGGTCCCTCTCTTGCGCAAAAGATAATTGATTATCGTGAAAAAAATGGCAATTTTCGCAATGCCAAAGATTTGGAGAAAATTCCGGGAATTGGCGCAAAAAAAAGGCAAGCCATGGAAGAATTTGTGAGGTTTGACTGATGGATGTTTGCATTGAACAAGGCGTGCTTCGCATAATAAAAGATTTTAGCCTTGTTTTGAGCAGCCAAAGAATAAGCCACGTAGTTTTGCAAAACAGCCTTGGCCCTTGGGAACTTTTTGTTTATGAAGATGATGTTTATGCCGCCGAAACCCAAATAGCCCTTTACAAACAGGAAAACCCAGACTGGGACAAAGAAACAATAGCCCTCCCAATGCTAAAGCCAAGCACTCAACCGCTTTGGTTTTTGTTTATTCCCGTGCTTTGCACATTCTTTCAGTTTTCAAATTACGGAATGAAGGATTTTGGAATAGCAGATGCTGGCAGAATTTTGAAAGGAGAATGGTGGAGGCTTTTCACGGCGCAAACAATTCACTCTAGCAATTATCATTTGGTTTCAAATTTGCTCACAGGTTATTTTGTGTTTTCTCTAATATCCTTTAAAATGCCGCTCGCCCGCATTGCTCCTTTTATAGTGCTAGCGGCGGCACTTGCGAATTTAGAAACTGCTTTTTTAATGAAGAATTATTTCTCTCTCGGCTTTTCGTCAACGGTATTCGCTGGTTTGGGTGCTCTTGCAACTCTTGAAGTCAGGGTGTTGAAAAGGGAGAATTTTGGCAGGCGCATAGTTCCCTGGTTTGCGGTGTTTTTGCTTGCGGTATTTTTGGGCATTGGAGATGAAACTTCAAAGGTTGATATACCCGGGCATTTTTTTGGCTTGATTATGGGAGCCATTGCGGGTTTTGCTCCGCCCAAAAAATGGTTGCGCTGGGGAGAGCAAATAGGAAAACTTGATGTTGCTATTGTGTTTGCTATTTATGCGTTTTTTGCCCTTGTGTGGCAGGTTGCTGGTTAGTAAACGCTGATTAACTAAAAGGGTATGGACTAAAGAATTGAAATGGTGAAAATTCCCCGCTAGTAGCGGGGTGTCAAGCCACTTGTTGGCTTGACGGGGTGTGTGCCGCCAACGGCGGCAGCGTTTATATTCGCATAATGCAAGAAAATCACGCATTTACCGTCTACTTTAGGTACCGAAACTGCATTGCATTCGCAGACAAAATAGCTCCCGCCTTCGGCGGGCACACCCCGTCAGCTACGCTGACACCCCGCTAGGAGCGGGGAATTTGCTTATTTGGTTCCTTTTTTGCAAATTTTCTACGCCTTTCCCATAATTTTATATCTTAAAACCGTAAATAAAACCTAATTTAACGGAGAAATTCGCAAATGAGAGACATTCCCTCAAAACTCGCACTCTCGGCTATATTCGCATTAGCCATAACATTCACATTTTCCTGCTCTGGCGGCGGTGGCGATGACCCTAACGGTGGCACGTCTTCGCCTAGCAATGGTGGCGGCACGTCTTCCCCAAGCGGCGGCGGCAATTCCAGCGGTAGCAATTCCGGCGGCGGTTCTTGCAATATAAGCAGTTACAAGAACAAAAAAATGCCAGACGGGAAAACGTGGATGACGGAGAATTTGAACTGCAAAGTTGCTGGTAGCGAGTGCTATGATAAAAATGAAAGCAACTGCAATACCTACGGCCGTCTTTACACTTGGGAATCGGCAAAGAAAGCCTGTTCCGGCGGCTGGCATTTGCCTGATACTACGGAGTGGAATGCGTTGGTGACATCGGTTGGCGGTAAAGAAACAGCTGGCAAGCATTTGAAGGCAAAAGAAGGCTGGAATAGTTGCGGTCCTACTGGTTCAGGCAAGAGTTATTCGTGCGAGGACACGTATGGCTTTTCCGCCCTGCCGGGCGGCATCGGCTATTCGGATGGCCATTTCAACTATGTCGGCAGCAACGGCTACTGGTGGAGTGCCTCTGAGTACGGTAGCGGCTACGCCTACGACAGGGGTATGGGCTACAGCAGCGAGGGCGTGTACTACGACTACAGCGCTAAGGGCGGCCTGTTCAGTGTTCGTTGCGTTCAGGACTAAGCGCTTTTACGCGCCGCCGCTAGCGAAGCAAGCGGCGCAACCGTATGCTGTGGGCGTTTATCTATGGCGTTTTTTGCCCTTGTGTGGCAGGCTGCCTTTTGAGCAAAGTAGCACATAGGAATACAGAAAATATTATGCTGGTAAAGAGAAAAACCATTATCCCCATGCAAGCGAGGTCGCCAATGCTTTTTAAACCCTTGTGAGCGGTGAAGAGCATTCCCACAAAACCTGCGGCTGTTGTGGTTGCGCTTGCCATAACATTGCGCCCTGTGGTATCTAAAAGTTCGCGAATACCTACATTGCTATTTGTCCATTTTATAATGAGGTGAACGGCAAAATCTATACCAAGACCCAAAACCATTGGAATAACAATAACATTGTAAATGCCTATTTTGCCAAAATCAAAGAAATGGGTTAAAAAGCCCATAAGCCCAATGGTGAGCAGTATTCCTGTGGCGAAAGATAAAAATCCAGATACAAAGAGAGAGGGCTTTCTCAGGCTAATCACAAGGGTTAAGAATATTATAACCGTTATTAAAATTGCCAAATTAAAACTATCTGCCTTAACGGAATCTATAACATCTGAGAGGATAAACTGCGAAGAAAATACTCTGAGTTTTTCTCCATCAAAATTCCAGTTGCTGTAATCTTGCTGGAATTTATGAACCGCACGTGCATTCCAGCTTTCATAACGCCCGTAAATAAAACCTATTTTGCCATAACTTCCGTCTTTTTCCCTGAGCAAATCAAGTGCCCATTCTGGTATGTCTTCGGCATCAAAGGTTTTTTCAATTTGCACCAGGTTTCTCAGTGCTGCTATATTGGTAGAATCTTCGCCAGAGGCTTTGTCAAAAACTCTTGCTTCTGCGAGTTCGCGAATTTCTTCTATAATTTCCAATCTCTCTTTTTGTGCGTCTTGAGGGGGCACAAATGTTTTAAGGGTTAAAAAGCTGCGCAATGTAGGTTCTTTTTCCTTGTGCAGGCGAATCATCAGAGTATCGTAGAGTTTATCCAGTTGCTCTGGCTTGGAACCCATTACTGCGGCAGGCACAGAAGATTTGCGGCCGCTTGAAATGGTTACTCCAGCTGAAATGCCGTGTTCTGCAGTTTGCTTAGTTGAATCTCTGCGCAAATTATTGAGATTATGCTCAAATTCTGCATAAGGTGCAAAGAACAGTAAAATTACGATTAAAATAGTAGTTGCTATAGTGCAATGTTTAAAGAATTTGAAAATTCTGGATTCGTCCCAGGCGGCTGGCAAAAAGCTGTTTCTCGGTGCATGGGGAATGCCCCCAGAACAAATTGCAAACACAGGAAGAATCAAAAAAGAAGTTATCATGCTGAACAACACGCCAAAAGATGCCACAACTCCAAACTCGTAAAAACCGCGGAAATGCGCAGCCAAAAGCGTTAAAAAGGCAGCGATTGTTGTTCCGCTGGCTAATATGAATGGTTTAAACATTTCTTTTTGAGCATGTTTCAAAGCTTCTTCCAAGCTGGAATTTTCAAGAAATTTTTGCGTTGTGCCAAGCATGTGTATGGAATAATCTATGCCTATACCTAAAATTATGGTGGCTACAAAAACGGTGAAGGGATTTAAGGTTCCATAAAAAATTGCGGTAAAAGCGAGCATTGGAAGGCAGGCGTAAAGCACTGTTGCTATAACGAGGAAGGGTCCTTTTATGCTTCTGAAAAACCAAATTGTTATGGCTATTATTAAAACTAGGCTTATGGCAAAAGATGTAATGGAATCGTTTTGCAAATCTTCTACTTCTTTTAAGCCTTCGTATGTTCCTTCAACAGAAAAGCGTACAGGCATGTCGTGATATTTTTTTGAAAAATATTGCAAAAGCGTATCGGAGCGAGCTAGTATGTGACCAACAAAAGCGTAATCTGTGGATGGCAGGGTTAGTTTTGCCTGCACAGTTCCGTTAAAGAGGATTTTACCAGTACTATCGGGTTTTGGGCAACCTATGAATTTTGTTTTTAAATGCTCTGGAACAGGAGCCTTTGGATCCCAGGCTGGAGGACCCTGATTTTCTACAGTATCGTTTTTATCAGATTTGAAAAACGAGTCAAATGCACCGGCAGCTTCGTCTGGGAGGCCTAGTTCCTGCGGAATATTTGCATCGAACCATATACGCTTTTTCTTTGGCTCGGTTTGCACCAAATCAACCACAAAGGGCAAATTTTTTCTGCCTATTTCCAGTTGCACATCATCTAGATTATCTCTAATGCGTTCCAAATGCTCAACAGGCAGGTAGAGTAAAGCGTTGTCTTTGAAAAATTTATTATCGTTGTCTATTTGAATGGAAACATAATCTCCTACCCATTTTTTCTGGATGTATTCCTTTATTTCGTATTGAAGCTGCTCCACAAGCTCCACATTTTCGCTTTGAATGGCTATCATAAAACGGTCTGTGCTGCCAAAGCGGGTATAAGATTCTTTTAGCGCAATAACGCTAGGCGTTGAATCTGGCAACAGCTTGGATAAATCTGCATCCAATTTCAAACCGGGATAAATAATTATGGGAAATAAGCAAATAAGCGCAAAACAAATATAAAAGGCTAATGCTTTGAATTTGTTTTTGCAAATTAATGATATATACCAATTTGCAAAGCGATCTTGAATGAGGAGGTTGGAATTAGGCATGAGTAGAATATAGTAAAAACGCTATCTTCAACTGAAAAATAGTTTTTTGGCGGTTTCAAACATATCTTCTTTCTCTTCTAGGGCTCGGCACTCGGCATAAATGCGAACTTTTGGTTCTGTTCCGCTTGGGCGAATTAGCATCCAAGAATCGTCTGTAAATATTATTTTAACGCCATCTATAGTTATCAACTCCTTGACAACTTTGCTTCTGCTGCCAATGGAAATTTGTGTGCCTGGTTGAGTGGATTCTGCGATTTTATGAACTTTAGCGAGCAGGGGAGCGCCAACCAAGGATTTATCCACTTCAAAGCCGGAACGTTGAGGGTAAAGGCGGCCATATTCTGCGTATAGAAGGTCTAGGTATTCACCTAAGTTTTTGCCAGTTACGGCCATAATTTCCAGTGCCAGCAAAAGTCCAAAGCCAGCATCTTTTTCCAAGGTGTTGTTTAAGCCTGTTATGCCATCGGATTCCTCAAAGGCTATTAAGGCTTTAGGATTTGCATTTCTTTTTAACCAAGGGCGGAAATTTTTAAAGCCAACTGGGGTTTCCATAATTGGGATGCCTAATTTTGTTGCGATGATGTTTGCAAAATTAGATGTTGCAACAGATTTTGCCAAAACTCCTTCTTCTTTGCGCCAAGTTACCATATAATGAATGGCTATTGCGCCAAAACTGTTCATATCTATTTCCCTTGTGCCATCGTAAAAGCGAATGCGGTCGCCGTCTGGGTCGAAAATTGCACCTAAGCGAAAGCGGCTTTTGCTCTCATCTAAAATATGCTTTACACCTGCTAAGTTTTTAGAAGATGGTTCTGGGGCAATGCCGCCAAATAGGGGATCTGTTTCGGTTCTGAGGCTGGTTAAGCACCCGGGGCTGTTCAAAAGCGCAGCTGGTCTGCCCCTTGTTGAGCCGTGAACATGGTCGCACACCAGGTCTATGCTTTCTTTTGAGAGCAAAGACGAAATTCTGCCGTATTTTATGGTTCCTTGTTTTTCTGAGAAGGATTTGTAGATTTTTATCGGGTCTATTATTTCCCAGTTTATGCTGCCCATTTCTTCCCAAACATGGGTTTTCATTATTTGGTTTGAATTAGCTGTGATTTTATCCGTGATTTCTGGACCTGCCGGACCTCCATCTGCTGGGTTGAATTTTATCCCATTGTAATGATTTGGATTATGGGAAGGTGTCATATTCACTGAGCAAGCCGCACCCAAAAGCTCTATTGCCGTGCTGAATTCCGGCGTTGGCATTTCTCCGCCATAATAAACCTTTATGCCAGCTTTTATAAACTGGTCTGCCACCACCTCGCAAAATTCCTTGCCGAGCAGGCGATTATCGTGCCCGACTATCAAGCCTTTTGTTTGCAATTCTTCAAAAGAACTTATGCCAAGGGCTTCGTAAGTCTTTGCATCTGCTTCCCTGTAAATTTGCAAAATTGCTTTTGCCACAACTTGAATATTTTTAAGCGTAAATTCAGAACCTATTTCGCCACGCCACCCGCTTGTGCCAAAACTTACAACAGCAGGTTCGGTGGAATTAACTGCTGCTTGTTTTACTTGTTCCACAAGCTCTGCATTGCGCTGAGGGTTAAAACCCGGGGCCTGAATTTGCTTCCATATTTCTGAGACATTTATTTTAGGCATGGGGGTAATATAGAAATTTCTAAATTGTGGTTTTTGCTTTTAGAGCGGAGGTTTGCGTTGATTTCACGAAACGTTTCATTGAAGAAATATAATACATTTAGGATTGGAGGCAAGGCAAAATTTTTTGCCGAGCCTAAATCCACTCATGATATTAAGGAATTATTTCTGTTTTGCAGAAATAATAATGAGAAATTTTTTATTTTAGGCAATGGCAGCAATGTCCTTTTTGGTGATGATGGTTTTGACGGCTTGGTGATAAAAATAGGTAAACATTTTACAACCGGAAAATCCTTGCACTCTCTTATTCAAGATGCCGCAGAGCAAGGGCTGGGCGGAATAGAAAAACTGGATGGCATTCCGGGAACCATTGGTGGCGCAATTTTTATGAATGCCGGAGCACATGGGCAGCAGATGTCCGATTGCGTAGAAAGCGTTGATTCAATAACGATATATGGTGAAATAATAACAAGAACAAATAAAGAATGTAAATTTTCATATAGAAGCAGCATATTCAAAATGCTGGATGAAATTATTCTCTCTGCCGAATTTGATTTTTCTCAGGTGCCAAAAGAAGTTATCAATACCAATAGAAAAGAGGTTCTGGCCTGGAGGCGCGAAAAGCAGCCCTTGAAATATCCAAACGCAGGTTCCGTGTTTAAAAACCCAACGAGTAATTTGCCCTTGGGCGATAGTCGCTTATCCGCTGGCTATCTAATAGATTCTTGCGGGCTTAAAGGGTGCAGGGTAGGCGATGCTCAGGTTTCTGAGCTTCATGCGAATTTTATTGTCAATAGGGGAAGCGCAAAAGCCAGCGATGTAAAGGCACTTATGGAAAAAATAGTTCAAGCAGTCAGAGAAAAACATGGCATTGTGCTGGAACCAGAAATTTGTATCTTTTAATTATGCTCAAAATTACAAGAACTATTTTATTTGCTGCGGTTTTGGTGTTTCAATCAAATGCTGCTGTGATATATATGAGTGGCGACTATTCTTCAATTGAATATCATTTGGGAGTTTTGAGCGAAATAGAGAGGTTTCAAATACAAATAGATACCATTGTTGGCAGTGAATGGGGTGCTTTAGCAGGAGCATTGTGGAGTGCGGGCTGGAGTTCAGAGCAAGTAAAGGACTTAATTAAATCTTGGGACAGCCTGCCAAAAGTTGAAAACCCTCAAAAAGTCGCCTTATGGCAAAAAGAATGGCTAATAAAACACAAGGAAGACGGCACTCCTTTTTTAGTTGAAATTGCCGAAAGCAAACCGTATTTCGGGCAAGTTTTTTTTGATTTGAGAGTTCAGGAAAGTCTTTGGCGTTCGGATATAGGTTCTAAAATACCCTTTCGCAAAATAGACAGCACAGAGAATTATCCCTTTCCTTCAGCGGCTTGCGGAGAGGAGACACCTATTAGAATTCTATCCACTCCCATAGCTCTGCGAGATACAAATGGCACGGCAGCAGAGCGTTACCAGCAAAAACTATGGCGTGAAGATTCCGCATTGATAATCTTGCGCCCCCACTCAAAGCCAAACCCAGATTCCCTCTTTGAAGCCGGCATCCAAGCCGTCCAATCCCGTCGCTCCCGCCTAGCTCAAGTAACTATTAACTCTGAGCTCCAAGCCCCGATATATGGGCCATCTCCACCGCCTCGCTTTCTCTATCACCCCGTTTTTGATAGCGTTCCTGCCGAAATTCAGGGGCATTTAAAGAGTTTTTGGAACCCAAGCGATACAGGCATTCTTGCGGTTCGCAATTTTTTGGAAAATTTGCAAAAAGACGGCTCTTATAGAGAAGTGAATCTGGTTTTGGATACGGGTTCTTTTTTGCAGATAAATTCGGAGAGCAACCCGCAGCTATCGCTTGCCCTTATTGGTTTTGGCGGAACGCTTTTTGGTGCAAACATTGCAGCGAATACCAATTTTCGTTTTGTGAACCAGTTTAGCTATAATTTGAATTTAATGGCTTTTTATGGCCAGGGAGCCAAAGGTCTGGAGCCAGATTTGCGTTTTGAGCATTTTTTTATGGAAAACGGAGATTTTTTTGTAAAGACAAAATTTTATGAATACGAACCCACTTCCTTTTTTCAAAAGCGCATTTATGAAAGAGCCAGATTGCTAAAAGAACGTGGAGGCGGAATAGCCCTTGGCATTGAAAAAGAACGTTTGCAGATTGCTGTTGAAATTGAACGCAGAGACATAACAAGCGGTGCTTCTGGCTTTCCTATTTATGACATTTTCGATTATGACGATGATGATGAACCGGAGCCAGTAGCCATTATTTACCAGTCTGTGGCGGTTAGTTCTCTGTTTCCTTATGCTAAATGGCTTTGGCAAAGCGATGGATACAACAGATGGTTTGCAAGCGAGGGTTTTATGGCGCAGCTAATGGGTGGTTTTAAGGCTGTTTCTGTGTATGCCTTTGACCAAGAAGCCCCGCTTTACATTTCTAGCCAAGGTATTCTTTCAATTACGAGGCCGCTTAACGACTATGTATCTATAAGTGGCGGAACGGAATTTGGCGCGAATTTCCGCAGGACTAAAAGCGGAAGATTTATTTTGCCGAGCGAGCTTTACGGGCTTGATTTTTTTGAGCCTGACCCTGCTTTGGGAAACCGCTATCGTTTTGCTATGGAAATGGGAAGCTATGCGCAGGAGTGGCAAACCCCAGATAATTCATCGCATTTATACGGACTTGTATTTGCCGGGATTTCTTTGCAGTGGCAGGGGAGTGGCATATTTTTTACAGGTGGTTTTGCAAAAGATGGCGAGCCAAATCCCTGGAGCGAAATGAAAGCGAGAAGGATTTTTGTTGAGCCAAAAATTAGGATTAAAATGAAGACTTTTGATTTTGTGTTTGGCCGCAGCCAAATATATTCCATTGAAGAAAATTACGCAAAAATCACTAAAAATGGCGAAAAACGCTTTTTTTTGAGCTTGCAAAGCGAGTTTTTTAATTAGAAACATAATTTTTTTTTAAAAAGAATATATATTTATAATTATAGAGTGTAAATTTTTGCATTCGAGGTTTGTATGTTTAAGAAATTTAAATTTGTTAATCCAATGCCTCTGCCCCATATCTTGGCGATATTGGCGGCTCTTGCCATTATCATCGCTTGTGGCAGCGGTGAAGTAGATATAGCAGGCATAGAAGATAAAATAAACAAATCTAGCGAAGATTTAATAACTGGCAAAATACCCTATTTCGAATATCCATCTAGTTCGTCCATCATTGAAGAATCTTCTTCTTCCACTGCAGAAGCAAGCAGTTCAAGCGAAGAGGGCGGCTCAAACGGAGATGGCAGCTCAAACGGAGAGAGCAATTCCAGTACAACATCCTCTAATTCAGGAGGTACGCTAAGTAGCTCCAGCTCTGATGCTGTCTCAAGCAGTTCAAGCGAATCTCTATATATTCTTACCTGCGAGGTACGTGTTCCTCAAATAGAAATAAGAAAGTCCTCGGCGGCTATTCCCGATGGTGATAACCGCCCTGTTGTAAAATGCAAAACAAAAGCAACCGATGCGGTTGCTACTGTAAATGGAGACAATATCAAATGGACTTCTAAAGGGGGGCCTTTTTCATGGCTGAATCCAAAAACAGGGACTTATAATGACAAAGATATTCAAGTAGAGATAATTAGCGGAACAGTATGCTTGGGAGAGAAAGCTGACTGCGAAGGGTCTTTGACAATATGTTACATAGGAGAATGCGCTAATGGCAACAACAGTTCCTCTAGCACGGCAAGCAGTTCTTCTAATAATTCTAATGGCGGTTCTAGTTCTTCTAGCATAGCGAGCAGCAGTAGCGTAGCAAGTAGCTCTAGCGTAGCGAGCAGCAGTAGCGTAGCAAGCAGTTCTAGTGCAGCGGGCACAAGCAGCAGCTCCGCTGGTGCAAGTGGAACTTGTCAATTTAACTATACCACTTTCTGTCCTGATGCAATAAAAAATTCAAGTGATTACGGCAAAATATACGTACCAGGCCAAGGTAAAGTAGATGAAAATGTTGATAATTCGGATGCTAATTTTAGTAGACAGGGTCCTTATGCGGAAGCAGCGTGTATATTTATAGCGGAATTAACTTTTATTAACGGTGGTTCTTACCGTGTTAACGGAGTACAAATGACTGGTTGGAAAGATTCTGGTTTACCTGAAAAGAAAGATGGTGGTTATTATCTTCAAAGGTCTGCTAGTGATTGGTTGGGCTCTAATAAGACGGAGACTAGTGAGTCTAAAACAATTACAGAAGTTGGTTATAAGGCTGCAACCTCACGTCCTACGAATTGTCCGTAGTAATTAACCCCCCTGAGAGGAGGTTTCCTCGGAATAGCCTTTGTGTAAAATGACAAAAAACGCGCTTTTTTAAGCGTACAAAGTAAATTTTTTAATTAGAAATGTAATTTTTTTGTAAAAAGAGTATATATTTATTATTAGAGAGTGTAAATTTTTGCATTCTGGTGAGGTTCGTATGTTTAAGAAATTTAAATTTATCAATCTAATGCCGCATATCTTAGCGATATCGGCAACTCTTGCCATTATCATTGCTTGTGGCAGCGGTGAAGTAGATATAGAAGACCTAGAAGTGAGAATAAACAATTCTAGCCAAGATTTAATAATCAACAAAATACCCTATTTCGAATATCCATCAAGCTCATCCATAGAAGAATCTTCTTCCTCCACCGCAGAAGTAAGCAGTTCAAGCGGAAATGGTGGCTCAAACATAGAAAGCAGCTCCAGTACAACATCCTCTAATTCTGGAGGTTCACTAAACAGTTCCAGCAGCATTGCCTCAAGCAGTTCTGGCGAATCTCTATATACCCTTACCTGCGAAGTACTTGTTTCCCCAATAGAAATAAGAAAGAACTCAGCATCTATTCCCGATGGTGATAGCCGTCCTGTTGTAAAATGCAAAACAAAAGCAACTGGTGATGTGGTTGCTACTATAAAAGGAGACAATATTGGATGGACTTCTAAAGGGCAGCCTTTTTCATGGATGGTTCCAAAAATAGGAACTTATAATGACAAAGATATTCAAGTAGAGATAATTAGCGGAGCAACATGCTTAGGAGAGAAAGCTGACTGTAAAGGGTCTTTGACAATATGCTATGTAGGAGAATGTGCTAATGGCAGCAGTTCTTCTAGCAAGGCAAGCAGCAGCAGCGCAGCAAGTAGCAGTAGTGTAGCCAGCAGCTCTAGTGCAGGCGGCAACAGCAGCAGCTCCGCAGGTGGCGCCAGCAGTAACAGCGTTACCGCAACGTGCAATGTAAATAACTTTAAAGCAGACAAGACTTATGCTGTGAATGAAGATGTTCCTAGACCAACTATCGTTTGCAGCAGTGGAACAGCTGGAACAGCTTCATTTAGTGTCACCAATCCTACTGGTACTGTACCTGGATGGAATAATGCTAATGGAACCGCCAAGTTCGGTAATGCTGGTAGTCCTAACCCAAGAACCATTACTTTGACCAGCGTTACATGCGGAACTGCCCAAGTAACCCTTAACCCAGCCGCAACTTGCGGCACCTTTAGTGTTGTAGCAGCAAGCAGTTCCAGCGCAGGCGGCAACACCCAAAGTAGCTCCTCTGCTGGCGGTGGTGGAACCACTGACCTTGTCATTCCGCAGAATGCTACTGATATTGCACCGGGAACTTATAATGTGACTGGTCATGGGTGTTCTACTTGGGGAAATAAGTTGAAATGTGGCAATAGTAGTGGAAAAAAATGTAGCGTAACGATAAATGGAACTGACTATGAAAATAATGCTTGCAATGGTTACTGTGAGTTATTAGGTAATATACCTAACCCGCCATTTACAATGGTTGTAAATTCCGAGTCAAAACTTAATTGCGGTAATTAATGAGTGAACTATAAATAAAACCCTCCCCCGGTGGGGAGGGTTTTTGTATATTTTATAGAGAGGTGTTTTATGTTTAGAGATTTCAGGTGTTAGCCTGTGAAAATTTATTATATTACATATTAGAGAGATTTTGCAGATATGAATGGGATGAAGCCAAGAATACTGAGAATATTAGAAAGCATAATGGATTGCTTTTACCTGAGGGTATTGAAGTATTTTTGGATAAAGCAAGAGTCATATTTGAAGATAGGCGGTTCCATTATGGAGAAAAACGCTATATAGCGATAGGCAATGTTGATGGGAAAATTTTATCTGTATGTTTCACATATCGTAGATTTTTGAAAAGGCGTTTGATTTCTGTTAGGCTTGCAAGTAGAAAAGAAAGGAGATGGCATTATGGAAAATAAAGTGTATGTTATGACTGCAAAGCAGGCAGCTAAGGCTTTTCCTAGAGATAAGGAATTACATGCTCAACTCAAAGCTCTGCAAGATTCAGGCTTTGAGCCATATATTGACGATGAACATCCAGATTTATCGGACGAGGCAAGATTCGTTCAGCCAAATGTAAATATATTTAATAGCATTTTTAAGAAATTACGTAGCAGTTTAAAAATGCGTAAAAAAGAAACTAGACTTGCGTAAAATTTACTACATTACTAGCCTATGAATCGTTACGATTTGGTATTACTAGGGTTTATATTGGAGGAGGCTTCAAGTGGTTATGATATTATCTCTAAGATAAAAGATAGGGAATTGGAAAGATGGGCTATGATAAGCTCTTCTACCATATATAATCGCCTAAATTATCTCGAAAATCATAGCTGCATAGAAGGCAAAATGGTACAAAAAGCAAAGTACCCGCCGGCAAAAGTCTATAGCATAACAGACAAGGGCAGGGGAGCCTTGAATAGGGAAATTATAAAACATTTAACTGGATTTAATGACGACCCTCGAACCCTTGGCTATGCTTTTTTGTTTGGCTTAGAAGACAAGCATAATCTAATAAGGCTTTTGGAAGAGCACGAAATAAAGTTAAGGGAAGAGATTGCCAGATTAAATAAAATGATAGACGACGAGCCTCGACCCACGCTTTATCCAGACGGGCCATTCTTGAACTGCATGAGCCGCGACCACATACTTGTGGAACTAAAATATTTGCGAGCCTCGCTGCAAATATTGCAAGACCCGCAAAAATCAGCCATGCTGAATGGATATTTTTACATTAACTTTGGCAACCGAGAGTGGCAGTTTACGGGGGCGGACAAATAGCATCCTCTCCAGGGCTGAACCCCGAACACCAAGATGAGCCAAGTGTACGGTTTTCGTAATTTGCTATGGGAAGTTGCATAGCGGTTCCTTTCTCTAATGGAAACTTGTTATCTCCTTTGTTTGAGTATATAACAGTGTCTATTGCTGAGTTTCCACAAAAAAGTCCAAGGCTCATAGCACTTTTCAATAGAGCAAAAGAACCACAATAATAGTCTTTATACAGAACCTTGCTACGACCTATAATAGCATAACTCATAGGAGGTATGCTTAAATTTGTTATCTTATGCTCGGTACCATTATCTATTCTAATTAATTTACAATTATTCGAAAGCTCCAAAGTGTCGGGCGTGGAGTTGTAAAGTTCCATATATTGAAAAGTTTCCTCACCTGTAGGGGTGTTTGCATAAATTTCCGTGAAAAATACATCTCCAGAACTCGGGGGCCTAGAAATGGGCGGAAACATTGCAAAAACTTGCACAGATCCTTCGGAACTTGCTATCAATTCCAAAATTGCCGATCCGTTGGTTGATTTTAGCTGTATTATTTTGGTTTGCGATATTGAAGAAAGCATTATAATTTCATTTCCTGTGAATATAGAATCTCCTTTATTATCATATAGTACAATATTTAAAACCAAATTACTATTCAGTGGTAGGGCCCCAGTACTAAAAACACCTTTTCCGCTTTCAAACTTCATATCAAATTTCATATCTCCCAAAAACAATTTCCCAGAAGTAATTCCCTTGTTATTGTTGAAACCAAGCGGAATTTCCAGCCTTAGAAAACCAAAGAGAGCAGATAGGGTTATTGGAATAACTGTGTTTTCATCGGCTTTTATATCTGAGAATGCCTCTCCGTATTGAACAAGTTTACCTGAATCCGCATATATTTTTACCTCAAATTTCCTATCTTCGCCATGCGGGATGCCCTCTATTTTCAGATTTTCTCCAAAAGAATCTTTGGATATGTGAATGCTTGCCATATCATCGGCAGAAACATCCACAGAAATACTGTCAAACATTGGGACTTGGAGTTTCCCCAAAAACAGTTTGACAGTTCCATCGGCTTCGCCGCCTCCGCTACTGCTGCCTCCACTGCAAGCTGCCAAAAATAACCCAATCAGCGCAGTCCACAAACTGCAAGCCGCAATGCACAAAATGCAAAAATGCCTAAGCATAATAATACCTCCGTTTTTTTCTTTCTACTATATTAGACGTAAAAAAAGGGAAAAAAAATCCTAAAAAGTGAATTTTGCAAACAAAAGTTTACATTTTTGTGCAGATTTTTTATTTTTATCATTGCATATTAAACATACTTTTTTAGTACGTCTTTGCTGGAGGCAAAATAATCTATGCCGCTGGCTATTGTGACAAAAGTTATTATTGCCATAACTGAATATGGCAAATATTCCCAGATTTCTGTCCAATTTGGAATTAAAGTGTATAGAGGGTCAAGTGCGCCTACCAAAATAATCAATATTCCTGCACCTTGAATAGCAGTTTTCCATTTGCCGCTTTGGCGAGCTGGCATAATTATCTTTTCGGAGGCAGCAAGGGTACGCAATGTTTCCACGCTGGCTTCCCTGAAATAAATTAAAGCCACCATCCAAACAGCGGTATAGCCAGAAGCCAAAAAGCACAAAAATACGGTCATATTGGAAATTTTATCGGAAAAGGGGTCTAAATACTTGCCAAGTGTTGAAACCTCTCCCCATTTGCGGGCCAAATATCCATCCAAAAAATCTGTCACCATAAAGGCTATAACCATAACAAGGGCTAAAATTTTAAACACCAAACTGTTATTTTGGTAATTCAAATCTCCATCGTAAAAAAATACCCATAAAAACACAGGAGTTAAAACTATGCGGCTCATTGTAAGCTGGTTGCAAACAGAGAGCGGCTTGCGATGCATTGGGTCGCGGTAATAGCGATAGCCAAAAGACACTCCAGCAGCAAAGAGCATAAGTACGGTGGCTCCCATGCAAATTTGCTGGTAATGCTCCAGATTCAAAACATAAACCAGCATTGTTACATTTATGCTTATCGTTGCTGCCTTAGACCAAAATCCGCTTGCGAGAAAGGATTTGCCTTCGCGCAGCATGGAAAGCATATAAAGCGTTCTGGCAACAGCTCGCGAGAGTAGCAAAGCACAACCCACGGCAAGCATTTTTTCCAGTTCGTTTTCCGTAATGGAATCTCTTATGAAAATGCAAAGCATAACCGCAAATACAAAAATAGCTTCCACAAAAGAGAGCCACAACTGGTAATAGGGTATTTCTATGTCTTGCTGGCGAATTCTAAACTGCAAATACCAAGAAATTATCAAAATTATGCTTATATTCACGGCTGCAAGCTTTTCGTATTCGTCCCATATAAAGTAAAAAACCGGCAAAAAGGCGAATATATACAATATTCTGAGTATTCGCCCATATAATAGTTTATCTACGGTTAGTCGAGACATCTTTAATTAATGTAGAAAATTTTTCTACATTACCTTTATGATAAAAATCAAACTTTTTTCAGCTATTCTCTGCGCAAGCGTATTTTGTTTTGCCCAAAATATAAATAAGAGCAGCAAATCGGTTAGTGTGATAGTTAATGGTTTGCCTGCCCAATACACATCGCTACGCATAGATACCCTTTCGCGCTGCATACAGAATCTTCCAGATACGGCTAAAATAGTTGCGGTGGCCGAAGGGAGCACGGAATATTTAAAAAGAATTTCTGGAACTGCTAAAAACGATTATGTAAAGGTATGGAATGCAAAGGTTCAACTTATTTACCAATGGAGATACAAACTTCACTATTTGCTTATGCCTCAAGGAGGCTTGGAGGCTCAGGCTCCGGTTTTTCACGAAACCGAAGGAACTATGCCTGTTTTGGAAACTATAATTGGAGACCCGCAAGATGGAGGTTTTTTTGCCTTTTCCAGTCCGCGGCGTTATTATTTTGATTCTCAGGAGGCGGCTCAACATTCAGCTTTAAAGCGAGCAAAACAGAGAATTTCAGAACTTAAAAGCTTGGAGTGTGCAAAATGAGTGCTAAAAAAAATCTGGTTGAAAATGGCGATTTTTCCAAAGGTTTAAAAGGCTGGAGAGCGGAAAACTGGAGTGGGAAATTTTCTACGAAAGTGGAAAACAAGGAGATGAATTTTGAAATACTGGAACCCGGAAAGGAAAGCTGGTCATTGCAGTTTTGTGGAAATGTTTCGCTAAAAGAAGGGGTTTCTTATATTTTTGAAATGAAGGCCAAAGCCGCTTCGCCACGTACCCTGAATGTGAACATAAAGAAAAACGAAAAAAAATACTTGCCTTATGCCAATGGCAGAATAATAGATTTGAGCACCGACTGGCAAGATTACAGTTGGAAATTCACAATGAAAGAAGCCGATGATGTAGAGGCTCTTCTATCTTTTGACATGGGTGGTAATGCCATTGGATGGAGTTTAAAAGATATTTCTTTAAAAATTACAGAAGAGGAAGATTTAGGGCGCAGCTATAGGGGGCGCATACAAAAGAACAGCGGTTATTTCAACTCTCCAAATGAACCTTGGGAACTCTGTTTTTATTCCTTAGAAGGCAAACTGCTTAAAGTATTAGACAAAGGTAAAGGCGGCGAAGGAATGCGAGCCTATCCGCGCATAGATAAAAGCGGAGTGATGGTTGTTAAAGAGGTAAAAGAATAAACATCTCTCGTCGCATAAAACTCCACATAAAAGCCCCAGCGCACAAATTCAAAGCCGGAGCGCATATTGGTTTTGAAAACGTGCTTGCAAAGGAACTCTCAATGCTTGGCATAGTTACTTGCGAGCCACAGAGCGGAGCTGTGTGCTTTGAGGCAAAATTGGAGCAAGTTTGGCAGGCAATAGTTCTCTCTCGCTGCGCTCGCAGTTTTGAAATGCTTATTTCCGAATTCCATTGCGAGAATTTTGGCAAACTTGAGCAAAAAATAAAACACATTCCCTGGGAATTATATTTGTCGCAAGAGGGGGAACTGAAAACAAATGCAACCTGCGAAAAATCCAGATTATATCACAAGGGAGCGGTGGCGGAGAGAATAAAAAACAATGTGAATTTTGGCGGGAAATTGAATGTAAAGTTTAAAGATGATGTTTGCTCTATATGGCTGGATTTATGCGGAGAGCCATTGTACAAAAGAGGGGAAAGATGGGTTGAAGATGCGCCTTTGCAGGAAAGCCTTGCTGCGAGTATTTTGCTTTATGCAGATTTTGCAAGGTATGAGAAACTCATAGACCCAATGGCTGGTAGCGGAGTATTCTCTTTGGAAGCGGCAAAATGGTGTTCTAATTCCGTGAAGCTGGAGAGAGATTTTGATTTTATGAAAATGCCTGCATTTAGAGAGGCTGCTTTCAACAATTTTTTGCAAAAAGCCGCCTCGCCTTTTGCTGGGAAAAATATTGAAATACTTTGCAGTGATAAAAGCGAAAAAGCGATAAAAACCATAAAGCACAATGCAAAGGATTATCTAAATAATATTTCAATAAGCAAAATGGATTTTTTTTCCATTGAGCCAGCTCAAAACGCTCTTTTGGTTATAAACCCGCCTTATGGCAAGAGAATGGCAAAAGAGAAGAATCTTTGCAAAGAAATTGCTAAGAAAATTGAAAAGGATTTTAGCAAATGCAGTGCGGTGATTTTGTGCCCGCCTTGGGAGAATATGGGCGAAAATTATTTATCCTTGCAAATCTATAACGGTGGGTTGAAAATTCACTTAAAATCGTATAACGTGTTGTAGTCGTTTAGCAAAACTTCATCATCAACTGGCTTTGGAGGTGGGGGAGACTCGTGTTGTTTTTTTATGCTTTCAATGTAGTAATTTTCGCTTTGTTCATTTACAGAAATTTCAATGGCTTCAATTCTTCTGCGCAAACGTTCTACTTCGTTTATATCTATTGCAAGCTGCCCTCTTAATTTTTCCATCGCAGATCTCCCCCAAGGGGTTAGAATATGTTCCTTGCTAAGTTTTCCAAAAATTACCCTCGCGCTATCCATATTGCCTATTTCATCGGTTAAAATGCGTGCTTTTACATACATAGCCTGCAATGCAAATTGTGTTTCGGGAAATTTTATCACAACAGAATCGTAAAGGGCAATCGCAGTTTGATATGCAATATCTGTTTCTTCAATTTTCTCCAGTGGAATTTTTTTAGCATTTAACCAAGCTTCTTCTGCTTTTAAAAATACCTCATGTGCCAAATCTTCTTTTGTTTTTGCACTCACCTGCAAACCCATATTCGCCTGTGCCTGTTTTGCATAGCCTGTTTGAGGATAATTTTCAATTATAGCTCTATAAAGCGGATAGGCATTTGCGGTATCTTGCTTGAATTCATCGTAAATAAAGGCTCTTGTGTATGCAGCTCTGGCTTTTAATGCCGAGTCTGTCAATGCTGAATCCATTCTTGCAAGCAATGCTAATGCGCTATCGGTTTCTGATAGTTTTAGCAAAAAAAGTTCTGCAATTTGAAATTCCTGTGAAAAAAAAGGTTTTTCTTGCTTTTGACGTTGCTCTACGGTGTCTTTCAAGGCTAATAATTTTAGCAAAGCAATTCTACGGTTGTAACTTTCGTTTCCCCACTGGCAAGAAGATTTGCTTTGATAGCTTGAATCATAATATAAAATTGCGTTTGAATAATTTCTGTTTTTTTGCTTGAAATCCCCAATGCCAAAAAACGCTCTTGATGCCGTTTCGCTTCTGAGCCTGAGGTGAGCCACATTTTTCAAAATCCCAATTCCCTTTTCATCATTTATGCTCAAAAGAATTTCACCTTGCCTCATAAGGCTTAGAGTTCTTTTGTCTTTGAATGCAGCAGAATCTGCCAGATTTTTGTATGCATTTGCCGCCTCTTTGGCATTTGCTTCACTGAGCATTAGCAGGCATTCTATTGCTGTACTTTGAGCTTTGTATCTCTCCAAATCTGGCAAAATAAAGAGTTCCTTGTTTAAATAATGTTCTCTTGCTTTTGAATAGCTTTTTTGTTCATAATATAAATCCGCAAGCCGCATTCTCGCCCTTGCCCTTGTCCAGGGGGTTCCAAAATTCGTGGCAAGCACAGCTTCCAAAGAAGCTATTGCATCACCTGGCAAACCGTCTTTTTCTTGCAAAATAGACATCAGCTCCAAAGTTGGCAAATAATAATGGTGGGTTTCGCCTTTCTCTAAAATGCGTTCCGCAGAAAATTTTGCCAAGGCATATTCTGTGTTTTTGTAAAGGCAATAAGCTCTTTGATATTCGGCTTTGGGCATGGAATCGTATTGAGGAAAATATCTCTCAAGTTCATCGTACTTTTCAATGGCTTTTTTCCATTCGCTTTTGTGGCGAAAAGCCTCTGCCATCATAAATACTGCTTTTGGAACTTGCCTCTCGTTTTTTGGAAATCTCTCCACTGTGCGCGAACCTTTTTCTATAACTCTATCGTAGAGCATTTTTTCTTTGCCCATGCCCAAAATTGAATCTCCCGGAAGCGAGTCTTGCCTTGCCTGCCTCAGTTTTCCGGCTTCATCATAAGCCTGCTCCATATTCCAAGCGTGATTGAAATAAGCGCAACAAGTGCAGCCAGTTGTCTGAACCAGAATAAACAAAATTAACAGGATTTCCAGAATTTTTAGGATTTTAGCCATTTATTCTCTCCAGCTTGGCACCTAGGGAGGAGAGTTTGATTTCGAAGTTTTCATAGCCTCGGTCTAGATGGTAAATGCGGCTTATTTCTGTTTGGCCTTTTGCTACCAAGCCTGCTAAAACAAGGGCTGCGCTTGCTCTTAAATCGCTTGCCATAACTGGTGCCCCTGTTAGCGTACTGCCTCCGTTTATCAGGGCGGTGTCTTCTTTAAGGGAAATATCTGCGCCAAGTCTGTTCAGTTCAGATACGTGCTTAAATCTGTCGTTGTAAATGGTGTCGCGTATAGAGGAAGTACCTTTTACCGTTGCAAGGAGTGCCATTAACTGCGCTTGCATATCGGTTGGGAATCCGGGGTAAGGCATTGTTACAATATGAGCGGGCAAAAGTTCTTTTCCTTCTGCATCCAGTTCAACCCAATTGTCTCCTTGCGTTATTTTGCAACCAATTCTTTCAAGAACTTCCAAAAGCGCGCCTTGGTGGGCTGGAACCATATTTGTTGTTTTTACTTTTCCCCTTGTTATTGCGGCTGCTGCCAAAAAAGTTCCAGCTTCTATTCTATCTGCTATGGTTGGCCCATTGCCAGGGCTTAGATTTTCAACGCCTTCTACAATAAGGGTTCTTGTCCCTATTCCATTTATTTTCGCTCCCATTCCGGTTAAATATTCCGCAAGAGCGGTTATTTCCGGTTCTATGGATGAATTTTGCAAAACGGAAGTTCCTTTCGCTAGAGTTGCCGCCATAAGAATATTTGCGGTTGCCCCAACGGAGCTTATGGGAAACGAAAATGTGTTTCCTTTAAGCCTGCCATCGATAAGTGCTTCCACATATCCGTGAGTTACATTTATTTTTGCGCCGAGTGCTTCCAAACCCTTTAAGTGCAAATCCACAGGGCGTGGGCCCCAGGCGCAGCCGCCGGGCAGAGATACTCTGCATTTTCCAAATTTGGCAACCAAAGGCCCAAGCACATAAAAACTAGCTCTCATAGTTTTAACAAGTTCATAAGGAGCTTCCAAATGATTTATATCGCTTGAATCTATGCTAAGGCAATCCTTGTCTTCTTTTATGCGGCAACCTATCACTCGCAAAACATCTGCCATTGTATTTGTGTCTTTTAAGTTTGGAACATTGCTTATTTTAGAAATTCCGTTTGCAAGCATTGCCGCCGCCATAACAGGCAGCACAGCATTTTTTGAACCAGAAATGCAAACATCACCTTTAAGCGGTCCATTTGGAGATACGAGAAAAGAGTCCATTTTAATATTCTCACGCCCTATAATTAGGCGCCTCCTTCGTTATAGTTATATCGTGCGGATGGTTTTCCTTTAACCCTGCGCTTGTTATTTGCACAAAACGGGCTTTTGCCCTGAGATCTGCCAAATTCTCGGCACCCACGTAGCCAAGACCGCTGCGAATTCCACCTGTTAATTGATAAACCAATTCTTTGAGCGGGCCTTTGTATGGAACTCTGCCTTCAATGCCTTCTGGAACGAATTTTGATTCCTCTCCAACCTCGGCTTGAAAATAGCGGTCTTTGGAACCTTCTTTCATAGCTCCAATGGAACCCATTCCGCGATAGCTTTTGAATGTGCGGCCATCTGCCAAAATTATTTCTCCGGGGCTTTCTTCTGTGCCTGCAAAAAGGCTACCCAGCATAACGGCGTGTGCACCAGCCGCCAAGGCTTTCACAATATCGCCGGAATATTTTATTCCTCCATCTCCAATTATGCCAACTCCTGATTTCACCGCTTCTTCGGCACATTCAAAAATTGCGGTGAATTGCGGAACTCCAACTCCGGCCACAACTCTGGTGGTGCATATAGAGCCAGGCCCAATTCCAATTTTCACAACATCTGCTCCGCATTTCGCAAGTTCCTTAACTCCCTCGGCTGTAGCCACATTTCCGCCAACGAGCGTTAAATTGGGATAAGTTTTTTTAAGCGTTTTTACCATATTGCGAACATTTATATGATGCCCATGGGCGGTATCCACAACCAACATATCAACGCCAGATTCCACCAATGCAGCAGCACGTTCTAAAGTATCTGATGCGGTGCCAACGGCGGCCCCAACGCAGAGTTGCCCGTTTGAATCCAAGCAGGCTTCGGGGTTAATTTCTCTTTTTAAAATATCGGTGAGGGTTATTAAGCCTTTTAAGTTATTTTTATTGTCCACCAGCAATAGTTTTTCTATGCGGTTTGTATTTAAAATTTCCTTTGCTTTTGCAAGCGAAATTTTTGGCGATGCTGTGATTAATTTTTTTGTCATAACATCTTTTACTTTCACGCTTTTGTCGGTAACTGTGCGCAAATCTCTGCCGGTGATTATGCCGACCAATTGTTTGCCATTGGAAACCACTGGAAAACCGCTTATCTTTTGTTTAGCAGAAATTTCAAAGGCTTTTGAAACGGGTTCGTCTGCATCTAAAGTTATTGGGTCTAGAACAACGCCAGATTCCCATCTTTTGACTTTGCGAATCTCAGTAGCCTGCTTTTCAATGCTCATATTTTTGTGAATAACCGAAATGCCGCCTTGCAAAGCCAGCGAAATAGCAAGCGGAGCCGTTGAAACGGTGTCCATTGCAGCACTTACAATAGGGATATTGAGTTTTATTTTTCCAAGTTCTGTTTTAATGGAGGTTTGCGCCGGCAGAATCTCCGAAGCGCCGGGGTAAAGAAGAACATCGTCAAATGTAAGGCCTAGTTTCATAAGCATAAGATAGAAAAATACTAATTGGGTTTAAATTGATAAGATTAACCCCCCCTAATCTTATCAAAAAGTGATAAGATTACTATATTATGCAAATGCCCAAATACATTTACGAACATAAAGGCTATCCAAAATTCACTTGGGATAAAGATGCAATATTGAACCTTTTGACCCGCGTTTCTGTGCTGCAAGGCAAGGTTCTCGGCAAAATGCAGCAATTTGGTTTTGGAGTGCAGCAAGAGGCTATGCTTAATGCTTTAACTGAGGAAATTACAAAATCCAGTGAAATAGAGGGTGAAATACTGAATAGCGAGCAAGTGCGTTCTTCGCTTGCGAAGTGGCTTAACATAAATTTGGAAAAAGAAACAAAGCCTTCTCACCATATAGAAGGCATAGTAGAAGCCGTTATGGATGCTGTTCGCAATTATAAGAAACCCTTGGGCGAGGAACGCTTATTTGGCTGGCACGGAGTGCTTTTTCCAACTGGGCGCAGCGGTTTGCATAAAATTAGAGTAGCGGAATTTCGAGACTCAGAAATAAGCGTAATATCCAGCAAGGAGTATAGGGAAGTGGTTCATTACAAAGCTCCTTTGCCCGAAAAAGTTAAGGGACAAATGAAAGAGTTTTTGCATTGGCTAAACGCCAAGGGCAATGAAAACCCCTTGCTCAAAGCGGCAATAGCTCATTTGTGGTTTGTGATAATACACCCTTTTGACGATGGCAATGGGCGTTTAACGCGCATTATAACAGAAATGATGCTGGCTCGCTCAGAAGGCACAAGTTTGCGATTTTATTCTATGTCTGCGCAAATTCAAAGAGAAAAAAAAGAATATTACAGTGTGCTGGAATTAACTACTACAGGCGAGCTTGATATAACAAGGTGGCTAATATGGTTTTTGGAATGTTTGGAACGCTCAATAGAAGCCAGCGAAGAAATAATTGGCAAAGTTCTGCGCAAAGCCGTATTTTGGCAAAAGAATTCAGCAGATATACCGAATAAAACGCAGCGAGAAATAATAAATCGTTTGCTTGAAGGTTTCGCAGGAAATTTGACTTCTGGGAAAGTTCAAAAGATATTCAAAATTTCTCAGCCAACAGCCATAAGAATGTTAAACGATTTGGTTAAAAAAGGCTTTTTGGAAGTGCGGGGCGCGGGTAGAGGTACGCATTATGTTTTGGTGGGCGAGGATTAGTTATTTTTTCTACATTCTCCGTTATGCGATATCCCCCTCTTTTCATTTTGCCGTTTTGCCTTCCGATGGCGATGAGAAAGTTTTCAACAATGACGACCTTGAAGCCCTCACAAATAAAATGCGAAGCGTGGCGTTGAAAACCTTGCCACGTGAAAGATGACGATTTCCGCGGTGTCGGCGACAACGGCATACTAATCTGGCACGGTTTTTGCATATATACAAAATGAGGTTACTATGCTTACAAAACTAGCCATTTTAGACAAAACAAGCATCCCTGTTGCGAGCAAAGGGTTAGATGCTTATGCCCATAGAGGCAGGGCTATTGCCAACAACATAGCCAATGTAAGCACCCCAGGTTACCGCCGCATAGAGGTCTCTTTTGAAGACCAACTGCGCAGGGCACTTGACAAGCAACTCAATTTAGCCGGGGAACGCACCAATGGCAATCATTTATTTTTAGGTCGCCCAGAGCTTGAACATGTGAAAAGCGAAGGATATCGCGTGGACGACTATACAAATCCTGGCGAAATAAACAATGTGGATATAGATATTGAAATGGGAAAACTTGCAGAAAACGAAATTGCTTTTAATTTTGCAACCGCATTCATAAAAGACCGCAGCGGGGCAATAGGGGAGGCAATTAGAGGAAGCAGGGGAGGTGAATAGTTTATGGCAATGGTAGGTCTTTTCACAGGCTTGAATATAAGCGCAACGGGTTTAAGGGCGCAGCGTGTTAGGCAAAACGTTATTGCCTCAAACATAGCAAATGTAGAAACCACCCGCACCCCAAACGGCGGCCCTTACAAAAGGCAGCACGTGATTCTAGAGGCAGACCCTCTTGAATTTGACCAATTTTTGGTAAAAGAGCAAAACAAAATCAGAGGCACAAAAACCCAAGAAGGGCACATAAACATTCCTCAACCAGAATGGCCAGTCTCCAGGGAACACATAGGCAGCGGCGTAAAAGTCCAAGAAATTAGACCAGACGAAGGCCCAGACAAACTGGTATATAACCCAGACCATCCAGACGCGGATGAAAACGGCTATGTACACATGCCAAACGTCAATATAGTAGAAGAAATGGTGGACATGATAACCGCAACAAGAGCGTATGAGGCAAACACAACCGCATTCAACAGCACAAAAGCAATGTTGATGAAAGCATTAGATTTGGCAAATTGATGTATGGGCAACTCCCCGTGGTTGCCCTCTAAATGGAACAGGGACGTTAAAACAAGGAAGTTGATATGAAAGTAGATGTTCAAAAATTCATGGAGTTGCGCAATAGCGCAATAGAGCGCACCGGAACCACCCGCGGTGTTAAGGTTTCTAAAAAAACTGCCGATAATAATGATTGGCGTTCTCTCTTGGAGTCCAAAAGGAAGGAAATTGGGCTGGAGCCTGCGGCTCCGGTTGCAAAAAACCACGTGACCAAACAGATTAAAGCTGTGGCAGCGGATTTTGATGGTTCAATAGAAGAACGGGTGGGCGCTCTGCGTGAAAGGAGTGCAGAGGGCTTGCCCGTTCGCGAACGCGGAAATTTTATTGATGTAAGGGCTTAAATATGGCATGAATTTTGCTATATTTATTAGAAGAAGGTAAATATGTATAGCGATATAAGAACACCAGTATCAAATTCACAGCCGCTGGGCGACACCGTTCAGCCGCTTAACCCCGGCATTGACCCAAAACGCATGGGCCCACAAAAGGCAGATGCACCCAAATTTGACGAAATGCTAAAGGGATTCCTAACAGACGTAAACCACATGCAAAACTACGCCGACGAGTCCATTCAAAAGATGGTAGCCGGAGAAATCAAGGATGTTCACCAAGTTATGCTTGCCGTTGGAGAAGCAAAGGTCGCTTTTAACCTAATGCTAGAAATCCGCAATAAAACCATGGATGCTTACAACGAGCTTATTAAAATGCGCGGTTAATTCCACAAAAAAATCTAGTCTCATTATACCCGCCAAAGGAAAAATCTTTGGCGTTTTTTGATAGAACCTTTAGCAAAACTGCATAAAGCGAGGTATTTAGTTCTGGTATTCTCTGCTCTATTTGGGCATTCCAAAACCATGTATTAGGCTTGTTTCGATAAAGCCATTCGTGGGTAAGGAATAAATTTTGCAAAAAACGGTATTTCACGAACAACTTAACAGTACTTTCCGCAGGTTTAATGTCATAGAAAATATCCTCCCTGTAATATTCAAAAAATTCCCTTGAATAAGAGGCTCCAGCTTCTCCCAAAGAGGATTTATAGGCTATTTCGCTATCAAAGCCAATGGACTCAAAATCCTCTGTGTAGTTTTGATATGCCTTGACTTTCATAGAAAGAGGCTTTGATTTATAACTCGTTTCGCTATATAGCTTTATGCCGTTTTGCTTTAGCAAAATCCCAAGAGTTAAATCGCTTGGATTGCTGATTGCGATATTGTATTCCAAACTATCGGCAAAGGCAAAATCAATAAAAGATATATATCCTTTGTTTGTAAAGAATTGCAAAAAACTGTGATTAAAATCCACCCAAGCAATAATGTTTTCTTTGTCTTCTGTTTGGCTTGCATATAAACCTCCGCCTATATTTTCGCCTTTAAGCCTAAGTCCTAGGTTCTTATTAATTTCTGCGGCTGAATCTTGAATTTGGAATTTTTCGGTGGATAGGTTCAATTCAATTTCCCTTCCCATAAAATAAAATTCGGCATTTCCCTCTACCCTTGGGCTGATGCGAATTGGAACCCACTCTTCCTTGTTCCAAGCCCAAAGATATTCGGAACCGGTTAAAACAAACGCCTTCCTAAAAAAATCATCTTCGCTATTATAGCCAAACCCGCCATAAATAGCTGAATATGCTGGTAAATTATCTCCAAACCAGGAAAATCTTTGAGAATTATTTATTCTGGCCTTGCGAGTATCAAGCGTGGCCACGCTAAAATGGTCTATTTGGTTAAATTCCAAAATCGCATAAAATCCCTTGATAGGGGGAGTTGCAAAGCCACCGTAAAGCATAGGGGTGCGGTTTGATTCTTCTCCCAAGGCGCTTAATTCTTGCCAAAGCATATCTCCAACTTCATTTCCAAAGTAAAGCCAAACGCTGTTCTCCTTTATTTCCCAATCCATAACCGGGACAAAACGGTTAAAAATTCTCCGGTTTTTCCATTTATCCGGTTCCCAAGTTTCTTCTTCTGCATTTAAGCCAAGTGTTCCGGGTTTTCTGCTATAAGTGTATGTGGGCATTGCTATTAGATAGGTTCCTTGTTCGCTTATAAAAGGGCTTAAGGCTGGCGTTTCGCCCTGAACTTGAGCAAAAGCAAAGGAGCAAAAAAACGCTAAAATGAGAAGAGGCACGGCGACTAAGGTAGAAAAAACTTTCTATATTATTCATTATGCGTAAATTCCTCATTGCTTGTTCTTTTGGCGCATTTGCTGCCTTTGGTTTATTTTCTTGCGGACAGCACTTCTTTGACCAAGATAGTAGAATGGTTGAAGCCCTGCAAGAGGCTTTGGTTTTGGGCAGCAAAACAGCGGCTTCCAATTTGGGAGATGGCTCATGCGCGGCAAGTTTGCAAACGGCAATGGGATGTACCACGGGTTATTTGGGAAATAAACTGGTGGAGATAGCCGTACCAGATACGGTTAAATATGTATTGAATAATATAAATTCTTTCACAAAAGAAATAGAGCCTTTTAAAAATCTTTTAAATAACCTAGGCATGTCTTCCAATACTTTAAATGCTCTATCTGGTCTTGGCAAATATGGGGATTCCATAAAAGTTGCACTGAATAGGGGAGCCGAGAAAGCTGCGCCAAATTCCATAGGCGTGTTTAGAGATGCCATATTTGGAATGTCTTTCTTTGATGCCAGAGGAATGTTGCTTGGAGATTCAGTAGCCGCCACAACTTATTTGCACGTAACAACTTACAGCGGTTTGCAAAGTTCTTTTGCTCCCATTATAAGGGAACCTTTAAATTTGCTCAACCCAAACAAATTTTGGGAACCGCTTGTTCGCGATTATAAATCTTTTGCAAGCAAATATTCAAGCATAAAGAGCTCCTTTGGCAGTTCAACCCTGCCAAGTTTGCCATACAGCGATTTACCAGATGACCTTTCCACATATCTAGCGGAATATGCCACAGGCAAGGCTCTGGATGGTTTGTTTTTGATGGTTGGCAAGCAAGAAACCCAGCTGAGGGCAGATCCTTGGGGAACGGTCAGGGCACTTGGCGGCTATTTTGATGATACAGTTGGCGAATTGCTAGGTGATGTTTTTAGCAAAGCCAAAGATGGTTTGCTCTGAATATTCCTTAAACGCCACTTTTATGTTTTGTGCGGCAACAATGCCAGAGCTAATGGCTATGCCGTGAACTCCAAGCGATAGTATTTTAGGAACATCTGAGAGAGTTATGCCGCCTATCGCTATCACGGGAATTTTTAAATGCAAATCCAAAACCTTTTTTATTCCAGCTTCGCCCAATATTTCACTTAAATTTTCCTTTGTTTGGGTTTGCTTCCAGGGGCCAAGCCCAATATAATCGCAAGCCTCCATAACTAGCTGCAATGCCTGAAGCCCAGTATTTGCTGTACCGCCGATTATGGCATTTTTTCCCAATAATTTGCGAGCCTCAGGAATAGGGCAGTCCTTTTGCCCCAAATGAACTCCATCGGCTCCGCTTTCCAGAGCTATTTGTGGCGAGTCATTGATTATCAGGGTGGCCTTATATTTTTGGCAAAGTGAAGCAGCAATAGTGGCGGTTTTAAGTTTTTCCTCCTCCAATCCGTTTTTTTGGCGAAGTTGTATCCAATTTGCGCCCGCATCTAAAAGCTGCTTCACCTGTTCAAGGTGGGTTAGGGGAGAGCCATCCCAAGTTAGACAGTGGAGGCATGGTATTAGTGGCACTATTTTTTGCTTTTAGATTTTTTATCTTTTTCTGCTTTATCAGCAACCGCGTTGCAATCCTCATTCTTGACAAAGTCCTTAAAGCTAAATGTTTGCTTTTCTGAAAGCTTGTAAGCGGGCATTGTTGCTTTAGATTTGCAGCCATCAAGACCAATACCTTTTGCGTAAATCCACCCTCCAGTTGAGGTATTATTTTCATCTTTGATTTTAGAAAGAATTAAGCTTATTAAACGTTTCTTATCATCACATGGGATACGAACTGTTAAATCCCCTGCCTTTACAGAGTCTACCATAGGGGGGGTATTATTATCAGCACGATAACCATCTGTCAAATAAGGAGGCATACAGACATCCAAAGGATTATCAATTACAGCAGCCATAATCTGCGCAAAGTAGCCTTCGTATTCAGAAGGAACATCCAAAATCTCAACATATTTCAGAGGTCCTTTTGCTTCCGTTAATTTGTCAGTCGCTTTTATCACTTCGTTCATAGCTTTCCCTGGCGATTTCAGTGCACTACCAATTGTTTTACCGAGGTCCAAAGCCACCGCCGGTTTTACGCTAAACACAAAAAAAGCTGCCGTAAAAGCAACTAAGGTTGCTATTTTTACCTTTTTGTTCATAAAAAATCTCCTTTTTTATGGAGAATATAGTAAATAGTAAAATTTGCGAATGTGTTAATTGTCCTATTCCAAACCCCAAGCATAACCCGCTTTTTTGTGCTCGCGTTCCTTTTTAAAAATATAGCACAACGCGTAGAAAACGGCTATTCGTACAAATATCCATGTCACAATAAATAGGCTTGAATAGGAGTCCATATCCATCATCATATAGCCCATTTCCAATACTAAGAAATAAGCGTTCAGAAGCAAAGCGGGCAAAGTCCAAGATTTAAATATAAAAATTGCTATAATAGCAATTATAACCGGAACAATATATATAAAAGGCAAAGTATTAAAAACAGCCTTAATACCTGTATGAAAGGGACCAAAAGGGAATAAAACGAACACAGAAAGATAAAGCCAGCTACGCCAAAATTTTAACTTATTCATTAAAATAACTTCAGGGTCTGTCAATGTATATTTAATAGGCACTCCGTTCACTTCTAACCCAATACTTTTAGTTCTATATCTGATATTTGTCTCCTCTATCCAAGCCGAGATGTTCAGCGGCTCTGCGTTGGTATTCACCGTATATTCAAATCTTTTGTCTTTGTCCATTTTCCAAAGTATTGTCCCAAGCGTAGTCTCATTGTGCCGTATATGCAACTCAGGGTTTCTTCCGGTTACAAAATGCGCTTTGATAGGCTCGTTATTCACCGCAAAAGAGTAAATCACTTCTTTGCTCTTTTTTTCCTTGACTATTTGGACATCTATCGGAGTAATATTCTTTTCCTCATATATTGAGGCTCTTGGAGGCATAGTATCTTTACTTTGTATAAAAGTATCTGCCATTGCTGCATATCCATATAATTTTATCAGCATTTTTTTATAAAAAGGATATGCTAATAAAGGAACTGAAAAAAGTGCTCCCACAACAAATTCTATATCATGGATATTGCAATATACCGCTACCTCAATCCCTAAAAACACGGAGGGCATTATCGCTATAATTGTAAAAAGATAATCATAACTAGGCTCTGATGATATTTTAAACCAACTATCCCAAGATTTTCTGCCAGCTTTATGCAAAAACAAATTGCTTATTAAAATCATAATATGGGGAAAAGCAATAAAAAACAATATCGCAAATATTCCAAATTGCTGAAAGAACGGCATCTGATTTATAGGCACTGTTAAACCCACTGCGCATACAAACAGAAATGATATAACCAAGCTAATAAACACCAAAACTATTTTCATACCATACCTCATTTGTCTTTAACGCAACGTACGCTATACCATTGTACGCTGCCGCTTCCGCCTCCAGACTCCGGGCCGGTTCAAAGAGAGGGAATTTAATTTTGGTCATTGGGCAAATATAGGAAAATGTATAACTTAATCAGCATTTACTATAGTAAAAAGAGCCCAGTTTGCCGATTCCCTGGGTAAAAAATCGCTGCATATTTTTTTTTGCTTTTAGAATTGCAGTTTCCAAATTGCAGCCAAGGGCAAGGTTCGCAAGCACTAGGGCAGAGAGGGTACAACCGCTTCCATGCCTCTCTATGCCTTTAATGCGTTTAGCTGTGAATTTTATAGGGGCAGGGGAGTTGGGAAAAAAGAGTAAGTCATTGCTATTCTTAGAGTTAGAACAATGCCCACCCTTAACTAGAACCGCAGTTTTCGATGAGCCCTTGGAAATGCCCAAAAACTCCGCTTCTGGCAAATTTGGAGTTATCAGGCTTACATAACTGAATAATTTTCGCCAAGTTGCAGAGTTTTGCTTGTGAAATTCAAAGCCACTGCTGGATTTTAATATTGGATCCCAAAGAACAAAAGCCTTTGGATATTTTTTGCGCAGCCATTTTAAGATTTTTCCCAAAATTTGCGGACTTTCCACAAGCCCTATTTTTATATAGCTAAAATTCCTAACTCTAGAAAGTATTTCAAGTTGCGACTTTATGCACCCCCAAGAAAGCCAATTAGGTTTTTCAAAATATTCTTCATTTTGAATGGTTAAAGCAGTGCAAACCGCCTGCCCATAAACTTTGGAATGCTCAAAGGCTTTTATATCTGCCAAAACACCCGCACCTGCGCTTGGGTCAAATCCGGCTATTGTTAGGCAAAACATTGCTAGAATATATAAATTTTTTTATATATTTAGAATATGAAGAATGCATTTACCGACCTTAGAGACGGCAAGGTGTACAAAACCGTCAAAATAGGTGAACAAATTTGGCTGGCGGAGAATCTGGCTTATCTTACGGAAGGCAGCAAATATTATAATGATGACCTAGCTAACTATGAAAAGTACGGCAGGCTTTACGACTTTGCGGCGGCAAAAAAAGCTTGCCCCGCAGGTTGGCATTTGCCAAGCGATGAGGAATGGCAGGAACTAGTGGATTTCGTAAGTGGCGATGATGAGGGCGATGAATATGCCGGAGAGAAACTCAAAGCGAAAAAAGAGTGGAATAAATACAAGAATACTCTCGGCGACAAGCTAGGCACGGATGATTACAACTTTGCCGCCCTGCCAGGCGGCAGTTGCAAACCAGGTAACGATTGCGAAGGTATAGGCCAACACAGCGCATGGTGGAGCAGCACAGAATACAATGAAAACGAAGCCTACAATTGGCTCATATTCTACGACTACGGGGACGTATATAGGCATATCAACGAAAAAGCTATGTTTTGCAGCGTCCGTTGCATAAAGGATGAAATCTAGTTAACATAATAGCCATTATCGGCAAATATAGAGAGCCTGAGGTTGAGGCTCAATTATAAATTGAAATTTTATAAATTATTCATATATATGGATTGGTATTACATAGACCCAGCAAAGCCAGAAGGCAAAAGGAGAATTGGACCTTGGTCTAATAGGCAAATGCTTGTATTTGCGGATCAAGGCGCATTTGCTCCAGAAACTCTTGTTTGGAAAAACGGGTTTAATGGCTGGATACCTTGGAGCACGGTTGAAACTGCTCTCAAAGCGGAATTTCAGGTAGAAACTATAAAGGATATTCTGGAAGAAAAAGTTTTGCCAAAGCCAAGTGAGAGAAAAGTTAATTATGCCGGTTTTTGGGTGAGGCTATGTGCCTTTGCCATAGATTCCATCATCGTTCAACTTATATTTATTTTGTTAACACCACTTCATTCACATTTTGGCGTTCTTTCGGAAGTAACTCCGCAAACGACTGTTGCTGAACTAATGCCTACCCTATTCTTCGCTTTTAGCCTTATATTCTTTTACGATTCCTATTTTGTGAAAAATTTTTCCGGAACACCCGGCAAAATAGCCCTTGGGCTTGCGGTTGTTTGCTCAAACGGAGAAGCCATAACTTGGAACCGCGCATTCCTGCGGGCTTTTGTTGGTTTTTTTTCAAGTGCCCTATTTGGAGTAGGCTGCCTGCTCGCAGCATTTGATGTTGAAAAAAGAGCCTTGCACGATTTTATGGCAGATACCAGAGTTTTGAAATTGCAGAGAGCATGATAGGTGGAAGAAGCAAATTTCACAAACCTTGGAGAGTGGGCTGCTGCGGAGTTTGACTGCCCTATTGCAAACATAAAAGGCGTTGCCATTGCCGTAAACGATAAAGTTATTCCAAAATCTGAATGGGAAAAGTTTGGCCTGCAAAACGGCGACCGTATTTTAGCCATTGGAGCCGTGCAGGGAGGATAAATGGTAGTTCAAGGTACATTATATCCAGAGATTAGAGTTGCTATGCGGGAAATTTGCCTGAACGATAAGGAAATTCCCTCTATAAGGTTATACGACACATCTGGAGGTTCCAGCTACTGCTCCCCCACTACCCCATTCCAAACCCAGCGCGAGGCAGCCTTAAAAGGCATAATCACACCGCAAATGGAATATGTTGCAATTAGAGAGGGAGTTGAGCCAAAAGTTGTATTAGAAGAGCTTGCCCAAGGTAGGGCGGTTTTGCCTGCAAACAAAAAGCATCCCGAATGCGAGCCTATGATTATAGGTTCAAAATTTTTGGTGAAAATAAATGCGAACATAGGCAATTCTGCCCTTGGAAGTTCCATAGAAGAAGAAGTTGAAAAAATGTCTTATGCGGTGAAATTGGGTGTAGATACCGTTATGGATTTGAGCACGGGCAAAAACATAAGCGAAACTCGCGAAGCCATTTTGCGCAAATGCCCCGTTCCAATAGGCACCGTTCCCATTTACCAAGCACTGGAAAAAGCGGGCGGCAATCCGGCTAATTTAACTTGGGAAATTTACAAGCAAACTCTTATTGAGCAAGCCGAGCAAGGCGTTGATTATTTCACCATTCACGCAGGTCTTTTAAGGGATTGCATTCCCCTAGCGTTAAAAAGAACAACAGGCATAGTTTCTCGCGGCGGCTCTTTAATGGCTTGCTGGATGCAGAAAAACGAACAGGAAAATTTTCTATACACCCATTTCAAAGAGATTTGCGAAATTTTAAGAGAATACGATATAGCTGTTTCTCTAGGCGATGGCCTGCGCCCTGGAAGCATAGCGGATTCCAACGATGAGGCTCAATTTGCGGAATTGAAAACCTTGGGCGAATTGACAAAAGTGGCTTGGGATTTAGGCGTTCAAGTTCTCATTGAAGGTCCAGGTCACGTGCCGCTGAATAAGATAAAAGAGAACATGGATTTGCAATTAAAGCTATGCCACGGCGCACCCTTTTACACATTAGGTCCATTGGTAACCGATATTGCCCCTGGATATGACCACATAACAAGCGGTATAGGTGCTGCTGTTATTGGAATGCTAGGCACTGCTATGCTTTGCTACGTAACTCCAAAAGAACACTTGGGTTTGCCAAACAAGCAAGATGTTCGCACAGGGGTAATAACATATAAGCTCGCCGCTCACGCTGCCGATATTGCCAAAGGCAATGAGCAGGCTCTGTTAAGAGACAAAGCTCTTAGCCGCGCTCGCTTTGATTTTCGCTGGGAAGACCAATTTGCCCTTTCGTTGGATCCGGAACTCGCAGAGGCTTATCACAATGAATCTGCCAGCGGCAACGGAAAATACTGCTCTATGTGCGGTCCAAATTTTTGCGCTATGAGAATTTCGCAGGGAATTGTAAACACTTGCAAGCAGCCCTCTTAAAAGCTTTTGATAAGCGGAAAAATTTGCAAGCCACCGATGCTTATAGACTTTGTAACGGAATAGCAGACGGCTTAAATGGTCTTGTTATTGACAAATACTCAAACCATTATCAAATTCAATTTTTCACACTGGAATTTTCAAAGTTTGAAATGGAAATAGTGGAATTTTTAAAAGAAGTGTTCAGCCCGGAATTTATCGCGGTGAAATATAGGTTTATTGACTACAAGCAAATTAAAAAGGCATTTGGAGATAATTCAAAAACCATTGTTTGCGAAAACGATATTAAATTTGCCGTTGATTTATTAGACACCCTGAACCCAGGTTTATTTTTAGACATGCGCGATGCCAGATTGTTTTTTGCAAAAAACTGTGCAGGCAGAGAGGTTTTGAATTTATTTGCCTACACCTGCTCTTTTGGTGTTTATGCCAGAAAATACAAGGCGGCTAAGGCGGTGAATGTTGATATCAGCAAAAAGAATTTGAATAAGGGCAAGGAAAATTATCTGTTGAACGAAATAGAACCGAACCGAGGCGAGTTCTTTTGCGGAAGCGCGGAGGAATATATTGACTGGGCTATAAAAAAAGGAAAGAAATTCGGAGCAATAGCACTAGACCCGCCCAGTTTTGCAAAGAACAGTAAGGAGACTTTTAGCCTTGCAAAAGACTTTGGCAATTTGGCAGAAAAGACGGTGAAAATTCTTGAAAATAATGGGGTTTTATTGCTTGCAACTAATTACAGTAAATGGAGTTACGAAACTCTGCTAAAAACAGCAAAAAGCGCTTTTGCCGCAAATGGAAAGGCTTTTAAGCTGTTGGGGAAAGGCTCTCAGGGTGCTGATTTTCCGGGGAGCGGTGAGAGTAAGGAAAGTTGTATGAACTGGGTTGTGGGGTGCTGAAAACCACGACCGACCTACGCAAGCCTAGTTTCTTTTTTACGCATTTTAAAACGATTACGCAAATTCTTGAAAATGCTCTCAAATATACTTGGTTTAACCATTATTGCCTCATCCGGTAAATCTGGATGTTCATCGTCAATATCTGGCTCAAAGCCTGAATCTTGCAGAGTTTTGAGGCGAGCATATAATTCCTCATCTATAGGAAAAGCCTTAGCTGCCTGTTTTGCAGTCATGACATACACTTTATTTTCCATAATACCATCTCCTTTCTTTTCTACCTGCAAGCCTAACAGAAATCAAACGCCTTTTCAAAAATCTACGATGTGTAAAGCATACAGATAAAATTCTTCCATTAACTTTACCTATTGCTATATAACGTTTTTCTCCATAGTTAAATCGTCTATCTTCAAATATGATTTTTGCTTTATCCAAAAACACTTTAATACCATCAGGTAGAGGCAATCCTCTATGCTTTCTAATATTCTCAGTATTCTTGGCTTCGTCCCATTCATATCTGCAAAATCTCTCTAATATGTAATGTAATAAATTTTCACAGGCTAACACCTGAAATCTCTAAACATAGCACACCTCTAATATGAATATACAAAAATTGATGCCTCTAACACAACGTGCTAATCCCTCACGCAACGTACGCTTTGAAAGTAGCTCTTACCGGAGTTCACGTAGAGTGCGGTCTCGTGGTAGTAGTTTTCTATTCTCCTCGCAGCATGGTGGGATAGGAGGTCTAGGATTGGGATTAGGATTGGAACTTTCATCAATGATTTTTTTTGGCATCACCACGCTTTTGATTCCGCCTGCCACAAATTCCTTGACAATATCCAGCCAAAACGCATTGGCGTTTGTTTGGAACATCATCATTGAAAAGATGGCTGCTGCTATGGGAAGTTTCATCTGATTACCTGGTGGTTTGTGTTGTGCTGCCGCCGTCTTTTGTTTTTGTATATGTTCCATTTACTCTAGGGTCTGTGTGGTTTGAAATAACATAAGTGTCTGCTGATAGCGTAAAATTACAGGTTGCCGTTTGAGTGCCTATGTTAAATGTCATAGTGGAACCAGAAACAGAAAAAGTGCCAGAATACACCGTTTCATTGTTAACTTTGTAGTTAAACGTATTTCCGGCAAAAACGACAGAACGCTCGCCGCTTGCATACCACGTGCCACTAAGCGAAGCTACGTTTGACGAGCCGCCACCACCGCCGCTAGACGAGGAAATGCTGCCACCAGACGAAGACGAGCCGCCACAACCAACACAGCAGACATAACCATTATCATCGCAGACAGGGTCATTTGATGTGCAGCTAAATGTGAATGCCAAAGCAAGCGTAATGCCTGCCACCAATGCGAATTTTGAGGAATATGTTTCTCATGTGTTACCTCCGTTTTAAGGGTCATAAATATAGAAAAATTTAAATTTTACATTACCTGCCCCTTTTCAACAAAGCATCTATCATAGCCACTGCCCCATCATATTCGCCAATTAAAACGCTTTGCAAAATATTTTCAACACCGCCGTATTGCGAAAATTCCTGTAAACCATCCACAATTTTATCTATTGCAGCAGAATTCATAGATTCAAGTGCTTCTTTAAGCCCGTTTAGCTCGCTCCTCAATAGTTCAAAATCTATGCTTTTTTCCTTTTCCTTTGCTCTTGCCAAAATTTTGCTTATGTCATTTAAAGTCGCCTCAAAATTCGTTAAAAATTTGGCGTTATTTGAGTTGATAAAGGCAATGTCTTTATGCCTGCCTGCAAGTTCCAATGCTTTTGCGCTTTCGGACAATTCGCTGGCACCTATGTTCGCCAAGGCACTTTTCAAGGCATGGACATATATGGTATATAGCTGATAATTGCCCGTTTCCAAGCCATTCTTAATTTCGTCAATCTTCTGAAGCCCGTCATTGTAGAATATTGCAAGAATTTGCATATAGCTCTCAAGCGTTCCGCCAATCATAGAAATGCCTTTTTTTATATCAACACCAGCAATTTCCATTTCCGCTTCCGAATCGCCAGCATCAGTTGCCTTTGCCTCCGATTTCTCTTGCTTTTCCTTTGGAAGCCATTTTGCCAAAACGGCGTTGAGTTTAATTGTGTCTATGGGTTTAGATAAAAAATCGTTGAAGCCGTTTGAGAGAAACATCTCCTTTGTGCCAGAAATTGCATTGGCGGTGAGCGCTACAATTGGCAGTTTTGCATAATGCGAATTTTCTCTGCCCATTTCCCTTATGAGTTTTGTGGTTTCAATGCCATCCATTTCCGGCATCATGTGGTCCATAAGTACCAAATCGTAGGAATTTTTCTTTATCGCTTCAATAGCTGCAAAACCGCTCATGCATAAATCAATTTGCATTTTGTAAGGCAGCATCAAACCCTCAGCTACCTTTAAATTTGTTCCTATATCATCCACAATTAGAATTCTAGCCCTCGGTGCGATAAACCGTGCCACAGTGGCATCTTCATTTGCGCTATAGGAGAAACGATCAGACACGCCGTTCAATATATTCGCAACGGATATGGAATGTACAGGCATGGCCAATACATCCAAATTCATATCTGCCGTAGCATCGCCAAACTCTGTTAGCACAACTATTTTGGTTTTGGGTTTAAGTTCCTTCATTATCGCTTTGGCATTTTCCAGCAGGGAATAAGAAACAAATAAAAATGTATAATCCTTAGTTTGCAGCTTTTCGCGCAGTTCCTCATCGCTTTCAGCTCGCTGGCAAGTTACGCCCAAATTGTCCACTGTGCAGATTATGGAATCTGCATATATCACATTGCGCTCATAAACAAGAACGCTTCTATCTTTCGATTTTTCTACAGATGCCAAAGGCTCTGGCGAGCATATTTTTTGCGAAAGCGTGATTGTGAATGTGCTACCCTTGCCGTATTCCGACTGAACGCTTATGTCTCCGCCCATGGCATTCACAAGTCTTTTCGTTATGGCAAGCCCAAGCCCTGTGCCTTCAATGCCTTTGTGGGTTGCTATATCTATCTGCACAAATTCGCCGAACAATTTCTTTAAATTTTCTGGCTTTATGCCATTGCCAGTATCCGCCACATCTATGGTTAAAAAAACCGTATCTTCGGTTATTTCCGCACTCACAGAAAGTGATACATAGCCTTTTTTTGTGTATTTCGCGGCATTGCTCAACACGTTGAGCAGCACCTGCCTTATTCTAGCCTCATCTCCAAAAAGAGAATTCGGGACATTGCAGTCTATATTCACCACAAAGCTGAGATTTGAATCCATCACGCGCATTCTTATGATGCTCACCACATCGTGTATCAGCGAGGAAAATAGGTAGTGGCCAGGGATTATTTCCAACTTGCCGCTCTCTATTTTTGAGAAGTCCAGAATATCGTTGATTATGGATAAAAGATTGGCTCCGGCTTGCTTAATGGTTAGAATATGCTCGCGGGCAGCATCTGGCAAGTTCTCGCGCAAGGCTAGTTCGGCCATGCCGGTTATAGCGTTCATCGGCGTTCTTATCTCATGGCTCATCTTTGCAAGAAATTCGCTTTTGGCTTTTGAGGCTGCTTCTGCCAACTGATTTTTTTCATCGGATTTCTGTTTTGCCATAGCTAGGCGGAACAATACTAAACTGAGCGTCAAGGCCAAGAACACGCCTAAAACAGCGATGAATGTTCTCATATTCTTCACTTTTTGGTAGTATTGATCCATAGGGGTTAAAATTCCCATGTGCCAGCCGTTTTCAAATCTTTTGGTAAATAGAATAAAATCCTTATCCAGTTTATCATCTATTATTTTATGCTCAGAAAGCTCAATATCCTTTTCTAAATCTTTCACCACATCTGGAATGCCTTTGTATGGCAATTCAGAAAGAGGTTTGCCCATATACTTTTTTGAGGGAATGGCTATAATTTCCAGATTTTCATTCAATAATATTCCATAACCATCCTCGGCAAGGCGTGTGCTTATAACATATTTCACTATTCTATCCAGCAGCAAATCCATGCACACAACGCCAAGCGAATTCCCTTCCTTATCAAAAATGCGCTTTGAATAAGAAATCACTATTTCTCCAGTATGCGCATCTACATAAGGTATTGTAGCCGCCACATTGCTCCCTGCTGCTAAGGCTACTTTATACCAGGGGCGTTCTTTGGGTATATAATCTTTTGGGGGTATCCAGCCGGTTCCGTCAAGGTACTTATCTTCAAATGCATCAAAAACGCCGTAAATACCATTAAAACCAGATACTTGTGCCTCTTTGGAAGCCAGATATTCTGTCATTTCAGCCATATATTCCTGCACAGAATTTGCGGAATTGCCCCGTAAAATCATAATGCGTATGCTTTGCGAAATATTTTGCAAAGATGTTTCTACCCCCAGCAGGTCGGTGGTTATTTTTGATTCCGTATAAGACAGGGCATTTTTCGCTTCTTTCGTTAAATAATCGTTTACAATGTCTTTTACAAACAAATAGCTTATGAAAGCCATAAGAAAGAAGGCCAGCCAAACAAATAATAACTGCCTAAATATTGACATTTTGAACCTCCTCTGTTTGTTTGCAAAGTATTGATATTCTGTTAAATTCATCGGAGATTTTAAGAAATAGGTCCACCAAATCCGGGTCAAAATGGCTGCCTCTGCCATCTCCAATGATATTCACAGCTTCTTGGTGCGTATAAGGTTTTTTATAAGGACGTTCCGAAACAAGTGCATCGTAAACATCTGCAATGGCCATCAACCTGCCCTGAAGAGGAATTTCTTCGCCTTTCAACCCTTTAGGATAACCAGAGCCATCCCATTTTTCGTGATGAGTTGCGGCAAAAATTCCCGCATGTTCCAAAAAAATTCTCTCCGATGTGTTTTTCTTTATTTTATCAATTATTTTTTCCCCAAAAACGGTGTGCTTCTTTATTTCTTCAAATTCTGCGGCAGTAAGCTTGCTGGGCTTTTGCAAAACACCATCTCTTATGGATATTTTACCCACATCGTGCAATTGCGCCGATTGCAACACCAATTTCAAATCCCATTCGGATATTTTTTCCCTGTACAATTCGTGTATCTGCATTACGTCTAGCAAGGCGCTCAAATAATAAGTTGTTCTCTCTATGTGCCCTCCGGTGATATTGTCCCTGCACTCCACAAGCTCCGCTATGGTTTTAAGAATGGCGCTTTGAAGCTCCACTACGGATTTGGTTTTATCCAGCACCATTTCTTGCAGATGTCTATTATAATTTGCAAGCTCCAAATGCGTTTCTATGCGTTTGAGCAAAAGAGAGGTGGAAAATGGTTTGGTTATATAATCTATAGCCCCAAGGGAAAGCCCTTCCAGCTCGCTGTCTCCATCGCTTTTTGCAGTTAAAAAGATAACCGGAATATTTTTGGTTTCCCTTTTGCTCTTTATGATTTTAATAGCTTCATAGCCATTCATCTCCGGCATTTCAACGTCTAAAAGGATTAAATCTGGAATGTTCTTTTCAAGGAATTTCAAAAGAGAACCGCCAGAATTCATAGTAAACACTTTATAATGCTCGGCAAGCGCACTTTTGCCAAATGCCAAATTCGTTATGTTATCATCAACGAGATAAATAGTTTTTCGATCTTCGACCATAAGATCTACCCCCCTCTATAAACTATCTAAAGAATATAGAAAAATAATCGGCTAAATTAGCCCCAAAATGCAGTTTTTTTAAGGATAATATAAAAATCCGCTTACCCCTTGCAAATATAGCGAAATTTTTCTATATTTGGGGGCATACTATGATTTTTATATCTAAAACTTTATCCTTAATGGCAACAGTACGGCTAGCATTGACATTTTTTCACCATAAAACGGAGGTAACATAATGAGAAGCAAACTCACAAAAATCGCGCTCACGGCAGTCTTCGGGCTTGCCTTGGCATTCCCCTTTTCTTGCTCTATCAATTTGAACGGAGACGGCAATCTGTCTTCTTCAAGTGGTGGCACCGGCGGCGAGCAAAGCTACAACTATTGCATAACGGCACTCGGTTGTATACCAGGCCCTTTTACTGCCAGCATTTGCTCAGGGCAACTGGCCAATGGCTGCCCAAATAATCCAACAAATAATCCAAGTAGCAGCAGCGGCAATAGCACAATAGGTGCTCCTGCTGCACCTACCGGATTAAGAGCAACAGCTTCCTCTAATACTATAACGGTTAGTTGGAATCCCGTAGCTGGTGCTGTTTGGTACGTTTTATATATTAGCATTGATGGCTTTGCCACATATGATTCTATGCTAGTATCGGGAACATCCTATACTGAATCAGATATACCGCCGGGTACGTACTATTTCGCAGTAACCGCATATAACGCAAACGAAGATGAAAGCGAGCCGTCAAAAGCGGCTTTCGTAACAGTTGGTGGCAGCACATCAGGGCCCGGCACAGCATTTACCACCATTGCCGATATGAAAACATGGTTGGCAAGCCAACCAGACAATACACCATCCACTCCATATACCGTTAAACTGAATGTTAGCACTCTTGGCGGTTCTTCCACCGCTAATGCAAGCGTAGGAAAAGCACTGAGAGACAACCCTACCAAATACGTTATCCTTGACCTTTCTGGCAGCACTTTTTCCAGCATTGATGGTAATGCTTTTGGATCAAGTACTGCAAATAATATAAGCCTCACGCTTGTTGGAATAGTCATACCAAGCACAGTTACCACCATTGGAGATAACGCTTTTAGAGGTACCAACATCACCAGCATAAACATACCCAACAGCGTTAGAATCATTGGGAATAACGCTTTTGCCGGTTGCAACAACCTTACAAGCGTAACCATACCCAACAGCGTTACCAGCCTTGGAAGTAGTGCTTTTGAAGGTTGCAAAGGCCTTACCAGCGTAATCATAGGAAGCGGTGTTACCAGCATTGGTGGAAATGCTTTTAAGGGTTGCACAAGCCTTACCAGCGTAACAATACCTAACAGCGTTACCAGCATTGGAGGAAGTGCTTTTGCCGGTTGTACCAGCCTTACCAGCGTAACCATACCCAGCAGCGTTGCCAGCATGGGGAATTGGGCTTTTGATGGTTGCAGCAGCCTTGCCACTGTAAAGTTTGAAGGAAGCGACATTGCTTCTTTTGGCTCTTATACGTTTGTTAACTCTACTGCATCGAATAATTTAAAGACTGCCTACACGGCAGGGGGTGCAGGAACATATATAAGAAGCGGTAATAATTGGACAAAACAGTAATTAAAACGGAGGTAACACAATGAAAATACAACCCTTTAAAATCGTATTAACGGCAACCTTATGGCTTGCCTTGGCATTCACAAATTCTAATGCAGGCATAGGAGATGCAATGAGAGAACGCAATGCATCTAACTCCCCTGCTGTTAATCCTGCTCCTAACCCTCCAACTGGCGGAGGCAGCGCAGTATTTAGCAGCATTGCCGATATGAAAACATGGTTGGCAAGCCAACCAAACAACGCACCATCCTCCCCATATACCGTTAAACTGAATGTTAGCACTCTTGGCGGTTCTTCCACCGCTAATGCAAGCGTAGGAAAAGCACTGAGAGACAACCCTAGCAAATACGTTATCCTTGACCTTTCTGGCAGCACTTTTTCCAGCATTGATGGTAATGCTTTTGGATCAAGTACTGCAAATAATAGAGTTCTCACGCTTGTTAGAGTAATAATACCAAGCACAGTTACCACCATTGGAAATGACGCTTTTAGAGGTACCAACATCACCAGCATAAACATACCCAACAGCGTTAGAGTCATTGGGAATAACGCTTTTGCCGGTTGCAACAACCTTACAAGCGTAACCATACCCAACAGCGTTACCAGCCTTGGAAATAGCGCTTTTGAAGGTTGCAAAGGCCTTACCAGCGTAATCATAGGAAGCGGTGTTACCAGCATTGGTGGAAATGCTTTTAAGGGTTGCACAAGCCTTACCAGCGTAACAATACCTAAAAGCGTTACCAGCATTGGAGGAAGTGCTTTTGCCGGTTGTACCAGCCTTACCAGCGTAACCATACCCAGCAGCGTTGCCAGCATGGGGAATTGGGCTTTTGATGGTTGCAGCAGCCTTGCCACTGTAAAGTTTGAAGGAAGC
>Ga0268262_10000531_pt1 | contig 50019 bp, 45 predicted proteins | sample TergutNc150P3_FD_190354 | JGI IMG/M metagenome (GOLD analysis project Ga0268262, IMG submission 190354) | Nasutitermes corniger P3 segment gut microbial community from laboratory colony in Florida, USA - Nc150 P3 (SPAdes) (version 2) | ecosystem: Host-associated > Arthropoda: Insects >... | reverse complement strand
CTGAATCATTTTTCAAAACACTTAAGAGGGAACTGGAAACATTGGACGGCAGGCATTCCGAGGCTGAAGTAAGGCAGTCGGTGTTTCTCTACATTGAGGCGTATTACAACCGCGTCCGCATGCATTCAGCGCTTGACTATGTAGCGCCTAACGTGTTTTACTTAGGTACCCACGCTTAACTGTGTGCACCTATTGGGGTAAAGTCCAAACCCCCAGATTTACCTTCGCCGGGCCGGGCAATCCGAATTTTATACACGCCACCGCCTAAATCGGCATCGCCCTGTCCCGCTTCAAGTTGGTCCACCGCTTCTTTTAATTCGTCGTCCGTAATACCATCCTTACTGGCGAAACGGGTAAACCACGTGTTCTTGAATATCCTCACTTATCAACAATACTCCGACATCGTGGCGATTTCAAGGCAAAATGCTCTCTCCCTCCTCCCCACTCCCTACTCCCCACTCTCTCCTCCCCAGTCCCCGCTCCCCATTCCCCATTCCCCGCTCTCTCCTCCCTATTCCCCGTTCCCCAGTCCCTATTCCCTTCTTCTACCCATTACGCACAATGCGGAAGCCGATGTAGTAGTCCCGGTCAGACGGAGTGCCGCGGTGCCGGTACGCGGAACGCAGGGCCTGAGCGTCGTAGCCCCAGCCACCGCCGACCCTGGGGGGAACGCGGCAGGCGTCAAGCACGATAACGTTAGCCCTGTTCCGCGCGCCTGACAGTTGCCTTGTGAGTTCCGTGACCGAAATGGAAGTCGTCCTTATCATGCTTTCGGTGTTCGTCTCCACGTCCAGGGGCAAAAGAAGATTTTCGCCGTTTATCAACATCCCGTGCCCGGCGTACCAGAAAAACCCCTCGCTGTTTGGGTTGCTTTTAACGCGGTCCACAAAGGCGTCTATTTCCCTGGCCATGTCCCTCTGCTTAAGGTCGTTTTTCAAAACGACGCTGTAGCCCAAATTCCCCAGGGCCCTGCTTATGTCGGCGCTGTCTTTGATCGTATTGGGCAGTACCAAGTCCACGCCCGGGTATTTTGAGTTTCCGATTACAAGGGCGTACCTGTTCTGCGCCCAAAGGGCGGAAGCCAGCAGGAAAAGCGCGAGTAAAAGTAGGGGTTTTTTCATGGGGAACCTCCAGGTAGGGACAGTGTACACTGTAGGGTGGATTTTTTCACGGGGAACGAATGAATTTTACCACGAATGGCACGAATGAACACGAATATTTCAACAGAAATCCGTATTTATTCGTTATAATTCGTGTAATTCGTGGTCTCTTTCTTCTTAACTTGTTGACATTGGTTTTCTAACAACAAGTTCGTGGACGTACCGTCCGTCCGAAGCCGAAGGCTAGACCGAAGGTCTGCGGTACGCGGTTTGTGTTGTTTGTGGTAAAAATTCATTCATGCGTTTGCCGTGGACTATTGCCAAAAAAGCTGTGTATGGCTGGCTACCATATTTTTATGAAAAGCTTTAAGCAAAAACTCCTTGTTTTATTATTGCTATTGTGCGTCGCGCCGCTTTTCGCCCAGGAATACAGCAAGGGAGCTATTCTTGACCCGGTTCGCTACAGCCAGATCGAAGTCAAGCCAACTCTGGTCTCGCGCAATTACACTTCCATACCCCGCGCCGTTTCGCTTAAGGATTACTGCCCCATCCCCGAAAACCAGGGCCCTTACAGTACCTGCGTCGGCTGGTCGACGGCCTTTGCCGCACGGACAATTTCCGAATCAATCGCCCTGACGCGTACCAATAGAACAACCACTTCCAACAATGTTTTTTCGCCCACCCATGTCTACAAAAACATAGCCGACAACGAAGGGAAGGATGGCGCGTTTATAGGCAGAGCTTTGGAGTTTATGAAGAATTACGGCATAGCGAAACGCACAGATACCGAGAAATCCATGTACGCGGCCAATAACTTCAGGGGAATTTCCCTTTCCATATTTGCCAATGAACGGAAATACCCTATCTCCGGCTATGTTACGCTTTTTGCAAACCCGACGGGCGTACCTGGAACAATAAACGAAAGGGTTCCGCCGGTAAAAAAGAGCCTGGCGGAAAAAATGCCGGTTGTCATAGGCATGAATTGCACGAACTCGTTTCAATACGCCAAAGATATTTGGCGGCCCACAGAAAGCCCCTATGGAAGATACGGCGGGCACGCCATGTGCGTGATAGGCTACGACGACGACAAGTACGGCGGCGCGTTTGAGATTCAAAACAGCTGGGGAACAAATTGGGGCAACGCGGGCTATATCTGGATAAGCTACAGTGATTTCGCCGCCTTTGTCGCCGAAGCGTACGCGGTCGTTGAAAACCTCGCGAACTACACGGAAGATGTACGGTTCGCGGCTTCCATCGACATTGTGGTCCTTAACGATTCAAGGGGAATGCCTGTAACTTACGACCGGCAGGGCTTTTACAAAACTCATCTGACCTACCCCGAAGGCACGGTCTTTCAGTATCAAATGACCAACAGGCAGGCGGCCTATGTGTACGCTTTCTCCATGGACAATAAGTCTCCGGCGCTGGAAAGGGTTTTCCCGGCGCCGGGAGTGTCCCCGATACTGGATTACAGGGAAAGCACTGTCGCATGGCCGGGCGAATATACGGGAATGGAGTTAAGCGGCCCCGCCGACACCGACTACCTTGTCGTGCTATACTCAAAAGAGGAGCTTGATATTGGCGCGATAGAGCGCCGCTTTGCCAACGAAAGGGGCAGTTTTCCCGAGCGCGTTCAAAAGGCGGTAGGCTCAAACTTCATTCCGTTTAATAACGTACAGTACAACAGCGGCAAAATGGAATTTACGGCATCGACACAGAACCAAAAAGCGGTTTTGGGCCTGCTTTTAGCTATAGACCGCCAGAAGCGGTAAAGAACAATTAAGAAACTTTTGCCGATAAATATAGAAGATGAATAAAAATCCCATTGCCCTCTGCCTTCTGATACTCGCCGTGTTTCCGGCTTGGGGCCAACAAGCATCCTTCAACGTCTCTTCTTCCGTGGACTGGATAAAGGGGGAACTATACTCCGAGGTGAGTTTTGATCTGGCCCAGGTCGGCGTCAGGCTTCCGACAGGCAGATTCCTCGCCGAGGAAATCTTACAGGACGCGTACCCGGAGCTTTTAAGGCCTAACCTGCTTTCGCTTAGACTTGACTCCAATAACACGGTAGGGAATTTGGCTGAACGGGGCGAATTGCCGCTTGCGCTTCTGGATTCCATTTGTCTGGATGCCGGAAAAGTCCCTCCCAGTTTATCGCCGGATCTGAAGCGCATGACAGGCCGGTATACGATGCTCATGGACAGGATCAGCGCCCTTTTCATCCGGCACAGACAGGCAATTGAGCCGTCCAAGCCCTTTATTCGCGCCCCGTCGGCGGATTACACGGGAATTATCATTATCGCGGACAGCGAACTTCCGGTTCACGGCAGGAGGGGACAGGCCCTTGTGGAACCTTGCATTTTCCCCAAAATATGGGATACTGATATGAATCTGGTTTTTGAGCGAAATATGCTTGATCCCGAAGGCCCAACGGGAAACCGCATGGTGCGCTACATCGCAAGGGAAAGCATTTTCCGGCCAAGCCCCTCGGGCCTTGAAGGAGAACTTGCCGCCCTGCTGGGCCCCAACCCCCTTCGCATTATCGCGAGGGAAGTATACGGGGTAAACCCGACAGACCCGGTAATAGACAGGGAAGACGCTTTGAAGATCCTTTCAAGCGAGAACAACCGCCGCCTCCTCAGGGAAGGCCGGGTGGCGCTGGCGCTGAACGAAACCAAATTAAAATTTTAAGGAGTTTCCATTGAATGGTAAGCAGAAGTTTCTCTTGTTCTTGTTTATTTTTGTTGCCGGTATTGTTCTTGGTATCGTCCTTACCAATTTGGGCCCAGGATTCCTCCGGAAAGGCGGGGGAGATTCCGCAGAGCTCAGAAAGCGCTTTGAGCAGGTTAATCGAGATCTCAGATCAGCTATCGAGTCTCAACGAGAGGCTGAGAGGAGAGCTGCAAGACTCCAGACAGAGCTCCAGGGACTTGCAGATCAGGCTCGAAGCATCGAGGAAGGAACTCGAAGAGCTGAGACAAGAGCTGGCGGAATTGCAGAGCAACTCGATGGGATTATTACTCAAAGCGGAGAACTCACAGAAGGAATTGGCAGAGCTTCTGACAGCCTTGAGGACAGCCGAGTCCTCCTTGACGAGCTTGGGACTATCCTTCGCAGCTTACAGTGAGACCGCGGAAAAAAGAATAAACACACTTGAAAAAAGTAACCGCCTGTGGAAATACGGCTGCATAGCGGCCGGCGCCATTGCGGCTGGTTTCGCGATAGCATTCTTCGCCGGGCGTTAATAAGCCGCTTTTGCGTACTTACTTATTTTTTTGATTACTTCTGCGTCGTCAATGGGTTTGGCCATGTGGTCATTCATCCCGCAGGCCAGACACTTTTCAATGTCTTCCCGAAACGCGCTCGCGGTCATCGCGACAACGGGAATTGTTTTAGCGTTTGTAGTTCCCAAAGAGCGAATAGCCCTTGTAGCCTCATAGCCGTCCATTTCCGGCATGTGAATATCCATAATTATCATGTTGTACTTCTCGGGATTCTGCGTAAACTTTTCCACCGCTAAAAGGCCGTTTTCAGCTCTGTCAATATTTACCTTTGTATTCTCCAAAAGCGCCTCGAATATCTCACAGTTTATATCAATGTCTTCCGCAAGCAAAAGGTTAACATCCGAAAAATCAGGCGCGCCTTTTTCCCGCGTTTCACCTGTGTCCGCTTTTTTGTCTGCCGATTCTTCGTTCACTGCGTGTTCAAGCTCTATTTCAAATTTGAAGGTGGAACCTTTACCTATTTCGGAATCAACCCGGATCTTCCCCCCCATTTTTTCAATGATACTTTTTGAAATGGCAAGACCGAGACCGGTCCCTCCAAAACATCTTGAAATGCTGGTGTCAGCCTGTTCAAACACGTTAAACAACCTGCCTTTTTGTTCTTCCGTAATGCCTATCCCGGTATCGGTTACGGAAAAACTCAAAACGCTGCTTTTTTGTTTACGCTCCGTCTCTCGAACCTTTACGGTTATCTCGCCGTTAGCCGGAGTGAACTTTATCGCGTTTGAAACAAGATTGGTAATGACTTGCGAAAGCCTTAGATCGTCGCCAATAAATTGAACGCACGCTTCTTTATCTATAAAGACATGTAACTTTAATCCCTTTTTTTCAGCCAGCCCCATTGTCAGGCCGCATATCTTTTTAAGCACATCTTCAATGCTTAGGGCGGCATTGTGCAATTCAAACTTGCCCGCTTCTATTTTGGACATATCAAGTATGTCATTGATTAGTCCAAGCATATGCGCCGATGACTGTCCTATTGTTGAAAGGCAATATTTCAGCCTTTCTACATCATTCGCGGTTTCGGCGATTTTTACCATTCCGATTATCGCGTTCATTGGGGTCCGTATCTCATGGCTCATCCGTGACAAAAAATCGCTCTTTGCGCGGTTTGCCTGCTCCGCGATACTTATAAGACTGAGCTGCTCTTCGGCTTTTTTAAAGTTTGATATGTCGGTAAAACTTTCAAGCAGCATCAGACGGTTGTTGTAGTTAATCTTTGCGACAGACTTTATAACCGGAATAATTTCGCCTTTGGCATTTATAAATATGCGTTCCGAGCGGTCAACGACCTGATTCTTATCCATAATCGGGCAGGTATTCACCTCCGCGGGGCAGCCAAATTTGTGGCAACACTTTCCTATGATTTCGGACTTCTCCCCGCCAAACATACTGACGGCAGCCGGGTTAACATCTACTATTTCCCGTGTCTCGGCATCAATTATCGAAATACCACATTCTACATTTGACCAAATGACCTTAAAATTCTCAAGCGCGTCACGGGCGGAATTTGGTTCAAGTTCATTTATTATACTCATAATTGTCCGTCCTAATCCGTAAGCAGAAAAGCATTACGACAGGCTCTGTCCTTTCTCTTTTTGTGCTATAATGAATATATAAAAAAACTCCCATTGGAATTGGTTTTATTTTCATTTATGATGTATAAATCCAACTAAGCTCGAAGCCGCCCGTAGACCGGATCGAATCATCAATTTCACTTCTTGACATCATGAGATATACCTTTACTAATAGAAATAATGAACAATAAAATCTATAGAGGAATAAACAAAGTTCTTTACGGTGGGGATTATAACCCCGAACAATGGCCAAGGGAAACATGGCGGGAAGATATGCGCCTCCTCAGCCTTGCGGGTATCGACATACTGACTGTCAATGTTTTCAGCTGGGCGCTGTTACAGCCTTCGGAAGACAAGTATGATTTCTCTGTCCTTGACGCGGTGATTGAAACGGTAAGCAAGGCAGGCATGAAGATATGCCTTGCCACCGGAACGGCGGCTCATCCGGCATGGATGGCGCGAAAATTTCCGGAAATACTGCGGGTCAACAGCGACGGCTCAAAACGTAAATTTGGCGGACGGCATAATTCCTGCCCCAACAGCCCCGTATTCCGCATGTATTCAATTCATCTGGCGCAAAAACTGGCGGAACGTTACGGTAAACTGGACAACCTGGTTGCCTGGCATATTTCCAACGAATACGGCGGCGTCTGTTATTGCGAGAATTGTGAAAAGGCTTTTCGGGAATGGCTTAAACGCAAGTACAAAACTATCGCCGCGCTAAATGAAGCGTGGAACACTTCTTTCTGGGGGCATACATACTATGATTGGGATGACATTGTTTCTCCAAGCCATTTAAGCGAAGAATGGCCTGTAAACCGCACCAGTTGTCAGATACAATCTATTGATTACAAGCGTTTCAATTCCGACAGTTTGCTGGACTGCTGCCTTGCCGAAGCCAAAGTCCTGAAAGAAATTACCCCGCAAATTCCTGTAACGACTAACATGATGGGGCCCTTCTGGGATTTGGATTATTTTAAGTGGGGAAAGAACCTGGACTTTATCGCATGGGACAATTATCCTTCTCCTGATACACCCTATACCCGTACTGCCATGAACCACGCGCTTATGCGGGGCTGCGGCGGAGGGAAACCGTTTTTTCTAATGGAACAAACTCCAAGCGTTACAAACTGGCAGCCCTATAATTCCCTAAAACGTCCCGGCATTATGCGTCTGTGGAGTTACCAGGCCCTTGCCCACGGTTCCGATACGGTGATGTTTTTTCAGATGCGCCGATCCCGAGGCTGCTGCGAAAAATTTCATGGGGCTATTATCGATCACTGCGGCCATGAAAACACGCGGGTATTTCGGGAGGCCGCCGCGCTGGGAGAGGAGCTTAAAAAACTGGGGGATTCGTTTTTGGAAAGCCGCCTTGCAAGCGAGGCGGCAGTCCTCTATGACTGGGACAACTGGTGGGCGTCAACATTTTCCGCAGGTCCCACACGCGACATGAATTATCCCCATGAAGTTTTCCGCTTTTACAACGCGCTGGCCAGGCAAAATATTTCCGTGGATATTATCGGTCTTGAGACTCCTCTGAAAAGTTATAAAGTACTGTTTGCTCCGGTTCTGTACATGATAAAGCCCGGTATTGCGGATAAACTGGCGGCCTTTGTTCGTAACGGAGGCGTACTGGTTACCACCTATTTTTCCGGCATGACCGATGAAAACGATCTGGTAACAACAGATGGGTACCCCGGAGAACTGCGCTCTCTCTGCGGCTTGTGGGTGGAAGAAACAGACGCCCTGTCACCGGATCAGTTTAACAGACTGATTTTTACAGACGGCCCTCTTGCCGGAACATGGAAAGCCGATTTGCTCTGCGACATTATCCATCCCGAAAGCGCCCAAACCATTGCGCATTACGCTGATGATTTTTACGCCGGAACACCCGCCGTTTGCCGCAACAGTTACGGCAAAGGTTATGTCTGGTATTTCGGCTCGCGCCCCGAAGCGGCTCTGGTAGATCTCTTTACAGCCACTATTTGCGGTGAACGCGGGATAAAGCCGGTATTTCCGCGCCAGGAAGGAATCGAAGCTACACGCAGAACAAAAGGCGAGACGGAATTTGTCTTTGTATTGAACCACAATAAATCCGAGGCGGAAATTGTGATTCCGTTTGCATGCCGCGATTTGCTGACAGATAAAAACTTTGCCGCAGACAGTTGCTATACACTTCCGGTAGCTGGGGTGTTAATTCTAGAGAGGTATCAGTAACGCTATAAATTCATCGGGGCTTACTACTGGCAAAATAGAGGAAGCAAAATCGCTTTTATTGCGGGTTACGATATAATCGACCGCAATAGTTTCTCCTGCGGCATATTGCACCGCATCTTCAAAATCGCCCCAATCCAAACTAATAGCCTCACGTATTTCATTACCAGTCACGGCGGCAATATCAATATTTTCCAATAAATCTTTTATTAAAGTTATAGCAGTTTTTTTATTGCCTGTTGATTTACGAACAATGTAATAAATATCGGTAATGGCTGAAGCCGATATAAACAAACCAATACCACCTTGTGAAAGACCAATGATTTTTACCGCTGAATTATAAAAAGGCTCACGTTTCAAAATGGCATCAATGGCAATATTGGAATCTAAAAGTATTTTCATATTTGATACTTTTCCGCAAGCCGCATTTGCCGGATATCCTTCATACTTATATCTTCCGGCAAACCCGCATCTTTAAGAACGCCTACTAAAGCTTGTACTTTCGGCGATTGTGACCATTCAATTATTTGCGCCATAGTAAATTTTGGAGTTATATCGGCCTTTTCTTCCACCGGAAACATAATGACCTCAATTTTCCGATTCTTAAAAGCAGAAGGCAGATCAAAAATGCCGTCTAAAGAACTTGAATCAACAATTTTCCGAACTTGGGTCATATTTTCTCCTTATATAGGCATGATTATACCGCATACCCAGCATAAAAACAACCTCAAAATTAAAACGAAACGGCGTCTGTCACCATACGCACTAATATAAAAAATTTAAACCACGGAGGAATGATAAAAAGTTAACCAAGGTCGGAAAATAGTGTATAACCTATCGAAGGTATCGGTGGGGGAAGGCTATGGCTCGCGTTTGTGCATGGTCCACGAGACCGGCACGGAGAATGAGGAGCCAGAGCCGCAACATTCCATGGTCTACGAGACCGAATAGGAGAATGGAGCACATTTACCGAACAGGGCCTTTACCGGAACAAGATTGGGAGGGAAAGATGGTTAACGTAGGGATTGACTTGCACAAGACGCAATTTACGGTTTGTGCAAGGGTATGTACTCGCGGATTTGTTTTTCGTCTAATCCTACAGTACTGACACAGTAACCCCTCGTCCAAAAGTTTTTGTTCGTAAACCCTTTTGGCTCCGTCTTGATAATTCCTTGTGAATCTTGATTGTACTTTTCCCCTTCAGATACCCGATTGTCATCGCTATACTGTACTTCGGGGGCACCGATATACACATATGTATGTGATCCGGCATTGCATGTGCTTCCAAGATTTCTATGCCTTTGTAACAACATAGCTCTTAGGATTTCTCCTATCCGTTTTCTCAGCCGCCCATACAGTACTTTCTTACGGTACTTTGGTACGATTACCACATGATACTTACATTCCCACTTGGTATGTGCTAAACTTTGCCATTCTTTCATTTGTACTCCTGTTTTTGCCTTCTCAGGGGCTTCCTCAGGAGTACTTTATTATTTTTTATCTCTACTTACACGGCATAGCCTTTTCAAGTCTCACCGGCATAGCCGGTGGTTTAAGCAGTTATAATCATTGGTAATATTGTACTTTATTAAGAGAAAATTTTCACGGGAAGAAAGGCAGGTATGCGGGGGTGGAGAGAGCTTTGCAAAAAAGCAAAAAGATGAGCCGTAGTGGAAGGAAAATAAGCCGAAATTAAGCGGTAGCGGAGGTTGTTCCATCCATTTTCAAGGGATTTTCAGCCGGATGGTCTGCCTCGGGTTCCTGAATGAGACACTCTTCGTCATATTCCCGCATTTCAGCGTCGCTTATTATCCCTAATTGGTGCATACCCTTCATGTCTTCGTGAATAACCTGTAATAATTCACTTTCATATTTATTTTTCATACCCCATCTCCTTATAATTCCACCAACTGGCCATGTTCAATGCGTTCCCTCAGTTGATCAGATGTCATGGAAAAATACTTTTTTGCGGCTCTCTTTAACATTTTCAACTCTTTTTGACTGATATTGCTTCGCCAGACCGGGCAAACCATGAATTCTTGAAGACTCTCACTTATAAACAATAACGCTAAAGTAGGGCAATTTCAATAAGGGCGTCGGGCGTAGTCCAAAGGTAGTGGATGCCAAATTTGCTATTTGTCGGGCTTTGCCCTTTTCTGTTTGCAACTATTCAAAAAATTTCGATATATTCAAAGCCGAGGTAACACATGGCCGCCGAAGATGTCAAATGGGCCAAATCATGCCGGAAACTGTTTAACGAACTAACGGCAAAATGACCCGTAGCCCGCGTTAGCGGGCAGTAAATCCATTCCTTAAAAGAGCCAATGGCGAAGCCATTGACCCCAGACGCCAAAAAACTTATTATCACCGACAAGCGGCTTTTAACACTAGCAACTTGGTGTCAGTCACCTTTTTTCTAAGCCCTCGTCTCTCCCGGCCCAAGGATCAATTCCCTCTGTCCGCCATCACCGCGCACTAAAAGCGGCAGGCTTAAAAAGCCGTGCTGTTCGGTCTTCCAGCCACCGCCCTTGACTTTCTCTCCGGTCAGGAGCCTTGTCCATTCGCCTTCGGGCAGATAATACGAAACTTTTCCGTCTTCGCTAAAGACAGGGGCAACCAGCAGATCCGGCCCAAGCATGTACTGGCAATCCAGATACGCGCAGGCGGGATCATTCGGGAACTCAAGAAACATTGCGCGTAACACCGGAATGCCCCGCTCGCAAGCATCGCGGGCGGAACGCAGAATATACGGTTTAAGGCGGAGCTTCAGTTCGGTAAAGAAGCGGCAGACTTCGGCGGATTCTTCGTCCACGCTCCACGGAACACGGTAAGAGGTGCTGCCGTGAAGCCGCGAATGGGAGGAAAGCAGTCCAAAGGCAAGCCAGCGCTTGAACAGGGCGGCGTTGGGGGTTCCTTCAAAACCGCCGATGTCGTGGCTCCAAAAACCAAATCCTGAAAGGCCCAAAGAAAGACCGCCGCGTAAAGTTTCCGCCATTGCTTCAAATGTGGATTCGCAGTCTCCGCCCCAATGCAGCGGGAAACGTTGCCCGCCTGCCGCGGCGGAGCGGGCAAAGAGGCAGGCTTCGCCCTTTCCTCTTTTTTGTTCCAAAAGTTCAAATACCGCTTTATTGTAGAGATATGTGTAAAAATTATGATGACGATGGGGATCGCCAGAGTCATAATATACCGCGTCTTCGGGGATACGCTCGCCAAAGTCGGTTTTGAAACAGTCAACTCCCATATCAAGCAATTTATTCAAATGGTTTGTATACCATTTCACCGCGGCTGGATTGGTAAAATCAACAATAGCCATTCCGGCCTGCCATTGATCGGTCTGGTATACCGCGCCATTAGCGCGTTTTAGAAAATAGCCGCCTTCTTTCCCCTCAGCGAAAAGCGCCGAGCGCTGCGCGATGTAGGGATTAATCCATACGCAGATCTTAATTCCTTTCGCTTTAATTCGCGACAACATCCCTTTAGGATCGGGAAAGGTTGATGAATCCCAGGCAAAATCGCACCAGTTAAACCCCTTCATCCAGAAACAGTCAAAGTGAAAAACCGAAAGGGGTATCTTTCGCTCTTCCATGCCGTTGATAAAACTCATCACCGTTTTTTCATCGTAGGAAGTCGTGAAAGAAGTGGAAAGCCACAGACCAAAACTCCATTCAGGCGGCATTGCCGGTCTTCCGGTAATGGCGGTGTAAAGTTCCAGAATAGTTTTTGGTTCCGGCCCGTAAATGATAAAATATTCCAGCTCTTCCCCTCTGACACAAAATTGCACCCGCGACGTTTTTTCAGTGCCAATCTCCAGCGAAACATTTCCCGTATTATTGATAAACACGCCGTAGCCCCGGTTAGTCATGTAAAAAGGAATATTTTTGTAAGCCTGTTCGCTGGCTGTGCCGGCATCTGCGTTCCAGATATCAACACTCTGCCCGTTTTTTACAAGCGGCCCAAAATGCTCGCCAAGTCCGTACACCAATTCCCCTACCGAAAGTGAAAGTTCTTCTTTTGTAAAAGGCCGTTTTTCACCGTCAATCATATATCCGGTGGATTTACTTAAGTTTTTAGTCAATGCTTTGCCGCCGGCGCGAAAAACATTATTCCAGTTCTGGCCCTGCTCAATAACAACCGAAAGCTCCCCGCTTTCCAGAACGGCTTCTTTCTCTGTTATGCGTATGTCGCTCTTAAACGCCATACTAGCGAGATTGCTTTCAAGCGGAAACCGCGGCCCTCTGTCTACTCCCCCCTCAAAATGGGAAATCCTCACCCTGATAACATTACGCATGGGACTGGAATAACGCACCGTAAGAAGCGGCATATTAAGAGTGTCGGTTCTATGACGGATCTGCCTTCCGGGCGCGTACACAACCAGTTCATTTTCCTTCCGCTCCGCTTCAATAGCGCTTGCGGCAAAATGGGGCTCTACCCCTTCCCTGATACGCCAGTAACCGTCAGTAAATTTCATTTGTACACTCCTTATTATTATTATTGAATATCAAATCGCCAGAGACCGGTCTTCCCGTAAAACACCAGATACAGATCGTGAACGCCGCTTATTTTTTCTATGGGAGTTTCAACGTAAGCCCAGGCAGGACGGCGGCGGGGACTGTTTTTTTCTGTCAGGGGATAAAAGGATATGTCGCCGGTGTTTGGGATAACGAGTCTACCCACCAATGCGTCGCCCGGCGCGTCCAGACGAATTTCAATGCGGCTGCCCGGCGCGCCTTGTACAATGGCGGAACAGAATCCGCGGCCATCGGCAAAATCCAACGCGGCAAAACGTATCCAGCCGCCTTCAGAACTGTTGAATACGGCGGGAATGCCGCTGCCCCGCTTTTCGTGCAGAAAACAATCTGAATAATCGTCAAACATTTGCGCGTAGATATGATCGGGAATTTTTCGGGGAAATACATTTTTGCCATAAACCTTAAAACTGCCTGAAAGCCGTATGTCCGTCGAAGAGGCGCCAATCTTAACTATGCATTGGCCTGTTTCCACACAAAAACGGTTTTGAAAACTGTCCCAAACCGCCAATTCCTCAACGGGCAGGGAAAAGCGAACAACTTGTTCTTTGCCAGGTTTTATACCAATACGGGTAAATCCTTTCAGGCTTTTTAACGGACGGCGGAACATGGAAGGCGAAAACGCGACATACATTTGGGGGACTTCTTCGGCTTCAACAGAACCTGTATTTTTTATTCGAAAAGACACGTCGACGGTTTCGTTTGCTTTCGCTTCAGCTTTGTCAATTGTAAGACGCGAATACTCAAAACTGCTGTAACTTAGCCCGTGACCAAAAGGAAACAACACTTGCCCCGGAAAATACTGATAGGTAGAAGCGGAAGAAATAATATCGTATTCCATCATAGGGGGAAGCTGTTTTTCATCTTCATACCATGTAAGCGGAAGCCTTCCCGCCGGGGAATAAGCGCCGCCTAAAATGTCGGCCAAGCCGGCTCCGGTCTCCTGAATACCATGCGCCATCCACAGGATTGCGGGAACTTTCGAGGCAATATCCTTGCAGGTAAAAGGATAGCCGGAAATCAAAACCAATACCGTTTTGGGATTAGCGGCGCAGATACGGCGGATCAGTTCTTCCTGACGCGGCGGCAAAGAAAGACTTGGCCGGTCAACTCCTTCCCTCCCGGTGATCATCGGATCGTTACCGCCGACAAAAACAACATGCCCCGCTTGCGCCGCCGCCTTTACCGCCTCTGAAAGACCGTCCAGCTCAAGATTAATCCTGAACAACTCTCCTGTACCCTCAAAGGTATCGGCCCGCAGTTCAACCGGGCCAGGCTCGCGAGGACAGGCGGCGCGGCGGTTGTCATAGGTACGCAGAAGAAACAAACCGTTTTCCTGTGGAACGGCGTTAAATAAATTTTTGTTAAACCAGATGAGGGAACTTTTTGCCGTCGCGGTAATAAGCTGAGGCTCGCCGGCGTCATCGCCCGGTTTTGAATCGTAGTATGGAATTTCCAGCATAAGACCGCTTTGCGTATCGGTAAATGTCCGCACGCCCCAGCCCCAATCTTCCATATAAAAGCGGGCAGGAGCTTCCCCCTGTTTTCCGACGGAGAAGGTTTTTTCGGCCAATACCAGAGGCCTGCCGTCTTCGGTGGTAAAAGATACAATGTCGCGGCAGTCGGTATACGCAACCTTATCCTTGCCGTACAATTCCCGCAAACCGTCCAGCGGCGTGATCGTATTAGCCGGATGACCGGCGTACCAATCCAAATGCAAATCAGAGGCAAGGGGCCCCATTACAGCAATTGAGCCTTCAACCGCGCCGGGTCGCAGGGGGAGAAGGTTTCCGTCATTTTTAAGCAGCACCGCTGATTTTCTTACCGCTTCACGCGACACGCCGCGATACTCGTCTTTCATAAAATCCGCTTCGCTGATTGCGTCGTAGGGACAGAGGCCCGGCGGGTCAAACAAGCCGAGACGGAAGCGGATGGCTAAAATTCGTTCCAGATGTTTATTCAATTCATCTTCGTCAAGAAGATTTCTTTTTAGCGCTTCCATGACTGCCTTAATTGTTTCGGCAGGGTTATCGGTCATAGTGTCCGCGCCGTTTTTTAACGCGGCGGCAAGGGTTTCGAAATGGGCTTCAAAATAGTGATGAGAATTAACGGTTTGAAGAAAATCGCCGCCGTCGGTAACGATATGGCCTTCAAGCCCCCATTGTTTTTTTACAATATCGTCTAACATTGGATGAAGCATCATGGGAATGCCGTTTACCTCGTTATAGGAAGTCATCAGAGAAACCGCTTTTGCCTTTTGTATCGCCGCTTTAAAAGGCACAAGGTAGTATTCATACATACAGCGGGGAGGTATCGAACAGGAACAGGAGTCCCGGTTCTTTTCGTTGTTATTCGCAAAAAAGTGTTTGGGCCCGCAGCTTACCCGCAGATAAAAGGGATCGTCCCCCTGCGCTCCCCGGATGTAGGAAGATGAAAGCGCTGAAGTCAAAAAAGGATCTTCTCCGTATCCTTCCTCGGTACGGCCCCAGCGGGGATCCCGTTCCATGTCAATGGTGGGCGCCCAGATTGCAAGCCCTCCCCTATGCTCGTGGGTTTTGTAGAAAACTCGAGCCTCGATGGCGCATATCTCTCCAACTTTTCGCAAGAGTTCCCGATCCCAACCCGCCGCAAGACCTATGGTTTGGGGGAAGGTGGTGTTTTGCCCCTCCCTGTCTACAAAGCCGTGAGCGCCCTCCCCTCCAATACCCCAGGATGCAATACCAAGCCTTTCAACCGCCTGATTGCGGGACGGAATAAAACCGGCTTTTTCTTCCGGAGTCAGGCGCGAAATAATGTCCTGAATACGCTTCTCTAGAGGAAGGTCAGGATTTTGAAACGGGTACTGAAAAGTCATAGTTTGGTACTCCTTATCTACTATATCTCACAAATTAGAAATTATTGGCTGTCTCGTATATGCCTCTGGCACCCCAATGCGGCATTTCCAGGATATTGGTATAAATATTGCCAACAGGAATATTCAGCAGCCCGCTCAGCGACTCCTGGGCTTTGACAACGAACATCTCCTGACCCGCTTCACTCTCTTTCCCCAAAAGCCTCAAGTCCATAAAGGCGGCGCAATCCAGCTTTTCACCGGCCAGATAAAATGTACACCCATCCGTGATACTCACCATAAGGTATTTCTCGCTCCGTCCGGGCATCAGGCTGATTAGCTGTCCCAGCTCTTTTGCGACATTATCTTTTTCTTTTGGACTCAGGCTGAAGGAAACCTGTAAATTGATCATCGGCATAATAACCTCCGGTTTATCAGCGTCAGCCGCTAGGACTTCTTTTCTTCAAATGGATACCACACGCCTGCTTCATGCCTTAGATTTTCCAGGATTCTGGCCATATCAAGGGTTTCCTGCCATGGAGTAATCTCGCATTCCTTTTTCCCTTTACGGAAGCAATCTAATACAGCCTGAATAATATATTGAAATCCCCTGGTGCGGAAAGGTATTTCGATTATTTCATCCTGCCTGGGATAGGTAGCGCCATACTCGTGATGTATAAAAATAAGCCGGGATGGACAATCGTGACGCTCTATAATAAGCGTACCTTTAGCGCCGATGATTCGGGTATCGAAGCCTGTGCTACGTAAACCGCAGCGTAACAAGGCCAGAACGTCGGGATTTTCATAGCGGAACAACATAGCGGCGTCATCATCCACACCGGTAGAGCAGACATGGAAGAAGCCCTTTATCTCCGCAGGGAGCTTACCTTTCATGATCACGAACGCGGCGGAAAGCGGATATGCGCCGGCATCAAGCAGGCCTCCGCCTGCCAGGTTGGGATCAAAGAGGCGATCGTTAGGCAGCACAACCTGATGTGTCCAGCTCATCGCGGACTCGATAACTCGGATTTCGCCAATCTCGCCTTTATCGATCAACTCAAGTGCTTTTCGCCATATCGGAAAAAAACGGGACCACAAGCACTCCATGAGTAATACATTGTTCTTTTTGGCCGCGTCTATCATTCGCTGCGCAGACTTATATGTAACCGTGAAAGGCTTCTCGCACAAAACACCTTTTCCGGCGTTGGCAGACATGATTACATGTTCCTCATGCATGTTGTGCGGAGTGGCGACATATACCATATCCACATCAGGGTCTTTAAGCATCTCCTGGTAGCTCCCGTAGGGATTTCCACCATAAGTTTCGGTAAACTTTTTTGCCTTCTCTATTGAACGGGAACCTGCGGCGGCGATTCTGGTTCCCGGCACAAGCCTCAGAGATTCAGCGAACTCGCCCGCTATCCTGCCGATACCAATTATACCCCAGCCAATATTCTTTTCCATGCTTTGCCTCCAAAATAAATTCTCTAATCAGTGTCCAAAACTAAAATAAAATATAAAAACAGGCTATAATTTCATAATATTATACCAAAACTATAGCCTTTGTCATCAAAATTCTTAGCACATCCTGTTTTCCGCCAATTTTGTCAAAAAACAAAAAACTTGACGGTTTTCGGATCACGATGTTAGAATTATTTAGCTTTTAAAAAGGAGATAACATCAAAAAATTACTGTCAGTAATCTCTATTATCTCTTTTATTTTTATGCTAACCGCATGCAAGGGTAAGACTGATACAGGGGGAAATAAAATGTCTTCTGACCAAATTTCTGAAGGGGCATACCTCGTAGATGACTATCAGCCTGAACAGCCAGGCGGAAAGACAGCATTTGATTATTTTAAGGAAGAAAAGATTCTCACCGGATGGAACCTGGGGAATACCCTCGATTCTTTCACCGGCAGTATCGGTAACGAAACAGGCTGGGGCAATCCGCCGGTCAACCAGGAGTTGATGAACGGGGTAAAAGCCGCCGGTTTTGACCTAATCCGCGTTCCTGTAACATGGATGGGGCACATAGGCAGGGCTCCAGATTACCGGATAGCGCCATCCCGCCTGAACCGGGTGGGCGAAGTTGTGCGGATGGCGCATGAGGCGGGATTAAAGGTAATTATCAATTTGCACCATGACGGCTCAACTTCCAGCGAACAGCAGGAAAGCGGCTGGCTTTCTATCGGCAAGTCGTACAAAGACGAAGCGGTTTATAAAACGATAACGGATCGATTTACGCACGTATGGGAGCAAATAGCGGCATATTTTCAAAATTACGGCGACTGGCTGATCTTCGAGCCAATGAACGAGATTCACGACGGAGGCTGGTGCTGGAGCAACGCTTTCAGATCAAATCCGGGCAAGCAACTGGAAATAATTAACAACTGGAATCAAATCTTTACCGATACGGTACGTGCTGCCGGGGGAAACAACGCGGAGCGTTATCTTGTAATTCCGGCGTACTGTACAAACCTCCAGCAGACGCTTTCCGACTCGTTTATACTGCCAAGGGACAGCGCCGCCAACAGGCAGGTTGTTTCTTTTCATTATTACGATCCTTACGAATTTGGAATACAGGGATCGCGTTTTGAATGGGGCTCGCCGGCCGACAAGCAAAAAACAGATGACGATTTTGCCCCGTTTAAGCCTCGCTATATCGATAAAAATATTCCGGTAATTATCGGCGAATGTGGCTCGGTTTTGCAGTTATACCCCAGCGACTCTGCCAAACAGGAAGAGGCGCGTAAAAGCAGGTTTGAGTACCTTCCCTATGTATTCGCGACAGCGAAAAAATACGGTCTTGTCCCGATTTATTGGGATAACGGAGTCACTTTCGGAAACGGGGAAAAATTCGGCCTTCTTAATCGAACAACAGGCCAGCCGAATTCCGAAGACAGCGGAACTCTTATAAGGTTAATGATAAATGCTGTTAGATAAAAATAAAATTTTTAGCGTCAGGCTGATTGTAATTGCCGCAGTTGTTGTAATTGCGGCGGCGATTTTTTTGGTTGCCGGAAGGCAGGAGGAGGATTATTCAGCGAAATACGCCGGAGCGGTTTTAAGCGGCGCAAGCACGGGGAGAACCAACATTTATTCCCGTTATGCCGAGCGTTACGCGAAGGTCCCGGCAGGGCAGAAGGACATTGACATTGATATTTTTTCATGGGCTTCCGCAGAAGGCGTTTCTGTAAATGATAATTTTTACGGTTCGCGCGCCCTGATTACGGAAGAATCGAGCTATGTTGAATACAAGATAAATACTGAAAGAGAAGGGCTTTATTATATTCGCATTGAATATTATCCCATCACAGCACGCGGTATACCGATAGAGCGTTCCTTGCTGATTAACGGGGAGACTCCTTTTCTTGGTGCCGACAGGCTCGAATTTCAGCGTATATGGGGGAGCGAGGGAAAAAGCCGGTTTGACAATCAGGGCAACGAAATTCGCCCGAAGCAGGTGGAAAAACCCTATTGGGAAAGCGCGTGGTTCAGGGATCCGCTGGGCTATATAACCGATCCCTATGCTTTTTATTTTAAAGCTGGAGAAAACACAATCAGGTTTACCGGCATAAATGAGCCGATGGCAATTCGCAGTTTTTCATTAAGGGTGCCTGTCGAAACGCGGACTTACCGTCAGTTTTTGGCTAAATTGAATCAAACCCAATACGGAAATACGCCCAAAAATTTCCAGTTGAAGATTCAGGGAGAAAGCGCTGTCCGTTATTCAGATCCTTCCCTGTATCCGATTTATGACCGTTCTTCCGGTGCCACGGAGCCTGCCAGCGTTTCCAAAATAAGGCTTAACATGATTGGAGGCAATAGTTGGCGCGTGTCGGGCCAGTGGATTGAATGGGAATTCGATGCGCCTGAAAACGGGTTGTACCGCATTGGGATCAAGGGACGGCAAAATTATAACCGCGGCTTTGTGTCAAATCGCACGATTCTCATTAACGGTGAAATACCGTGCAAAGAGCTTGCCGCGGTTCCGTTTAAATACAGCAACAAATGGGGCCTGATTACGCCGGGTGACAGTCAGGGAGAAATATTAGTTCCCCTCAACAAAGGTACAAATACTATCCGTCTTCAGGCAACGCTTGGCGATACCGGCGGAATGTTAAATGTAATGGAAGAAAGCGTGTACCGCCTGAACGCGATTTACCGGAAAATACTTGTCCTTACAGGGCCGGAACCGGATATGTACCGCGATTACCGCGTTGACGCGGTCTACCCAGAGGTAATTGAAGCAATGAAGCTTGAGAGCAGGATACTCTACAAGCTTGTTGACGACTTAACCGCTTATTCAGGCGAGCGCAGCGCGCAGGCAGCCGTAGCGTTAACGCTTGCGCGTCAGCTGGAGCTTTTTGTCAGGCGTCCGGATAAAATTCCCAGAACGCTTGTCAATTTTAAGCTTAATATCAGCTCGCTTGGCGACAGCTTACTTGCCCTTTCGCAGTCACAGCTGGATATAGACTACATATTCATCAGCGCTGAAGACAGGCCCCTGCCGGCCATTAATGATAATTTCCTTGTTGCCGCTTCGCACGAAATCCGTTCATTCCTTTCATCATTTGTCGTTGACTATAACAGTATCGGTGACGTGTTCGGCAAGGGCAACGATGTAGTTGAAGTTTGGATGCTTTCGGGGCGTGATCAGAGTACGATTATAAAAGGGATGATAGATACCATGTTTACTCCCGTTACGGGGATTAAGGTAAACGTTAAACTTGTCGCCGCCGACGCGGTAATGCCCGCTGTTGTCGCCGGTACCGGGCCCGATGTAGTTCTTACAATGCAGCAGGGCGAAGTTATCAACTACGCTATCCGTAAAGCTGTTTTGGATATTTCCAAATTAAGCGGCTACGATGATGTGATAAAGGATTTCAGCCCCAGCGTAATTGTTCCGTTTAATTTTCTTGGCGGCGTATACGGCCTTCCGGAAACGCAGTATTTCCATGTAATGTACTACCGCAGAGATATTTTTGCGGAACTTAATATTGAGCTTCCCGATACATGGGAGGACTTGATCAATATCCTGCCTATCATTCAAAAAAACAACATGAATGTAGGTATTCCTTCCGTAGCAACCAGCGTTCAGGCAAATATCGACTTTTCAAACTTTCTCGCGCATCTGTTCCAGCGCGGCGGAAGGCTTTACAATGAGGAAGGTTCCCGTACATTGCTAAGCAATGAAACCGCTATTGAAGCTTTTGATGTATACACAAAGTTTTTCACGCATTATAAAACTCCTGTTATTTATGACTTCATTAACCGTTTTCGTACCGGAGAAATGCCGGTGGCTTTTGCCGACTATACATGGTTTAACACCCTGGAAGTTTTCGCGCCGGAAATTCGCGGGCTTTGGGGTTTCGCGAGAATGCCCGGCCTCAAAAAGAGCGACGGCTCAATAGACCGCTCTGTATCAACAGGAACCTTAGCTTCCATGGTTCTTTCCAGCGCGAAACGTCCCGATCTGGCGTGGGAATTTTTGAAATGGTGGATCAGCTCGGAAACTCAGCTAATGTTTGGCCGTGAACTGGAAAGCATAATGGGAGCTGCCGCGCGTTACCCTACCGCCAACTATGAGGCGTTTAAAAGGCTTTCGTGGGGTTCAGAACAAATGGCGGTGCTTGATGAACAAAGAGCGTGGACTGTGGGTGTGCCGGAAGTACCGGGAGGTTATTTTGTAAGCCGCCACATTATTAACGCGGTGCGCAGGGTAATAAACAAAAAACAGGATACACGCGAAACATTGCTCGATTATTCGATCACCATCGACGATGAGTTGATCAAGAAACGTAAAGAATTTGGCCTGGAATAGGGGAAAGAATGAGCCTTGCAAGATATTTGGATAAAGTAAAAGAAAATAACAGAAGCCTTGCGCGTCAAATTTACAAGTCCCGCACCTGCTATCTTTTTTTGGCGCCTTACGCGATTGTATTTATTCTTTTTTTTGTAGCGCCGCTACTCATTTCGGTTTTCTACAGTTTTACCTACTTCAATATTCTTGAGAAGCCAAAATTTATAGGGCTCCGCAACTACACTAATCTCCTGCTTGGCGATGATGTGTTTTTAATTGCGATGAAGAACACGTTTATTATGGCGGCAATTACAGGGCCGATCGGCTATATAGCGGCCTTTCTGTTCGCCTGGTTTATCAATGAGCTGCCCCGCTATATCCGCGCTTTTGTTACTCTGGTCTTTTACGCGCCTTCAATTACAGGCGGCGCTTACATGATTTGGGCGCTGATTTTTTCAGGCGACGCTTACGGTTATATAAACGGTTTTTTAATTAACCTTGGAATATTGAATCAGCCGCTTCTTTGGCTGACAAATCCAAATTACATGATGCCGGTAATGCTTGTCGTTATTTTGTGGATGAGTCTGGGCGCCGGCTTTCTCGCGTTTATAGCGGGGCTTTCCACCATTGACCCAACCCTTTACGAAGCGGGGATTGTAGACGGAATCACCAACCGCTGGCAGGAGCTTTGGTTTATTACGCTTCCCAACATGAAGGGTATGCTGATGTTCGGGGCGGTAATGGCGATAACCCAATCGTTCGGCGTGGCGGATGTTACCATCGCGCTTGCGGGATTCCCCAGTACGGATTACGCGGTACATACGGTTGTAAATCACCTGATTGATTATGGTTCAATCCGTTTTGAGATGGGTTATGCTTCCGCAATCGCGACGATACTGTTTTTCACCATGATTATCTGCAATACCGTTATTCAAAAGTTTCTTAAACGTGTAGGAACTTAAGAGGATAAATATGAAGAAACGAAAGAAATTAAAAGGCGGGAGAAGACTTAACCGTTCTTACGGCGGCGACGCTTTTATTTATTTCATGCTTGTTGTCTTTGGGTTGTTTTTTGTGTTTCCGCTTGTCTTTACCATTAACCACGCGTTCAAACCGCTAAATGAAATCTTTTTGTTTCCGCCCAATATTTTTGTACGCCGCCCTACAATCAATAATTTCCAGGATCTTTTTGTTATAATGAGTAAATCCTGGGTAACATTCTCGCGCTATATTTTTAATACGGTATTCGTTACCGCGGTTGGGACAGCCGGGCTGATTATAATAGCTTCGATGGGGGCGTTTGTTATTTCCAAGTACAGGTTTCCCGGCGCAAAGCTTTTCTTTTCCGGCGTTATCATAACCCTTATGTTCTCCGGTTATGTAACGGCAATTCCCAATTATCTTGTAATGGCAAAACTTGGCTGGGTAGATACTTACCTCGCGGTTATTGTCCCCGCTTTCGCGATGCCAATGGGTTTCTTTCTGTTGAAGCAGTTTATAGACACAATACCGGATACGCTTCTTGAGGCGGCGACAGTAGACGGCGCAAAAGAATGGGGCATTTTCAGGTGGATAGTCCTGCCAATGATAAAGCCCGCATGGCTTACCGTAATGATTTTCTCCGTGCAAAGCCTTTGGAACGCGCGCGCATCCAACTTCATTTATTCAGAGCAGTTAAAAACACTGCCCTATGCGCTTTCACAAATTATTACTGCCGGCGTTGCCCGCGCGGGGGTAGGCGCGGCGATAGGGCTTTTTATCATGATCGTTCCGCTTGTATTGTTTGTATTTGCCCAAAGCAATGTATTGCAGACAATGGCAAATTCGGGGATTAAAGAATGAAAAATATTAACATTATCGCTCTTGTATTTTTATTTTTTATTGCTGTTCCTGTTTTTTCAGAACCGACAAACTATACCTACAATTATGATTTTTGGGGCGAGTATGTCGCTTCCCCTGACGCCTACCGTGTCAGTAATTATATTCTTGGCACGTCTCTCGGTATAGGTAATTTCCGTGATCCCCAGGGGCTTTTTATAAAGGAAAACCTCATATACATCTGCGATTCCGGCAATGACCGGATATTGTTGGTTGAAGCAGACAAGAACGGAAACCATAGTCTTGTTAAAACAGTTACTTCAGTTTTTATTGACGGCGTTGAATCTCATTTTAAATCGCCCTCGGATATTTTTGAGAGCAGGGACGGTTTTCTTTATATAGCCGACACCAATAACAACAGGATACTAAAACTTGATATTAACTGGAATTATGTTTTTTCCATAACCAGGCCTGACGATGAAAGTCTTGATGATTTTGTTGAATTCCAGCCCCTTAAGCTAATCGTGGATTTCGCGAACCGTATTTTTGTGCAGGTCAGATATGTCAATAAAGGACTGATGGAATTTGACAGCCGAGGTAATTTTTCAGGCTATATAGGCGCGAATAAAGTAACTTTCGATTTTGTTGATTATATATGGAAGCTGATATCCACACAGGCGCAAAGGGACCGTATGATGCTTTTTGTCCCGACCGAATACAACAATCTCGCTATTGACAACGACGGCTTTATCTACGTTACGAATTCCACCGCCGATGTCGACCCTGTACGCCGGCTAAACGCGATGGGTCAGGATATTTTAATCCGCAACGGTTATGAAGACCCTATAGGTGATTGGGATTATGACACTGCGGGTGGAATTACGGGGCCTTCGAGGTTTATTGATGTTGTCGCGTTTGATAACGATTCCTATGCCTGTTTTGACAGAACACGGGGCCGCGTATTTATGTATGATTTTCAGGGTAATCTTCTTTATGCCTTTGGCGGTCTTGGCAACAGGGAAGGCTGTTTTACAATGCCTGTCGCGCTGGACAGAATGGGTACTTCATTATATGCCCTGGATTCCAGAACAGCGGCCCTTACCTGCTTTGAATTGACTTCCTACGGCGCGCAGATAAATGAAGCTCTTGATGAATATAAAGCAGGCCGTTATGAGTCATCCGCAAGGGTATGGGAAAACGTATTAAAGATGAACGGAAATTACGATCTTGCGTATATCGGTATCGGAAGGGCGGCGCTTCGTCAGGGTGATTACAAAACAGCGATGAAATACTTCAAGTTGAAACATTACCGTATAGGTTACAGTAAGGCTTTCCAGCTATACCGTAAACAATTGATGGAAGAAAATCTCTGGAAAATACTCCTGATTTTGGCAATATTGATTATTGTGCCGTCAGCTGTAAAGCGTTCCATTAAGCTTGTCAGGGAGATTAAGGAAGCATGATGTATTTAACAGATAAAGCATGGTGGCGTCATCTTGGCAGGACATTAAAATATTCGCTGTATACCTGTACTCATCCTCTTGACGGTTTTTGGGATTTAACCCATGAGAAACGCGGTTCCATAGCCGCGGCAAATGTTATTGTTTTTGCGGCGGTTATTGTTGAAATATTACGTTTAACGCTGACAAGTTTCCAGTTTGTCACAATCAATATGGAATACTTTAACGCGGTAATTGTATTAATGCGTATTTTATTGCCGGTTTTTCTCTGGACTGTGGCAAACTGGAGCCTTACAACCCTGATGGACGGCAAAGGAACGATGAGTGATATTTATATGGCTATTGCCTATGCTCTTGTTCCAAATGTAATTATCAATACCATTATGATTATTTTAAGCCAGGTACTCACCTTCGATGAAGGCGCGGTGTACTGGTTCCTCGCGGGGTTCTCAACATTGTGGACAGCTATATTGATACTTGCCGGCATGATGATGGTACATAACTACAGTATTGGCAAAACAATTCTTTCAAGTTTTCTTACGGTAATCGGAATGGGCGTAATGGTGTTTATTTTTGTAATTTTCTTCAGTCTTGTCAGCGATTCTATAGCATACTTTATCTCGCTGTATAAAGAAATTCTATTCAGGGTGATATAGGTAGAATAATGAAAAAAATTATTTGGCTGACAGTTTCCTGTTTTTTATTATTCACGATTTCCTGTGATTTACAGCGCGAGCGCGGTAGAAACGTTATAGTATATTCAAATGATCTTGGTACGGGAGACGCCAATACAGATGATATTGTTATAGAAAATGAATATCTGGAACTGCGCTTTATGCCGCGCACTACGGAAATAGCTCTTAAAAATAAAGCCAATGGAGCAGAATGGTGTTCCAACCCCGCAGGAAATGACAGCCTGGCGGATACTGTTACGAGGTATCTGCAAAAATCCGTGTTCGCCCTTGAGTATGCCGATGTTACCGGCGTTGGCCAGACTCTTTATTCAAACGAACACAGCGTCCTGCTTGGCGCTTACAGCTACGAAGTTGTAGACGGGGGTCTGGAAGTAAATTATTCTGTTGGCAATATTGAACGGGTCTATATTATTCCGCCTGCGGTTCCCGAGGAAAGGATGAATGAATTTACGAATAAGATGGACGCCGGGGACAAGAGGCTGGTTCGGGAAGGCTACAGGCTATACGACATAAATAATCTGCGGAGGGATGACGACAAGACTCAGCTTTTGGCGACATACCCCGATCTTGCCCGTAAAAATATATATGTTTTGCGCTCTACAGCTCTTGAGTATCAAAAAGCGGAATATGAGGAAATATTTTCAGCCGCCGGATACACCTACGATGATTATCTTGAAGACATTGAACTGTACCCTGTGAGCAGAGGAAGAGAAAGGCCCGCGTTTAATGTTTCTTTCCGCTATACCCTGGAAGGAAAGTCGCTTGTATTGGATGTGCCTTTTGATAAAATAGCGTACCGCGCGGCGTATCCAATTGTAAGGCTGCAGCTTCTTCCATATCTGGGAGCGGGTGGGGTCAATGACGAGGGCTACGTTTTGGTTCCTGACGGAAGCGGGGCGCTGATATATTTTAATAACGGAAGGTATAACCAGCTTGGTTACGCCAATTTTGTATATGGGTGGGACGAAGGACAAAGACGTGAAGCTGTAATAAACGACAACAAAGCTCCTTTCCCGGTATATGGTATAAGTAAAAACGGAAACGCCCTTGCCTGTATTATTGAAAACGGCGCTTCCTATGCCAGCGTATTGGCCAATGTTTCAGGACGCAACAGCTCCTGGACAAATGTGTCCGCGCGTTTTGATATGGTGCATAGCGCGTTAATGAATATTTCAGGGCGCTCGGAGCGCCTGGTATACCAGTATGAAAGAACGCTTCCGGAAAATGAAAAAATCACCCTGCGCTATATTGTCTGCGACGAGGACGGCTATGTGGGTATGGCTAAGGAATACCGTTCATGGCTGTTAAATAAATTTCCGTCTTTAAAACCCGGTAATAAAAATGGCGTACCTATTGCTGTTGAAATTCCTGGAGCTGTAAATAAAACACAGCACCGTCTGGGTATACCGTTTGATCTTCCCCTGAAACTTACATCTTACAATGAAGCCGCAAACATGATTAAGGACTTTAATGAATTTGGGTGGAAAGATGTACAAATAAAATTAAACGGCTGGTTTAACCGCAGTGTTGATCATACAATACCCACAAATATTAAATTGATAAATGTTCTTGGCAGTAAAAAGGATTTTCGTAATTTGATGACGGCGGCGCGGCAAAACGGATATATTGTTTATCCGGAAGTAGATTTCTTTTTCATGCGGGATAAAAAACTTTTTGATGGATTTGACTTGTACCGTGATGTGTCCCGTTATGTGAACCGTGAACGCATTCAAAGATACCCCTACAGTTTCGTCTGGTTTGGCGAACGAAAACTCTGGGGCAAACTGAATTATATAGTCCGTCCGGAAAAAATGATGTCAATGATAGATAACTATGCCGATAAAATGACTGGTTTTGGCGTGCAAAATATCGCGTTCAGGAACATTGGCTCCAGGCTTACAGGCAACTACAATGAAAAACAGCACGTAAGCCGCGAGGCGTCACTTAAGATGCGGCAGGAAAAACTTGCCAAACTTGACAAAGCCGGAACCGGCATTATGCTGCTTGCAGGTCATGCTTATGCAGCTCCCTGGGCGGATTTTATTGTAGACATGATGCTGGATGATCAGGGATACGGGATTACCGATGTTTCCGTCCCTTTCTATCCTATTGTTTTACATGGTCTTGTACCGTATACCGGAAACGCCATAAACCTTGCCGAAGATTATACGAAAAATTTATTGAAGACAATAGAAAGCGGAGCGGGGTTGTACTTTAGTTTTATGACCGAAGAAACCTCAGTTTTGCAGGAAACTAAATTCAGGCAGTTTTACGCAAATGAATACGATAAGTGGGTTGGCGATGCCGACGGCTTGTACAGGCAGTTCGCCGCCAATTTCGGACATCTTTATAGTCAGGCGATTGTAAATCACAGGATTTTATCACGCGGTGTAACCTTAACCGAATATGAGGACGGAACAAGGGTTATTGTAAACGCAAGCGACTTTACCGTGAATTACAATAACAGAAATATTAGCGCTGACAGTTTTATTGTACTGAGACGGGGGGAATGATGAATTCTATAAAGAATTTCATGGAAAAATATTTGGGAAATTATTTCGTAAAGAAGAACGACAAGCTCTGTCTTACGCTTGAGGGAAAAAATGCCAGGGCAGGGTATCTTTTTATCCTTCCTTTTTTAATTGGCTTTATTTCATTCATGTTTTTCCCGATTTTTGAATCGTTTCGTATGGTATTCAGCAGGGTGACAATTGATGTTATACACTATGGCTTCAGGATGGAATTTGTCAAGTTCGCGAATATTAAGCATACGCTTATGATAGACGCGGAGTTTAACCGGCTTCTTGTCGAAGAGCTTATACGTATGGTACTGATAGTTCCGGCGATAATTATCTTCAGTCTTTTTGTCGCGTTGCTGCTAAATCAGGAATTCAGGGCAAGGGGTTTTGTAAGGGCTGTTTTCTTTCTGCCTGTGATACTGTCTTCAGGCGTAATGATCGGGCTCGAAACCAATAATGCCCTGCTGCAAAGCATTGCGGATACCATTAAAGAAAGTAACATGATGAAGTCATCGGTAACAGGCGTTCTTGAAGAAATACTTGCCGCCGAAGGAGCCGCAAGCAGTTTTATGCAATATATTTTTCAGGTAGTAAACCAGATATACACTATCGCGATGGCTTCCGGTATTCAGATAATCATCTTCCTCTCGGCGTTACAGACAATTCCGGCCAGTATGTTCGAAGCCGCAAAAATTGAAGGCGCGTCAAGCTGGGAATGTTTCTGGAAGATAACATTCCCTATGGTCAGTTCTTTAGTACTGGTCAATGTTGTCTATAGTGTGGTAGACTATTTTCTTAGGACAGATAACGAGGTAATGGATAAAATATTCCAGGCGCTTATTAAAAGCCTTGATTTTGGCTTTTCGGCAGCCATGGCGTGGATATATTTCCTGATTGTTATAATTGTAATAGGGGTAACGTTGGCCATATTTTCAAAGAAGGTGTACTATTATGAATAGGATATCTGTATACCAGCTTAAGAATAACACTGGGGATATAATTTACAAAATATTCCGCGCTGTTCTTCTTTTTGGTCTTTGTTTCCTTATCCTGCAGCCCTTATTGGACAAAGTTTCTGTCAGTTTTATGGAACAACAGGATTTGTACGATGCGACAGTAATTAATATTCCGCGTCATTTTTCAACTTCAAATTATCAAATATCAATGGAGATAATGAAATATTGGTCTACGTTTATTCAAACAGTGATCATTATTATTGCCAGCGCGTTGCTGCAGATAACTTCCTGTACCCTGGCTGCTTACGGGTTTGCCCGCTACAGGTTTCCGGGAAGGAATATACTGTTTATGTGTGTCTTTCTTATAATTATTGTTCCACCCCAGACCATCATGTCTTCCCTTTTTCTTAACTTTGAATTTTTTGATATATTTGGTATTATGAAGCTGATTACCGGAAGGAATATCAGCTTGCTTGGCACTCTCCCGGGTTATTTACTGCTTTCCGCTACGGCTATGGGTCTTAAAAGCGGGTTGTACATTTTTATGCTCAGGCAGTATTTTCGGGGTGTTCCCAAAGAGCTTGAAGAGGCGGCGTATGTTGACGGATGCGGCAGATTGCACACCTTTATCCGTATAATGCTTCCGGACGCCGCTCCGATGCTGACTTCCTGTTTTCTGTTTTCCTTTGTGTGGCAGTGGACGGATACGCTTTATACAACTTTGTTCCTGCGAAACTATAGGATGATGCCGATTGCCTTAAGTATGTTGACAGATGGTTTTTACCGGTATTGGTCCGCTTTAAACGGATGGAATACCGGCGGCGCGGACATTATGTCGCAGCCGCCTATCGCGTATTTGCAGGCCATTGTCGCGACCGGAATGCTGGTATGTCTTGTTCCGCTGATACTGCTGTATCTTGTGGCGCAAAGAGCGTTTGTTGAATCCCTTAGCCAGACAGGGATTAAAATGTAGGTTTCAATACGACTGCGTCGTACGACGCAGTCGTTTGAGATAGAAAATTTTATGGAGGAAGGACATGAAAAGAACGAAAGGTCGGGTCGGAGTTATCCTGTTTACGGTTTTTTTAGCGCTTAGCTTTTTATCCGTATTTGCAGGATGCAGTAAGAAGGGAGTTAGTCTGAAGGGCGCTCAAATAATAATCGGGGACTTTAGTAATGCCTATGATGTAGACAACTGGACTCCAAGGAACGAGGATGAGGAAATCCAGCTTGCGTGGAGAAAGAAAATCCAGGCTGATAATGGATTTAAGATGAAGTCGGTAGAATTGTCGGGCTGGGATGATTATTTCCAGATTGTAACCACCAATATTATTGCGGGTAATAAAGATTACTCACTGTACGTTCTTTCCCCTGAATGGGCAATGACATTATACAAACAGGGATTGCTCTATCCAATCAGTGACAGCAGTGTAAAACTGACCAACAGGGTTCCCGAAGCCGGTAAAAAAACGGCCTATAATGAGTTAATAGAAAAGCTGTTTACCTTTAACGGCAAAGCCTATGGCTTTTATCCGGGAACCGGCGGAGACGCGTGGCATGGTAACTTCCTCTTTTGGAACAAAAGGCTCCTGAAAGAAGCCGGCTATGATCCCGATCTTTTATACGATTTGCAAAAAGCAGGTACATGGACCTGGGACAAATTCTATGAAATTGCCAAAGCGACAACACGCGACATTAACAATGATGGCATTATAGATACCTATGGATTGCCCTGCGATGATCCTCGCGAGGTCTTGAACGGATTTGTGTTTGGGAACGGCGGCAACTTCGTTACAATAAACGCCCAGGGTAAATTCGAGAGCGGGATGAGCAAGCCTGAATTTATCGAAGCAGTGCAGTTTTACCAGAAGCTTCTGGAAGAAGGTCTTATGAAGCCGCGTCCGGCAGGCGCCGCGTGGGACTGGGATTTTACCGAATTCTTTGACGGCCACACCGCGATGATAATTGCGCCTGAGTGGAGAAAAGGCCAGATGCCGGAAATGAAGGATGATTACGGCTTTGTATTCCCGCCGAAGGGCCCCAGGGCGAAAGATTACCGCATGGCTAACGATGATATGGTGTATGTCATTCCCGCTTATTTCAAGCCTGAAGAAGTTGACATAATCCTCAAAGCCGCTGATCTATGGTTTGTTCCCTCAAGCGATGACTGGAAAGGCGGACATTACTGGGCTTTCCGCGACCGCCGCGCTGTTGATGAATCAATGGCTATGGTAAAAGATGCCCGCTATAATGCCTTCAAAAACTATATGCTGGTTCCGGGCTTTCCTCATAATGATTTTTGTTATGCTTTGTTTGACTTTAAGGGAACTGCCGCTCAGCTTGTTGAACAATATACGCCCAGAGTTAATGCCGCATTAGATCCGATGAACCGTTAGTATTGTGATAAAAATCCCTGGCAACATGTCAGGGATTTTTTTTAGTGCGAACATGAGTCTTAAGCAAGAACAAACCGCCATTCCCGTCGAAGTGGAATTCAGAAATGTAAAAACCCTGCGGCTTACGGTTTATCCTCCGGACGGCAGAGTCAGAATTGTCTCTCCTATAGGCGCAAACAGAGAGGACATAAGAAAGTTTGCAGAGTCAAAAATTGCCTGGATAAACAAGCAGCGGGAAAGATTTCTTAGTCATTCAAAGCTTATTGTTTCCCTGAAAAACCATTCCACCCTGTTTGTGTGGGGGGAGCCCAGGGAACTGGAAATAATTGAACGCAGTGGAAATCCCAAAATCGTAATGGAAGGCGGGACCATGAAAATGTATGTCCGCCCTGATTCCACAAAAGAAAAAAGGCAGGAATTCCTTGACAAATGGTACGGTAAAATTCTAAAAGACTCATCCCTTCCGCTTATTGAAGAATGGGAAGGGCGAATAGGCGTAGAGGTCAAAAAACTCTTTGTAAGGAAAATGAAAACGCACTGGGGGAGCTGCAACGGCGCAAGGCAGACTTTAAGGTTGAATTCGGAACTGGCGAAAAGAAAGCGCGAGTGCCTTGAATACGTGATTGTTCACGAGATGCTCCACATTATTGAAAAGAGCCACAACAGCAAATTTTACAGCCTTCTGAACAAATATCTGCCCGAATGGAAAATTATTCGCAAAAAGATGAATGCCGGAGAGCTATAACTAATTATTCCGTTCCCAAATTAACAACCGAATAATCGACAATAGTCCAAATATCGTCTTTTCGTTCCAGATACCAGGTGTAGCGCTTTTTCTCCGTATAAGTACCCACCCTGAAATATTCCAGCACGGTTACCGTTCCCGTCTGCCCGTTATGGGTAGTACGCTCAATGGAAAAATTCATGGGAATAAGCGAAATATCCCCGTCAATCACGGAATTTTGCAAATCCTGCCGGTAACGGGTAATCATCCTTTGGCGGCCTTCTTCGGATTCGGCGGTGTACTGGCGTTTGCGGTACGCGTCGCGGGAAAGCATGGCTTCCAGGTCCAGGTAAAGGAAGAATTTTTCCCACTGGCTTTTCTGCCTGGCTGTAAGCAGGTAACGAATAACCTCGTCGGGAGGAAGTTTCTCGCGGACAAGAATTGCGTTGGTTTCCACATCAAGTTCAAGGGGGATACCGTCCGGACCGGGGACAAGAGCCGGCCTTATGTTGAGCGCAAGGCGGTTAGATTCCATTGGGATGCCGACGCCCGCTAAGGTTATGCCCGGGTTGATACCGCCGGCCCCATAAGACCACAGGCCGAATGGCTCAGACCTGACAGTATGGTAAAGTTCCGGATATATCTTCGCCTGAACCACATAATTGCCGCTTTTGGTCAGGGAAGCGTAATTCTTCAGATCCTCGACAAAGGAAAAAGATTCCCCCGGTTCTATGGAAACTTCCCTGAAGTAAACCTGCTGGCTCTGGCTCCGCTTGCGAACCAGAATATCCGCCGCTTCCACAACGCGGTTGCTGTTTGTCCGGACGTCAAAATCCACCGAAAAAGCCCGCTCATCGGCCAATTTGAACCTGAATGTGAAAGGGCTGTTGTTTGTTACCGTTACCTGAATAAAAATCGGGTCATGCTCAAGGTAATATATGCGTTTGTCAAAATAACGTATGCTGAAATCAATCCCCGCCTCTGCCGCGGGAAGCAATGAAACACCGCAAAAAACGAGCAAAACAAATATAAACGGACGAAAGTCCGGAGCGTCTTTCCGATTCACATTTTACTCCTACTTCTATATTATAAGTAATCGGTATACTGAAATGAATACCTTATCTTTTCCTTCAATCATAATGGCAAAAATCGCGCGTTCCGCCGCCGCGCGGGATGCGCTAAAAGCCCTGAAAAACAGGAAATTTCCCCTGCAAATCGAACACGCCGAAGGCGCTTTTCCAGGAATACTTATCTCCCTCATTTATGCCGCAGCAGGGGGCAGAATCTTGGCTGTGGTTCCCACGGACAGCGAAGCGGCCCTGCTTGAGCAAGACCTTCGGAGCAGTGACATTCCCGTTTCGATTTTTCCCTGGTGGGGGGGAATGCCCTACCGCGAGATGGCCCCCTTATCCGCCGTTTTCGGGGAAAGAATGCGCGTTCTGGCGGGCCTCGCAACTGGCAATAACGGTATCGTGATCGCTTCCGAGCGAGCCTTCCTGACCCCCCTGCCGCCGCCTGACTACATTAGAGGGCTTCTTGTTACCCTTAAACCGGGAAGCGGCATAACAATTGGGAAGGAATCGATGGATTTTGACCCGACGGCGCTTGCGGAAATTCTGGTAAGTTACGGTTACACCAGGGTTCCCAGAGTACAGCTGCGGGGAGAATTCGCCCTGCGGGGCGAGGTTCTGGATATCCTAATGGGTGAAGAAACCGAAGCTTTCAGGATTCTATTTGACTTTGACCGGATTGAATCAATCAGGCGCTTTGAACCCTTAACCCAGAGCGGTATGGAAAAAAGAAATGAGCTTGTCATACACCCCTTCAAAGAGCTGGTCTGGACAGAAGATCGCGTTGAAGCGTTAAAAGCCAACCTTGAAAACTTTGAAGAATTTCCCTCGAACGGGAAAGAAATACTGGAAGAACTGAAGACCCGGCGGACAATTAGCGGCGAAGAATACCTTTTTCCCCTGGCCTTTGAAAAGCCTGCTACACTCGCGGATTACTTCTTTCCTTCCGCCGGCAAGAGCGAAGGGAAGGGCGAGGCCTTAGGCGGCGCCATCGTTGTCTACCTTGAGCGGGAAAGGCTGGAGAACGCGCAGGAAAGCCTTGAAAAAGAGTACCAGAGCCTGTATTCCAAAACGCGCAGAACCAAGGAAATCCCTCTTCCCGGTCGGATTCTTCTTAACTTCAAAGAGCTATCCTCTTCCATTGCCCGCTGTATTTCTTTTGCGTTATTGAAAAGTGGCGGAGAAGAAAACGCTTTGTGCATAAACGCCGCCTGCGATCCGCCAAGGAGCTTTTTCGGAAACGTGAACTACCTGAAGGAAGAATTCGCTTCCCTTAAAAAGCAGGGCTGGGATCTGGCGGTGGCCGCAGAATCCGATGTCCAGGCGGGACGGATAGCGGAACTTTTAAGGGACGAGGATGTTTCCGTGGGCGCGCTGCCCTTCTCGTCCGGCTTTGCTTTGCCGGACATCAAGTTCATGCTTATCCAGGAAAACGAGATCTTTGGCCGCCGCCGCCGTCCGCCCAAATCCCTTAAAACCGCGCGTAGCGCCGCAATCGACACTTTTGTGGAGTTAAACCCCGGCGACTACGTGGTTCACGTAAATTACGGCATCGGGCTTTTCAAGGGCATTGAGCGAATAAAAGCGCTGGGCCACGAAAGGGACTACATAAGTATAGAGTACGCCGGGGAAGAAACGGTCTTTGTGCCCATTGAACAGGTAAACCTGGTCCAGCGTTACATCGGCAACGAGGGCAGCCCTCCCCGGCTGGACACACTCGGTTCGAAAAGCTGGGAAAACCGCAAGGGCCGCGTTAAAAAGTCCGTTGAGGACATAGCGGAAAAACTCCTGGCCCTTTACTCCAAACGCCGCCAGTCGCAGGGCTTCGCCTTTCCGAAAGACACCGAATGGCAGACCATGTTTGAGGCGGCCTTCCCGTTTGAAGAAACCGAAGATCAGCTCCGCTGCGTGGAAGAGATCAAGGCAGATATGGAAAGCCCGCACCCCATGGACAGGCTAATCTGCGGGGACGTGGGCTACGGGAAAACCGAAGTGGCGGTGCGGGCCTGCTTTAAGGCGATAATGGGCGGCAAGCAAATCGCGTTTCTCGCGCCCACTACGATCCTCACGGAACAGCATTACGAAAATTTCCAGGAAAGGTTCAGCCAGTTTCCCGTTAAGGTGGCAATGCTTTCGCGTTTTGTGGACAAAAAAAGCGTCCGTAAAATTCTTGAGGAACTAAAAAACGGGGAAATCGATCTGTTGGTCGGAACGCACCGGATCATTCAAAAAGACGTGGCCTTTAAAAACCTGGGCCTTATCGTAATAGATGAGGAACAGCGTTTCGGCGTTAAAGATAAAGAGCGGCTAAAGGAGCTTAAGACCAACGTTGACTGCCTTACCCTTTCGGCGACTCCAATCCCCAGAACCTTGCATATGAGCCTTCTTAAAATACGGGACATGAGCCTTTTGGCGACGCCGCCCCAGAACCGCCATCCGATTGAGACTACGATTGAGGAATTTAACGAGGAACGCCTTGCAAAAGCCATACGCCAGGAAGCGGAACGGGGCGGGCAGGTGTTTTTCCTCCACAACCGCATTGAAACGCTGCGCGAGATAAGGATAAAGATCCAGCGCCTCTTGCCTGAGATGCTTGTGGAAACCGCGCACGGCCAAATGGACGCCCAGGATCTGGAGGATGTGATGCACCGCTTTATACACGGCGGTTTTCATGTTCTGGTTTCCACGACAATTATCGAAAACGGAATCGACATTCCCAACGTAAACACAATTATCATCGACAGGGCGGATATGTACGGGGTCTCGCAGCTTTACCAGCTCCGCGGGCGGGTCGGACGCTCTGACCGTGTGGCCTACGCTTACCTTTTCTACCCGAAGGAAAAATCCCTTTCCGAAGTCGCGATGAAGCGCCTGCAGGTAATCTCCGACTTTACCGAGCTGGGCTCAGGCTTCAAAATCGCCATGAAGGACATGGAGATCCGCGGGGCCGGAAACCTTCTTGGCAGGGAACAATCGGGGGACATCTACTCCGTGGGTTTTGATCTTTACATACGCCTTCTTGACGAGGCTGTAAAAAAACTGGAAGACACTCACTACGAAGCGGAAACCGAAACCTTATTGGAGCTTGAATATTCGGGCTTTATCCCTGATACTTACATAGATTCGGCGCAGGAAAAGATGGAAGTCTACAAGAAAATTGCCGCCGTAAGACAACGCGAAGAGCTTGAAAGCCTTTCCGCCGAGCTTATCGACCGCTTCGGCCCGCCGCCGGACGAGGCCGCTTCGCTGCTTGCCCTTGCGGAACTCCGCATCATTTGCAGGGAGCTTTCAATTTCTTCCCTTAAAGAGCGCGGCGGCATGGTAAGCGCCGAATTCGCGAAGGTCGCAAAAGTCAAGGTCGATCGCCTGGTGCGGCTTATGAAGGAGTCCTCCGGCAAAGTAAAGCTGGATCCCAAAGCGCCCAACGTGGTTATATTTGCCACAGGCAGCATCGGCCTTAAAGAAAAAAGCGAGTTTATTCGTGAAAAGCTGGCAACTTTGGCCTGACAAGGTTGCCAGCTTTTCACGCGAGAAAAGCTCGCGACACTGGCAGGGTAAATTACGCAGGACAAGGAGTACAAGTTGAGCGTCAAAGCGGTTGTTTTTGATTACGGAAATGTAATTTCCCTTCCACAAGATCCAAAAGTTATGGATGAACTTGCCGGACGAGTCGGGGTTGAAAGAGAAAAATTTGTATCAACACTCTGGTCGTTACGCGGCGATTATGACCGTGGAATCATTAGCGCGAAAGAGTATTTCAAAACCGTCCTTGCCAGCCTCGCTGTTTTTATGGACGATGAAAGTATTGAAGAGCTGATAGAGATAGACACAAACAGCTGGAAAAATGTCAATGCGGAAACGGAAGCCCTTATGAAAGAGATTAAGGCGGCCGGGTATCTGCTTGGGATCCTCTCAAATATGCCGCTTGATTTTCTTGCCTGGGCTAAAAAAAATCTTCCTGTTTTCTCACTTCCGCATGCAGGCCTTTATTCGTGCGAAGTAAACCTTATAAAACCCGAAGAAGCGATTTATAGGAAATTGCTCTCCATGCTCGGCGTTAAGGCCAGCGAGCTTGTTTTTTTTGACGATAAGGCGGAGAATATAGCTGGCGCCAAAGCCGTGGGCATGAAAGCCATACTTTGGCAGGATGTTGAAAGCGCCCGGCGTGAATTAATCTCTCTTGGCGTAAAATTGTGATATAGGGAGCCTATGGTAGCTATAGTAAAAACCATATTAGCGTTTGCCGTCACGATATTAACAATTATTATTTACACACCGATTGGAATCGTGTGCATGGTCTTTAGTGTTTTGGGCCTTAAAAAACCCATGTCCTGGATCATTTATAAGATAGCCCAGCTATGGGCGCGAATCCTTATCCTGGTTACAGGCTGCGCCATGGATGTAAGAGGAAGGGAAAACATCCCCCAAAAAGGAGGCGTTTGTTTCGTCTCCAACCACGTGGGGGTTTTCGACATTATTCTAACGCTTGCCTACGCGGGCCGCCCTTTCGGCTTCATCGCGAAGAAAGAACTGCTTTATCTGCCGTTTTTCAACATATGGATTTACATGCTTGGCGGTCTTTTTATCGACCGCGTAAGTATCCGTAAAGCGAAGAAAACCATCGATCATGGAATTGAAAAGCTTCAGAAAGGCTGGAGCATGCTGATCTTCCCCGAAGGGACGCGCAGCAAGGGCCAGGGGCTTTTACCTTTCAGGTCAGGCGCGATTAAGCTGGCCACCAACTCTCTTGCCCCAATTGTTCCCATAGCCATAGCCGGCAGCTACGAAGTCTTTGAAAAGGATTACCGTGTCCACGGCGTACCGGTAAAGATGGTTTTCTGTCCCGTCATCAATACTTCCGAGTTGAGCAGCGAAGAACGCCGCCACTCGCTGCCCGATCAGGTTCGTTCCGTTATCGAAGCCGCCTTGAACAGCCAAAATTAACAAATCGTCGAATAATTAATCGCGTAAGCCACTATATGCGTTAGCTTACCGAGAAGAAAGATCCTCACGCAAAGGCGCAAAGGACGCGGAGGAATCGCGGTAATTTGTTAGCTTAACGCATTTTTCATGTTTATTTTGGTTATAAAAACAAAAAAACAATTGAAGACGCGCAATGAGATGACAACGCGCTTTCCTCTGCGATCTCTGCGTGAGTAAATTCTTAAAAAATCCTCTGTGGTAAAATTTTCTTTAAAATCCCAGATCCTTCCCGATAAGGATCACCTTGATCCGTCCCTTGGGCCTGCATATCCTTGTGCGTACAATAAACGTGCAGACGGACTCTGGCGAAAGGCAGTCGGCGCAGGCGCCCGTTTCGTTGCAGAGGGTTTTGTTATTCGGGAAGCGCTGCGCATTTGTCGGGGCGGCGATAGTTCTGGCGCGGTTGGCGGCGTCCATAACGGTTTTGGCTACCTTGTTCATCCCCGCCACCACAATGACCTGTTTGGGGCCGTAAATCATCGCGGCCACCCTGTTGCCGAAGCCGTCGATATTCACCAGCTGCCCGTCTTCGCTTATGGCGTTTGTCCCGGTAAGGTAGGTGTCGCAAAGCAGAGCCTTGCGCATCAGTTCCGTCCTCTCCTCAGGCGACGTTGCCTTGTCCCGGTCGATGACCTTGTAGCCCTTTTCGACGGCAAGGCCCTGCAGGTTAAGGCCCACCGTAGTCATGGAGCCGCCCCAGGAAATGACGTCCGTCTTTGGAATAAGGGAGAAAACCTTTTCCACCGCTTCGCCTGGTTCCGAAAAATACCACGCCTCAAAAAACCGGCTCTCCAGGGCTTTCGCCACCCTTGGCCCCAATTTGTCGTAACGTAATTCCATTGGTGTTTTCATTCTTGCCTCCTTATAATTTGAAAATGAATTATTGCTTATAAAGCAAAACACTCCACTGTATCGCCGTGGGCGCCAACAAGTTCCTGGGTAACGGGGTTAACCATGAGGTCCATGTCCTCAAGGGGTATCGCGCCCAGAAGGACAAATTTTGCGCCAGGAATTACCACGGCTTTAAGTGCTGAACCACGATCCTTCCAGCAAATTTCTACCGGCTCCGTTTCGTTACAGGTTACCCGCTGACCATTGGCAACCAGAGCAGACCTTATTCTCAATACCTTAAGCCCCAACTTTTGCTGCAATTCCTCGTTGATGACAAGCGACATCGCGCCTGTATCTACCACAGCCTGAACGGTTACCGAACGTACATCCCGTTCTTCAATTAGCCCTTCCCTGGCATTACCCGCATCGCGTGAATTTTTAATAGTAATTTCCGCATAAGTAGTTCCCATTTCAAAACTCCTGTCCTATTAAGTTTAGCAGCTTTTCCGCTTGTTGGAAAGCTCAGCTATATACTGCACCAGGATGAGGATTGCTTCGATTTTTAGTCCCAAACGGCAACATCCTGCCGATAAATTAAGTACGCTAATAAGTTGAAGATATAATCTTCGACATTGCCCTTCTGCCACCCTTTGCGATCCTCCACAAGGGGTGGTTTTTTTATGAAAAGCTCCCAGGGGAAACGCAGGGTACTCTTCCCGTAGATAGGGGGCACGCCCTTTTTCAGGCCTTTCTGAATTTCAGGCGGGAATTGCTTCGTTTTTTAGCCAACTAGACGCCGGAGCCCCGGTCGATTACAGTCAAGCTATGAACAAGTACCTGATCGAAGGCGGATACCCAATAAACGGCGCTATTAAAGCCAGCGGTAACAAAAACGCGGCGCTGCCCTGCATTGCCGCCGCCATTTTGACCGACGAACCTGTAATACTGCGAAACATTCCCGATATTGAAGATGTCCAGGTGATGCTTGCCGTATACCGTTCCCTTGGCGGTAATGTTGAATCTCTTGGGCCGAATACATGGCGGTTAAACACCGGCAACATTATTTCTTCGGAAATTCCGGTGGAGTATGCCGGAAAAATACGGGCATCTATCCTTTTTGCGGGCCCTCTCCTGGCGAGAACAGGCAGGGTGGTACTGCCTCCGCCTGGCGGAGACGTAATCGGCCGCCGCCGCCTGGACACCCACTTCCTTGCCCTTACCGAGCTTGGAGCGAAGGTAGAGATTAAAGACGCATTTATTTTCAGCGGCACGGGCCTTAGAGGGGCGGATATTTTTCTAGACGAGGCGTCTGTAACGGCTACGGAAAACGCCGTCATGGCGGCGGCGCTGGCCGGAGGCGAAACCATCCTGACCAACGCCGCAAGCGAGCCCCATGTGCAGGATCTCTGCCGTATGCTTTGCGCCATGGGAGCCAGTATTGAGGGAATTGGTTCAAATATCCTCACCATACGTGGGGTAGAAAAACTTCGCGGCTGCGACTTTGCGATAGGGGCAGACTTTATGGAAGTGGGCTCTTTTATCGGTCTTGCGGCGGCCACGCGGGGGGAACTTTTTATCGAAGGCACGAAACCTTCCGATCTCAGGCCCGCAAAAACGGCATTCGGTAAGCTGGGGATAGTGTGGGAACATGAAGGCAATACAATCCATGTACCGGCCAGCCAGGCGCTTGAAGTAAACTGCGACCTCGGCGGCATGATCCCCAAAATCGACGACGCCCCATGGCCGGGATTCCCGCCTGACCTGACCAGCATCGTTACCGTTGTCGCCACGCAAGTTAAGGGGACAGTTTTAATACATGAAAAGATGTTTGAATCCCGGATGTTTTTCGTAGATAAACTAATCGGCATGGGCGCCCGTATTGTGCTCTGCGATCCCCACAGGGCGGTGGTATCCGGCCCTACCCGCCTGACAGGCTCCGAGCTTCAAAGCCCCGATGTTCGGGCCGGTATGGCTATGGTAATAGCTGCCATGACCGCCGAAGGCAAAAGCCAGATCGACAACGTGTACCAGATAGAGCGTGGTTATGAGAATATCGTGGCAAGGCTCTCGTCGCTGGGCGGGAAAATAATCGCGGTCCCCTAACGCTGCCGGTAAATATCCGCCGCTGTTTCTTCCATGCTCATCCCGTAATAAAGATAGCCGTAGACAGAGGCGGCGGACAAAACCCGGCGTCCGTATTCTCTGGTTTCACTGAACTCTATACTTTCAAGAAAAAGATCATGAGGAAGTCCGCCGCCTGCCTGCCGGCTGTCTGCGGCAATCCAGCGCCGTACTCTGCCCATGCCGCCGTTATATGCCAGAAGCGCCAGCATTGGGTTTCCCATTTGCCCTATAAGGTAACGCAGATAAAAGGAGCCGATGTGAATACTCGTCTCCGGGTCTTTCAGGTTTATCTCCGGACTGCGGTAATCCGGCCCGCCGCTTCTGGCTATCCGGCCGGCCATATCTTCGGCAGTGGGAGCCATGAGCTGAACAAGGCCCACCGCCCCTGAGCGGGAAACCGCGTCGCTCATAAAGTAGCTTTCCGTGCGGATAAGTCCGTAGAGTATTTCCGCACCCAAATCGGCTTCTCCGGCGTATTTTTCTATCAGTTCCCTATACGGCCGGGGAAAAAACAAAAAGAGGTCCTGCCTGGTAAATTCAAAATTTTTTCGCTTAGTGTATCCGGAAACAAGGTCGAGGGAATCCTTCCAGCGGCCGGAAGCGTCGAGGGCTTCCGCTGCCTTTCTGAGGTCGGCGTAAGAAAGATCTTTCTCGGCGGCTTTTATGTATGGAAGCGCAAACGAAGACGCGCCATACTCAAAAAAGCCCAAAAGAAATTCCAGCTCGGAACCGGGCCCTGAATCACCCTGTGTTTTCGAAGAAGAGAGGCCTTCTTCGAAAGCAAAAGATTTACCCAGGGATTCTCCCAGAGCGGCGGCGGCCATAGCCCGATAATAAATAGAATCCTTTCCCTTCTCAAAAGCGATTCTGAAAAAATTCTCCGCGTTACGCTCTGTCTTTACGTACCCTTCCTGAATCGCCCTGCCCAGTATCCAGGCGTATTGGGCAAGAGAGTTGCCTGTACCGATTTTCTCAAGACCGGAGAACAGTTCCATTATATTGTTCCACTGCCGCTTGCCGGTAAAACTACAGGCCAGACTGTCCAAAACATCAGAAAAGTAATTTACATCTTTCCATCGGGACATGGTTGCCAAAGCCTGTCTCATTGCGGCTTCGGGACTTACGGCGAGGGCGTTCATCAGCAAATACCAATGACAGGCGTCGGACTGCAATTCGTCAGGCGCAAATTCCAAAGCCCGATTAAAGTATTCCGTCGATTCGGCGTATTTTGTCCTTGCCCGCTCAATTCTGCCTGTGTAAAAATTGACAAAAAACTTTCGCTCTTTGGATGTTTCATCCTCTTTTTGTCCGTCAAGAAGCGCAGCCCAGTTTTTAAAGAGGCTTGCCCCCTCTTCCCTTAATGAAGGCGTATACTGGTAAGCTCTGCCCAAATCCGCGATTAATTCCGGGTAGCTGAAAAAAAGGCTTCCCCCGTCTGACAAGGCAGGGCGCAGTTTTAACAGCGCTTCTCTGTAGTTTCCCTGAGCGGACCTTGCTGAAAGGGCCGACAGTTCAACGCTTTCCAAGAGCCCTGTTGAAGAAAGCGCTTCCTCAAAGGCCCAGCGGCGGACTTCATCTGAAAGATTTCCGGAAAGAAAAGCTGTAATCTCATGTTTCATTTCCTGAGCGCTGCCGGTAGAAACAACCTTTTTTAATGATGAAAAAAGCGAAAGAGCCCGGTTCCATTCTGCCAGTTTCTCCGAAGCAGGCTGTGTCAAATCGACTTTTGCAGCTTCGTCATAACGGCCCAGCCTGTAAAGACAAGCGGCAAGGGTTGTTTGTATTTCCACTCTGTCTGTGAATTTTGATGAACCTAAAAAACTATAGATATCCCTGACATCTTTTTCATTTTCAATTTCAAAAATCAGCGCAACTAATTTTAATGCAGCTTCACGCCTTACAGGGAACGAGGAGCTTTCCAGGGCGGCGCAAAAAAGAAGGATTTCAAGGTTGTTAGAGCTACCGCCGATTAAAAGCCCCGCGTAAAAAGGAGCCGCGCTGTGAATTACACCCAACTGCTTTAGACGGGACTCGGCTTCAGCAAAATTATCCGGTAATTGCGCCTGACGTATAAAACTCATGTCTCCTTTTCTCAGATACGCCGCCGCCTCGTCCCTGGAGATACCCAGGATCGGAGTTGTCCCGGCGCATGAAAGCGGCAACAGGGAAAAAAAGAATAAAAAAAAGATTTGAAAAAAGACGCGGCTAAAGCCGTTAATTCCTGGGCGGGACAATGATCGTGGTTCCCGAGATTATAAGATTCGGGTTGCGTATATTATTGAATTGAGCTATGCGGGAATAAAGCCATGGATTGCGGTAAAAAGCGTCGGCAATTTCCCATAGAGTATCGCCGTAGCGTATCCTGTAAGAAACTCCTTCCTTTGGTATTACCGACGGAACATTATAGGAACTTACCGGAGCTGGGGGCCGCTCCCGCTTAGCCGAGGCTGCACTTGCAGGCGCCTGGGCCGGAGATTGAATCACAGGCGGCGGGGCCCTTTGCTCCTGCGCGGCAGGCGTCTGAACCGCCGGGGTGGCTGTTTGAACGGGCGGAGCGGTAGGTTGAGTCGGCTGCGGTTCACTCTGAGGCGCTACCGGGGCAGCCGTTTGAGCCGCTGGGGCGGTCATTTGAACCGCTGGGGCGGCAGCCTGTACCGGGGCCGTAGGTTGAGGCTCCGGCGCTGTGGGCGCTTGAACCATCGGGGAAGCAGCTTCAACCACCCGGCCCTGCGATATCGTGGCCGCCAGCTTTGTAATGGCGGCAATAGGAGTCAATCCCTGAAAGAAGAAGAGCCAGAGTAAAAGAGCGACGGCTGTCACTACCAGAACGGCTAAAACCACCAATAGCCAGGGAAATCCTTTTTTTCCCTTTTCTTTACCTGATTCTTTCGGCTTTTCATAAAGCCCTTTGGGCACTCCCTCGTAATTATCAACTTCAAAATCAGGAATGTCGGCGCCAATGTTTTCTTCATCCATGGACTTAAGAGATACATTAAGGGATTGCCGTTCTCCGGAAGAGTCAAGATCGACCGCGTCCGCGGAAATGTTCCCATTTGTGTCGGAACCAATAACTAGCTCTATGGAAGGCTCGCCTTTTACCTGCTTTTTTATTTTTTCCAAAACCAGGCTGCCAATGTAAAATGCATCGGCCATGGTGCCTGTAGAACTCCTGTAGAGATCAATTTGGACGCTCTGCTGGTTGTCATGAACGGTAGTCAAAACCAACCGTTTTTTTACCTGAGAATTCTCCTCGACAATCGAGTAAAATTCCCCGTTTGCGATTTTTATACCTATTGTTGAAGCCACCGGTTTTACTCCTTGAAAACAAGGGTTATATCCGACAGATACTTCCGCCGGTTAAAAAGGAAAATCCCACTTCTATTTTCGGGAAAAAAACCAAATCCGCACATTTTCCTCGATTTTTTATATTCTAAACGCCACCTGTTGCTTTGTCAATTGAATAAAAATGTTATTTTACCGATAATAGACATATGGATTTTCTGATTCCTGTTTTAATGGCGGTAGTAGGAATCGCTTTGATTGTGTTCTTGTTTATGACCTTTCTCCACCGGACACGGGGAGGAGGGGGCCCGAAAGCCACAAAAGGCCGGGATGCGATATTAAGAAGCACAAGAAAACGACTGGACCAAAACCCCCGCGACCCTCAGGCTCTCGCGGAGCTGGGAGACCTGTACTACAGGGAAGAAACCTGGGATCAGGCGTATAAAACCTATGGAGCGCTGGCGGAACTTGGCCCCCAGGCGCCCAATGAATTTGAGGCGAATCTGCGCTGGGGGATGTCGGCCTTAAAGCTGGGACTGACCGAGGATGCCTATAAAGGCCTTTATGTGGCCAGAAGCATGAATGCAACTAACTTTGACGCGGCTTATAACCTTGGAGTTCTGGAATTTCAAAGGAAAAACTATGAAAAAGCCATTCAGATCCTTAATCAGGCAAAAATCCAGGATCCGGACAATGCCGCATGCCTCAGGACTCTGGGACACGCTTATTTCAGGCTAAAGAAAAACAAAGAGGCTATGACCTTCATCCGAAAGGCCATTGACCTTGCGCCCGATGACAAGGAATCCCTCTTTACCCTGGCTGAATGTTACTATGAAGCAAACCAGACCGAGCAGGCCCTGCGTATTTTCACCCACTTGAGGGGCGATCCGGCCAATGGAGCCAGCGCCTGCCTCACATGCGGGATTATCAACAGCGAACTCCGCCAATACGATAAAGCGATTCAGGATTTTGAAGTCGGCCTGCGCCATGAAAACATCAAGCCGGATGTAAAGGTAGATCTCCGTTACCGGCTGGCCCAATGTTACATAAAAAACAACGACATCGCCAAAGCCCTTCCCCTGTTAAGAAGCATTATGGCGGAAAACCCGACCTACAAGGATGTCGCTTCATTAATAGGAAAATACCAGGAACTTAACGCCAATAAAAACCTCCAGATTTTTCTCATGGCCCCTTCGGGGGATTTTGTCGCCCTATGCAGAAAAATCGTTATAGGTTACTTCCCCAAGGCAAAGGTGAAAATCTCCAATATCTCGGTCAACAAGAACGAATGGGCCGATATTCTAGCCGAAGTTGACACCCCAAAATGGTCGGATGTCATAATGTTCCGGTTTATTCGCACCCAGGGTTCCATCGGGGAACTCATCGTAAGGGACTTCCATTCCCATCTGAAAGAGGTGAAGGCCGGAAAGGGCGTCTGCGTTACCGTCGGGGGTTTCTCCGAAGAAGCCCGGCGCTACACCGAAGCCAGGCTCATCGACCTGATAGAGAAAGATAAGCTAACAGCCATACTTAACACCGTAGACGCGAAAGTTGAAAATATGCAGAAAGCTTCCCGTTAAGTAAACCGCGCGCGCTCGTATTGCCTTGACCCGTTGCCCGCGCTAGCGGGCAGTAAATATATTCCTTAAAAGAGCCAACGCGAAGCATTGACTGCTATACCTCATTCCCCTATAATCGCTTTACACGGGAAGTGGGATAGTGGCTAATCCGCTTGGTTCGGGACCAAGAAATCGGGGGTTCAAATCCCCCCTTCCCGACAAGCCTGTAATTCCTTGCAATACAAGCATTTACGAGCGTTATTTTTTTCGTGTCTACAAATGGTCTACAAAAAATGCCCCGGAAAAAGGCCTAAGAGGTTGCGTTATGCGCTATAATGTTATGGGTTTTGTTATGGCGATTATCAGCCTTACAGCTGATGCTGTCTGCTTGGAAAAGGTTTTTATAATATGCTAATATTCAAAACAGGGAGCGGTTATGATTCAGTTCAGCCTCTCCCTACCGACCCGCCGAAAGGCGGGGTTTTTATTTCAAGCCTTTTATGCTTTGTATAAGGCAGCCGGATGCAAGCATTGCGAGAAAAACAGATTCAAAGAAAACCGCCCCTGATAATTAGCGCCTGATCTTTTTAAATACTGCTTCCCCGTTCAACATTGCGTCTGCAATTTTTGACAGTTCGTAGTCTGCGGATCGCTTGCCTTGGTTGAGGAATTCAATGATCTCGCTTTCAAGGAAAAACAGCCTTCCGTTTGTCGGTTTATGGCAGGGTAATTTTTTCCAGCATACTAACTTATGAATGTAAGACCGCGAATACCCGGTTAGTTCCATCACCCTATCAATTCTGATAGGCATTTCTTTGACATAATCCATCTTATGCCTCCTTAGCTTTTTTTGCCTGGGGCGGTTTTCATTTCCGATTCTACAGGCAAACGCAAGCAGGCTCGCAGCGGCTTCAATCCTTTTTTTGCTGCCGATCAGCGCGATATTCAAACCTAATTGATAGCGGGCTTTTGGGTTTTCAGGATTGAAAATTTTTCCCACGCCGAAATAACCAACGCTGCCAGTTGAAAATTCACGCGGCATAGCTTGCAAGATGCCCCAGCTCTTGTCCATGTGCTTGATTTCAATCGTCAAGTAGTCTGGGGCTTTGTCGTCTCTTTTCATAATCTGTTACTCCTCTACGTCTTTAATGTGGTCAAGCGCAAGCCGGAAAGCGTCTGTTTGCCCGGCAGCATAGCCCCTTATAAAATCCTTTGTTTCATTGGGATAAATCAAGATTATGCTATTGCCGTTCTGCTCGGTTTTGCGGAGCAGCAATTCAAGGGTCTCTACCGCGCCGTTTCTTCCGGGGCAAGCTGCCACGGAATGCGCGTTATGCGCTTTTTTCAGTTTCACCGTGCCTTTACGCATAATTTTCTTTTCCCTCCTGTAGTTCTACTCCGGCTTTTTTCAAAATGGCGATTGTGTCGTTTACCATTACCGGGCCTAAGTTTTTTATTTTTCGCAGTTCCTGAACGGTTAGCCTTTGCAGGTCTTTTAAGGTGTGTATTTCCCTTTCGTCCAGAGAGCTTAATACCCGCGCCGGAATTCTCATGTCCACTAATTCTTTGTTTCTGGCCAGGAAGCGGTTGCGTTTTTTGGCGGCAAAGATGTAGGTATAGTCAAAATCATTTTTCATTCCCGCATCTTTTAAGCTTTGTTTGTATGCGGAAAATTCGGCAAACGGGCCGTTAAGGATGTTTTCCGGCGCGACATTTACGGTATAGATTATTTTTAGTTTGTTGTATAAATCGCGGTATTTGTAATTATCGTCTATGGCATCCAGCGGCATAACATAAGGCATGTTTTCTTCGCGTATGGCTCCAGACCAATTGGTACACCTTTTGCTAGTGCCGCTTTGCGCCCATAGTGCGTCAAAAAAAGTCCCTTCGCGGCTTGCAAGTTTCTGATAGCAGATAAGGATAAGGCCGTCCCGCTGCAATGCTTCCCGAAAGTCCTTAACGCCTTCCGGCAGCGGTACGCCGTAAGGCGCGTATATTTCTTGTGGCTTTGCCGGGGGTTCTTGCGGCTCTTCTTGTTGGGGTTTGTCATCCGCGCTTGCTTCCGCGCCGGCGTAAGCGGTTGGGAATGGAATAACGGCGCGGCCACGGTGTTCCCCTGGTTTCGGGAAATACCCCCCGCCTATGGTGTTGTCTATGAAGTCGCATAGCTTGGAGCTTTGTTCCCCCGTGATGCTGCCCTGGACATAATAATTTATAACCATGCGTTCAGGGTCTTGCCTTACCCTGATTTTTTCAACGTCCATACAAAAGCCTCTTAAGCACTCCCCTCGGCTGGCGCGTTCCCGGCATACTCGAAATACTCAATAACAGGTCTCATCAGTAATTCCATGGCGTTGCATACGCTTATACAAACACCGCCCATGTCCCCTCTGTCATCATTGGTGTACTCCGCATACATTGCCAGCATTTTAATAATGGCCTCGACGCTTACGGCGGCACTTTCAATTTGGACAATCTCGTCTTTTGTAGGGTGATGGCGGCCTGTCTGTTTGTGAAAGTTCAAATTTAGTTCTGCCATTTTTATTCCCCTTTGCCGGTTTCCCCGGCGTTATGCGATATATCCCGCGCCCATACGGGCCGGGTTATGGGTTCGCGGGGCATCGCGCCCCGCCGTCCCTTGTCATGCTGTGGTTTACGGATATGGGCACTCTTGAAAAAGCTTTTTTTCTTGAGCTTCTTTCATGTCCATATAGCCTAAATTTTTTACTGAACGATCCTCATTAACAGTCCATGTACTGACTTTTCCGGAAGGTTCGTCTCCCCATTGGTAATACCTAACCTCGCCTTGCTTTATTTCACCCATAGCTTTTTCCTTTTGTCATGCCGCTGTCATGGCGTTTATTGCCGCCAGCTTTCCCTCAAGTTCCTGAATCCGGCTATGCTGGGCGTTGGATTGCCTTATCAAATCCATGTTGTCATCTGCTTGCCGCTCCAGTTGCTCGGCTGTGTCGTTGAACCCTGCCCGCAATATGGCCAGGTCTTCTGCCCTCTTGTCAAAGAGCTTCTGTATGCCGCCGTCTTTAAGCCAGCTTTTCGCAAATTTCTGTTTGTCTATGCTGGTAGGCATACTCATGTAGTAAGCCTCGATTGGCTCATATTCTTCCTGTTTGATTTCCAGGCCGATCAGTTTTTCAAACTCTTCCCTCATCATCCCTTTACCCCTGCCCTTTATACTGCCAGGGCGACACGCGCCCCGTAGGTTGTTTTTTCTGCCCAGCCCCATGTGCCGGACACGATACGCAATGCCGGAAGCTTCGCGCCCAGTACGGAAGCAACGGCGGCCATATTTGCCGGAACGTACCCCAAGCGGTAAAGGCCGCGCCCGCCCTGTACGCCTACCATAACCGCAACGGCGGCGAGGTCTGCGGGGTTTGTGGGTTCCGGTACTAATACTGCCCTTACTTGATCCGGGGAATAACCGGAAAGCCTTTTAAGCGCTTCCTGCCTGTTGCCGAAGGATGTTCCCTTTACCGCCAGTTCCAGGCCGCCAGCCTTTACGATTGCCCAGGCTTTCACAAATGCGGCGCTCTTGTTACCACCCATCCGGGAAGTAAGCCGATTGGCCAGGGTTACTACTTTGCTTTTCATTTCCTTGCTTGTCTTCATCTCGTACTCTCCTTGTCTTTATCTGTATATAAGTCTAATTTCTAATTAGACTAAAGTCAAGTACTTTAGCACAAAAATTACTTTTTTTGATGATTTTTTTGTTTCACTTATATTTTGTATAGTAAAATGTCTAATTTGCGTTTAGATTTATCTTGACAAATTAAAATGCCGATACATAATAAACACTATGAAGATAAAGAGCGGGGAATACATCACCGTTAAGGAAATGGCAGATATACTCAAAATAACAACAAATACGGTAAATCAGCGCTTATTCCAAAACGGCATTAAACCTATTTCTAAAGACGCGCTATATGAAATATCGGCGTTAGAGATTATTAAAGACACCACAATGGGACGCCCAAAAAATCCTAAAACGCAGGATCCGGATAAGGATAAGCCCAAAAAAAAATCAGTGAAGGGCAAGAAATGAGACCGGCAGCCTCGGAGTACGCGCCCTTATTCCTTCCTTTCCCCACTAAACGCCGCCTTACCTGTCCGCGCCGGTACTACCCGATAGGCAGATAAGCCCGATTATCAGAAAAATAAAATATCCTCTTGACAAGTAAGACAATGTGTGTTACTTTTTAACTATGAAGCTGGTCGGCATTGAATGGGACGATGACAAAAACGCCCTTA
>Ga0268262_10000530_pt1 | contig 50040 bp, 51 predicted proteins | sample TergutNc150P3_FD_190354 | JGI IMG/M metagenome (GOLD analysis project Ga0268262, IMG submission 190354) | Nasutitermes corniger P3 segment gut microbial community from laboratory colony in Florida, USA - Nc150 P3 (SPAdes) (version 2) | ecosystem: Host-associated > Arthropoda: Insects >... | reverse complement strand
CATTTTTTCGCTATGGTTTTGCTAAATCAACATTAGATAATATAAGCAAGAAAGAGTTAAAAGTAATGAAAAAGCAGGCAAAAAAATATTTTACCCAATCCGATGAACAGATAAAAATACAACTTATGAATGGTACTTTATTGGAAATAACATAAGGAGATAAAAATGGAAAATGATATGGAATGGAAAGGAAAATATGAAAGCGAGCTATTAATGGTTCTCCACACGGATGCGCAATCAATGCATAAAGCCGGAGTAATCAGCGACAAAGAAATGCGGGAATACGACCGGGATTGCCTTATTTCCTCACCTGAAAAATCTTCCAACAGTACCAGCGCCCAGATAAAAACAATACCTGTCTACGCCGGGAACAAATAATATCCCTCTCCCCCTTTAGTTAGAACTCTTTCCAAATAACTCCCCTTTATTAAACCCACTTTTCCCGATATTATATAATAAAGGTGGGTACTTATGAGAATAGCGATAGTCAGCGCAACAGGGGCAAAGAAAGAGACGCCGGATTATGTGGTTTCTCTTGCTAAGGGGATGGAGTCTATGGGGCATCGCGTGGATATTGTTAATGCGTGGAAAGACGACGGTATGAGGCTTCCAGGATACGAATATATAGCGGTGGCGGCTGAACCGATTTCGATTTTTTCCGGCAAGCTGCCGGATATTGTTTCAAAGACGCTTGCGGCGGGAAGTTCTCTTGTAGGGAAAAAAAGCGCGGCGTTTGTAAAAAAAACGGGTCTTTTCAGCAACCGCGCGCTTATCAATTTAATGAAGGCGATGGAAAAGGAAGGGATGAGGATTAATTGGAGCGATATTTTGCTTAACGCTCCCCACGCCGAAGCGATGGGTAAAAGAATTGGCGCATAACTAAATTGGACGATTATTACAAGCTGCTCGGAGTAAAGCCGGGAGCAAGCGCGGCGGAAATAAAAAAAGCCTTCCGTAAGAAGGCAAAAAAGCTTCATCCGGATATTGCGGGAGCGTCCTTTTCCGGGGCAATGCGGAAATTAATCGCGGCTTATGAGGCGTTATCTGATTTAAACAGGCGTTTTGATTACGACAGGGCATATTCCTCCTACGCCAAAAAAACCGGATTTGATTACCGTACATGGCTTAATGAGCAGGAAAAACCCGTATATAAGGCCAAATTGATTTTTTATGAACTTTTACATCTTCAGGAGGATAAAGCAATTGAGATTTGGAGAAGATACGGCGGACTTGATTTTCAACTTGAAAAACACATGGAAAGGGAAGATTGGATGGATTGTCAGTACATACTTGCGGAAGAATTAGACAGGAGGCACTTCAGTTTTGAAGCCTTTAAACTGCTTGCCGCCATTCTTGCAGAGGAACACCGCCGCCCTTACTTTAATCATTTTACAACAGATATAAAAAATTATGTTAAAACTATCGTTAATAAAAGACTGAAACAGCAGGTAGACAATGAAACATGGATTACCTGCATGAAATCCTTAATGGGCGTGGGTTTTTCCGATTACGAGGAAAACGCTTTTAATGAATATATTGAACAAGCGCAAAACGAAATAAAGGCGGAACAATGAATGATTACAGATAAAATAATCTTTAATGGAATGATTACTAATAAAATAATCTTTAATATAATGCTCTTTAATAAAATGAATTTTTATAATATAATTTTTAACAGTCCGGAACAGAGTAAAAGGAGGTTCCCCTCTTGATCCGCTTAAAAAACGAAAAACAGATTGACGGCATAAGAAAGTCATGCAAACTTCTTTCCGCCATGTACCGCGAACTGATACCTCTTGTAAAACCCGGCGTTCAAACAATCGAAATTGATCAATGGGTACAGAACTGGATAAAAAAAGCCGGAGGCAGAGCCGTCTTTCTTGGTTACACCATAAAGAAAAAACCCTATCCTGCCGCAATTTGCATTTCAATTAACGATGAAGTTATCCACGGTATTCCGTCAAAAAGACGCATCCGCGAAGGTGATTTAGTTTCTCTTGACTGCGGCATAGATCTTGGCGGTTTTATCAGTGATCAGGCTGTCAGCGTAGAAGCGGGAAAAGCAAGCGACGCTGTAAGAAAAATCAATAAAACAACAAACGAGGCACTTTATCGCGGTATAGCGGCGGCAAAAGCAAATGACAGACTCTTACAGATTTCCCGCGCCGTAGAAAGTTACATAAAACCTTTTGGGTACGGAATAGTAAGAGAGTACTGCGGTCATGGAGTAGGTCTTGCCCTGCACGAAGACCCTCAAGTGCCGAACACTTCTCACGGAGCGAACCCAAAGATTAGCAACGGCATGGTTATAGCGATTGAACCGATGATTAATATGGGAACAAGCGACATTGAAGTCCTTGATGATGAGTGGACGGTTGTTACCGCAGACTCAAAAGTTTCAGCGCATTGGGAGCACACGATAGCGATTTTTAACGGCAAGACGGAAATTTTAACGGAGCCTTTGGAAGATTTTGTTTTTAAATAAGCGGAATAGGAGTTAATATATGAATATTTTTGAATCAATAATGCTGGTTTGTTTCGGTTTTGCATGGCCGCTTTCCATATATAAATCATTTGTATCCAAAAAAACGGCGGGTAAAAGCCTGTTGTTCCTGTTAGTATTACAAATAGGTTATGTGGCCGGTATTATGTTTAAACTAACCGAATACTGGAGTAATTTAAAAACAAACCCGAACGAGACCATCAGTATAAATTTATACTTGTACATTCTTAATTTTGTAATGATAACAATAGATGAGTTATTATTCTTAAGAAACCGCAGGATAGAAGTTAGAGAGAAGCAAGTATCCGTATAAGGTAACATGAATAAAGAACAAGAAGAAAAAATCGATCCTAAATTACTCAGAATGGCTGTAATTATGGTTTTTGGAATGGTTGCTCCCGCGTTAAACGCAACAATAGTTAATATCGCAATAGGGACCATCATCGTTGAATTCAACAGCACTATTTCGGTAGTTCAATGGATTACGACGGGCTATATTTTGGTTATGGGTATTGCGGTTCCGATTTCAGCGTGGCTTGTTAATCGTTTTAGCGGAAAAATGGTATATTTGACATCACTTATTATTTTTTTTATTGGTTCTGTTTTTGCCGCGTTTTCATGGAATATTGAAATATTAATTTTTTCCAGATTATTACAGGGTATTGGAGCCGGAATTTTAATCCCGACTTTATCGACTGTGTTGGTTCGCCATACAGGAAACGCAAAATTGGGACATTTAATGGCTATTGTCAGCATACCTGCGCTGATAATTCCTATTTTGGGACCTGTATTGGGAGGGTTAATTGTAAATAAACTTCCGTGGCAATGGATTTTTTATATTAACATTCCGATTTGTATCGCGGCTGTAATTTTGGCGGTAAAATATCTTGATAAAGACGAACCTGTGAATAAAAAACAGCCGTTAGATGTCATAGGCACTTTATTATTGTCTTCAACTTTTTCCGTACTTGTTATCGGAATCTCGAAATTACGAACAGGACACGGATTAGGAGGCAATGCGATAATCCCATTGCTTGTCGGGCTTGCGCTGCTTTTAGCGTATGTTATATATGCGTTAAATGCAAAGATTGAACCTGTGCTTGACGTTCATCTTTTTAAATTGAGTAATTTTTCATCATCATCTTTATTATTGCTTGTTTCCGGCGGCATTATTACAGGGACATTATTTATTCTCCCTTTATTTTATCAGCAAGTACAGAATTCAAACGCTATAATGGCAGGTTTATTTCTCGCTCCGCAAGGGATAGGAATGTTATGCACCAGAGGAATAAGCGGAAAATTAACCGATAAAATGGGTTCAAGAGTTGTCGTGTTAATCGCAATAATAATAACCATAATCGGAACAATGCCGTTTGTTTTTGCGAATTCAGCTACCAATAAAATTTTTTTAGCAATAGCGTTATTTGTTCGCGGCTGCGGACTTGGGGGAGTGGCTATTCCCGTTATGGTTTCAATATATGACGGATTAACGAAAGAACAGGTAGCGCACGGAACAACCGCTACGCGCATATTTCAACAGATAGGCGGCTCTGTGGGGACTGCCGTTTTAGCTATTATTTTGCAGAACAACATGCCCGCTGACGCGGACGCGCTAATGACAGGAAAGGCATTTAATATTGTTTTCTTGTGGTCAATAGGTTTTGCAATAATATCAATTATCCCGGCAATATTTTTGCCAATAAAGAAGGATTAAAATGACGCTGAATGTAACTATTAATTCATTCAAATATTTGATAATATAAAAGTATAAATTTTTAAATCACAGGAGTCATTATGAATTTAATGCAAAAACTCTCTTCTAAAAATCTATTTGTATTCAATTTGGTCCTTATTGGCGCCATTTTTGGCTTTTCTCTGGCATTTTTATCGTTTTCATGTTCTACGCCGGGATCGCGCGTACAAGCGCAGGAAAGCAAGGTAGTAATACCTGAAGACGCTCTTTCCGTGGCTGAGGCGCTGCAGAATACCTTCCATGCGGTATCTGAAAAAATGCTGCCTTCAGTTGTTGAATTAAAAACAGTTTCTGTCAGACGGCAGCAGGCTCCAAGTTTTAACGGAATCCCCTGGGAATTTTTCTTTGGACCGCGCGACAGGGAACAAAATGACAGAGAACGCGAGTACCGTTCCCAGGGATTAGGATCGGGAATAATTGTGCGGAACAAAGACGGAGTTTACTACGCTCTTACAAACAACCATGTCGTTGATGAAGCGAATGAAATTACAGTTGCTGTAAGGGACGGCAAAGAGTACCCTGCGCAGCTTGTCGGCAAGGATGAGCGTAAAGATCTTGCGTTGGTCTCTTTCAAAACAAATGATTTTTATCCGCTTGCCGCTTTAGGCGACTCAGACAGCGTCTCGGTCGGAAACTGGGCGATTGCGATTGGCAACCCGCTTGGGGAACAATTTTCATTCTCGGTAACAATGGGAATTGTAAGCGCGGTTGGACGCACAGGAGGACCGGGCGGCAATATCAATGACTTTATACAAACAGACGCGCCTATAAATCAGGGGAATTCAGGCGGGCCTCTTATAAACATCAGAGGCGAAGTAATCGGCATCAACACATGGATTGCAAGCAATCAGTCAGGCGGCGGCAATGTCGGGCTTGGTTTTGCCATTCCGATAAACAATGTTAAACGCTCCATTGATGAGTTTATCGAAACCGGAACCACAAAATACGGATGGCTTGGCGTTTCATTAATGGAAGCAAACAAAGAAACAATAACGGGACTCGGTCTTGAAAACAAACGCGGCGCTCTTGCCTCCCAGGTGTTCCTTGGCTCTCCCGCCGACAAAGGCGGCATAAAACCCGGCGACTTTATTACCCATGTTAACGGCAAGGAAGCCAGAGGCGTTCAACAGCTTCAGATGATTGTCGGCGATTTAAGGCCCGGCGACAACGCGACATTTACCGTTATCCGGGACAGGCAGGTAAAAGAAATACGGGTACGCATAGAAACCCGCACGGAGCAGGTTGCTTCAGATAACAAGAAACTTTGGCCCGGCGTTACGGTTATTCCGCTGAATGATCAAATCAGGCAGAGCCTGGAACTTGATAAAGACGCAAAAGGTTTATTTGTGGTGCAGGTTATTTCCGGAAGCCCCGCTGATATTATAGGCATAAAACAGGGCGACAGAATAACGGCGATAAACGGCGTAGCCGTAAATGACATAGCCGCATTCTACAAAGTGTTACGCGAAAACACAAACACGGAACTCTGGTTTGGCTTACTCAGAAACGACACCGCGCTGGAGTCTTTGAAATTTAAACGCTAGAGGATTTTATTTGAAGAGGTTCTCACAAAGATCACGGAGGAACAAAGATCACAAAGGGGAATAAGGGGTTATTGTCCGAAGACTATGCGTGGACTTCACGATAAGATAACAGACAAAAACCCCTGATCCTCTTCTTTGTGTTCTTCGTATCTTTGTGATCTTTGTGTGAAACCTTGGGATATAAAGTATTAAATGTCAACTTTAAAGACGGGGCGCTTTGTGCGGCTTTGTTCGTAATTGAAAATGTCAGCATTAAAACGCCTTTCGGCTTCCAGGGTTGAAGGAGGTCCGTGTCCGGGAAGCACAATATAATCGCCGGGGAGGGAAAGAAGACGGCTGCGCAGTTTGTTCATTTGCGTAGCCATTCCGTAAGCGCTTGCCGTGCTTCCCACAAGGCCCGCCGTAAGCACGTCGCCTGTAAAAAGCAGGTCTCCGATTTTATAAACAACAGAATCGGAAGAATGTCCGGGGATTGAAATAATCTCGACGGTAAAACCGCCAATAACAAGTTTATCGCCGTCTTTTACCCTTGATGTTTTATGTTCCATAATACTTTGATTTAAGGCAATTACTCCCGCATTATATATCCGATTTAAAGTCCGCAGTCCCTGTACATGATTTAAATGTTCGTGCGTTATCAGTACGGCTTTCAGATTAAAATTATTGTTCTCTATTGTTTCAAGCGTAACCCTTTCCATGCTTCCAGGATCGACAATAATTGCGGCGTTCTGCTGGCCCTTGGTCGCATTTTCCATTCCAAGAATGTAACAGTTGCTAAAACCGTATGAACAGTAGTGAAAAAATAATTTCATTGCTCTTCCGTTTCAAATACGGCTTCCGCCGTGTTGGACGATTTGAAAATAACATCTTTTCGTTTCGAGCTTGCAAAATGCACCCGTTTTAAGTTGCAGTTTGCAAAAGAGGTGTTAACCAAATCGGCGCTGATAAACCTGCTGTTGTATAAATTTGAATTATTAAACGACACGTCGTTAATCGGCGCGCCCTCAAAATTAACATGCACAAGTTCGGTGCCTTCAAAACTGCAATTCTGAAAACTGGCTCCGGCAAACGAAACAAATTGAATGTCAGCCTTTGAAAAATCGCAGCCGATAAACTCGCCAAAATCAAAAAAATCCATCCTGCATTTAACGCCGGAAAAATTACAATTTATAAATGTAGTTTCCTTAAAATTACAGCCGTAAAAATGATGATTGGAAAAATCGGTTTTTTCAAAACGCATCCCCGATACGACAAGATCTTTTATTGTCATATTCTCTTCGATGTAAGCGCAAATACGGTTGTATTCCTGTTCAGGATTCGCCTGGTGAATAAAACAAAGATTATAACCTGTAATTGCCGGCCTCCCACAGCCCGCTGCGCACGGATTTACGGTGAACATATGTTAATTATAAACCATTTTCATCTTTACAACCAGTCTTGTAACAGTTAAAATAGTAATATGTGCTGGTACTGTGGTGAAGCTATTACCGATCCCGAGCCAATCGGGCGCTCTCTGCGCTGTGTAACTTGCGGTAAAGATCTGCGCTCATGTAAGAATTGCCGTTTTTTTCTCCCCGGTTCGCGCGGAGATTGCCGTGAAACAAGCGCCGAGCCTCAGTCAGATAAAGAACGCGCAAACTTCTGCGACTGGTTTTCACTCGATCAAAAGTACCGCGTTCAGAGCCCGGGACAAAAAAATGAAAAATCCGGCGCTTCCAAGTCGGCGGAAGCCGGCAGGGCGGCGTTTAATAACTTATTTAAATAATCATGGATAAAAGAGCGATATTATTTATTGATTCAGGCATCGGCGGGTTCCCCTATTGCAACGATTTTATTAAGCGCAATCCGCGGGAAAAAGTCTGCTATCTTGCGGACAGGGAAAATTTTCCTTATGGACAGCGCAATAAAGAAGATCTGGCTTCAATTTTAATTTCATTGACAGAAAAACTTTTAATAAAAACAGATCCTAAAATAGTCGTGTTGGCCTGTAATACCGCGTCGATTTCCGCTCTTGATTCGCTAAGACGCCGTTTTTCACAAGTTCCTTTTGTAGGAACCGTTCCCGCGATAAAACCCGCGGCTATCGCCAGTAAATGCGGAAAAGTCGGAGTTCTTGGCACTTCGCGGACAATTGAGGACCCGTACAATCAAAATCTTGTGGATGAATGCGGGAATAAATGCGAAATTATCGGCATTGCCGCGACCGATTTGGTTGAATTTGTTGAAGAGCGTTTTGACTCTGCGGATGAAAATGAAAAGAAGAATATCGTAAAAAAATATATCGATCTTTTTCGCGCAAAAGAAGTTGACGCCCTTGTTCTTGGCTGTACTCATTTTTTGTTTCTTCTTAATGAATTTCAAAGAGAAGCGGCGCCGTTTATCAAAATTTTTAATTCAATTGACGGTGTAACAAAGCGCATAGAATACCTGCTTGATGAAAATTCAGGCGCGTTAAGAACAGATTTTAACAATCATCATGTTAACCGGTTAATATTAACAGGAACTGATACGGCGGAGGCCTCCTGGCTGAATCGTGCAAAAACTTTGGGCTTTGAACTTAATTTTTTAAACAAACTATGAAAAACAAGACAGAAATTATTAAGGGACTTGTTATTCGCGGATCGCGTAACATCATAACCGCGCGTGTTGATACCGAAAACGGCGTTAAAGAAATTGAATGCAGAATAAAAGGAAAAGTTTTAAAAGGCGGCGGTGATTTGTACAACCCGATTGCCACAGGAGACTGGATTGTAATAGAGCGCGAAAAAGATTCCGATACGGCGATGATTCTTTCCGTGGAAGAAAGACGCAATTACTTCAGCCGTTTTAACCAGAAAGGCTCCGCCAGCCAGCTTTTGGCGGCAAATGTCGATCTTGCGCTTTGTATATGCACTCCGATGTCTCCCCCGTTCCGTCCGCGTTTTCTTGACAGGGTTCTTTTACAGGCTGACATTGCGGGGATTGAGGCGATTGTTATCTGCAATAAAATTGACATTGAATATGACGACATAGACATTGATGAACGCCTTGAAGAATACAAACGCATAGGTTACAGGGTACTGCGTGTTTCCGCAAAAACAGGCGAAGGTCTTGACGAACTGCGCCGTGAAATCAGCGGAAAAATCTGCGTTCTTGCGGGGCAGTCGGGAGTGGGAAAATCAAGCATTATAAACGCGCTTCAGCCGGGGCTTGATATAAGAGTGGGTGAATTAAACGAAAAGTATAACAGGGGCGTTCACACAACTACAATGTCATACATGTTTCAGCTAACGGACGGAACCTGTTTTATTGACACGCCCGGAGTACGCCGATTTATTCCTGACAGAATAGACTCAAGCGAAGTGATAAATTATTTACGCGAATTTGCGCCGCTTGCGGGAAAATGCAGTTTTGGGCTTTCATGTTCCCACAGAACCGAGTGCGGCTGTAAAATAATGGAAGCGGTTAATGCGGGAGTTATTCACGAAGACAGATACGAGAGTTTTCTGCGCATAATTGACGATCTTAAAGGGAAAGACAATGACGAATAATAAAGAATCATTGAAGGAAAAAACTCAAACTCTGCTTGAATATCCGCAAATAATGGAAAAAGTCGCTTCTATGTCAGTCAGCGAAGAGGCGGCTTTGATAATTAAAAATTCATCGCCCGTATATGACGATTCAATAGAAAAAATTAAATCTTTGGTACATGCCATTTATATGTTACTCAAAACTCGCAATGACGAGCCTCGTTTAGGATTGCCTACAATAAGTTTCCTTATTCCAAAGATTGAAACACAGGGCGCGGTTTTGGATATTGACGAAATGCTTGCTATTGGGCTTTTTGTCGAACGCGCCGGTGAATTTACAAAATGGATTAATAAGGACAGGAACGAAGGCAGAGAACAGCCAACAGAGGAAAAAGACGCGCTCTTTTCGATACTGGACAATTTACCCGTCTGTAGTCCCGTCTCTGCGGAAATTTTCAAAATAATCGACAGAGAGGGTAATTTACGCGATCTTCCCGCGTTACGCGCAATCAGAAAACGGATAAGCGGCCTTGAAAAGGAACTTAACAGCGCGGTCTCGCGTTATTGCGCAAACGATGATTACAAGCGTATGTTACAATCGCCGCTCCCGTCGCAGAGGGACGGAAGGGCCGTGCTTGCGGTAAAAGTAAATTATCGCGGAAGAATCCCCGGCATTTTACATGAAGTGTCATCCAGCGGACAAACCGTCTTTGTAGAGCCGCTTGACGTTGTAGAAAAAAACAATGATATTTTGTTGGAAAAACGGAATTTAGACGCGGAAATTCATAAAATTCTACGCGAACTTACGGAAAATATCTCCGTTCACGCTGAAAATCTAAAAAAGTTTCACCTAAAAATTATCGAACTTGAATGTTTAAGAGCCAAAGCAAGATATTCCTCGGAAACTAAAGGTCATTTTGCGCTTAACACTGACACGGGGCAAAGTCTTTTATTAAAGCAGGCGCGCCACCCCATGTTAAAAAAAGCGGTTCCTATCAATATAGAAATGAGCAGCGCTATCCGCACATTGATCATCACAGGCCCCAATACGGGAGGGAAAACGGTCGCGCTAAAAACGCTCGGTCTTTTTGCCATGATGAATCAAAGCGCCCTTGCCCTTCCGCTTGATGAGGGAAGCGTCCTTCCCGTATTTGACGGAATATACGCCGACATCGGCGATGAACAGTCAATCAATCAGTCCCTTTCAACTTTTTCCGCCCATATTACAAATATATCGGCTATAACAGCTAACGCTACGGAAAAATCTCTCATTCTCCTTGACGAACTTGGCTCAGGAACGGATCCGCAGGAAGGCGGCGCTATCGCTATGGCGGTTCTTGATTACTTGATAGAGAAGAACGCAAGGATGATCATTACAACTCATCATGGGATTTTAAAACATTACGGTTATACAAGAGCGGGAGTAGAAAACGCCTCTGTTGAATTTGACGCGCATACATTATCGCCCACATATAAAATTATTAACGGACTGCCGGGGGAGAGCAGGGCGCTCGACATTGCGTCAGCTAACGGTCTTAATCCTGAAATTGTATCAAAGGCGAGAAGTTACATAGACGAAGAGAAGACCGATGTTTCCCGGATGATTAAGAGTCTTGAACAAAAACAAAGAGAACTTGCCGGTCTTGAGAAAAAGAGTACGATAGAGAAAAACAAATTAACGGAAGAAAAAAGAAAAGCTGATTTAAAAGAATTGCAGTTGCGTCAGAAAGAAGCGGAATTAAAACGCGAATCGGTAGGGAAACTACAACAATTCCTGAGTGAAAGCAGAAAAACCCTTGAAAATCTTGTGCGCGAGTTAAAAGAAGGCGAAGTAGACCGTGAAAAAACGCTTAAAGTAAAAGAATTTTTAAATGAACTTGCGCGTAACGCGGAAACAGAGAGCGAAACGCTGGAAGCCGAAGAACGCGCTATCAGAAAATTAACCAAAGAAAAACGCCATGGCGCTTCCCCCGCTTCCGCAGAAAACGCCGCCGCCGATTCTGACGCCTCAGAAGGCCGCGCATTTACCCCCGGCATGGAAGTTTTCGCCGGTTCGTCAAAACAGCGCGGAGTAATCATCCGCGCTGACAAAAAAAATTCGCGCTCATCACAGGACGCGGACTTTTCATGGCTTGTAAAAATAGGTTCGCTGAAAATAAGTTTCCCCGAAAGCGAGCTAATTCCCGCAGATCCCGCGAAAACTGCCGGTAAAAAAAATGTGTTTAAATCGTGGGAAGCGGAATACGGTGCGTCAATGCAAGCATCTTACGAAATAATGATTCGGGGTATGCGTTTTGAAGACGCTATGGAAGCCGTCCGTAAACAGGTAGACGCGGCGGTGCTTTTCGGCATGAAAAATTTCGCTATTATTCACGGCAAAGGGTACGGTATTCTGCGGCAGGGGGTGCATGACTATCTAAGAAAACATCCCGCAGTAGCCGATTTTCATTTTTCACGCCCCGAGATGGGCGGCTTTGGGCGCACGGAAGTAGTACTTAAATAAATACTGTATTTTTTGAAATATTCGGAAAATGTAACTAGATATATGAAATTTTGTTATATATTATAATTGTCTATGAAAAAGAAAGAAATATTATTTATATTGGCATTTCTTATAAACATGACAGGTTACGCGCAAGAGATAAAAAATAATGAAAATTTTGACGATGCAGATTATGATTTTGGAACTGCGGGAGAAATTACAGTTTATGGAGAACGTCAAAAAGAATATGATTCAAAATCAGTAGACGCTTATGTTTTAGATCAAATAAACGGTTCTTCAACGGCCAGGAGACAATTTATTGAAACGGATTTTCTTGAAGAATCCGGATTTCGCCGCACTGGTAATGTAAGATACCGTGAAACAAGCGCGTCTGAAAAAGCATTGTCTGTCTTATCCGGTACTATTAGTATGCTTACCCTTGGACTTATACCTATAAAACCTTTTTTTGGAATAGAATATGATAAGCTGCCAAAGGGAGAATTCTATAAATTTGAACAAGTTTTTGTTAAGAGCAATTTTAAAAATGTTACGCCGGAAGTTTTAACAGTAATGGAATTGGAATATATGTTACAAATTGAATTTCGTAACGGAATAATAATAAGAAATAGTAATTATACAAATATAAATTATTATACGGATGAAAACATTAATAAATTTGAAAGATTAATACTTGGATTGCCTGATTTTCCGGGAAGTATCTATCAGGCAAAAATTCGCTATTTAAATGAATTACAAAAAATAAAGGCGGCTCTTGAACGATACAAAAATCCAAGTGAAAACTATTTAAGAGCTGTAGAAAATATTGGGGACAGTTTAAGAAATTAAAGTATATTATTCTTTTCTAAAACCTGAATGAAACGCCAAGTCTTACGCTTGCATTGCCACTAAGATATTCGTTTCCGGCAATCCGGCCTTTTGTCTGGTACGGAAAATCAAATAACGGCAAATCTATTTTAAGTTCCGGTTTTTTAGAATCTTCATTATACTCGTTGTCTTTATCCTCAACTGATTCTTGAGAATAAACCATACTGCTTAAAAAAACAAATAGATAAACATTATTAACAAAATACGATACTTCATTATATTGACCTTGATAGCCCTATTTTTTTAACACAACAATAAGGGTCTAAATGTTACACAACTACTTGAAAAAATAATATATTTAAATAATAATATAGGGAAATATTATATTAGACGATAAACAAGGATAGAATGATTCTATTGAAATATTTTAACAGAGAATATTTTTTAAAAGCAATACTTTGCATTACAGGCGTTTGTATTATAGGAATCGGCGTTGGTTTTATGCGTTACGCTGATTTTGGAATTGATCCTTACATGTGTTTCATGAATGGATTGTATCTTGCAGTATTTAAAAATCTTGGATTTACTTTTGGAGCTACGTTTGCCATATCCAGTTTATTATTAATAGTGATTGTTTTAATTTTTGATCGATCCAAAATTGGTTTGGGAACTGTCGCGGCCATAGCGCTTACCGGTTATGTGTCTGATTTAGGACTTTTCCTCTGTAATTTAATATCGATTGAAGGAACGGCATTATTTATTTTACGCATTGGAATGATGGTTTTTGGAATTTTATTTGTTGCTATAGGTTCGGGAATGTATTTCAATACCCATGTAGGCGTTTCGCCTTATGACGGCATCGGTCTTATAATTACAGAAAAAATCGGGTATCAAAATATATATCGCTGGATCAGAATCGGAACAGATTTGATCTGCGTTAGTATAGGATTCATATTGGGAAATATACCGGGAGTGGGAACTGTTATTATGGCATTTTTTACCGGTCCTTTGTTTGCGTTTTTTCGTAATCATATATCAGTATGGGGGAAAAAACTGAAAATTATCACATGGTAATCTGTCAATTCACCAACGGTTCGTCGTTGTCCATTAAATCCGGTATCGTATAAACAAGGCTTCCCGACTGCCGCACGCGCAGTTCTGCAAATCCTTTGGAAACCATCGCGTCAAGGTCTTTTTTCGCGTCATCTATGGAAATATGTGCAGATAACGCAAGTTCGCTCGCCGTAAGAATGCCCTTATTTGCTTTTGCCAGCTTTAATATTGCATGTTCTACGCTTTCTTTATCGTTGATAATATGCATTCTCCCGTCGTCTATATTTCGCCAGCTTTTACTGTCAAAACTACGTCTTGCAGATTCGTCTATAATAGCCTGACGGATATTTGCTTCCCTTACCTGGGACGGCATGGTAATAAGATCATAAATAGAACCAATCCCAAGTATACCGCCTGTAAACATCCACAAAAGTCCCGTGCCTATTTTCCCAAGATAAAAACGGTGAAACCCTAACGCGCCGCAACCGGAGACAATCCATAGAATATACGCTATTAAGGTATTGTACATGAATACAGATTATAATAAAAAAACTTTATCGTCAATTACTGGATATATCATAGGGCTGCCCGACAGCTCTGGGCGCATGTTCTTTTCCCGAAAAAATAACAAGAGTGAGCAGGGTGATTAGGTATGGCAGCATATTGAATATTTCCGAGGGTATAAAATCAAGGCTTTTTATGTTAAAAACATTTACCGCCAGGCTTGATGAAAATCCGAACAGGAAACTCGCGCCCAGAACGCCCAATGGCAGCCAACGCCCAAAAGAGACCGCAGCCAGCGCAATAAATCCTTTTCCGTTAATTACGTTAACTGAAAACTGAATATCTTGCGTAAGAACGACGCACGCTCCCGCCAGTCCCGCAAGAAGCCCCGAAATAACAATCGCTATATAGCGTATTTTTATTACATTTACTCCGGCGGCGGCAAGAGCCTGAGGATGTTCACCCGCAGCGCGCAGACGAAGACCGCCGGGACATTTGTAGAGCATAAACCATGAAGCCGCCAGAATAGCAAGCGCAATCCACAGGGTAGGATAAATTTTAAAAATACCGAGGGGCATTCCATTCATATAACTCGCGCTGCGATCCATGCGGAATAACAACTGACAGACAAACACATTAACCCCGTTTGAAAGAAGATTAATCCCCGTACCTGAAACAACCTGATCCGCCTTTAGCGTAACAGATGCAAACGCGTGAATAAGCGAAAAAAGCCCGCCCGATAAAGCGGCAAAAAAAAGCGCTACAGGAATAGAAAACCCGATTTTAGGCTCCAGAAGCACATGCGTAATCGCGGCAGTCATCGCCCCAAAAGACATAAGCCCTTCAAGCGCGATATTTACAACGCCGGCGCGCTCGCAGATCATGCCTCCGATGGCGGCGATTAATATTGGAGAAACAATCATAAGAGTAGACGTTATCATGTTTCCGCTTACCGAATAAAATTTGTCCAGGGCCGCGTATCAACCGCAGGTAAAGGAATTTCTTTCTTTGCAAGCGCAAGGGACTTGATGAGCCATGCCATGTTTCGCGCGGAACGTTTAGCGACATAGATGCCTTCCGCATCTTCAAGCGATTCTTCGCGGTTTGAACCGTGGACAATCCCCCAATACACGGACGGCGCGATAAAGGCCCCCGCAAGGTTAAAATAATTATTCATCTGATGAAAAGCGTTAATCCCGCCCGAGCGTCTGCACGACACTATAGCGCAGGCCGCCTTGTATTCAAGCCGTAATCCCGAGAAAAAAAGCCTGTCTAAAAAACATTTAAAGTTTCCGGCTATACTGCCGTAATAAACAGGCGACCCTATAATTATCCCGTCCGCCGCGTTCACTTTTTCCGCCGCGCTGTTTACAAGGTCATCGTTAAAAACGCATTTGCCCAATTCGCGGCATTTGCGGCAGTCAACGCATCCACGGATGTTTTCCCTTCCCGCTTGTATAATTTCAGTCTTTATACCTTCGTGTTCAAGTTCCGCGCACATCAATTCAAGCGCGTTCTGTATTACTCCGTCATCATGCGGACTGCCGTTAAAAGCTATTACTTTCATAAGTTTAAGTATTGCACAATTCAGGCAACGGCGCAATAAGCGGCGCAATAAGCGGCGCAATAAGCGGCGCAAGAAGCAGTTGTGGTACGCTATTATTTTTGGTTGACAGGCACTGTGCGTTCCCTCTTGACTTTGTTCGACTATTATGATAATTATATTGTATGTATGAATTACGGGCGCATATAGTAGTTGATCCTGAAATACGCTTCGGCAAACCTTGTATAAAGGGAACTCGGATAACCGTTGGAGACATTTTACAATGGCTTTCAGGGGGAATGACTGAGCAGGAAATAATTGCAGATTATCCCGAATTACAAAATGTCCACATTAGAGCGGCACTTGCCTTTGCGGCGGAACGAGACACTGTAACCAAGGTATTTGCGCATGAAACTGTTGCTTGACGCAAATATTTCATGGCGTCTAACGTCTGTTTTATCGGAACACTTTGGCGAGTGTATCCATGTAAACAAGACAGATCTCCCAAACCCTGCTAAAGATACGGAAATATGGAATTATGCAGCCGCAAACGGCTATACCATTATTACTCAAGATTCGGATTTTTTACATCTCTTTGAGGTAAAAAGGTTTCCGCCGAAGGTAATTCTGCTGCGAGTAGGAAATATAGATAGAAAAACAACAGAAAAAATATTATTGCAAGCCAAAGCATCTATTCTTCATTTAGAAAACGGGGATGATGGACTGTTGGAAATTATTTAATATAACCTTTACTTACTACGGCTTATAACTCCACTTGCCGCCTTTGTTGGTGTAGGTTCCCGTTTTTCTGCTGATACACTTGAGTGACAGTCGCCTTAAAATGGTATTTGTCACTCAAGCTTTCTCTAATTAATTTCTTCCGTTTTTTCCCCAATGTAATGGGCGCTGATAGTTTCAAGCGAATTGTCTATGGAAGCGGCAACTGTTTTATGCAGGGAAACCGCCAGGTCTTTTTTAAATTGAGAAAGAATATTCTGTAAGTCATCAGGTTTTGGCGGCGAATTTTCCTGGAATAGCATGTAGACCTCAACATCAAGAGCTTTGGCAATTTTTACCAGTGTGTCAGGATAGGGCCATTTATTACTTCGTTCTATATTACTTAGAAATGGGATCGAAATATCGGCTTTTTCTGCCAGTTCCATTTGAGATAAGGATCGCTGGCTTCTTAACAATTTGAGGTTTTTGCTTAGAATACGCCGTAAATCGCCTCCTGTCATGTCTAATCCTTATAGGGTCATACCCAAAACTACCCATTGAAATCTCCTCTTCCGTGCAATCGGCGATAAATCTCCAAAAATAGTCCCTATTCCCATTATGACGGAAAACCAGCCGGATTTTTAGAGGATTATTATAATTTTTATAGGTACTTGACGAATTATCAAAATCCTAATAGACTAAATATAGATTAGTCCTAATAGAGCTATTTTATGACTTGTTCGTAGAAACAGGCAAATCAACAAGAAAGGGCGTTATTCATTTTTATGGGTAACTTCTCTAAGGGAGTTTTTTCTATGAAAAAAAGCAATGTATTTTTTCTGGTTTTACTGGCAATTGGGCTGGTTTTTGTAGGTTGTGGGGATGATAACAATACTAACAATAATAACAACGGTGGTAGCGCAGGAACAGGTCTCTATGTGGGAATTATTGGTTTTAATGACAGCATAACCAAAAAACAAATAGGCTTGCTAAACAGCGGTTCTTACACAGGTACTTACGGCATTGCGTATAAGACCAGTGCGGGCAGACCATAGTTGTAACACAACAGACAGCTCGAAAAAAAGAGGAGTCTCCATCCGTCATCTTCGGATAAAAACCCCTCTTACCTTTTCTTTGTGATCTTCGTTCCTTTTGTGTTCTTTGTGTGAAATATATCCAATATATTTCACTTAACAAAGAATCCTACAGTTTTCCGGCTTCTTTTCTAAAACCGCTGATTAAACGTTGATCGGGTTTTGCTTTAGTTCTTTCAAGATCGGCAAAACCAAGAAAACAATTTTTCATGCTTTTTCTGGCATTGTCATCGGCTTTGTTTTTTTCAAAGTCTATGATGGTCAGTTCCATGCCCGGCATGATTTTATCCGGGTTTACAACTACGCCGCGGGAGGCAAGCATAATAATGGGATAATAAAAACTATTGCCCATTTCTTTGTGCGCAATGGTTGACAGCGTATCACCATGTACTACAGTGTACGTTTTGGCTCCATCAAGAATAAGTCCGGTGCTTTTGTCATAAAGTTTAACATAATCGTCGTCGGTAGGAGGTGTGGATTTGCAGCCCATGACCAGCATAATGCTGAGTACCAGAGCCATAACAAATAGAATCTTTTTCATAAAGAACTCCTTAAAAAAATATTATGAATACAATTGATGTATTCATTTTATATTTAATCTACATAAAAAAATAAATATTGCCTAGTCGTCTTTTTTAATGTGTCGTATTTTATTTTAATACGCATCATTTTGAGGCGTTATAACCGTTGAATTGTCAAATTTTACCCGTCTTTTTTTCTAAAAAAGGTAAAAAACCATGAAAAAAATAATAATAAAAACACTGAATTCCCCTTGACAAACTAGGAATTATAAAGTATTCTATTCCTAGTAATCCTATATGGTTACTAAACTTTAAATTATGAGGAGAATAATTTTATGGCAAAAGTAGAGAAAATCACCGATCTTATCGGGAATACGCCGCTTGTAAAAATCAACAAGCTGAATGATAGCGGGGCGACAGTGTATGTCAAATTGGAGAGTTTTAACCCCCTGCACAGCGTAAAAGACCGCATCGCGCTTGCAATGATTGAAGCCGCCGAAAAAGAGGGCAAAATTAAGAAAGGAACGGTTATTATCGAGCCGACAAGCGGCAACACCGGCATTGGGCTGGCTTTTGTCGCGGCGGTTAAAGGTTACAGGATAATTCTGACCATGCCGGAAACCATGAGTATTGAACGGCGTAAACTGCTAAAAGCGCTTGGAGCCGAGTTGGAGCTTACCGAGGGAGCCAAAGGCATGAAGGGAGCAATCGCCAAGGCGGAAGAACTGGCGGCGGCAACTCCCAATTCGTTCATTCCACAACAGTTCAATAACCCCGCTAATCCGGCTATACACGAAAAAACCACCGGCCCTGAGATCTGGAACGATACCGACGGAAAAGTCGATATTCTGATTGACGGAGTGGGAACAGGCGGAACTTTGGCAGGCGCGGGAAAGTTCTTAAAATCAAAAAAACCCGGCGTCAAGGTAGTCGCTGTGGAACCTGCCGCATCTCCTGTGCTTTCGGGCGGTTCGCCCAGCCCGCATAAGATTCAAGGTATCGGAGCGGGTTTTGTGCCTCAGGTTTACGATCCGTCAGTCATTGACGAGATTTATCAGACTGATGAAGTAAAGGCCGGAAACGCAGCGCGGCGGCTTGCAAAGGAAGAGGGTATTCTTGTGGGCATTTCGTCCGGCTCCGTTCTTGAAGCGGCGCTGACTATCGCCAAACGGCCTGAAAATAACGGCAAGACCATAGTAGCCGTATTGCCGGACACAGGCGAGCGTTATCTGTCAACATGGCTGTGGGAAGAGTGAAAAGTGAAGAGTGAGCAGTGAGCAGTGGAAGAGCGAAGTTAGCAAGCATAGCGGGTTGACAATACGCCCAGATAACGGACAACGACATTGTTAACTGTTAACTTTTCACTTTTCACTGTTAACTGTTCTTGGTATACAAAAGATTAAATAAATTGTATTATTTTACAGTCTGACCACTAAAAGTACAAAGAATGTATTTAGTATACAAAAGGTTATATAATTTGTATTATTTATAGTCTGATTACGATATAAATATATTTTTAGTGGTCAGATTAAAAGCATTAAAATACTAAGGAGAATTTTATGGCGACAACGGAACTGAACGCGCTGAATAAGGCGCAGGCGTACCAACTGGCGGACATTACCAAGACCCCGCCGCAATTCGGCGCGATAACACCGCGCTGGCTGACACGTTTTCTGGAATTCAAAGGGCTGGACGCAGGTATTTACCGCGTGAACAAAGTGGTCGAGGGAGAAACTCCGCTTGACGTTTTATGCTCATCGGAAAAAAAGAGCGCCGAGATTCCCGAAGGCTATGTACAATATCAACAAAAACCGAGGGAGTATACCCTCAACTCAATTTCTACCATTATAAACGTAGATACCGCCGTGGAGGACGTGTTCTCTTCACCTTATGACCAGACAAAAGAACAGCTTCATTTGGCGATTGAAAGTTTGCGCGAAAGGCAGGAGAGCCAAATCATCAATAACGATGATTACGGTCTTTTAAAAAATATTCCCGCCGGTCAGCACATAAAACCCGGAAACAAAGCGGGTTCACCCATGCCCGACGACCTTGACGAATTAATTTCAAAAGTCTGGAAAGAGCCGGCGTTTTTCCTGGCGCACCCGAGGGCGGTCGCAGCCTTTCAGCGGGAGTGTACCCGCAGGGGCGTTCCTCCTTCTACCACGTCGCTTTTTGGCGGCACATTCATTCTGTGGCGCGGCATTCCAATCATACCTACTGATAAACTGTTTGTGGACGGCCTGAAAAATCCAAAAAGCAAGAGCGGTAAAACCAACATTCTGTTGGTGCGTACCGGAGAAGCAAAACGCGGAGTAATCGGCTTATATCAGACAGGTTTACAGAACGAACAGGGAAGGGGGCTTTCCGTGCGTTTCAGGGGAGTGGACAACAAGGGACTTGCTTCGTATCTTCTGTCGCTGTACTGCTCAGCCGCAATTCTTGCCGATGACGCGATAGCCGTGCTTGAAGAAGTGGAAGTAGGTAACTACTATGATTACACCTAACGATTACGGCCTGCCTGATCCAAAAGAACTTGAACAGTGGGCGTTGCCTTATTTTCCCGAATTTCAGGAAAAAAAGGCCGATGACGCTCAGGCCGCGTATTCTCCCGTTGTAGCGCCGTATACCGGTACGTCTGCCGTTACGCCCTCCGAAGGCGGAAAAAACTCCCCTTTAGGGACCGGCGGTTTTGACGTAAACCGTATCCGTCAGGATTTTCCCATCCTGAGCGAAAAGGTAGCGGGCGGCAAACAGCTCATCTGGCTTGACAACGGCGCTACCACGCAAAAGCCAAACGCGGTTATAGACCGTATTTCGTATTTTTACAGACACGAGAATTCAAACGTTCACCGTGGCGCGCATGATTTAGCCGCCCGTTCCACCGACGCTTACGAAGCGGCGCGGGAAACAATAGCGAAGTTTTTGGGCGCTCCGTCAAAGAACAATATAGTGTTTGTGCGCGGAACAACGGAGGGAATTAACCTCGCTGCGCAAGGCTATGTAAAACCCCTGCTATCCGCAGGCGATGAAATAATACTGACCCACCTTGAACACCACGCCAATATTGTTCCCTGGCAGATGATAGCGCAGGAAACAGGCGCGTTAATTAAAGTCGCCCCTGTTGACGATACGGGACAGATCATTTTGTCCGAGTACGCGCGGCTTTTCAGCCGCCGCACAAAGTTTGTATCAGTAACACACGTTTCAAACGCCCTGGGAACAATTACCCCGGTTCGTGAGATGATTCAAATAGCGCACGGTAACGGGGTGCGTATTCTTATCGACGGGGCGCAATCGGTAGCCCACACGCCGCTGAATGTCAGCGAGTTGGATGCGGATTTCTTTGTGTTCTCGGGGCATAAAATTTTCGGGCCTACGGGCATAGGCGCGCTGTACGGAAAAGCGGACGCTCTTGAAGAAGCCAAACCGTATCAGGGTGGCGGCAATATGATAAAAGACGTAACCTTTGAACGCACAGTATACAACGCCGCTCCCTCAAAGTTTGAAGCGGGAACCGGCAATATTGCCGACGCGGTAGGTCTTGGCGCGGCTCTTGATTATGTTTCCGCCATAGGAATAGCAAACATCAGCGCGTATGAACATGAATTGCTTGATTATGCGACAAGAGAACTGAAGCGCATCAACGGCCTGCGCCTTATCGGCACTGCTGCGGAAAAAGCGAGCGTTCTGTCCTTCGTTCTTGACAACGCAAGCGTTGAACAAGTCGGCAAACATCTTGCAAGCAAAGGAATCGCAGTACGTGCCGGTCACCACTGCGCGCAGCCAATTTTGCGCCGCTTCGGCCTGGAAGCGACAGTCCGCCCAACCATCGCTTTTTACAACACCGCCGAAGAAATTGATAAACTGGTAAGCGCTATTAAGGAAATTGCGTTGTAAAGGATCAAAGAAGAACCTCACGCAGAGGCGCAAAGGCGCGGAGGACGCAGAGTTTCTGTCCGTTAGATTCTCGTTTTACTTAGATATATTTTCTTTTAAACGAAGAGTATGAAAGTATAACGATGATATTTAGAACAACAACTTTGCGTCCTCTGCGCCTCCGCGCCTCTGCGAGAAATCTTTGGGAATAATTTAGGAGTATTGTGTGGAAATTGACAATGAAATAGAACAGATCGCCGCGGAGTTACTAAGCGATTTTCAGAAGAAGCGCGATGTTGCGAAACAGCCGGTAAAATCTGTAATAGTCGAAATTATAGGCAAACTACAGCATCTGTTGTTTCCTGGAATTTTTGAAAGCATTTTAAGCGGCGGCTCAGCGAAAAATAAACTCAACGTTATGCTGGAAGAAGTTTCCAATGATTTGGCGGCGCAGACAAGATTGGCGCTTCGTTATGATTTGCGTTACAAAGATACGGAACAGGATGAGATTGATAAAATAGCGTGGGAAATAACGCGTCAATTTATATTGAAGATTCCGGTTATTAAAGATTTTCTGGAGAAGGATATTGAGGCGGCGTATAGCGGAGACCCTGCCGCGTACAGCAAGGCGGAAATTGTCATATCGTATCCGGGTATTTACGCCACAATGGTTTACAGGATAGCGCATGAACTTTATTTGCTGTCTGTGCCGCTGATACCAAGAATTATGAGCGAATACGCGCACAGCGCGACAGGCATTGACATTCATCCCGGCGCGGCGATTGGCAAGTATTTTTTTATTGACCACGGCACGGGTATTGTAATAGGCGAGACCGCCATTATCGGAGATAATGTAAAATTGTATCAGGGGGTAACGCTGGGAGCCTTGTCAACAAAGGGCGGTCAGAGCATAAAAGGCGTTAAGCGTCATCCCAGTATAAGCGATAATGTTACGATATACTCAGGCGCTACCATTTTAGGGGGAGATACCGTAATAGGAGAGGGCGTGGTAATAGGCGGAAACGCTTTTGTGATACGGTCTGTTCCGGAAAAAACCCGCGTCAGCGTAAAAAATCCCGAATTGCAGTTTAAGAGCAGCGGTAATATTTCTTCCCACATGGAATTAGACCAGCTTGATTTTTGGCACTATGAGATTTAGGATGTGTGTATGGACATTAGCACAATATGCGTACATGGCTGTAAAAAAAAGTTTGACTCAACCGGAGCGGTGGCAGTTCCGATATTCGCATCGGCTACTTTCGCCCATCCCGGAGTAGGGAAGAGTACCGGTTTTGATTACTCCCGTTCACAAAATCCTACAAACGTACATTTGGAAGACACTGTCGCCGCATTGGAAGGAGGCTGCGATGCCGTGGCATTTTCTTCAGGCATGGCTGCGGTTTCGGCATTGATGGAACTGTTTTCGCCGGGCGACCATATCATCGCTTCCGATGATCTTTACGGCGGCACTTTCCGCCTTTTTTTACACGTATCCCAAAAGAACGGAGTAAAAGTCTCTTATGCCGCAACTGTGAAGGATATAGAAAAAGAAATAACCACGGCTACAAAAGCCGTATTTATAGAAACTCCTTCCAATCCGATGATGCACGTAACGGACATGGCGGCGGCGGCGGCAATCGCGCAAAAACATAAATTGCTTTTTATAGTTGACAACACTTTCCTGACTCCGTATTTTCAAAAGCCGTTTTCTCACGGAGCCGATATTGTTCTGCACAGCGGAACAAAATATTTAGGCGGACACAATGATACCCTGTCCGGGTTGTTAGTTGTAAAAGATCCGGTCATTGCAGAAAAACTTAGATTCATTGTAAAAACCACCGGCGCATGTCTTTCGCCGTTTGACGGTTTTTTAATTATTCGCGGAATAAAAACTCTTGCCGTCCGCATGGAACGCCAGCAGGAAACCGCTTTGAAAATTGTTCATTGGCTTTTGGAACAAAGCGCGGTAAAAAGAGTATATTACCCGGGATTAAAAGAGCACCCCGATTATGAAATATCCCGCCGTCAGACAAGCGGCTTTGGAGGAATGCTCTCGTTTTCAGTGCGGGACGGGCAAACGGCGGAAAAAATTCTGGAAAGCGTAAAGGTTATAAAATACGCCGAAAGTTTAGGCGGCGTTGAAAGCCTCATTACATACCCGATGCTTCAAACCCACGCCGATCTTCCCGAAAGCGAAAGAAACGCGCGTGGTATAAATGAATGTTTACTGCGCCTGTCCGTCGGACTGGAAGCCGCGGAAGATTTAATATTCGATCTTAAACAGGCATTAGTATAATTGTATATGAAATATAATTTTGACAAAATAATAAATAGAAGTAATTCTTACAGTATCAAATACGAACCTGCCTGGCGCGGGAAGCCGACGGACGTGCTTCCTTTGTGGGTTGCCGATATGGATTTTGCTTCTCCGCCCTGCGTGCGGAAGGCTATTATCCGCCGCGCCAAACACGGAATCTACGGGTACTCGGAACCGGACGCGGCGTATTTTGATGTTATGCGCAAATGGTTCGAGGATCGTTTTAACTGGTCTCCCCGGCGCGATTGGCTGACTATTACTCCGGGAGTGGTAAATGCCCTGTACATCGCCGTCCGTTCGTTAACGGCGCCGGGAGACGGCATTGTTATACAACAGCCGGTGTATTATCCATTTGAATCAAGCATAAAAAAAACCGGACGGCAGTTACTTGTGAATGAACTTGTGTACAGCGACGGTCATTACAGCATAGATTTTCAGGATTTTGAAGAAAAAATTAAACAGGCAAAAATGTTCATTATGTGCAATCCGCACAATCCCGTAGGACGCGTTTGGAAGACAGAAGAACTTACGCGCATGGGGGAGATATGCCTTCGCCACAATGTCATTGTTATCGCCGATGAAATTCATCAGGATTTTGTTTTTCCCGGCCACAAACACATTGTATTTGCCGCTTTAAATCAGGATTTTGCAAATATGACCGTTACCTGCACATCACCGTCAAAAACATTTAATCTTGCGGGATTGATTAGCGCCAATATTTTTATTTCCAATAAAGAACTGCATAATAAATTTAAAGAAGAATACGCGCGTTCCGGTTTAAGCCAGCCGGGAGTAATGGGACTTATCGCCTGCAAAGCGGCATATCAAGACGGCGCACAGTGGCTGGAACAGCTTATAAATTATCTTTCAGGAAATATTTTGTTTCTTAAAACATATCTTTCCAAACACATTCCCGAAATTAAACTTATTGAACCGGAAGGAACATATCTTGCGTGGCTTGACTGTAACGCGCTTGGACTCTCCTCTCAAGAACTTGACGAAGCGATTACGCATAAGGGAAAATTATGGCTTAGCGCGGGTCTATCGTTTGGAAAAGGCGGAAACGGCTTTGAGCGTATAAATGCGGCCTGCCCCCGTTCCGTACTGCACAATGCGCTGGAACGGTTAAAAAATGTAGATTGGGAAAATGTGGAGAGGAAATAATATGAATGTTTTAGACCTTGTAGGCGGCACTCCTGTTATTGAATTGAAAAATATTTTCAATGCGGCAAACGGAGTTACTCTGTTTGCCAAAGCGGAGTATTTTAACCCAAGCGGCTCCGTTAAAGACCGCGCCGCAAAAGCTATGATACTCCATGGCATTAACTCGGGACAGCTTACAAAAGAAAAAATTATTTTAGACTCCACAAGCGGCAATACAGGCATAGCTTATGCCATGTTTGGCGCGGCGCTTGGTTACCGTGTAAAATTGTTCATGCCGGCAAACGCCAGCGAGGAAAGAAAAAAAATTATTCGCGCTTATGGCGCTGAAATAATAGAGACAGATCCGCTTGAAGGCTCCGACGGCGCATACCGCATTGTAATGGAATTAGCCCAAAAGGAGCCTGACTTGTATTTCTTTCCCAACCAGTACGACAATTTTGAAAATCCGCGCGCTCATTATGAAACAACGGGAGTAGAACTGTATAACCAATGCAAACCGACTCATTTTGTCGCGGGAACAGGCACTTCGGGTACTTTTATGGGCATTTCAAGGCGGTTAAAAGAAATTGATTCGTCTGTACAAATCGCGCTTATGCAGCCTGATTCGCCGTTTCACGGGCTTGAGGGAATGAAACACATGGAATCAACCATAACGCCAAAAATATTTGACAGAAGCATTGCTGATTTGCACATAACAGTTAAAACAGAGGACGCTTACAAAACGGCGCGTCGGCTTGCCGCGGAAGAAGGAGTCTTTGTGGGAATAAGCTCCGGGGCAAACGTATATGCCGCGATGGAATTGGCAAAAACGCTGCCCGCAGGTTCGCGGATAGCTACAATACTGTGCGATAACGGCAATCGCTATTTATCGCAGCCTTTATGGAGAGATATCTAACACTATGTATTTTTCGCAAGGACTTCACACAAAGGTACAAAGAGGAATTTATGTTACGGCTCTCTTCTGAAATGGAAAAAAATATAAGAGTAGATGGCGAAACCGCATATCCTAACGAGTGTTGCGGCGTTTTAATCGGCGAAGTTGACAATGCGGGAATTAAAACAGTCAAAAGTACGCTGACCATTAACAACGCGAGGGAAGACGGCGAACAATACCATCGTTTTCTCATAACGCCGGAAGACATGATGAAAGCTGAACAAACCGCAAGAGCGATGAAACTTGACGTTATCGGTTTTTACCACTCCCACCCCGACCATCCGTCCGCGCCGTCAGGTTATGATAAAGATCATGCGCTGCCTTTTTACTCTTATGTGATTGTGTCTGTGGATAACGGCAAGGCGCAGGTTTTAACAAGCTGGGAGTTAGCAGACGATAGAAGTGATTTTACGCAGGAAAAAATAAATTGAATAAGTAAAAACCTCTTCCTCTTCTTTGTTCCTTCGTGTGAACCTCTTTCGAATAAATCTAGGTCTATTGACCATTCCTACTATATATTATAAAATCCCACCATAAATATAGTTATTATGTGTATATAAGGAGGATGTAATATTGATTAAAGTTCTAATACCCTACGCGCTCAGGGCATTTACGGAGCGTAACGCGGAGGTGGAAGTAAAAGGCGGCACGGCGGGCGACGCGATTAACGCGCTTGCAAGCGCTTACCCCGCCCTTAAGACCCACCTGTTCACGGAAGACGGTCATCTTCGCGATTTTATTAACTTGTTTGTAGGCGGCGTAAACATAAACAGCCTGCAGGGACTGGACACGCCTGTTGCAGATAACAGCGAGGTGATGATAGTTCCCGCCATTGCCGGCGGCAGCGATAATGTCAACGCGGAGCTGACCAATGAAGAAATAGCGCGTTACAGCCGCCATCTGCTTCTGCCGGAGATAGGCGTTGAAGGGCAAAAAAAATTAAAAGCGGCTAAAGTTCTCATTGTAGGTACGGGCGGGCTTGGGGCGCCGCTTGCCCTGTACCTTGCGGCGGCGGGCGTTGGAACTATCGGTCTTGTGGATTTTGACGTGGTGGACGAATCAAATCTTCAACGGCAAATTATTCACAGCACCCGCGACGTTGGCAGACCCAAAACCGCGTCCGCAAAAGACAGAATCAAGGGGATAAACCCTCTTGTCAACGTGGTGACGCATAATGCTATGCTTACAAGCCAAAACGCGTTGGAACTTTTTGCCGATTATGACATTATCGCGGACGGAACCGACAATTTTCAAACTCGCTATCTTGTTAACGACGCTTGCGTATTTTTGGGTAAACTGAATGTTTACGGCTCCGTGTTTCAATTTGACGGGCAGGCAAGCGTTTTCGGTTCCAAAGACGGTCCTTGTTACCGCTGCCTTTACCCTTCGCCGCCGCCGCCGGGACTTGTCCCTTCATGCGCGGAAGGCGGAGTTATGGGAGTATTGCCCGGCATCATCGGAACTATTCAAGCGGCGGAGACAATAAAGTTAATAGTAGGTGGTGCAAAACCGTTGATAGGTCGTCTTCTCTTATTTGACGCTTGGCGAATGGCATTCCGCGAATTAAAACTGGAAAAAAATCCCGACTGCCCCGTATGCGGAAAAAATCCTTCCATTCACGAACTGATTGATTATGAACAATTTTGCGGTTTAAAAAAGAACGCAGACAGTAAACCTATAGATGCCATTTCCGCTCTTGATTTAAAAAAACGCCTTGATAACGGAGACAAAATTCAATTTATTGACATCCGCGAGCCTCATGAACGCGCCATTGTAAAATTCCCAAATGCTCTTGTAATACCTCTTGGCCAACTGGAAAGACGCATGGAAGAGTTAGACCCGTCTATAGACGCGGTATTTCTCTGTAAAATCGGCCAGCGCAGTATTTTAGGAATAAGAGCGCTGCAGGAAGCCGGTTATAAAGGAAAACTGTTAAATCTGCAAGACGGACTTAACGCATGGGCAAGAGATGTTGATAAGAGTATGCCTATTTATTAAGAATTATGCTTAATTGCTAACAAAAATACGTTATTTTAGTAATACGTCGGTTGCGGCGGCGCTAAGTCCTACAAAACTTGGGCGTATACCTTACATTATCGCTTGTTATGTACGTATTGGCTGAATACCCGATCTTCTTTACAGATATGATTGATCCACCATTTTTTTAGAAAGTCCAGAAACTCCTGAGGATCTTTATTCCAAATGCTGTCCTTGCTTGTGTGGGACAGCGCGCTTGTCAATTCTTTGTGCAATATTCGATGATTTTCCAGGTTGGGATAGCCGCATTTTTTAAGAAAATCCTCTTCAATCTCGAAATGAATGCGTGTATATTCGGCAACCATGCCAATTACCGGCTTGAGTATCTCATTGCCATGCTTGTTTTGTATTCCATAGCAAAGAGAATTGATGGTGGAGACAATTCCGCGGTGCTGCTCATCGACAATGGGTATTCCCAAATTGTATGTAGGTTCCCAGACAATAAGAATATTATGGTTCAACATACTTAGCCAGGGTTCATTTACAGTTATTTTTTCGGGCATGTTTCCTCCGCTAATTTCAGGGTAAACCTCTTGTTACTGCCTGTCAAGACGGACAGAGAAATATGTATGAGTTAAAAAAAAATAAAAAAAAATTTATTTTTTTTTATTTTTTTCTTGACAAAAATTTATAAAAGGGACATAATTTATTGTAGGGGGGAAAAAATTATGCCAGCCAAAAAAGCACCAGCAAAGACAGCAGCGAAGAAAACTACAACAAAAGCAAAAGCAAAAAAGACAACAAAGAAGTAAGGTACAAATGCTATCGGTCTGCGAATGGCATTGCCATCGCAGACCGATACGCAGACTCGGTAAACCGTACCGGCTTTTGTTAAAAAGAGAAGTTAAAATTAAAAATAAGAAAAGAACGTAATAAATAAACATGGTATAAAGAAAATAATTATGGTAACTGTACGAATGGATTCGCTTATTAAGTCCATAGCCACTGCTTTGGATATTGTGGAAGGAACCCTTTTGGGAGCCAGCCCCAATCATGGCAAGCGAATTGCCGTTCTTTGCGCCAAAATGGGAACGATTTTGGGAAAAACTCCGCAGGAAATCACCGCGCTGGCAATTTGCGCCCTGCTTCATGACAGCGCCCTTACAGAATATATTCTTTCCGAGCAAAAAGATGGAACCCATGACATGGCTATGAAAAAGCACTGCGAAATCGGCCAACGGAATGTGGATGACCTTTGCTTTGAAACAAATGTAAAGGATTTTGTTCTGTATCACCATGAACGCGCCGATGGCAACGGGCCGTTCGGCATAAGGGAAGGGGAAGGCCCCCTTGAAGCGGAAATTATCACCATTGCCGATTCACTTGATGTTACCTATCATTTGCAGAGGCTGGAACCTGAAAAATTGTCCGTTATCCGGGATATAATTAGGCAGGAAAGCGGAAAACGCTACAGCAAAAAAGCTGCGGAACTAATGCTGGAAATTCTCGATTGGCCTACGGTTCAGTCACTTAAAGATGATGTCATTAAGCAAACCGCGTCACAGTTTTTATTTCCATGGACAGTTGATGTTCAAACGGAAACTATTTTTGGGTTGTCTCGTTTTATTGCCAGGATCATCGACTACAAGTCTCATTTTACAGAGAAACATTCAACTCAGATTGCCAATAGAACCTGGTTTATGGGGAAGTACTATAAATATGATCCTGAACAACACGCGGAAATTTATCTTGCGGCATCTTTGCATGATCTGGGTAAATTGGCCGTTCCCGTTGATATTCTGGAAAAACCCGGCAATCTTACCGATGAAGAATTTAAAATTATCAGAGGGCATGTTTACTTTACATGGGAACTTCTTAATGAAGTTGAAGGATTCGAGACTATATGCAAATGGTCGTCCAATCATCATGAAAAACTGGACGGCAGCGGTTATCCATTTGGGAAAAAAGCTCCCGAACTGGATTTTAATTCCCGTTTGTTAACCTGTCTGGATTTATATCAGGCGATAAGCGAAGAAAGACCTTACCACCCCAGACGCAATCACGCGGATACAATGAAAATACTCTATGAAATGTCTGATGCGGGAAAAATAGACGATAATATAGTCAAAGACCTTGATATTGCTCTTGCTCCCTATGACGGCAATGACTTACCACCGCCTGGTTAGGGATTTATTCGAAAAATTTCAAGCTAAACCTTTGGACAAAAAACCCCTCTTTCTTCTTCCTTTGTGTTCTTCTAACCTTTGTGAACCTCAACCGAGACCAAAGGTCGAAGGTTCCCCTCTTGCTCTTGGTGTGAAATTCTTTCCAAAAAAAGCTTGAAAACATAGTAAACCTATGGTATAAATAGGGTATCATGGATAAAAGCATATTAAGTAACAATATAGATGAAAAACAAAATTTACAAAAACGCTCATTCCGCATTGGCGGTATGTACTGTGTAAACTGTCAGAACATAATTGAAAAAGAACTGAAAAAAACAGAGGGCGTTAAAAAGGCGGCGGTAAATTACCGTACCGGACATGCGACTGTCACCTATGATGACGCGATAATCGGCTTTGATAAAATTTCGGCGATAATTACAGAGCTGGGATATCAAACAATTGAGGAACAGGAGAAAGCGGCTTTTCAAGGCAGGACAATCCCGCACATCATCGGGATGCTGGTGATTATCCTCGCTCTCTTTATGCTGCTGCGGACATTCACAACCGGCGAACTTGCCACCGCTTTCCCGCTTGCCCAGGAAGGCATGGGGTACGGAATGCTGCTGGTTATCGGTCTTCTTACAGGCGTTCACTGTATTGCCATGTGCGGGGGAATTAATCTTTCGCAAACCTTAAAAAAAGAAGACGCAGCTTTTGAAACAGAAGACTCCAAGTCATCATTTAAATTCAATTTACTCTTGCCGGGTATTCTTTACAACGGCGGACGGCTTGTCTCATATACGGCGGTTGGCGTTCTTGTAGGCGCATTAGGCTCGGTGATTACTCCATCAGGGCGCTTTAAGGGAATTGTACAACTTGTTGCCGGGGTCTTCATGGTGATTATGGGAATCAATATGCTGGGACTGTTTCCGTTCCTGCGGCGTCTCATTCCGCAAATGCCCGCTAAATTCAAAGAGAGATTAGCTTTTTTATTTACAAAAAAAACAGACAAACAAAAAACAAGTCGCAGTCCGTTGATTATCGGTCTTCTTAACGGTTTTATGCCTTGCGGACCTTTACAGGCAATGCAGGTTTACGCGCTTTCCACAGGAAGTCCAATCAAAGGTGGTATTTCCATGTTCCTGTTCTGCGCGGGAACTATCCCCCTGATGTTTGCGCTTGGCGCGGCAAGTTCCGTTTTAAGCGGCACAAAGGGACGCGCATTCTCCCGCAAAGTTATGCAGATCGGCGCGATCCTTGTTACCGCGCTTGGACTTGTTATGTTCTCAAGCGGCTTGAGCCTTTCAGGTTTTAACAATCCAACGACCGCTGACGCGCAGAAAGCGAACCGCGAGAGCGCTAACCCGAGCGCATTACAGGATCAACAACAAACGCCGCCGGCTCCAAATACTGCGAACGCCGGTCCTAAATCGTTTGTTCCTGTAATTGAAGACGGCGTGCAGATTGTCAAATCAACATTGAGATCAAACCGTTATCCCGCCATAACTGTGCAGCAAGGCATTCCTGTGCGCTGGATAATCAACGCGCCGCCGGGCAGTATAACAGGTTGTAATTACACCGCTATTTTTTACGAATACGGTATTGAATATGTTTTTCAGCAAGGTGAAAATATAATCGAGTTTACCCCCACAAGGGTAGGCAAGTTTAGCTACTCCTGCTGGATGGGTATGATAAAAAGTACCATTACCGTAGTTGCCGAAGTTAAAAAAGAAGGTTGATTAATGAGCACTGAAACTTTATCCGTCGGCGGTATGCACTGCGCCGCCTGTTCCGCCCGCGTTGAAAAGGCGCTTCGTAAACTTGAAGGCGTCGAAAACGCCTCGGTGAACCTTGCTACGGAAAAGGCGACTGTAATTTTCGACCCGCGGACATTGCGCCTTTCTGCAATTAAAGAAGCAATTATCAACGCCGGATACGAAGTTATTGAAACTTTAAAAAATGCGTTAGATGAGGACAAACTCCGCAAGGAAAAAGAAATTAAACTCCTGTGGACAAAATTTATCATTGCAGCCGCGTTGGCTCTTCCTCTGCTCTATATAGCCATGGCCCCCATGATTAAGTGGGTCACTCTGCCTTTTCCAAAAGCTCTTGCCCCCATGCAATTTCCCTTACTTTACGCCATAGTTCAACTTGCGCTTGTTATCCCCATTATAATCACGGGCAACAGGTTTTATACCGTAGGTTTTAAAAATCTTCTGCGCCGCAGTCCCAACATGGATTCGCTTATAGCGATTGGAACTACGGCGGCGGTAGTTTACAGCGGTTACAATTTATTTCAAATTGCCGCGGGGAATCATAACGCGGTTGAATCTTTGTACTTTGAGACCGCTGGAGTGATTATAGCCCTGATTCTTTTGGGCAAATCTCTTGAAGCGGTATCCAAAGGCCGCACAAGCGAGGCGATAAAAAAACTCATGGGGCTTTCTCCAAAGACGGCTATTATTATTGTAAATGGAGTAGAGAAGGAAATCCCCATTGATGAAGTAATGCCGGGCGATATTATAGCGGTAAAGCCCGGCGCAAAAATCCCCGTGGACGGAATTGTAACCGAAGGGCAAAGCGCGGTAGACGAATCCATGCTGACAGGTGAGAGTATGCCGGTTGACAAAAAACCGGGCGATCCTGTTTACGGGGCGACTATTAACAGTAACGGGCATTTTTACTTTAGAGCGGAAAAGGTCGGGAATGAGACCGCGCTGGCGCAGATCATCAAATTGGTTGAAGACGCTCAAGGTTCCAAAGCGCCGATTGCGCAAATGGCGGATATTGTCTCCGGTTACTTCGTGCCTGTTGTCTGCGCCATCGCGCTTGCCGCAGGTATCGCGTGGTTCGCCGCAGCCTCCGCCGGTATTGTTAATTTGCCGGCTGGAAAATCAGTAACCGAATTCGCCCTTACGATTTTTATTTCCGTGCTGGTCATAGCCTGCCCCTGCGCCCTCGGTCTTGCCACGCCCACGGCAATCATGGTGGCAACCGGCAAGGGCGCGGAAAACGGCATTTTAATCAAGGGCGGCGAAGCTTTGGAAACGGCTCATAAGATTCAGACGATTGTGTTTGATAAGACGGGAACAATTACCGAAGGCAAGCCGAAAGTTACGGATATAATCACAGCCGCAGAAATTGAAAAAAACTATCTTTTACAAATAACAGCTTCCGCTGAAAAAGGAAGCGAACATCCTCTTGGACAGGCGATTGTACAGCGGGCGCAGAACAAGGGGCTTGCGTTATTTAATACCGAAAAATTTTCGGCGGTGACAGGTCAAGGTATTGAAGCGGTCATTAACGGCGTTTTACTTTTGGCAGGTAACAGAAAACTCATGGACGAAAGAGGCATCTCTCTTACCGAACTTGAACCCGCCGCCGACCGCCTTGCAGGCGAGGGAAAAACGCCGATGTATGTCACCTTGGACGATAAGGCCGCGGGAATTATCGCCGTGGCGGATGTGCTGAAGTCTTCCAGCAAGGCGGCGATTGAGCGGCTCCACAAAATGGGAATCGAAGTCGCCATGATTACCGGGGACAATAAAAAAACGGCAAATGCCATCGCCAAACAGGTGGGGATTGACCGTGTGCTTGCGGAAGTTTTGCCGCAGGACAAATCCGCCGAAGTGAAAAAATTGCAGGACGCAGGACGCAAAACAGCTTTCGTGGGGGACGGGATCAATGACGCTCCGGCATTGGCGCAGGCGGACATCGGAATTGCAATCGGAAGCGGGACGGACGTGGCGATTGAATCGGCCGATATTGTGCTTATGCGTTCCGATCTGAGCGATGTTCCCACGGCTGTCAATCTAAGCAAGCGAACAATCCGCAACATCAAACAAAATCTGTTTTGGGCTTTTGGCTACAATGTGCTGGGTATTCCCATTGCCGCCGGCCTTCTGTATCTATTTGGAGGGCCGCTCCTCAATCCTGTTTTTGCCGCCGCCGCCATGAGTTTGAGTTCCGTATCGGTACTGACCAATGCATTGAGATTGAAAAGATTTAAAGCATAATATTGAAATAAATTAAAATAACATCATAATTACGTCTGTTATTTTTACATAAAATTTTTTCAGGATATACTTGACATTTTTTAAACTATATCATAGTATTCATACGTATTTAATAGGAATTAATAAGATTCTTTAATTCCAAATTTATCAGGAGAATGTAATTATGGTAAAAATTGCAACGATTGCAGGATCGGACGCTTCAGGGGGCGCGGGACTTGAAGCGGATTTAAAAACATTTGAAGAATACGGTCTTTACGGAATGACGGCGGTAACCCTTATCGCAACTATGGATCCGGAAAATAATTGGACGCACGGCGTGTTTCCTGTTGATGAAAAAACCTTAAAGGCCCAACTGGAGACTGTATTTAAAGGCGTTGGAGTTACGGCGGCAAAATCGGGTATGCTTGGAACTTTTTATGCGGTTGAATTAACCCGTGAATATATAAACACATATAAAATAAAAAATTATGTGCTTGATCCTGTAATGATTTGTAAAGGTAACGATGAGGCGTTAAATCCTGAATTGAATCAATCGGTAGCTGAAAAATTACTTCCATTGGCCAATGTTGTTACGCCGAATTTATTTGAAGCGGGACAGCTTTCCGGCATAAAGGAAGTCTCATCAATTGAACAAATGAAAGAGGCGGCAAAAATAATAGCGGAAAAGGGAGCCGCAAATGTATTTATAAAAGGCGGTTCAAAATTGCCTAATGCAATAGAAGCGGTTGACCTTTTGTATGACGGAAAAAATTTTGAATTAATAAAAGACCGTCTCATAAAAACCAATTGGGTACATGGGGCTGGTTGTACCGTATCAGCGGCAATTGCCGCAGGATTGGCCCGTGGGCTTTCAGTTTATGACGCGGTTGTTTTGGCAAAGAAATTTATCACTTTAAGTCTTAATGGAAGTTTTGCAATTAACAAATGGGTCGGCCCGGGGAATCCGACAGATTGGAGGAAAAATAATTTGTTTTCATAAACAAATAAAAAGAATATGGGACGCACATACAACAAAAAAAACAACATTAATAAAAAATCTCATTTAAAGGATGAAGAACCGCTTGATATTGCCGAACTGCTGGAAAAAACGCATTTTGAAACAATTATGGCTTTTTCCGAAGCGTTGGAAGCCCGAGACCAGTACACCGCAGGACATTCGCGCCGGGTTATGGAGTATTCCAAAAGCATAGGACTGCGAATGAAATTAGACAGGCAGGATATTGAAGACCTTAAAAGGTCGGCGCTACTGCATGACATCGGAAAAATAGGAATACCTGACATGGTTCTTAAAAAGCAAACAAAGCTAACAGATGAGGAGTATACAATAATTAAGTCGCATCCCGAAACAGGCGCCTCTATCCTTAAATACATAAAGTCTTTTAAAAATTTAGTGCCGGCGGTATATCATCACCATGAACGATTTGACGGCGAAGGATACCCGGAACGCGTTAAAGGCGCGGCGATTCCCCTGCACGCGCGAATTATCGCCATTACAGATACTTTTGACGCGATGACATCAAGCAGACCGTACAGGAAGAAAGCGCTTTCCTTAAGGACGGCGTTATCGGAACTTGAGCAGAATAAAGGGATACAATTCGATCCTGACATTACAAATATTTTTATTGAAATATTGCAGGAATCGCCCTATTACTTTTCGCGGTTCAGGGAGCCTGAATATTTTTTGTAGCGGTTTATGCGTCCGGCCGCCCTACATCTCCACTTACAGGTGGTCAGACGCCATTGATTAATTGTATTGAAGATCGCGTATTTTCCCCGTGGTAGTACCCATTGGGCAAATGGTGCACCACATTCGCGGCGTAAAAAGAATTCCGCAAATCACCCCTATCGCGGTGGCTGTTTCCATAAAAACCAGAATTGTAAAACCGATTCTGTTAATATCGCCCTTTGGAATAACCCATATCATCAGTCCTATAAATGAACCCATCATCAAAACCCATAAAAAGAATTTAAAGCCTTTTTTATGCATTATTGAAGGGCGTTTCAGCGAAAAAAAGGCAAACGGGCGCGTAACCAGCCCAAGAAATGAACCTCTTGGGCATATTCTGGCACAACTCATTTTCCCCCAGCCCGCCAAAGCTATGATAATCGGCGTAAACATACAAACTAAGCCATAAAGGCCAAAAGGATGCCAAAAATTGGCAATTGTCATCCATACAATGGTGATTATCCATGACCAGTTTTGCCATGAAGCGGGCCAACGCTTGCCGTTTACTACTGTTGGTTTATTTTTACTTGTTAAAACTGCCATATAAAATGTCTCCTGATAATCTTACTAAACATATATGATTACAGTGTATTATAATACAAAGAAAACCTCCGGTCAATAAGGAAGAAAGGTATTTTTATAAACGACATTTTTTATTAATATGCTTGACATTATATTTATTGTGTTTATAATCTAATACATAGTAAACACATAGGTATTATGTGTTTATTATACATCCATGATGGAAAAATCGTGTCTTTTCTTGGACCTTCCGGTTGCGGTAAATCGACATTTCTGGAAATACTTGCCGGACCTCAGCCGCCTACGGATGGAACCATACAACACAGCTTTCGGATTTGGAAAATTAAATTAAGGAGAAAATGAAAATGAAAAAAACGATTGGTTTTCTAACGGTTGCGCTTACGACGCTATTGGCTTTATCCTGCGACAAACTTGATACAATAGGTAATTATTCCATACGCAGTTTTGACAAACTATTAAACAATGCGCCTCAACCGGTGTCGGTTGACGATACAAACAAGGGATGGTCTTTTGCCGCTCCTGATAACAGCGCCCGTTTTATCTGGAGTAAAAACTATGCGGAAAGTCCCCGTTTTGATGTGATGTTGGAATTTGACGCCGCCCCCTTTATCGCCGCAGGACTTGATCCTGTATTGCTTCCCGGTAATTTTTACTTCAACAGGGAAAGTAATTTACTCACTGTGGGAACAAAGTTAGGTACGGAGCAATTACAGTATGACGGTGAGGCAACTCCGCTTGCTTCATACGAGCGAATAGTAAAACTGAAACGACAATTTATCGGCTATCATGGCGCGGCGGATCATTATGGTGTGAGCGTGGGAAACGGCAATCTCTTTGAATGGGCGAAAGATTTAAAAACCAACGATAAAGATATTGTCTTTGTGCTTAATCCCGAACCCTTTATTGCCGCCGGTACAAACCCTGACCGTATAGAAGGTTGGTTGTTTACCAAAGTTACCGTAGATGACGAGAAAGGCAGACTGGTACAGGTAGACAAAATATTGAAACCTTTTGACTTGTTGTAAGCGGAGAATGTATGAATTTTTTTACAGAAAAAATATTTAAATATAAAAAGATAATAGCAATGCTTGCCACCGCCTCTGTTTTTACTTTACTGATTGTAAAACACTTACAATTACTGTCTTTTTAAGGTATAGTTTTCTATAATAGGTTTAAAGTGCATTTCGCGGTTCGGTATATCCTGAAACGGCTTCTCTTTCTTATACCGGTACTTCTTGCGGTATCGGTAGTGATCTTTTTTCTTATCCGTCTTACGCCTTCAGACCCAATCGGCTCTATTACAAGCGGACGCAGGATCAACGATGAGACGCGGGCATCCCTGACAGCCCAGTACCATTTGGATAAAAGCCTTCCCCAACAATACCTTATCTGGATCAGTAATGCGCTAAGGGGAAACCTGGGTGACAGTTTCAGGCACAGGCAGCCTGTAGGCGCCCTGCTTGCGGCAAGGCTTCCTGTTACGATTCAACTTGTTTTGATGAGCGCCCTGTTCGCTATTCTTCTGGCTGTTCCCGCCGGTGTTATAAGCGCTGTAAAAAGGCACACGGCAATTGACCGCGTTATATCGGCATTTATGATCTTTTGCGTGTCCTCGCCTGTTTTTCTAAACGCTATTATATTGATGCTGATCTTTGTTTTTAAGCTTAGATGGTTTCCGGCGTTTGGAGCAGGACGCGGCTTTACGGAAAATCTGTATTATTTATGCCTGCCCGCTTTTGCCCTAAGCCTTAATTTGGTCGCTCTCATTGGCCGCATAATCCGCGACCGCATGATTTTGGAATTTAAATCCAATTATGCCCTGGCACTTTGCGCCAAAGGAACGCCTTTTCGCCGTATCGTGATGACCCATTGTTTTAAAAATACTTTGATTCCTGTTATCACAGTCGGCGGAGTACAAATAGGCGCCATGGTTATAGGAGCGGTACTGGTGGAAAATGTTTTTGCTCTTGGGGGAATTGGCGCTTTATTAATTGAGGGGATTCAGGCGTCGGACTATCCTGTTGTGCAGAGTATAATGCTGTTTCTTGTGGCGCTGTTTCTCATTCTCAATTTGATAGTGGATATGGTCTACTTTATCATTGATCCCAGAATTCGGGCTTCCGGAAATACCGGTAAAAATTGAGGAGCGGTTATGGGCAAACATATATCTTTGCTCCCCAAAAAACTTTTCTCCAACAGCGCGAAAAAAACCGAAGGTACTTTTCTTACGCTGCCATTTATAGTTTCAGGGATTCTCCTTTTCCTTGTTATCTTGTGCTGCATACTTGCTCCGGTTTTAGCGCCTTACGGTGAGTCCGAACAGGATTTGTCCGCTTCACTTGCGCCACCGTCAGCGGAACATTTGTTGGGGGCGGATAAGATGGGCAGGGATCTTTTTTCACGTCTTCTATTTGGCGGCAGGGTAACGTTGATTTCCGCCCTGGGGGTGGTAATTCTTTCGGTAATCATAGGCGCGCCGCTGGGGCTATTCTCGGGTTTTTACGGCGGAAGATTCGATTCCGTCGTGTGCCGTTTTTGCGATGTGCTGTTGTCCTTCCCCTCATTGCTCCTTGCATTCCTCTTTGTAACCGCTATGGGACGCGGCATTACAAGCGCGGTGGCGGCGCTGGGAATTATTTATGTGCCGATGATTACCCGCCTGATCAGATCGCTTACTCTTGTTGAAAAAAATAAAACCTATGTTGAAGCAGCGGAGTCGATTGGCTTTTCCCGGCCGTACATTTTATTCCGCCATATTCTGCCAAACTGCGTTTATACCATGCTGGTACAGCTTACCCTCGATCTTGCTTACGCTATTCTCGATCTGGCCGCGTTAAGTTTTATCGGTCTTGGGGTAAGCCCCCCCACTGCTGACTGGGGAGCCATGCTGCAGGAAGGAAGAAATTTTTTGCTCATCAGTCCGCTCCTTGCCCTCGCTCCCGGAGCCGCCATTGTTGTTACGGTAATAAGCCTGAATATTTTCAGCGACTGCATAACCCAGTACCTAGACCCACAGGGGAGGGTTCTTCCTTCTTTTGAAAAAATTGAAAGACGCAAAGGCATAATCGGGAGTGAAGTCAATGGAAACTGATTGTCTGTCCATAGAAAACCTTTCCTGCGATTTCCTGACCATTGAAGGGATCGTGTATGCTTTAAGCGGGGTGAGTCTGCAATTAAAGCGCGGAGAAATTCACGGTCTTGTCGGAGAGTCGGGCTGCGGAAAGAGCGTGACATCCCGCGTCATTCTTGGCCTTGTTGATAAAAAGCATACCCGCATGAGGGGGGTTATCAGATTTGACGGAAAAAATCTTTTGTCTCTGCCGGAAAGAGAAATGCGTTTTATACGCGGAAAACGTATTTCCATGATTTTCCAGGACCCCCTCAATTCCCTTTCGCCGCTGGAGACCGTTGGCAGTCAGATTGAGGAAGCCATGACCAATCATTTGGATTTAGATCGGGCGAAACTGCGCCGCCGTACCGCTTTTCTTTTGGAAAAAGTAGGGCTTCATCCCGATACAAGCCGACAGTACCCATTTGAACTTTCCGGCGGAATGCAGCAGCGGGTAATGATAGCCCAGGCAATAAGCTGTAACCCCGAACTGCTTATCGCTGATGAACCAACAACCGCCCTTGACCTTACCATTCAGGCGCAGGTGTTGGATCTACTTAAAAGTTTACAAAAGGAACTTTCTCTTACGGTGCTGCTTATCACGCACAACTTCGCCCTGGTTACGGAAAACTGCGATAGGGCATCGGTAATGTACGCAGGGCGCATTGTCGAGACCGCTCCGGCAAGAAGCCTTATTGAATCAGCCGCCCATCCTTACACTAACGCGTTGATCAACTGCATACCCCGATCAAGCGCCGCCGGGAACCATAGAGAAAAACTTCCTGTGATTTCCGGCTCCCCTCCGAGACTCTACGCTCCTCTTAGCGGGTGTCCGTTTGTTCCCCGCTGCCCAAGAGCGGATAAGGTTTGCGCCCGGATGCCTGCGGTTACTGATCTTGGCGAGGGAAGATCGGTGTGTTGTCACCACATGGGAGACGCATAATGTTAGAAGTCAGAGACTTAAAGAAATTTTTTGAGTTAAGTAACGGACAGTGGATTCGGGCGGTAGACGGGGTATCCTTGCAGGTACAAGAGAATGAAATCCTGGGTATTGTCGGAGAGTCAGGGTGCGGCAAGTCTACGCTGAGCCGGCTTATTCTCCGCCTGATTGAACCGGACGCGGGAGAAGTGTTATTTGGCGGCGAAGAAATCACTTGTCTTAGCCGGAACGCTCTCCGGCTCAAACGCAGAGCGATGCAGATGGTTTTTCAAAATCCTTTTTCTTCTTTTAACGCCAAGATTAGCATCGGCGGAGCCCTTATGGAAGTATGCCGTTTTTACGGCATGAGTATTCCTGAAAGCCGCGAAAAAATAGATCGGCTGTTAAGTGATATTGGTCTATCCAATGACATGCTTAACCGCTGGCCGCGTGAGCTTTCAGGCGGACAACTTCAACGTCTTGCCATTGCAAGGGCTATCATTGGAGAACCTTCCCTGCTTATTGCCGATGAACCTCTGTCCGCCCTTGACGTGTCAGTTCAAGCCCAGCTTCTCAATCTGCTTGATGATATTCGCGCCACTCGTTCAATGGCGATGATTTTTATTTCACATGATATGACCGTTGTGGAGTACTTCTGCGACAGGGTCGCGGTTATGTATCTGGGCAAAATAATGGAGCTTGTTTCGGCGGTTGAATTATCAAATAACGCCATGCATCCCTATACCCGTTCCCTCAGGGCGAGTGCGCCGAGGCTTAATGTTTTTAAGGACTCCATTAAAGAAAGCGCGGCGCCGCCGGTCAGCGGAGAAACGCCGAACCCGCAGGCGATCATTAAAGGCTGCCCTTTTGCCCCGCGCTGTCCGCAGGCAATGCCCAAATGCGTTGAAGTCTTGCCGGAACTTCGTGAAGTCTCGTCTGAACATTGGGTGCGCTGTCATTGTTTACCGGACTTCACAAAATAAGCGTTTTTCTTGAGAAAATTCTATTGATACAATTATTAGTAGAAAGTAAAGTAGTATACACAATGCAAATTTGTGATGTATACGCTATTTATTAACCTCTTTACTGCGGTAAATAGTATGAAGGAGTTTTTTATGTCTGATGTTTCTGAAAAAAAATTGGGGCTGCCGAGCGCGGTGGCGGCTTGCGTCGGCTTAATTGTTGCGACAAGCTGCCTGATGTCGTTGGGAACCGGTATGGGACTGGCGGGAGACTGGTTTATCCTCGCCATGTTTATCGTGGTAATATTGAATTCTTTTATGGCAATATCGTTTAAGGAATTAAACTGGATGATGCCGCATGCCGAGGGAGGGTTGGCGCAATATACCAAGGTCGGTATGGGTTCCGTTCCGGCCATTATCTCTACGTCATCGGCTTATTTGATTGTAAATCTTTTAGCGCTGTGCGTTGAGTTTTCATTGTGCGGAATGATGGTCAATCAAATCCTGCTTCCTGGCGTTCCATCGACAGTCATCAGCGTTGTATTAATTATTCTGCTGACAATTGTTAACTACCTGGGCGTTGATATTTTCTCAAAAGTTCAAAATATAGTCGTAGCGTTATTGCTTCTTTCAATGCTTGCTATGGGAACGATTGCCTGCCTCGGGCTCGGCACCGGAGAACTTGTCGATCGCGCGGCGCAGGAAGCGCCTCCCGCCGCTTCGTTTGGCGGAGCGATGGGATTGACGGCCCTGGCTTTCTGGCTGTTCATAGGAATTGAGTTTGTCATACCGCTTACAAAAAGCGTTAAAAATCCGCAACGCAACATTGGGCTGGCAATGGTTTTGGGGGTGTTGGTCATTTTTGTGGGGCAGACGATTTTAGGACACGGAATGACGAAATACGTGCTATATGCCGATCTCTCAGACGGCAATAATCTGCCGCATCTTCTGTTTGCCGAAAACCTCCTTGGAAGACCGGGCGCGATTTGGATGACAATTGTGACTGTGTTAGCCGGCGTCAGTACTGCAAACACCCTGTTCGGTACCATTCCGGGAATTATGTCCGGCATGGCTAAAAACGATATGATGCCGATAATTTTTACCAGGAAAAACCGTTTCGGCACTCCGGTTGTAGGTCTCTTTGCCTTTTCCGCGATTGTTCTGATTGAGATCCTGGCGAAATTTGCCGAGTCTACCGGACTTGTCAACGTTCTGCTTGCGGCCTCGTGTTTTTGGCTGACATCTTACATATTTGTAAGCATCACGGTATTGAACCTGCGCAGACGGTATCCGGGACATCCGGGCAGAAGTGACCGTCTCAAACTTTGGGGGCTTCCGCAAATCATTTGCATTATTGGCGATATTTTTATGATTTGGAATATCGCCGAGGGTGAAGATCGGATATTAATCTACAAGATATTTTTCATTATTTTGGCTGTACTGATTATTTACGCTGTTGTTTGGACAAAGTTTATCAAGAAGATTCCCATGTTCAAAGGAGCCTCTTTGGATGATGTCTTGTACAGCGAACATAAGCCCCACTGACGGGCAGTAATGCCGTTAGGTGCAATTATTGCGAATTTAGAATAAAAACATTTGACGCCGTACTGTCTGTTGACACGGATAAAAAGTATCTCTACAATAAATTAAGGAGGATCTTATGAAGAATGTAAAGGAAGTATACAAAGATTTTTATACGGTTGACGATGCCATTAACATGGATCTTGAAACAGTGAAAAATCTTCAGGAGACTTACTCTAACAAGCTCAAAGTGGTGCTGTCCGGAGGCAAGTATTTCACGAAGGCTGAAAATGCGAATTTTATTGATCACGCGGGAAACAAGTGGATCGACATGATGGGCGCGGTTGGGGTTATGATCGTGGGAAACAACAACCCCTTCATCTGGGAGAATATTGAGAAGATATTCAAAGCGAAGTCTTACGCTATGGGCGCGGTTTCCTATCACAATATCGCCGCCGCGTTTTACCGTAACCTCGCTCTGACTACTCCAGGGCAAGCGCTGACCAAAGTCCAGATCGGCGGCGGCGGCGCAGAGGCGGTTGAGGGCGCGCTCAAACTCTGCAAGATAGCAAAGCGTAATGATCCCAAAAAGACCAAAATTCTTTCCACACTGGGCGCGTTCCACGGCAAGACGGCGGGCGCGGTTTCACTGGGCGGCAAGGATACCTGGTGGGCATATCAAGGCCGGCTGCTCCTCGATCAGGTAACGCATATTAAATTTAACGATGTTGACGCATTAAAAAAAGAACTCTCAAGCGGCATCTACCAGGGTTTTATCATGGAGCCGATTCAGGGTGAAGGCGGCGTCAATGTTGCCACTGATGAGTTCATCAAGACCGCGCGGGAATACTGTACCAAATACGACACCATTTTCGTTGCCGACGAGATTCAGACTGGCTGCTGCCGCACCGGTAAATTCTGGGCCTGCGAATGGTGGGACATCATCCCCGATGTGATGACATTTGCCAAGGGTATTTCAGGCGGCATCATACCGCTTGCCGGCTTCATCGCCAAACCTGATATTTACGATGCCGCTTACGGCATTCCGGAAACCTGTTTCCACCACACTGCCACCTATCAGGGCAACGCCTACGCCTGCGCCGCAGGCATCGCCGCCATTCAGTTCATGATCGAAAACGACCTCGCTGCCAAAGCGCGGGAAAACGGTAAGTTCATCATGGATTCAATGAACGAAGCCTGGAAAAAATATCCGGGCATCATCAAGGATGTACGCGGAAAAGGATGCCTCATCGGCGTTGAGTTTGAAAACATCCCGGCGGATAAAAAGGAAAAATACGGAGCCGATTTCTGGTCCCAACCCTGCGAGTTGTATTTCTCCGAGCAGTTCCGCATCCAGATTATGCATTCCTTCAACAATCCAAAAGTGTTCCGCTGGCTGCCGCCGCTCACAGCCACAAAAGAAGACCTTGAATATGCGCTTGACGCTTTTGCCAAATCCGTTGAGTATGTATACGGGCTTTCTAAAAGTTAAGAGGTATTATTATGAAGAAATTATTTTTTATCGTCATAACGTTGTTGGTTATTGTCGGTTTGAATTTTACCGGATGTTCCCAGTCAAAATCCAAAGGCGTTACTTTTACCGTTGCTCTGAGCGAAGACATCAGGGCGGTGGATGCGGGCGTGGCATGGAACTATGTCACCAATCAGGTAACCAATCAAATCACCGAAGGACTGGTAACTTTTGACGCCAATAACAATATTGTTCCTGAACTGGCGAAAAGCTGGAGTCAGCCTGACGAATTAACCTATGTCTATAATGTGAGGGATGATATTGTTTTCTCGGACGGAACTAAAATGACCATGGAAGACGTACTGTTTTCATTTGAAAGGTCAAAAGACCCCGATGGCGGAACTTACTTTTCCGACTTCTTTAATGATGTGGAGGCTTTTTTCGTTAACGGGTGGCAGTTCACTATTAAGCTTAGACAACCTTCGGCGGTGTTCAAGTATGTTCCGGCAATCGGCGCGGGACGGATAATCAGCAAGGCCTATTATCAGAAGCACGCCGGTGATTTTGGAACCGCAACCGGAGGCATTGTCGCGACAGGGCCATTTGTTTATGAGAAATGGATCAGCGGTCAGGAAATAGTATTAAAGAAAAATAGAAACTACTGGAACAAAGAAAGACTGGCTGCCAATATTATTGACACTCTGATTTTTAAAATTATTCCTGAAGACACTTCACGGGTAATAGCGCTCCAGACAGGAAACGCTGATTTCTGCGCCAATTTGCCGCAGGATATGCTGGATAAACTAAGCTCGGATCAGAATCTGACCTTTACCAGCGTGGACTCTTTCAGCCTTACATACCTGGCGCTTAATACTCAGCGGGCGCCCATGAACGATATAAATGTGCGCAAAGCGATTTCACGCGCAATGGACATTCCCGAATTCCAGAAACGCATTATTAGGAGCGCGGGGAAAGCGGGAACCATTTTACCTTTCGGTCAGGCGCTTTACGGCGATAACGCCGCCAAATGGCAGCAGTATTTAAATAGTACTCAAGGCTATACTTATGATTTAGCGGCTGCAAAACAATATCTTGCAAAATCGGCGTATCCAAACGGTTTTAATTGCGATCTTATTGTAAGTGAAAATTCCCTTGCCAATCAAAGAGCGTTGTACATACAGGAATCTCTCAAAGCGCTTAACATCAATGTGAACATCAGGAAAATGTCAGGCGATGAACAGGATACCTACCAGATGGGCGGCGTTTTGGACGCCAACGGCAAACGCGACTACGATATGCTTATCGGCGGCTGGGAAGCGGATTATCCCGATCTTAACGGCAATATCGAGATCATGTACGCCGAAAGTCAGGCGGGCGAAGACGGCTACAATGCCGCAGCTTACATTAATCCGATAGTTGACGGAATGATCGAAAACCAGAGGACTGTTCTGGATCCCGCAAGCCGTTTCGAGATTCAAGCCAAGATGATGGATATTGTAGTAAACGACGTTCCCTATATTGTGTTTGACTATACTTCCCGACAGAGCGTATTAAGCAAAAAATATACCGGTCTTGCCGTTTCTCCTTCGTGGCTGTGGGTACTTCCCATGCAGAATGTCAGGCCTGTTAATTAATGTCTTTTGAAGAAAGCCGTAAAAGCCAGATGCGCCATATATATATCGGCTTTTGCGGCTCCTTCAAACGGAGAGTGCATTGAAAGGAGCGGTACGCCGAGATCAACGGTGGGTATGTCAAGGTTTGTGAAAAATCGCGATAAAGTCCCGCTGCTTCCGGCGTCAACCTTTCCACCTTCTCCTGTCTGCCAAATTATATTGGCTTCTTCCAAAATTTTTATTAGTGCCACAACAGTTTGAGTGTCGGCGTCGTTTGTGTTCTCTTTCCCCTTTTCTCCCCAATAACGAAAAAGTACGATACCATGGTTAAGTTTTGCCTCTCCATGTTCGTCAAAAACTTCTTTATAAAGGGGATACCAGCAGGTATTAACATCCGCGGAAATGCAAAACGAATTTGAAAAAACTTCATGCCCGGCTTCGGACTCTCCCGCGGCTTTAGCAAGTTCATTGATAAAGCATGGGAAGAAATCCGATTTCATTCCGCTAATTCCAAAAGAGCCTGTTTCTTCTTTGTCAGCGAGAACCAAACACGATGTGTATTCAGGATCACTTACGGAAAGGAACGCGGTAAGAGCGGGGTAGGCGCACGCCTTGTCATCCTGACCGTATGCCCCTACCATGCTCCTGTCAAGTCCGATGTCAGAAGCGGCGAATGCAGGAACCGCGCAAATCTCCGCCGACACAAGGTCTTTTTCGGTAATACCGTATTTTTCGTACAGGAGCCTGAGTATATTGAGTTTAACCGCTCCTGCGCCGTTTTCGCCCGGCGCGGAATTGAGTCCTGCAAGAATATCAAGGCTTTCCGCAGGAACCGCGTCCTTTGCGGATTTTTTCATTTGTTCTTCACCAAGATGCGGAAGGAGATCCGCAATAAAGAAACGCGGATCATCACGCTCTTCGCCAATTTTTATGTTAAGCTCCTGTCCGTCTTTAAGAATAAAAAAACCGTGAAGTGCAAGGGGAATGCCGGTCCACTGATAGGGTTTAAGATTTCCGTAATAATGGGTGTCAAAAAAAGCCATGCCGGAATCTTCGTATAAAGGCCGCATTTTAAAATCAAGCCGTGGGGAGTCTACATGAGAAGCGATAATAGAAATGCCCTGAGCAAAACTTTTCTTGCCAATATTGCAAAGAACCAATGCCTTTCCACGGCGGTTAAGATAGACTTTATCGCCGCTTTTTATTTTCATGCCTTTTTTCCAAGGGACAAAACCTTCTTTTTCCGCAAGAGCTATGGCGGCGCTTACCGTTTCCCTTTCAGTTTTCGCGATGTTAAGAAAAGAGATGTATGACTTGCAATAGTCATCCGCGGTTTTAATTTCCTCAGGTTTCATAAAAACAGAAGCGTCTTTACGGGGGAAAAGAAGTTTGTTTTTTATGTCAGGTTCCATATGGTTTTCCTTACTGTATGTTATGCGATGTTTGCGCTGTACTATGATTTATTATATATACTATATCTTTTGTTTACAAGTGTGGGCAAGATGTATGCCTTGTTAAAAAAGCCGTAGGCTTTTTTAACACATCACGCAATTTCCTCTGCCCATGTTACATTTATTCGGCATACATCTTAATCGCGTTTTTAAAATTGTTTCAGACACTATACGCTAACTCTTATTTAAAACTCATGTCTGACACCGTTGCGCTAATGCTTAATGTTATATAACGCTAATGAGTGTCGTCAATTTATTGACGACACTACGATTTTTAGGTGTCAGATAGCTATGAGTTTTTCTTATCACGTACAAGCTGCATAAAGGCAGTAACGCTGTTCTTAATGTCTGTGGCTTTAGCATTGCTACAAGGAACGGTCAAGATTTCCCCATTGGACGCCTTTACTATAAAGGCATGGGAACCGTATTTTAAGGCTTCAGAGGAAATTGAAACAATATCACGATAAGCATATGTATGCACAGATTCCTTTGTTTCAGGATCTACCAGGGAGAATTGCTGCGTATAAACAAACACCTTGTCCTCAGAAAAAAGGAAAATAGTATATTCCGCAAGGGTTGAGCGTACTTTAACATCCTTAAACCCTTTTTTATATTTAACAACAGGAATATTTCCGCCTGTAATAACACTGGAACTCATTACAGAACCCATAACAACTGCAGGATCCACAACAGTAGATGTTGTTTTGCCTCCAACGACTTGATTCTTCACATGTTTTTTGGCGAACAATTTGGCGGTTATACCTTCGGCTAACATATAGCCCCCAAAGACAATGGGCGCAGACCGCTGTACCTGCTCTTCGGTAATTCCGTGTTTGATGAGGGCTGTTTTGCTGAGTTGATTTACTACGTCCTGTACTTGCATATCAAGTTCCGCATCTTTTGGTATACGTTTATATTTTATAATATAAGGTACAAGACTTATAACTAATAGCGCTAAACCAACAAACAGTGTTGTTTTGCCTGTGCCAATGGACTCTGCTACTGCTTTATTTTCGGCTAAATCCATGTCCATCGCATCCGAGTAAAATTCTCCAAAATTATCAACAAAAGATTGATTTATGTTTGCAGAAAAAATAATTATAGCTCCGACTACAATTACGATTAAGCCAATGATAATACCGACAATAGCCAGTACTCCGTCAGGTCCTGGGAACTTAAAATACCTCTTGTTCCGTACATAATCCATAATAATTCCTCCTATAACATTGCTTACAATGCCTTCAGGCATTTATAAAAAAGCCGATATTCCTCCATACGGAGAAACCCGACATTTTTACGATTGTTAAAAAACGGGTATATTGTATTTTCATTTGGATAAACCTATCCCTTGAAAGTGATTTTTGGTGTGATATTGATAAGTTTTTTCTAACGTATGTATTAGGTAATAATGGGGGGGGGGGGGGTATATTGTATTAAGCCCAAAGAGGTTTGAAATATGGGATTATGCGGCTTTTTGCCAATAATGGTGTACTTTTTGCTCATATTGAAAAAATAGCATGATTTGGAAGAAAATACAAGTCTAAGAATAGGGGAAAATGCCTTTCCAAACCTATAAAAAAGCATTATATTAAGGTCATGGAAGCAGTACAGACGACAGCCAATCCCCCAAGTTTTGAGTCCGTGTGGGCAATTTTGCAGGAAGTAGCTCAAAGTCAAAAAGAAACTGATCGGATTTTGAAAGAAACCGCTGAACAGCGTAAAGATTTTGAACGTGAGATGAAAGAAAGCAAAGCGGAATTCAATGAAAGACTGGGGAATTATATCAATCTTTTTGGCGATTTCACTGAATATGTGATGGCTCCCAAATTGCGTGAGAAATTTATTGAACTTGGACTTGTTTTCCCCAGAACAAATAGAAATGTCAGTGTTAAAGATGAAAATAACAATACTCTTCTTGAAACTGATGTTATGCTGGAAAACGGCGATAAAGCCATGATGTTTGAAATAAAAACCCAACTTACCGTTGAGCGCATAAATAAACATATAGAACGGCTTGAGAAAATGCGAAAACACGCCGATTTACACGGCGACAAACGTACTTTTTTGGGTGCGGTTGCCGGTGTTGTAATAGCTGACGAAGTAAGAGAGTATGCCTTAAATCAAGGTTTTTATTTAATTGAACCCGCCGGGGAAGAACTTAGTATTACCCCACCAAACGGCAAACCTAAAGAATGGTAATTGTTTCTTTATTTTAACCTAAAGAT
>Ga0268262_10000529_pt1 | contig 50052 bp, 57 predicted proteins | sample TergutNc150P3_FD_190354 | JGI IMG/M metagenome (GOLD analysis project Ga0268262, IMG submission 190354) | Nasutitermes corniger P3 segment gut microbial community from laboratory colony in Florida, USA - Nc150 P3 (SPAdes) (version 2) | ecosystem: Host-associated > Arthropoda: Insects >... | reverse complement strand
AAATGGATCTTTGGTATACCACCGATACCCACAAACGCTTTGGCGATAAGAATAAAATGCCCGGTTTCCACTATATACTGGAATTGTGGGAAAAAGGGCAATTCTGGGATTATTCGGATAAAACCTATCCCAGGTACTATGATTTTGAAGGAAGCCGCCGCGACATCGTTTACGAATGGTTGAACGCGTATAGCGCGGATGTAACCGGAGCCGCGCGGTTTGACCCCAACTGGCTCGACCAGGTATATGCGCGCTTGCCGGCCTGGAACACCTCTTTTAACCAGCGCTGGGAAAACGAATGGAAGCTTTTAGGCGCGGCACTGGATAAGTATTACCCTAAGAAAAAATAAGGGTTTAAGGTACTAAAAAGATCTGTCAAGGAATATTTTATAACCACGGTGAATCTAGATCATAGATTCTCCGTGGTTTAGTTCTTTATTAATTAACGCACATGAGACTTATTTTTAGGTATATGCAAGAAGGGCCGGTAAATGTCTAAAACCAGGATATTTGTCCTATGTATGATAATAAGCGTTGTTACAGCGGGCCTTTTGGTTTTTTTGTTTGCAAAGGCAAATGTGGAAATAGAACCCGTAACCGGCAGCCAGGTTGAAGCCGCCTATGCCTTATTACGGGATTCCCTTGATAACCCCCGTTATACATACATTGATTTTTTAATTGATAACAGGATAGCAAAACCTGAAAATAAAATAACACTAACAGCAGTGGGGGGAGGGGTAGTACCCGGAAAAAACGAAACCTCTGCATACCATGTGAATGTTCCCGAAAAGGGTTTATATTACTTTACGCTCAATTATAATATAACAAACGGCGGCTTTATTGATGTAATAGTTTCTTTACAGGTTAACGGCGAAACTCAATACTCTGAGGCAAACAGCATCGTTTTACCCGTGTTCTGGGAAGATGAATCAAAAATATACCCTGTTGATAAATACGGCGATGAATCTGTCCCCCTGCAAAGGCAAATACCAGGCCCCCATACCGTTTCCCTGTTTGATACCCGGTATACAACTGACATGCCCTTGAATTTCCTTTTAAATCAGGGCGAAAATCTGATTGAAATAAAAAATGAAACTTCACAAACCTTATGGCTGGGTGATTTAACCGCTTATTCTGACCGCGAGAGTGCCCCATACAAAGCTCCAGGAACCGGTACTGTACCTGAATACATTAATATTGGCGCCGCCGATTATGTGAAAAAAAATTCTCCCCATGTTTCCGTTAATTCTTATTCCAGCCCCCACATCGCCCCGTATGATCCGCTAAATAAAAAAATTGGCACGATACGCTCTACGCGGGCAGGGAACGAGATCTTTTATCAATTTTACGCTCCATATGATGGCAATTACGCCATAACGTTCCATTGCCAAACTGCGGTAGCGGATTTTTCTTCCTTTGTCAGCGTAAAAATTGACGGAGAATTCCCCTTTGCAGAGGCGGCGTCATATCCGCTGCCTCCCAGTGTAAATGTATGGCGTAACCAGACCCTGACGGATGCCGACGGGAAACCGTTCTTAGTGTCTTTATCCCGCGGAGACCATACCTTTTCAATTAAAACCGAGTTTTCGCCTGTTTCCCGCTATGAGCGTAGTTTGCGTTTGCTGATTGACCATATAAATCAATTTGTCGTTGAGGTGAGGAAGGTAACCGGAAAAGATATAGACAGGAACCGGACATGGCGGCTTACTCAGTATATTCCCGAAGTAGAAGATTATTTAGACGCATACGATATTATTTTCCGGGATATAATTCACGGCCTCTCCCGGTACAGTCCCAAAGGCGCGGATTCTTCCGTTATTACACCGTTGGTGCAAGCCGTGTCATATCTGGAAAAGCTCCGCAAAAAACCGGATGAGCTTCCCCTGTATATAGAATCCTTAAGCGGGCAGGAGGCTGCGGCGCGCGGGCAGAACGCTTCGGTGCTGCAGCAAGCCGGAGTTGCCCTGGATTCCCTCTATGTGCTTGGCATGGAAATAAACGCTGTTTACATAGGAAGGACTACGGAGCTGCCAAGGGAAAGGGCGCGCATAACCACCGTATTGGCCGACGGTTTGCGAAAAATATGGAACAGCTATACCTCGGACAAATATATCGTGCGTAACCGGAATGACGCGCTCAATATCTGGTATGCCTCTTCCTACATGCAGGTGGACTTACTGCAAAAACTTATTGATACCCGTTTTACCCCGAAAACCGGCATTAAGGTAAATGTGTCCGTAATGCCTGATGTCAACAAGCTGATTATGGCAAGAGCCGCCGGGACCAACCCCGACATTGCATTGGGCCTGGGTTCATGGATCCCTTTTGATTTAGCCATACGGAACGCCCTGTATGATTTAACCCAATTCGATGATTTTTGGCGGTTTGCGGGAAATTTTGTACCGGGTTCGCTTACCAGCTATGTTCTGAACGAAAAGGTATACGCGGTACCGGAGACCATTACCTTTAACGCCGTTGTATACCGTGAAGATATTATGGGCCGGTTAAATATCGCTCCGCCGGATACATGGAATGATGTAGCCGAAATGATGGCAGAGCTGCAACGTTTCAACATGAGCTTTTATATGCCTATTGCCTCCGGCATTGGGTATAAATGGTATTATCAAACCTCTCCCCTCATTTACCAGAACAACGGCTTTTTGTACCGCCCTGACGGTTTAGGCGCGGCAATAAACGAAGCCAACGCGGTAAAAGCCCTGACTTTTCTGGGGGATTTATTTACAACTTATGCCGTTGCCGAGCAGGTTCCCGTATTTTTCAACTCATTCCGCTATGGCCAAACCCCGGTGGGTATTATCGAACCGGAAACCTATATACTTCTGCGCAACGGCGCTCCTGAATTGTTGGGCCAATGGAGTCTTGCGCCTTACCCTGGCACTGTACAGGAGGACGGAAGTATTTCCCGCTGGTTTATCACCAACGGCGCAGGAGGCAGCGTTATCTTTGAAGATACAAATCAGGCGGAAAATTGCTGGACATTCCTTAAATGGTATTTAAGCGAAGAAACGCAGACAAATTATGCTTTTTCTCTTTATACAAATTACAGGATATTACATTTGTCTTCCAACTTAAAAGCCTTGCGTAATTTGCCCATTGATGAAAAAGATTTACAGGTTATTCTGGAGTCAGTTTTATGGTTAAGGGACGTACCGCGAAGTCCGGGACAATATTTACTGGAGAGGGGCCTTTCCGATATATGGAATACTGTTGTGTTCGATGGGACTCCGGCTCAAGTCGCTATTGACAGGAAAGTGATAGATATACAACGGGAATTTAAAAAGAAAATGACGGAATTTGGCTACCTGGATAACATGGGGCAGCAGATAAAACCTTATGTTGTTCATGAAGTAGACTGGGTTATCGAGCAGATAGAAAAGGCCGGGAATCAAGATAAATAAAATGCGGATAAAAAAAGTTCATGCAAACAGTAAAATAAAAACGGCATCGGACGGCGTTTACGCGCTGGGATTGCTTCTGCCTTACGGCCTTTTATTTTCCGTTTTTATAGCCATACCCATAGCGGTGGCAATATATTTATCTTTTACATATTTCGATTTGGTACAGGCGCCTGTCTTTGCGGGCTTATACAATTATGTAACTTTGCTGACCCAGGACACTGTTTTTTTCAAAAATGTTTTGCCTAACACTATCAAGTTCGCCCTGATTGTAGGGCCGGGCGGATATGTAATTTCCTTCCTCATGGCATGGATGCTGGCTCAAATTCAACCCGCTCCACGCACGGTTCTTGCGCTTCTTTTGTATATGCCTTCTTTGGCGGGTGGCGTGTTTATCGGCGTACTCTGGCGCACGATATTTTCCGGCAACCAGTCCGGTTATATAAACGCCATTTTATTGAACTGGAATTTAATTCAAACCCCAATTCAATTTTTACAGTCGCCCAAATATTTATTGAACATTATGATTCTGGTTTCTTTATGGAGCGCGATGGGCATCGGCTTTCTGGCAATGCTGGCAGGCATATTGAATATTAACGAAGAATTGTACGAAGCCGCCTATATTGACGGCCTGCGCAACCGTTTCCAGGAAATTATTTACATTACCATACCTTCCATGAAACCGCAGATGCTTTTTGGCGCGGTTATGGCGATTGTGGGCGCGTTTAATAACGGCGCTATAGGGGTCGCGCTTTCCGGCGCGAATCCGACTCCTCAATATTCAGGCCAGTTAATTACCAACCATATAGACGATTACGGTTTCCTGCGCTACGAAATGGGCTACGCTGCGGCTGTGTCGGTAGCGCTATTATGTATGGTGTGGGTTTTTTCCAAATTGGCTTACACGTTCTTTGGGGAGAGGGATTAATATGACCAGTTTTCAGGGAATGAAAATAAACCCGAAAAGATTTCATATATCCCAGTTAAAATTCTATATGGTGATAATCCCCATCGCCTTATTCATGACATTGCCCATAGTCTATATCATAAACCAGGCATTTAAGCCCCTGGATGAAATTTTCCGCTTTCCCCCTACGTTTATTGTACGCCGTCCCACTATGCAGAATTTCCGCATGATTTTAACTCTTACTTCCAATACGGGCATTCCTATGTCCCGGTTCCTTATTAACACTATCATTATTACTGTTTTAACCGTTTTTTTATCCATTTTTATTACCGCTATGTCGGCCTACGCCTTTTCCAAGAAGAAATTCAGAATTAAGGAATGGCTGTTCAGGCTGAATCAGGCGGCGCTGATGTTTGTACCCGCGGCGGTCAGCATCCCAAGGTATTTGATTATCGTTAAATTGGGGCTTAATAATAATTTTCTGGTGCATATTTTGCCGATCCTCGCGATGCCGGTAGGCTTATTTTTGGTAAAGCAATTCGTAGACCAGGTTCCGGATTCCCTGATTGAATCCGCCAGGATAGACGGAGCCGGGGAATTCCTTGTAATGTTCAGGATCGTATTCCCTCTGATAAAACCCGCCCTTGCCACGGTGGGTATCCTCTGTTTCCAGATTGTATGGGGGGCAACGGAAGCTTCCAATTTATACCTGGTGGACGATACGTTAAAATCCTTTGCTTTTTATTTAAGTACCCTGGCCACCCTGAATACGCCAGCTATGGCCGGGGTGCAGGCGGCGGCTTCGCTTATTATGTTTTTGCCCAATTTGATTATTTTTATCGCCATGCAATCAAGGGTAATGAATACCATGAGCCATTCGGGTATTAAGTAATGAAGAAATTGGCAGCGTTCATTTTATTAATTGTGCTGTTTGGCCCGGCGGCAGCTTACCCGCAGTCAACTACCGTAAACTTCGCAGCAAATAAAAGAGGCTGGTTTGTGCCGACCCAGGATGGTTATCTGCCGGATCGCAATATCACCGGCCTTGGCCTGGATAAGCCTGAAAATATCGCCTTTGGTAAAAACGATATTCTGTATATCGCGGACACGGGGAACAGGCGCATAGTGCTTTTTGATATTAATTCGGGAAACATTGTCAGAGAAATTGTATATGAAAACTTTAAATCCCCACGGGGCGTTTTTATTACGGCTGACGAAACTTTATATGTGGCGGATTCCGTTGCCAGAGCCATATTTATTTTCAACCCAAAGGACGAATGTATCAGAACAGTTTACGCGCCCAGTTCTATCGCTTTTGGAGATACGCAATTCGCTCCTTACCGTATCGGGGTAGACCCAAGGGGCAGTATGTATATTATCGGCGAGGGTGTGTATGACGGCATCATTCATCTTTCAAATGAAGGGGAATTTTTAGGCTTTTTCGCTTCCAACAAGACTACTTTAACCTTTGTTCAGTTATTACAGAAAATTTTCTTCACCGAGCGCCAGAAGCAGGGGCTGCTGGATCGTCTGCCCCTTACCTTTTCCAATGTGTTCGTGGATTCCCGGGGCGTTGTATACTCCACTTCCATGGGGCGGGATGTTGCCAGGGCGGGACAGGCGATTAAAAAGCACGATATGGCAGGCCGAAATATGCTAAAAACCGCGACTACCATGTCTATTACCGATATTGCCGTTGACCGCTTCGGAAACATCTTCACTACGTCAACCGAAGGCTGGATACAGGTAAACTCAGGAGACGGAGAAGAGGTCTTTTTCTTCGGCAGCGGGCATTTAAGCAATGAGGATATCGCGGGCTGGTACACAAATCTGGTCTCCATAGCCGTTTCCTCGCAGGGCCATATATGGGCATTGGACGGCGAAAAGGCGTTTTTGCAAAGCTACACCCCCACCGAATATACCGAGGCAATATACCGCGCCCAGCGGCTTTTTAACGAAGGCCATTATGTGGAAGCCGGGAAAGAATGGAATAATGTCCTGCGATTTAACCAAATGTCCGTGCTGGCCCATAACGGTTTAGGCAAGTCCTATTTATACCAGGAGGAGTATGAAAAGGCCAGGTACGAATTTTTTGTAGCCGGCAACCGGGGATATTATAGTCAGGCTTTTTGGGAAACAAGAAATATTTGGCTGTTGGGCAATATTCCCTATATACTTATTTTTTTCGTGCTTTTTTTCGCGGGTTCATTCGTATTAAAGCTGACAGACAAGAACCAAGTTTTAAAAACGGCAATTAAAAAAAATATAGACAAATTAATGAACGCAAAGTATATCAACACAACCCTGTTCTCTTTTTCTGTCGCCAGGCATCCGATGGACAGTTTCTATTATTTAAAAAAGAAACAAAAAGGCTCTTTGCCCGGGGCGCTTGCCAATTTTGTTTTTTTCTTCTTCGCATATATGGTTTACCAGACTTCCAGGGGCTTTATCGTACAGTTCATAGAAATTGAGGATATGGATTTCAATGTGATCATCGGCGGCTTTATCGGGATATACATTTTATTTGTATTTTGCAATTACCTTGTCACCTCCATTAACGACGGAGAAGGCGAAATAGACGATATTTTTAAATTGGTTTCCTACTCCATGTTGCCGCTTTCCGTTACTTTATTGGCTGTAACGCTGATTTCGCATGTAACGACCGAAAACGAAACCTTCCTGCTTGTTTTTATGTTAATAGGCGGCTTCGCATGGAGTGGAACGCTTTTATGGCTTGGTTTGCAGGAAGTGCATAATTACAGTTTCGGCAATACCTTTAAAAGTTTAATTTTCACAGTGCTGTTTATGTTAATTGCGCTTGTTGTACTTTTTAACATGACAATTTTATTCAATCAATTTGTGCAGTTTTTTGAAGCGATTATAAGGGAGGCGTATGCGAATATCACGAAAATGTACTAGAATAATGATTCTTTGCACGGCGGCAATTTTTATTCTGTCTTTTAGTACGTTCGCGTTTGAAGCTTATTTCCCCACCAACAGGGATACCAGAATGCCGCCCCGAGAGGCCGTATTCAAAGTATCAAAGACCGATGAATACGAATTATTGGGCCGATTTGGAAATCTTGCATATTACTACCGTTCAGACCGGGATATTATTTTAATTGAGGACCTGGTAAGCGGATATACATGGAAAACAGGCCTTGACGCGCCATTTGGCCAGGACGTAAGCAGGGCAATTGATGAAGCTGAAACCATGGCAGAAAAGATTAAAGTCGCCGAACCGAGAGAAGTGCGTCTTAACGCTACATATGTGGGCTTTGCCAACTCGCTGCTTACTGTGGAATTTTACGACAGCGCGCTTAATGTAAGCATGATTGCATCGGCCGCCCGGCAGGGGGCAAGGTCTGAACTGGTAAAAATTTCAGAAGATCATTACCGTCTGGATGTCCGTTACGTTAATATGGATTTAACCATACGTTTGCACATACACCTTTCCGACAGGGGTATCAATTACCGGATTTACGACAGCGAAATAGAAGGCAAAGGGGCGGACAGTATGGCCTCTGTTATTATAACGCCTTTCATGGGCGCGGCAGGGGGCGTACGCCAGTATTTCGATCCTGTAAAGGGAGAATATGGGGAGGAAATCTCCAATCCCATGACGCCCGGCTATGCTTTTGTGCCGGACGGCAGCGGGGCATTGATTCGATATAACGATAATACCGTAAGCATAAACCGCTATATCGGAACGGTGTACGGAAACAACCCCGCCGAATCCATGTTTTATTACGACAATACCGCTTACGCTGTACGAAAGAAAGAACCTTTAATGCCGGTATTCGGCGCCGCTTTTGGAAACAACCAGCAGGGTTTTGCAGCCTGGGCGGACGAGGGTGCAGAGCATATGGAAATTGTAATGTCTCCCAAAGAAAATATGACCAATTACAATTTTATTTTCCCCCGTTTTGTGTATAACCGGCAGATGCATCAGGTTTATAACCGGAAAGGGGAAGGTTATTTCCGGCTCTACCCCAATCGTTTGCATTACGATATTTCCATGGACTATCGTTTCCTTACAGGAGAAGAAGCGGATTATGTGGGTATGGCTCTTGTCTACCGCAGGCATTTAATCGAAAACGGAACCTTAATCCCCGGCAAAGTGCAAGCCGACGGGAAAGTGCCGCTAAGGGCCGATTTTATCATGAGCGATGTTAAAAAGAGCGTAATAGGCTATGGGAATGTGGTGACAACAACCGCAAAAGAAGCGGGGAAAATTGTTCAGGATATGCTGGATAACGGCATTGGCTCCATAAACGGCGGACTATTGGGTTTTCAGGACGGAGGGATCACCACCGGGAAACCATGGACATTGGATTTTGCCGGATCGATTGGAACCAGGGGGGATTTCCGTAAATTATTCGAAGAAACCGCCGCCCTGGGCGTTGACCTTTCCTTTGCCCAGGATTATTCCACCATAAACCGCCTCCAAATGAACCTGCCCCGCAACCAGGCATACCATATAAACCGCTGGGGTATAAGAGCTTATGATAATTATGATTCATTCCTGCCCGTGCAGGAAATTTCCTTCGCGCGGCCTCAACGGAGCGCTGACTGGTTTACGCAGCAGGCGAAAAAAGCGGCGGCTGTCGGCGCGGCTTCGGTTACAGCCGACGGCATAACAAACCGCCTGGTAAGCCATTGGGGCCGAACAGATGCCATTACCGCGTCAGGGACAATAGATTTATATGAAAATACTTTTGCCAAAAGCCCTCTTCCGATTAACATGAAAACCCCAAACCAGTACTTGTGGAAATATGCCAGCCGTTTCCTGGAAACCCCGGTATTCCCGACCCAATATATCCTTGAGACCGATACTGTTCCGTTCCTGCAGCTCGTACTCAACGGGACTATGGAAATGTACGCGCCCTACGCGAATTTTTCTTTTTATACCCAGCGGGATATTCTGCGGATGATTGACTACAATGTATATCCTTCTTTCGTGCTGACGCATGAACCGGCGCATTTGCTTTCAAGCACCAACTCTCTTAAATTTTTTTCTACCGAGTACGATGTGTACCGCGATATTATCAAGCATGTTTATGAGGAAGTTTCCGCCGCCCTTTCCCCCGTGAAAGGCCGGGAATGGTTCAATAGGACGGTGCTTGCGGAAGGGGTCATATTAAACGAATACTCAGGAGGCATAAAAATACTTATCAATTATACAGATAACGCTTACCCGTATTCAGGCGTTACAGTTAACGCTTTGTCGGCGGCGGTTATACGGGACAGGGTGCAGCCATGAAAAAAGCAAAGAAAAGCGTCTTCGAAAAAAGGCAGGGTTTTTTGGGTTATATGTTCCTGCTTCCCTGGCTTATTGGCTTTCTTTCTTTAACTGTCTGGCCCTTTGTGTATACAATTTTTTTAAGTTTTCATGAGGTACGGCTGACTGTTGAGGGCTGGTCAACCACATTTAACGGCATAGATAACTATAACCTTGCTTTTTTAAGAAATACAGAATTTGTGCCGGCTCTTATCTCTTTTGCGACTATGGAACTGCTATACGCCCCTGTGATCACCGTTATCGCTTTTATTTTGGCTTTATTGCTCAATCAAAAAATAAAATTCAGGCCGGCTTTTCGCGCCCTGTTCTTCCTGCCCGTTATTGTAATGAGCGGCCCTGTAATGTACCAGCTGATGGATTCGGGCAGTATGACCTTTGCCGGCATCAGAGATATGATTCTGTACCAGGTTGTGGAGGAATTCTCCCCTCCGGTTGCCCACGCGCTTCTTCTTCTTTTCCAGAATTTTTCCATGGTACTGTGGTTTACAGGTATCCCAATCATCCTGTTTATCAGCGGCATGCAAAAAATCAATGACAGTATGCTGGAAGCCGCTAAAATCGACGCGGCCACTTCATGGCAAATTCTTTGGAAGATAATCATACCCATAATCCGGCCAATTGCCATGGTTTCGATTATTTTAACAATTGTGCAGTTGGGTACTTATTCCATAAACCCTGTTTTGTCCCTGGTGCAGGACGCGATATACAATTCAACGAGCGGGCTTGGAGTTGCAAGCGCGTTCGCGTGGATTTATACTGCTGAGGCGTTGGCGTTAATGGGACTTGCTTTCATTTTATTGAACAAGAGGGAAGATCCGGAGAAAGAACAGATGTTGGCGGCAAAAAAAAGGAAAATGTAGAGGCGGAGGCTGTATATGGCTTATAAATCAAAACTTGCGAAGAAATTGCAAACCGGAGTTTTCCGGATGGCTCCTGTTATACGTTTTCTAAAACAGAAAAAATATTTGAATTTATTGATTTATCTCGCGCTTGTTCTTGTCAGCTATCAATTTATGTATCCCCTTCTCCGTATGTTTATGACATCCCTTATGAGCCCTGAAGATATTATTAACCCTACAGTTAATTGGCTGCCCAAAAGCGGATCTTTTAGGAATATACAGACTGCCTTGCGGGTGCTTGATTTAAAAATCACATTGAGAAACTCAATTTTATTTTCAGGGTTATTGGCCGCATGTCAGACACTGGTTTCGGCAATGACAGGTTACGCTTTTGCAAGGTATCAGTTTAAATTTAAAAATTTTTGGTTTGTGATGGTTATACTCACCTTTATACTGCCTACGCCGATTATGCTCATCCCCCGGACAATGATGGCCGTATCCGTCAGGGAAAGTTTCGGTTTTCAGATGATTGGGACGGTTTATCCACAATTACTGATGGCAATAACAGGGCAGGGAATCTATTCGGCGATTCTTATTTTAATATTCTATAATTTTATAAGGCTTATCCCGCGTGTCCTGGATGAAGCCGCTGCCATAGACGGGGCCAATCCGATGCAGATATTTTACCATGTTATATTAAAACTAAGCCTGAGTACGATATTGATTGTTTTTCTTTTTTCATTTGTATGGAACTGGAACGAAACCTACATCACCAACACATTTGTGAGGGGGCAAATCCCCCTGCTGCCACCCCGGCTTGCCTTGTTCGACAGCATATTCGAGAATTACGCGGCCTCAAGCGGCGGTCTGGATCAGGGACAACAGCGCATAAACGAAGCGTACAAAATGTCCGCTACCCTTATATCAATATTGCCCCTGTTAATATTGTATATGGTAGTACAAAAACAGTTAATTAAAGGCATTGAAAGCGCGGGAATAACGGGAGAGTAAATATATCATATCCAAGTATGCTGCCGTAATTTTATTACCCCTGTTTGCCGTTGTATTTATTTTCGGAACTTGTAGGGCGGAGAAGCAGCCCGCAAAGATTACGTCGGGTCCTATTATTGAGGAACCTATATCTAAAAGAGAGGTTAAAGCGATGGGTTTTGAGTATGATGAAAACAAGCTGATCTATGAATTGGTATGGAGCGATGAATTTAACTATACCGGCCCTCCTGATCCGGAAAAATGGGAAAACGAAACCGGCGGAAACGGCTGGGGCAATAATGAATTGCAGTATTATACCAATGGCGACAATGTGCATGTAGACGGCGAAAAGATGGTAATTACCGCCAGCCTTGAGAAATTCGGCGGGCGGGATGTTACTTCGGCCAGGATCAGAACGGCTAAAAAGGGCGATTGGCTTTACGGGAAAGTGGAAGTACGCGCGAAAGTGCCGACAGGTCTTGGTACATGGCCTGCCATTTGGATGCTGCCTACCGATTGGAAATACGGCGGATGGCCGACCAGCGGTGAAATAGACATTATGGAACATGTTGGATATGACCAGGACGTGCTGGTTACGACTGTCCATACAGAATCGTACAACCATGTAAAACAGACGCAAAAAGGCAAAAGCATAAAGCATACCGGAATGACAAATAATTTCCATGTATATGCAATAGAATGGCTGCCGGATAAAATTAAATTTTTTTACGACGGAGAATTGCAGTTTACATATAACCCTGCCATGTTGAAGGACAGTCCCACATACAAGGAATGGCCTTTTGACAGGCGTTTTCACCTGTTAATAAACCTTGCGTTTGGCGGAAACTGGGGTGGAGCCCGGGGCGTGAACTACGATATACTGCCCGTTAAATATGAGATTGATTATGTGCGGGTATACCAGAGTCCTGAAATTACCGCGCTGACAAATAAGCAATAATCAACATACCCCGCCGCAGAGCATTAAACTTAACCCACAGATTTGTAAAAATTGCGGGTCAAGTTAAGCGCAGAGCAGCGGGGTATGAAACCCTCGCCACGAATCAACGCTTCCTTACAAAATTTGTTTTAAATTCGCTTAGTGTCTCCCTGCCGAGTTGCGTAACAGGTTTTACCCATCTGCCTGAGTTCATGTACCAGATGAAAATGCCTATGCGGATAAATTCGTCCAGGAAGAGCATGAAGAATACGGCGAGGAAAGGCCAGTGGAAAATAAAACCCGCGATTGCGGCAGCCGGGATGCTGAATAAAAAAAGGCCGATGGTTTCTATCACTGTGCCGAAAACAGGCTCGCCTCCGGCCCTGAAGATATTGTTACTGATGTAGTTACAAGTCCGCAGTGCGCCGGTAATGAGGTAGATAAACATCATCCCCTCGGCATAACGGAAGGCTTCCTCTCCAAGGCCGAAAGCGTGCAGCACCGGAGAACGCAGGCAAAGGATAATGCTCCAGATCGCCAATGTTACCAGAGGGCAGATAAGGACAAAACGTTTCGCGTCGGCGTAACCTTCCAGGTGTTCTCCAGCGCCGATCCGTTTTCCCACCATTACGGAGCTGGCGTTGGCGAGGCCTCCAAAGAAAGCGAAAACGAAACCTTCCAGTACCCGGAACACCGCCATCGCGGCGATTCCAGCTTCAACCTGGCGGCCTATGATCATATTCAGGAGCAGCATCCCCACACCGTAGAGTACTTCGTTAATAACCACAAAAAGAATTTTGGTGAAATATTCCCTGACAAAAGCCAGGCTCCATTTGTAATGATCCCTTACTCTGGTAATAAAAGAGTGTTTATCGGCAAAACAATAAATATACAGCACAAGAATATGAACCACCTGGGCAATGACCGTCGCAATCGCAGCGCCCCGAACCCCAAGGTGGGGGAAACCAAACTTTCCGAAGATCAGAACCCAGTTGAGAAAAGTATTGGTTATAAGTGAGGCTATAGAAGCAAAGAGGGGTATCTTCACTTTTTCAACGGAACGGAGCAGGCAGCCCATGGCCATTGCCAGAGTTTGAAGAGGATAACACCAGCCTACTATGCGCAGATATGGGACACCGACCTGCCGTATTTTTTCCTTGTCTGTATACATCCCTATGATGAATTCCGGCGCAATAATTGCCAGAGCGCCAAAAACAAACCCGGCGGCCATCATACATACCAGGGTAAGACCGTAGGCCCGGCAAATTCCGTTTTCGTCCTTCGCGCCCCAGTACTGGGCAAAGAATATCATCCCGCCGTTGCAGAAACCGAAGTAAGCGGAAAAGAGAAGCATGGAAAAAAGGGCGCAGACCCCCACCGCCGCCACAGCAAGCTCTCCTTCGGTGCCGATCATTACGGTATCCACCATGCTTGCGGTACTCGTTAGGAGATTCTGGAGCGCGATTGGGAGACCGATGGTTAAAATGTTTTTATAAAATAGCCGATCACCGGCAAGGGAAGTTTTCAAGATGATTAATTAACGGTATCTTAATATCGGAAATCAATATACCCCACTGCAGAGTACTAAACTTGACCCACAGATTTGTAAAATCCGGCAAAGGGATGGCAGCGGTACGGCAAAAAAGCTGGATGAATCTATCTCCACAGCCCCGTCCGGCTCTTTTATATGCAATAAGGCACTTTCTAATTTCATAGATCAGCGACATCTTCATGTCTCTCATGCCGGACGCCATTATTGCACTTTAAGTTTTTGCTTTTCTCCCTGGTCTGTTCCGATAGGGAACTCCAGAAATTTTTTGCGTCCCGCTGCCATCCCTTTGCCAGCCTATTTAGACAAATTGTGGGTCAAGTTTTGACTAGCAGGGATTAATGCTCCGCCGTAGATTATCCAGCGTCCTCGATCAAGTTTTTCATAATATATTCCCTACGCTCGGGGGTGTTTTTTCCCATATAGAAATTCAGCACCTGGGGCACCGTTTTAAGAGTGCTCACCGACACCGGCACAAGGCGTATGTCTTCGCCGATGAACTGGCCGAATTCTTTCGGGTTAATTTCCCCAAGGCCCTTAAAGCGGGTTACCTCGGCCTGGCTTCCCAGCGCGTAAACCGCCGCGTCCCTTTCGTCGGCGTTGTAGCAGTAAGTGGTTTCCTTTTTGTTCCGCACCCTGAAAAGGGGAGTCTCAAGAATAAAGATTCTGCCTGCGGTTACCAGCTCTTCAAAATAAGAAAGGAAGAAAGTTAAAAGAAGGTTTCTGATATGAAAGCCGTCAAAGTCAGCGTCGGTCGCTATCACGATCCTGGCGTAACGGAGGCCGGAAACATCGTTCTCTATTCCCAGGGCCATCATCATGTTGTACAGCTCCTCGTTCTTGTAAATGGCCGCCCGTTTCTTGCCGAACACGTTTTCAACCTTGCCGCGAAGGGCGAAGATGGCCTGGGTCATCACGTCCCTGCTTGAAACCATAGAACCGGCGGCGGAATCTCCCTCTGTAATAAAGATGGTCGAGAGTTCCCCTTCCTCGCCGTCTTCAAGGTGGTACTTGCAGTCTTTAAGTTTGGGGATCTTAAGGGCGATTTTTTTTGCGGCTTCGCGCGCCTCTTTCTTTACCTGGTTAAGCTCGGTGCGGAGGCTTTCGTTGGCCAGAATCTTACCTTCCAGTTTTTTGGCCGCTTCGGTGTTTTTATGAAGCCAGTCCTCCGCAGCGTCCTTTACTTCCTGTACTATCCAGCTTCGGATATCAGAATTTCCCAGTTTGTTTTTCGTCTGGCTTTCAAAAACCGGATTCTTTAGCTTCACAGCTACCGCCGCCGCTGTTCCTTCCCGAATATCTTCGCTGCGGTAATCTTTCTTAAAGTAAGCCTGAATCCCCTTTAAAAAACCTTCCTTAAAGGCCGAGAGGTGGGTTCCGCCGTCGCTGGTAAACTGGCCGTTTACAAAAGAAAAATATTCCTCGCCGTAGTTATTGGTATGGGTAAAAGCAAATTCAATGTGCTCGCCCTTGTAGTAACCCATCGGATAAATGCAGTCATCGCCGGTTTCTTCGCTTAAAAGATCGTAAAGCCCGCGCTTTGACACATACTGCTTTCCGTTATACGAAAGGGTAAGACCGGCGTTAAGGTAGGCGTAATTCAAAATGCGCTTTTCCACAAACTCGGGGTGAAATTCGTAAGAGCCGAAAATCTCCGCGTCCGGGGTAAACTCCACATAGGTGCCGTTTTTTTGCTTGTCCTTTAAGCGCCCCTTCTTCTCACTTATAAGATCGCCACGCTGAAAAATCGCCTCGGCAAATTCACCGTCCCTAATGGCCACAACCCTGAAATGCGAGGAAAGCGCGTTTACCGCCTTGGTTCCCACCCCGTTTAAGCCCACGGAAAACTGAAACACATCATCGTTGTACTTTGCCCCGGTGTTGATCACCGAAACACATTCCACCAGTTTTCCCAGGGGAATGCCCCGGCCGTAATCCCTTACCTTGGCTGTTCCGTCTTTTATGACGATCTCGATTTGAGTGCCGTTACCCATGATGAATTCGTCAATGCCGTTGTCAATTACTTCCTTGAGCAAAACATAAATGCCGTCGTCGGGATTGGAACCGTCTCCCAGCCGTCCTATGTACATGCCTGTACGCAGGCGTATGTGCTCGAGGGATGAGAGGGTTGTAATTTTTGATTCGTCGTAGACACCCCTGGCTCCGCTCTGGGGAAGGGAGCGAACCGGCGTCGGGGCTTTCTTTGCCTCAGTCTCTTTGGGACTTTTCTTGACAGGCGCTTTTTTTACCGGAGCTTTTTTACCGGCTGAAGCTTTTACCGCTTCTGCCTTCGCCAGAATGCCTTTTCCCACAGGCTTTATGCCTGAAGGCTTTTTAGTCGTGGCCTTTTTTCCTTTAGCTGCCATGATCCCCCTGTATGAACATTTCAAATTCAACAATATGCTGTTCGGTTTCGTTTATCCGACCTTCAAGACCCTTGATGGCGTCTTCCGCGGCGGTAATTTTCTGCTGCTGGGCGACAATGGCCCTTTTCAGTTTTTCTATTTCAACTTTCTCTTCATCAATCCTGATAGCGGCGTTTATTTTCTGTATTGAGAACTCTTCCTCGGCAATCTGCGAAGAAAGGGCTTCGGCCTTTTCCAGAACAGCGGGATCGTTCTCGGTCATAAAAGGAGCAAATATCTCTTTCCCCCCGCTTGCGGCAGCCAGTAAACCCAGCCTGAAATGAACGCCGGGAAATTCCTTTGTTATTTGGGAAATGCGCTTTTCAAAGCCTTTGATGCGCTGGGAAGGAGAGCCCTCCATACCGACACCGTTTATCTTGCGGCGTTCTTCCTTAAGCGAAAGCAGCTCCTCGGAAAGAGAAGAAAGGCGTTCTTTTAGCGCCAGCGCTTTTTCGGCGTTTTTAGCAAAATCTTCGCCGGAGAGTTCGTCCTCCATAGCTGTTGAAAGGAATTCAATCCCCGCTTTAAGGTATAACTTCTCCAAGTCTGAGCGGTTTTTCGTCAGCAGCGCATTTTCTACAGCGGATCTCGCGTTTTTACCCAGCCAGCCAAAAATACCGCCCACCTGTTCTCCAAGTTCTTCCAGGGCTTTTTCATGTTCCTCTATTTTTGCAAGAAGAGCTTTTTCCTGGGTTTTTAAGAGGGCTGTATTATTATTCAAATCCGGGGCTTTAAGGATCGCCATTCCAATACTGGTATGTACGGCAGTCAGCTCTCCTTTAAGCAGGGATTGCTCGTTCTCTATGGCGGAAATTCTCTCATCCAGCTCTTTCAGCCTGAGAATATCCAGCTCCAGAGATTTGATAGCGTCGTTGGATTCGGCGATTTCTTTTTGCATTCCGTGGTATTCCGCCAGAACAGCGCCGGGGCCACCCGCTTTGTTGTCAGAAAAAGGTTCACTATCCCCTATCTTCTGCAACATGGTCTCACCTAACCCCTGGAGAATGCGGTTTCTGTCCGCCGCAAGGGTTCTCTTTTTTTCTTCAAGATCTTTAATAAGTAATTTTCGTTCGTCCATGCATTAATTATACACCTTTTTAAGATTATTTAAAGGGCTCAGGACGGGGGCGCCACGACAAATGCAAGAATGAATTTTTACCACGAACCAACACGAACTTTATGCCAGAAAACCATTTCTAACCTTCAAATTCCAGTGAAGGGTGTGGCGGAACCGGAATACCGCGTGCGGATTTCGAGACTGTTTATCTATTTGTCATACAGGGCTTTTACTTTTTCAGGGTCAAGCTTTGTGGCGGAAACAACAGTCTCAAAGGATAAGCCCAGATTAACCATATTCTGGGCGATGTCCAGGGCTTTTCTTTCTTCCGCCCTCGCCATTGCGCCTGTTCTTATAAGCACTTCTTCCAACGATTTCGCCGGTTCACGCATTTCCATTGCCTCCTCTACCGCATAATAATTTGCCTTGGCTATGGCGTTCATATACGCCTGAACCCTAGCGGCCTTACCCAGCCGGATTACTTCCTCTTCTACTTTTATGACTGAAAATGGGTCAAGACTGTTGCCCAGGTTTTTCAGCCATAGGTTCTCGTCCGCAGATAGCCTGCAACTGTCAATTATCTGTATGGGAAATATATCCCCTATCACAGTATAAATCCCCGGGCTGTTTTCTTCAACCTTGTATTTGCGTACAGTTTCCAAATGCTTAATCAATTTTTCAGGATAATGGCTCTCCACAAAAGAAACTGTCAGGTTTGTTATCGGGATCCTCTCGAAAGAGGTATAAAGACAGGCGTAACCGTAAACCTTATAAAAATCGGAAACCGAAATATAGTCTTCCGGGCTTTTATACTCAAGCAGGTTTGCTTCCCTGAATATCGCGGCGATATTTTTCCTGATTACTACCTCTCTTGCTTTCTTTATAATAACACAGTCAATCTTCAATGGCTCTGAGCTTAACTGGTATTCCGGGTAGAATTCGAGTGAATCTCCATAATCGACAAGTTCCAGTTGGATGGCTTCAATGAAGGCGGGATGCCATGGTATTCGAGAGGGCTCGTCGTCTTTTATGGTCTCTTCTTTCATCAGCTATATACTGCACTGAGATGCAGGACGCTTCGATTTTGGCACTTAAATAATAAAAAAATCACTGAAGAACTCACACAAAGGCACGAAGGCACAAAGAAGAAGAAAAAAAGAATTCGTAATTCTTTATCAGCTCTGTGAGATACCAAGCACCTGCTTGCCACAAGAGGGCCACTCTGCTTACCACAAGAAGCCCCCTCGACTGGGCGTATGAGGATCTATCGACTGGGCGCATGGAGCCCCATCGACAGGGCGTATGAAGCCCCATCGACAGGGCGTATGAGACCCCGTCGACAAGGCGTATGAGACCCCGTCGACAGGGCTATGCGCTACCGGAGCCTTATGCCTCGGTAATGGCAAATTGACTTGTGATGGTGCGGATATTATGAAGCAATGTACCGCCTTCAGAATACCGCGTGCGGATTTCCAGGCGGTTTTCGGGATAGCCGGTGGCGACAGGGATGAATTCGATGCGGGAGGCGTTGTTAGACACGACGCGGTTTATTTTTACCGCTTTGGCGGGGTCTTGCACCGGGACCATCCAGAGGCCGGTTTCGGCAGGGAGGCCTTCGATTTTAATACGGCGGCCCACAATCTCGCATACGTGGCCCGGCTCAAAGAGATTACTGCCTTCCGGGTCTTCCATGTCCTTGTACTCGGATATATACGCGCCTTCTTCAATGTGGCCGTTGATGATTATATCAATGAGCGATGTCAAGTTTCTCATCGCTTTAAGCGTGTGGAACTTAAACGAGACATGGTGCTTTTTCGGGTCAAAGATTTCTTTGACCGAATGAAAAAGGCCGCCGATGTGAACGTTAATCGTGAACCAGCCTGTGCTTACGGAAAACCCGTCGCATAGCTGGTACATCATCTCCTTGAAGAAATGGTTGACGGTCTTGACCGCCTCGTCGTGGCTGCCGTCATACCCGCCCCGGTTCCTCATGGCCGCGCATATCGCCTCAACATTAATGGTCTTTTCCTTTATGTTTTTGGCAAGGTAGGTATTTTCCCCTCCGGTCAGATGATTTGGATAGAGCTGCGCTTCAATCTGGTGCATCTCCTCTTTGGCTTCATAGATCGATGACATGATGATCTCCTTTTGCGCTTTAACCGCGCTAATGTTATTTAGACCGCCAGGGCAAAACCATAACGGTCATGTGAAAACATAGCACGCCCTAAGCCGTGTATCTTCACTAACGCAGGGTTTTGCCCTGGCGTTCAATGTTAGCGCCTTACTTCGTTCTGACGCCAACTTTGTTAATACATGCTCTTGGCATTGTTTTATTATTTGTTTTTATATTTTGGTTTATTGATTTGGTTTATTACATTGAATTATTAATTTGATTTATTACATTGGCTTTTTAATTTGGTTTATTATTCACATTGCTCTTAACCTCCTTTTTTGATACAATAGATTTACAGGAGAAAAGTAATGACAGATCGCACAGTCTTGTTGAGGGAAATAGAAACCCTTCCTGCGGCTTCCCTGGATGAAGTTGTGAATTTTGTCGCATGGTTAAAATACCGTAAGTTATCGCAGGTATCGGAGACCATGTTATTGAGCGAGGCTTCATTGTCAAAAGATTGGAACACGCCGGAAGAGGACGAAGCATGGGCCGGATTGTAAAGGGAGATGTGGTCGTAATACCTTTTCCGTTTACTGACTTGTCGGGTAACAAAAAGCGTCCGGCATTAGTATTAGCCGTTCTACCTGGAGATGACTTTATTGTATGCCAGATAACAAGTAAATCCAAATTTGATCCTCTTGCGCTGTCTTTGGAGGCGGTTGATTTCATATCAGGCGGCCTCCCGATTGCCAGTTTCATCCGCCCTAATAAAATATTCACATCCGATAAAAATCTCATCCTTTCCGTCGCAGGACATCTTTCCGAAGCAAAAATTCATGATGTCCTTAACGCGGTCATCACGATCATTTCCTCTTAAGTTGCTCATTCCTCTTTGCTCATTGCTCTTTTTCCCGCCGTATCCAGTGCCACCAATTTCTTGACGGCACTGCCAAATTTTGCTGCCTATCGTTGACCTTCGGTCGGCTACAGAACCAAAAGTCGGCGGTAGACACCTTTGCAAAAGCCTACGTCATAGTGAGCGTAGGCTTATCAAATAACACTACGAAAAAACGGTCGAATTACCGCTAATTTTTTTACCACGGAGTTCACGGAGTTTCACGGCTACAGAACCGAAGATAGGAAAAGATGATTTTCATACCAAAAACTCCGTGTAACTCTGTGACCTCTGTGGTTATATTCTTCTAAAGTTAACGCATATGGTACCTGACACCATGGCGCTACATTCCAACAACGTTCCCAATTCCCCATTCCCTTTTTCTTTACTCCCTGCTCATTCTGCCGCTGTCAACCTTCGGTTCTGTAAGACACTGTTGCGTGATCTAAGGCACGAAGTTGATATTGCTACCGGTGTGATTTCCGGTAATACTCACGGCGGGAGGGTTCTTGATAGTTACCGCTCCTCCACCTGCGTTATTCACCGCGTAGTCGCTGTCTCCGGCTTTGTAAACCGTTCCGCCAGTAATGCTTACCGCTCTGGTGGAATTGTCGTTACGTATCGCGTTGCCGGTAGTGGTCGAGGTGTTTTCTACCCTGCCGCCGGTTATTATTAGGGGACCATTGGAATTGTCCCAATTGCTAGTGGCAATGTAAATCGTGCCTTTTCCGGTCTCTGTGTTTGCCGAGGTAACCTTTGCCGTTCCCGATACGGTGGTACCCCCGCCGGAGTAGCTGATCGACAACGCGATACCCGTAGTCGCAGAAACCATGCCGTCGGAAATGCTTACCGTGCCACCCCAGTGGCTAACCGCGATGCCCGATGTCGCCGAGACCGTGCCGCCGGTGATGATTAGCGTACCAAGGTTCTCAACAGCGACACTCTTTGTAGCCGATACTGTGCCGCCGGTAATGCTTAGCATGCCTGCGTTGCACACCGTGATTATATCGCCCCCCGCCCAAACCGTTCCTCCGGTAATGCTTAGTGTGCCGCCTCTTTCGTTTAGCACCGCATAACAATTAGTACTACCACCCGAAATCAAGCCGCCTGAGATGGTTATCGCGCCGGTAGATTTGTTGTACACCGCAGTGCCCTTGTTGTTCGACGAAACCGTACCGCCTGAGATGCTTACCGCGCCGGCGGAATCGTTACATACCGCGTTCCCAAAAGCGGAGGTGTTTTCAACCGTGCCGCCGGTTATTTCCAGCAGTGTGGCGGTAACAACTCCGTTGTATCCAAGGTAAATTGTGCCTTTATCTTCGGTGCTTGCCGAGCTAAGCTTTGCCGTTCCCGACACGGTTATTTTGCCGATGGAAGCGTTGTACACCGCGTAGCCTGTTGTCGCCGAAACCGTACCGCCTGAGATGTTTACCGCGCCTGAGTGATTGTTGTACACCGCGTAGCCCGATGCCGCCGAAACCGTTCCTCCGGCAATGCTTACAGTGCCTGAGGAATTGTGGGAAATCGCAATGCCGTTAGGCGGCGCCGAAACAGTGCCGCCAGTAATGCTTAGCGTGCCGGTGGAATTGAAGGAAACCGCAATACCCGCTGTGTCGCGTTTTATGTCCGCCATGCTGGTTACGGAAACGGAATCGCCAATGTTTATAGTGGAACTATCATTATTGTTTACCGCCGAGCTTATTTTTCCCTTCAGCGTTACCGCTCCCCATGTGCCGCCTGAATTGTTAAAACTCGCGGTCGCGGTACCAATGTTCAATTCATTGCCGTTGTTGCCGAACTGTATGACGGGGTTTTTGCCAGCGGCATCGGTTCTTACGGCGTTAATAGTATTTTGGATAGTTTGGTTAGCGGTTCCCACTGTTACACCGGCTTTGGTTACGGTAAAGGACGTGCTGAAAGTGCCAGAGAATAGATTTGCAAATGACGGAGAATAGACGGTATTTTAGGGAATTTAGCGGTATTTATCGGAATAGCGATTGTAAGGCAAATTTCACATAGTGCAATAAAAAGCGCCCTCAAATTTTAGAAAAAAGCGCTGGTTTTTACGTGCGTTTATCAAATTTCCTCGCCCAGAAGTCTTGCAATATCTTGCGCTGTCATTGGGTTTTCTACAGGCGGTGATTGCCATTCTGCAATAGCGGCTTCAAGTTTGCGACGTTCCTCGGCGGGCGTGCCGTCTTTTATTTTAAAAGTTTTGAGATCAAAATATTTAGAATGCCACCACCATTGTACTCTTACCATTTTTTCGCCCCCAAAAGGTAGAGTAAAGCCCTGCCAAGTTCTTTTGCCATTTTCCTCGCCGACATCACGGTTACAAATTCATTGAAACCATCAGCAACAAATTCTGCCGGACACTCCTTGGCATTTATAGAAAGTCCTGCTCTAATATCGGCAACATCCTTCTTTAATTTTACCAGAACATAGCTTTGAAGTCCAGCGCAAAATTTATCAATAGACTTAACATCAATCTTGCCATCAGACTTATCATATTTTTCTGCGAGCTTCCGGGCTATTGCGTGACCAAATTCGTGCGTAACATTGTCGAGACAGTCTGTTCCTGCCGGAAAGACACCTTGTAGAACAAGGGAGTTAAAATATTCCCTGAACTGCGGTATGTTTGCAAACCAATTTCCGTTCAACCTGATTTCCCCTGTAGCCATGTTTGTTACAGCAAAGTCAGCGTCTGACATTAAAAAGTCAGCAATAATTCCGGGCACTGCTTCCCGAGCCAATGGGAAGCGTTCAATGACGTATTTTGTTTTTGCATAAACCATTTCTTTTACTTCATCCGGTAAACCTTGAAGGTCAATATAGCTAATTCCGATTTCGGAGAACTTTTTCTTTATTTCCTCACTGTCTCGAATGCGTCTTGCTATAGCATCAACTTTAGGTGGACTTGGTATTTCATCCGTAAACCCTGCCGTACTCGACTTGTAATTACGTTCCGAATCTGCGAGTTTTTGTTTTGCCGCTTCCTGCCGTGACACTATCCTCTGGTCCCAGTTAAAGCTGGGGTGAACGCCCTGCGGCACTTTTTCCGTTGTTCCCTTGCGCTCGTTATAGTACGTCCGATAAACTTCAGGCGGCGCTTCCGTCTTTACAGGAATTACGCCCCCTCCGCTACCGTCTATCCTTTTCGGGGTGGGAATGCCTTCCTTTTCATACTTTTGCTTGCGGAATTCAGAAATGCCCTGGAAATCACATTTGCAACCATACTCTTTTTGGGGCAGATGCAAACCCCACCAGGGGTCGTCTTTAGGCAGAATCAATCCATCCCACTGCTGGTGAATGGGGCGGGGGTGAACTGACGATTTGCTGGAAATATACATAATGTGCGTCATTAAAGGGTCATCCATTATGCGTTTATACTTTGCATAAAGAAACGCATTACGCATATTTGTGTTATAGATGGTTTTAAGCCTGCGGTCGCTGCCAAGCTGGGCATCAACCGTTTTTCCGGTAAGCGGGTCGGTCATCTCCTTGCGGCCCCACCAGCCTTTCTGCTGGAGCGTCGGCTTCAGGTTTTTCTTGAAAGTTTCAAAGGATTGCCCTTTCTCAACAGCCTGAATTGCTGCGTTATGTACATCGGAAAGCACATCAAATTGCATGGCTTTGGCAACTGTAAAACCAGTAGCGTGTTCCTCATGCCATACGTCTTTGTAAGAAAAACCAACCTTGAGGTTTTTATTTTTGATATAGTCCGTCGCGGCTTTGGGGATTATGTCTGCCATAAAAGGGTCTCCGATACGGCTTTTTCAATGCGCATGCAGGCTATTTCAAAATATTCGGGGTTCATTTCCACGCCGATATATTTCCTTCCGGTTCGTATACACGCCACGCCGAAACTGCCGCTCCCCATGAAAGGATCAAGAATGGCGTCGCCGGGGTCTGATATTAGGGCAAGGATGCGCTCGGCAAGGCGGACGGGTTTTTCTGTGGGATGAACATTGCCGTAATGTATTGATGTGATGGTTAAGATAGTTTGTTCCCTTATGCCGTTTAAAACCCCTTGGATTGTGGAAGTAAACGGAGCCGTGGCATTTTTTTTTAAACTATGAGTTATGCACATTCCGCCTGAAAATGGTTTTAATTTATTTTTTCCGGTCTGTATAAATTCTATATAATCAGCCATCTTTTTTTCATTTTGCAATGCCGACCTTATGCGCTTAATATCATTCATAACAATATCAAAATCCTGCCGCTGTTCTTCGTACGGGATTTTATTAAGGCGTATTTTTCCGCTTTTCTTTGTATGGAGTGAAATAGTTTCATGTATCCGCGAAATAGTATGCAACGGCGAAGAGTGCCGTTTTTTATTCCAAACAATCTCTTCTTTAAACACAAAGCCTAGTTCAGCTAGGCGGGTGTTCCATCTATAAAAAGAAGTTCCCCTGCCGAACAGAGCGATAAAACCGTCATCAGGCAGGAGCCGTTTGGCGTTTTCAAAAAAGAGCCGCTCGTCCCACGCCCTGTCAAAGTCGTGGGTTTTTATATAGAGATATGGCGGATCGGTAAGGATATGGTCAACACCTTCAATACCGCCGATGGTTTCTTCCATCATGCCGCAATAAACCGTGGCGTTTCCAATGACTCTCTTTTTCATTTGCCCCCGTCAAACTCCGCATCGCCCAGCGCCCTTGCCTTAAACATCGCCACCGCTATGCACTCGGCGATCTTATCCGGCGCCCAGCCAGAAACCAGCTTTTCCAGCTCCTTATGAAAGCCTGCAAAATCGGTAGCAGCGTCGGCCGCTTTTTCAATCACGCCCGCAATCTCGTCCGAAATTGCGGCATAGCCGCTTCCGTTTTCAGCATCAAGCGCATCTATGCTGTCAGCCGCATCCGCGGCGGCGGCGTTGAGGGCCACATTCCGCCCGGCATTCAGCCCGTCGAAAGCCGGCAGGGCCTCTTGCGGAGCCCTGCCGCCGACAACCTCGTCGCCCTCGTCGGGATTGGACATTCCGATTATCGAGCGCAGCTCGTCCGACTTGACCGTCAGACCCAGCGGCCCCAGCTTCTCCACGGCCTCAATAATCTGCTCGATGTTTTTTTCGTCGGGCTTGAACAAGTCAATTTTGGGGTAGCTTTCCTGCTCTCCGAAATTCAGGTTTATGTAAGGGACGGTAAGCGCGGCGTTCAGCGTTTCGATTACTTGAAGGATGTCGCTGTCGGCAATGTCGTTGCGGACCTTGTCGTGGGTCTCGCTTTGCGCCTTGCTGGAGCCGTCGTCGGTAGTCATGGTCTGGCCCAGGACGAGCTTGCTGACCTGCCTGTCAATCCAGTCGGCCAGCTTTTCGTAGACGTTCGCCTTTTCGCCGGTGCTCTTGGATTCTATAATTTCAAGCTCGGCGCTCTCGGGGATGATGGCGCCGAAATCCTGGCCTATGGAGGCGACCGCCCGCTTGAGCGTTACCCTGTCCTCTTCGGTGAATTTCTTCCCGTACTTGCCGATGCGGATCGGGTAGCCGTAGCGGTCGATGAACGCCGCCCAGCTCGTTACGTTGTAGCTCTTGAACATCCAGTAATACAAAGCCGGGAGCGCAAGCCCCGCGGCGATTTGGCTGCCGCTGATAAGATGCGGCTCATGCACTACAAAACGAAACGGCTTGAGGGGCTCCAGCCCGTTGCCCAGGGGGGAGCGGAGCATAAGCGTCTTGCCGGTTTCCCTGTCGTACTGAAACCAGCGGGGATCGCGGAACCTGTACTGCTTAGGCTTCCAGTGCGCATTGTCTGTGTCCCAGATAATTTCCGAAACCGAAAAGCCCTTAGCGAGAGCGTCCAGCATATCCCTGATTAGAGCGTACAGTTTCGCCGAGCTGTTTTTCACGATGTCGCGCTCCACGGCATCCGCGAGCTCCATGTCGCGCTTGTCGTCGCTCGCCGGAATGACTTTCACGTCAAGCCCGGTGATCGTGTCCTTGCGCGTGGAAAGCACGGATCGATAGTGGAGGTCTTTCAGCTCGATGTCCTGGGCAAGCTCCAGGTATTCGGCGGGGCACTCGCCGCGCCTTACGTCGTTAAGGATTTGCGCCAGGCGCTCCGGGGTAAGGCTTTGCAAGAGCGTGAAGTCGCCCCAGGGGTGGCGGTTGCTGTTGGGGACGGCTGCTGCCTGCTCGTCCGTATCGCCGCCTTCCGGCGCTTCTTTGCCGAAGAAAAAATCCTTTAATCGTCCCATGAATCGCCCCTCCCCTGCCGGTAGCGGTTTTCGGTTTTTATGGCCTCGTATGTCATGGGCTGGTAGCCCTTTTCTTCGTCCGCATCCGCCGCGTAGACGGCCATTAGCTTCGCGACGGCCCCGTCGCCGTGCCGCTTCTCGCGCGCGCCGCCTGAGCGTTCCAGCACGCAGGGCACGCCCGCCTTTATTCCCACGACGCGGAAGTCCTCGCGGATGGAAGCGTCGTCGGGGATGGTAGTCGTCGCGTCTTCCATGCGCCCCTTCAGCTTTGGGAACGCCTGCGCGTACCATGCCATTGTGATCATCACCTGCTGCACGTAGCCCGGCCATTCCTGCGCGGCGAGCTCGGCGATCATCTGGCCGTTGCCGCGGGAGTCGAACGCCCCGCCGGCGAAATTCGGCGCGGTGTCCATCAGGTACAGGATGACCTGCCACTGCTGGTCAAAGGGCACGTTGCGCAACTCGATTGCAAGGAACGTAAGCAGTTTCCCGTCAGGCATCTGCTCGTCAAGGAAAATAGAAGTAAGATCTCCGGAGCGGGCGAAGTCCTCGCCCAGGTACACCGGGTTTGTATGCAACAGCAGCGTGTCGCGGACCTCGTTTTTAAGCCATGCTTCAAATTCCTTGACGCGCTTTTCTTTCGGCTCGAAAGTGAAGCCGTCGTCGCAGGACTTGCGGAGGACTTTCGCGCTTGGATCTGAAACAGCCTCAAGCAGTACTGAAGGAAAGTAGCGGGTTCCGGCGCGTACCGGTATGCAGAACAATTCCTCGTCCGCCCCGTCGCCGTAGCTGTCGATTATTTCTTTACGCCAGGCTTCCTGCGCTTCCGGCGTCCATTCCTTCTTTTGAACCAGGCAGATCCGCTTGTACAGGCCTTGCGCCAGGGCTTCGTCAAAAGTGGTGCGGTGGAGGCTGTAGTCTTTTTTGCCTTCCTTTATTTCTTTGATTAGCTCGTTGAACGGATTGTCGTCCCCGCTGTGCGTCGACAGGATCCTCACGCACCCGCCCCACATGAGCAGCGCCATCGCCGCCTTTAGCAGCGCGTCCAGATCCTCGACAAACGCTGCCTCGTCGATGATGACCCGCCCCTGCTTTGAGCGGAGCGACCGCGCCACCGAAGGCAGGCACCATATCTCATAGCCGGACGCGAAGCGTATGCGGTAAACGGTGATGTCCTTGTCCTCGTCTTTTAAAACTATTTCTTCAAGCTCCTTGGCGGCGGCGTTGATGTGCTTTGCCCAGAACGCGCAGTCCCTGGCGAACTGCTGGGTCATCTCTTTGGAATAGGAAAGGTAATAGGATGACTGGCCGCCTGCTTCTTTCGACTTCGCGGCTTCCAGGACGGACGCGAGCGCCTCGGCATAGGACGCGCCGATGCGCCGGGATTTCTCCCAGACTTTGACCTTGGCCCCGTCTTCAATCCATGCTTTCTGGTAGGGAAGCAGAACTTCTTCAGCCATGGGTTTTTCTCTCCCCTGGCCAATCCACCAGCTTGAATATTACGTTCTTGCCGTCTTTACGCTTTGAATGACCGCAGGCAAAAACACCCCTACACCCATCATTGACACATAGACAACAGTCAAAACAACTAGCATTATCATTTTCAACCGGCACCAGCGCCTTGCCTAAAGGTATGTCGATCATGTGCAAAGGCCTATTATCTTGCGCCTGATGATTTCCATCTTGGCGTCGTCAACCCCGGCTGACTTCGCTTCTTTTTCCACTACCTCGGCGGCCTCGGCGAGGGCGGCCTTGCGGATGCTTTCCGTGCGCTCGGCGTTCAGCTTTTCCGCCGCCTCCAGTTCCTTAAGGCCCCGCGACAGTTTGTACAGCATGTCGGCGATTTCGGTCTTCCTGGTTTCCGGGTCTGCTTGTATTTCCTCGATGTCGCCGATCAGGTCGAACACGGCCAGGCGTATCTGTTCGTTTACCACCTTGCCGAGCTTTACGCGGCTGTCGCTGCCGTATTTGTCGATGTAGGCGTCGGCGATTTCCTTCGCCTGGCGGTTCTTTTCGGCAAAGCGCTTGAATTTCTGCGCGTAGCGGTTCATCGACGCCCTTGAAAGGAGCGGCTCCCCGGCCTCTGCGTTTATGGCGTCCACGATTTCCGCCTGCGTTACGGCGGGGTCGTGGAGCATCTCGATAAGCTTTTCGCGGAGCTTTTTCGGCAGGCGGTCGACGGCGCTTTTCTGGCCCACGCTATGCCTCCGGGGGCGCTTCTATGCCCTCGGCCCTTGTGTTGCCCAGCGCCACGTCGGTGCCGGGCCGGGTGATGTGCGCAACGATAAAGCCGGAATCGCCGAGGCGCTCCGCTTTGACGTAGCCGCGGCACTCAAGCCAGTTGATTAGCCCGTTCACTTCCGCGATTGAAAGCCTGTGGCATTGCTCTTTTAAGAGCCGCTGCAGCATCTCGTTGGAAAGCTCGCGCCCAGGGGAATTTTCAATCCCCTGCAGAATGATGATGCGCTGAAGCGGCTGGAAAATGTTGCCCATCATTTTCTCCCCGACGGCGTATTGTGTATAAACCAGTCTTGGATCGACTGCAGTATGGGCTTGAAGCCCCTTAGCTCGCCCTCGATGATGCTCAGGCGGTTTTCAAACCGCTGGGACATGGTATTCTCAAGCGCCTTAACGCGCGCGTCCATATTCGCCACAGAGTCCTTGCGGCTGTCGGTTTCCTGCTTTATGGCCGCCTCCATCGTCTTTTTGAACATGTCGAATTTTTCGTCCTGCCTTTTCCTCCAGTACTGGAACACCGTAAAAGAAAGCCCGAAAACCGACAGGAACGTGCCGATTGCCGTCAAAACAAATTTCGCTATTTCCATGAAGCCTCCCTGTTATCTCCGTCCCATTGCCCAGGCGATGCCCCCGCTAAGGAGAGCTGCCGCCGGGATTCCTATCAGCGTAAAAGCCTTCCAGAACCTTGAGCTTTTTTCGTATTTCGCCAATGAGGCCGATTGCGTCCTGTAAATTTCTAACATTTCGTCCCGCCAGATCTGTGATTCCATTGCATATCTCTCTAGCCTCGTTATTGTGCTCTCGTAGCTGCCGATTAAGCTCCCGCTCTCGTTCAAGGTCTGCTTCAAGTCGGCCAGTTGCCTCTGCTGATCTTGCGCGTTCAAGAGCGTATCGATTATCAAGCTCTCCAATTGGTCGAGGTCGCTGTTGACTGAAGAAAAACCCTGCGCCGGCAGCTCCGATGACGAGGCCAACAATAAAAGCAGCGCAACAAATCTTAGCTTTTTCATTCATTGCCTCCCCCTTATGCCGGCCTGAAAACCCGCAGGCTTGCGAGTTTTCCGTATTTGACGGTTTGCGAATCGCGGAGGCTGTCCCAGTCCGGCAGCCTGAAATGGCTGTAAACCGTTTTCGCCGTGGGGCGTTCCCAGCGCTCCGCGACGTATTCGTTCGGGGCGGGCCGGTAATTGGCGTTGTCTGTCTTTATTACGGTTACCCGCCTGCCGGTAAGCAGGCTAAGGAACTTTTCCGCGTCGCTGACGTAGAAGTTGTCAGGGTCGTCCGGGTTGGCCCAATTGTAGTAAACGAACTTGCGCTCGATGCCGCCAAGCAGGGCGTCAAGCGGCTCGACGGCCTTGCCGGTTATTTTTTCGGCGATCTTGGCGATGCAGAGCGCGTAGCAGGCGGCCTCGCCGGCCTCATGCAGGAACGTCTGTATTCCAAAAAACAGCTTACTTTCCATCTCTCCCTCCGTCTTTCCCTCCGTCTTTCCCTCCGTCTTTCCCTCCGTCTTTCCCTCCGTCAGTCCCTCCGACAGTCCCGATGTTCGCGCTCACGCTGTTGCTTTGGCTTATCGTGAGGCTTGCCTTCTCGACCATTTTCGCCAGGGCGTCTATCAGCACCTGGCCGCCCAAAAATAAAACGGACACCGCTCCCCAAAGCGCGATTAGCGGCACGAACCAGGCATGGTCCCCGTCCATCAGCAGGAGCTTGCGGACTATGTGCGTCGTTGCCAGCCACGCCAAAAAGGAGCGGCTCGTCGCTTTGTAGCAAAGGTCGAGCAGGAACTTCTTCCAAAGGCCAAGGCGGGGCTTTTTCATTGGTGCTTGCGCCCCCCTTTGTCGGGCCTGTAGAAATCGCTGCCCGTCAGCTCGTAGAGGGCTTTGTCGGTATGGTCCTTTATTGAATCCGTGACGTGGGACCATTTCTTTATGGTATTAAACATGCCCTGCAGCGTTTCGATTTCCTCCCGGATTTCCTTTAGGCGGGCTATTGCATAGCCCAGGCTTTGCGCCGCGCTGGTTTTGTCCGCCATGCCTATAGTATGGCTGCCGCGCGGGGCGCAAGTATAATAAACGCTTTTAATATGTTTTTGGCTTGCCCCCTGGGTATCCTTTAAAAGCCGGATGTCCAGCTGGCCGGGCTAGTGGGCTGGTGTTTTCCCCGGCGGGAAAGAGTTATGCCTGCCGGGGATTACTTTATGGGGGCTGTATGGAAATTGCCTTGAAGCTGTTTGCCGTGTTCTGCCTTACGATGCTTGTCCTGCTCCCGGCGGTGGCGGCGTGCTTTTTTCTTGCCGTTGGGCGGTTTTTAGTTTTTTGGAATAGAAAAACTTTGCAGAAATGAAGAGATTATCTCTCCGTTCTTTTCTGTCGCTACTATGGTCATCTCTACTTCAAGGCCTGCCGCTGAATCTTTGAACCATTGGTAATCGTTAGCGCTTATTACGCCTTTTAGTAAATTTATGTTCCTGACAACAGTTCCCCCGGCAGTCCCAATCACATCCAGATAAACAGTGTCATCGCCTAAGTGTATATCCGTTATTCTGTATTTTCCGGAATATATTTTTGTTTCAATAGGATGTTGCACCCTTGGGGTTTTAACCATTTCCCTTAATTCTTCTTGTGTAAATGGCTGCCCGTTTATTTCAAGGGTATCAAAATCTTGATAGGAAGTAGCGCGGTAAAATGATTGCTGCGCTTCCATTGCCTCAATCATTGCGTCGGCTGTGTTCTTCTGGACATCTGTTAATGTGGTGCGAAGCTCTCTTATCTTTTCGATCTCGGCTTTATGATCGATGGCCTTTGAGCCAAGGGTTGCTAAAAGAAAAGTAAGGCAGATGGCAGCTATTAATCCAGCTAATTCCTTCCCTGTCATGGTTTTTATCCTTTTGGCAAACGCATCAGTTATTTTATCCAGATTAAGTTCAAAAAGAGAAGTGCCTTCTTTCACAATAACATCAAGCTCAAGTTCGTTTTTTATAACCGCGCTTAATCTTCTTTTCTCGCCATAAGCGTAAGCCGAATAGATTGCATAAATGGCGTCTTGCAATTCAAGGAATGCCCTCATCGCTCTTGACGGCATGCTCGAATTGAATGCAGGCCCTGAAACGTGAATTGTTAATTTCTTTAGCTCGTCCGAAATCTTTACTGTTTTTCCTTTGAAAAAGTCATTGTCGGATAAAAAACTGTGGACAATTTCCAGTAGGTTGTCGTTATTGCCGATTGTCAATGCTGTTGCCATCTTCTCTCTCCTTCCTGTCTACGCTTGTTATGAAGTCTCATTTTTTATTATTAGAAATGCCTCGTTCCCATTCCAAAAATTCTTGTCCCTCATAATTCTTGTAATAATAGTTTGGGTTGTCGATGTTCTCCAATAAATCGGCAAGGTCTTTGTCGGATTTGATTGTCAATGCTGTTGCCATCTTTTTAATCCCCCTCTTCTCATCCTTCTACTTCATATTCAAAGGTGACATCCACCAAAGCACTGTCGCCATTTAATATAGCATTATAATAATTGCCGCTTGGCATCCAGTAACGCTCGATTTCATATGATTTTTTTTGCCCCATTCTATAACCTTCTAAATAGGGCAATGTGTCTTCCAGGGTTTTAGCGAATTGCTCAACTTTGTTTTCTTCAAGATAAGGTTCTACAATACTTATCATGGCGCATAATGCTATATAAAAGTCGTCTTTATTTTTTAATGGTTTTTCAGCATCGGCAATCCTAAGGTAAATATCTAAAAGAGTGTCATCGTCCTCAACAAGAAATAAAACAAGTTTTAGATTATCTTCAATGTTGAGTACATCCATCTCTGTCCCTGACCAAGCCCCAAGTTGTCTGCCGCCAAATTTGATGAATTGTTCTCTAAATTTTTGCCTGAATGTTTTTGCTGTTGTTTTCGGTGTTTGTTCCTTAATTGTATAAGGTGTTATCGCATCTATCCCTGTGAGTGAATAATCAATTGCCAGGCCTTGGCTCTCATTAAGGAAACCAGAGAATAAATGTTCTTGTTTTGTTTGCATTATGCAGCCAGGCAGACGCCCTGAACCAAGGAAATAATATAGCTCGGCTCCTGCAATATCCCAGTTAGAAGGTAATGCGGTGTTCTCTTTTATTTTGATTTTTACCTGGATTGTTTTTGTCCAGCCAACTCTTTCATATATATGATCTGGCACGTGCATCATTTGACAAACGGCATATTCTACTTCAGATTTATTCTCTAGTATTTTAGGAAAAATATTTAAAAATTTTATAATATAGCTTTCAACAATATAACACCGTTCAATGGTGTAATCGTCTTCTAAATTAAAAGCAAGCCCGTCAACAACAATTGGGTTAACAATAAACCCATCCCATTCTTGTGTAACAGAGTTAGTTACAGTTTCATTTTTCTTGGAACAGCTTATGAGTAAAAAAAAGGTGAAGATAATACAAACGCCTTTTTTTAGCATTTTGAAAACCTCAATTCCTCTCCTCCTTCAATACGGGTGCCGATACACCCAGCTTATAACTTTCCCGTTTCCCTCACTCCCTCCGCATCCGCGGCCTTGTCGCAGGCGGCAGCACCGCCTCGAATGTCCCCTGAACCTGGTTGTTCTCTCCTAACGGGATAGTCCGCCCGGTTCCGTCCTCGTAGCAAAGCGTCCATCTGCGATCCTCGTCCTCCCGCATCCGCTTGAGGGTAACCCGGTCGTCTAGGCATATCACTTGAATTTTCCCGTGCTGGGGCACGTCAGATTTTTTGATTAGCACCATAGACCCGTCGGGGATAAAGGCGTCTATCATGGAATTCCCCTTTTCAACACACTCATTGCATTGCCTTCCCACCAATCATTGAAATCTTTAGCGGACAAAAAACGATCAAATTGTTGGCGAAGGTACTGGTTTTCAAAAACAAAATGCTGGTTATATATTTGGCTGTTGTCCTTGCCGTCATAAAGAGAATGTAATTTTTCTAGTAACTCTACCTTTTCATATGCTGGCAAGGATTTCCAGTTGTTATGGTGTTCAGTCATGAGGCTTTGCACTTTCTCCCAGTCAGGCTTAATTGTTGCATAAAAATCGGAATGGCATTTGTTAAAATCAGGTACTTTATCTGCAAGGTTCAATTTTTTGAAAGCTTGAAAGTCATGGCCTGTTCCGCTGTTTGGAAATTGATAACAAGAAAATAGCTCAATTCCAGAGGAAGGGGTTTCGTGTCGGGGATAAAATGAAAACTGAGACTCCATAAGAAAAAGGGACAGGCACCTTTGCTTGAGGTATAAAAGATAATTGCCCGCTCGATAAAATTCGGTTTCGCTTTTCATTGAAGCTTGATGCGCCGTTGAAAATTTAAGCAAATCATATTTTGATGTATCCGTTTTTTTCGTTTCTTCCTTCTCTTCCGTTTTCACCTCTTCCGTCACGTCCTTTAATTGTTCGGGCAAGTAAAGTCGGTAAGAACGCCCCTCCTTCTTCCGTATCAAAAGGCCAAATTCTTCGGCAAAATAAAACACATATCGAATGTCGTCTTTAGAGATTGGACGGTTATAGTTGCGAATCTCGCCCCAGTTCATATCTTCAGCTTTTGCTGTAATGTCAGATTGGAGTATCCCCTGGTTCTGCCGAACGCCGTCAAGGAAAAATGGAAGCATTTTATTGAATATTGGATCGCGGCGGACAAATTCTGAATATTCTTTTTTGACAAATTCCAATTGGGGTATGGCTTTTTTATCACGTTTTAGACTGTCTACGCATGCCATGTATTCAACCCGCGCTGTAAGATAGTCATTTCTCAATTCTGCATCATGGGCATTTTTTAGGTGGAATGACATATCAGTAGGAATCTCATTTATTGTTTCAGGACTGATTTCACCTTGCGATTGGTTTTGAGGCTGTTTCTGTTGTGGCTTATTTTTCCTAAGAATAAAAAACATAACAACAAACATCATTAGAAAGATGAATACATAATACATTTCTTCTCTCCTCCTCTACTTATCTAAATTTGGGTGTATCCAGCTAAAGACACGCCCGAAAATATGGAACCTGTCGGCAAAATCGGTTTCTTCCATGCTGAGCGTTCTGAGCAATTCTGCTTTTTCCAGATCCGCCACGCGAAGGGAATAGATTTTAATCCGCTTTGAAATTGCGTCAAACTCCAACTGCTTGCAAAACACATCCCCGTCAAGCGAAAAAACATAAATGTCGTCATTGAGGCGCTGGGCTTGGTCGGTGTCGAAGAGGACATAATCGCCGTTTCTGATGCCAGCCCCGACCATCGAGTTTCCCTGCACTGAAAACGCGAACAAGCGTCCAAGTTTGAGGCGCGGGATTACGGAAAAAATGTCTACATAGTCCTTTATGTTTTGCTCGTCATCCCAGTTTGTGCCGGGGCCGCAGGAGACCTTCTGTCTAAGCAGTGGGACTTTATAGCCTTCACTGGATTCTGTGATATTTGTAAGGGCTTTTTCCGGGCTTGAGAGAAGCATTTCCCCTTCGCCGGTTTCTAGCCAAGAAGGGCTGAAATTTAGCCTATTTATCAAAGCCAATATAAAATCAGAACCGGGGTTTTTGGATTTTCCCGCCTTTATATCAGCAATGTAACGAGAAGGAAAACCTAACTTTTTTGCAAGGCTCGATTTATCTAAACCCTGTTGTTCAATAAGACTCTCCGCTTTCTCGATGATTCGTAAAATTTCCAAAATTCTCTCGATTTTTCTTGACTTTAGTTCGATAATTCGATTACAATGGAATTATCGGCACGAAAGGGAGATTTCCCTTGCTAAAAAAACCGGCTGGTACAAACAGCCGGCAAAATCAAACGCCACCGATTAAGGTGGAAAGGATGGTTCATTATGACAGAAAAACTGTCCGGATGCAACCGGAAAATTGTCGGGGTCCGCATCAAGCGCACAGAAGGGATGTGGGTCAGTTACCAGCTCCGCCTGCGTGGGATAACCCACCAGAAACTGGCGGAGCAACTGGGGATCAGGCGGGAGGCTGTTACCAAGGTCATTAACGGGGTCTTTCATTCCACGCGAGTTGAGAATGCCCTATACCTGACATTGGGCTACCCCAGCTTTGAGGACATGATCGCCGCCGCCAGGGGCAAGGGGGCGGTATGAAAAGGACGCGTAAACCTTTTATTCCGGACTCGCCAACAATATGGGAAGTAAGGCTGTATTTGCAAGCCGAGCTTGCCAAAAAGATCAAATGGCAAAATGAATGGGATCAGCCCTTTGTTTCCGTAAGCATCGGCCTTGGGTGCCCGCAGTATCCTGTCGAAATTGCAATCCATAGCCTTTCTTTAGACAGGCAGGCCGCAATAATCCTTAACGACCTTGGCATTCCCGACGCCTTAGCCACTTCAGGGAGTTACAAAAACTTCAAAGACGATGATTACCTGTCCCTTTCATATAAAAGCCTGTCTGCTTTTGGACAAGCCAACAAAGAAAAAATACTTGAATGGGTGGCACAGCGCAAAGCGCAAAAGCCTGTAATGCAACAATTGCATGACGTTGCGTCTAACGGCGGCTTCGGCGAAAAACTTGATGCCCTTCTTGCCGCCGCCTATCCGGTATCTGGAGGCGAGGCATGAACCCAAGGACAAGAGGAAAAGCTGAAATAGCGTATAACAAGGCTTGCCATGAACTTGAGCGGGTTTTCAGCGATGCCGCGAAAGCCGGCGTAGACACTGACGACCTTATTTTTTGCGCCTATGGCATCGCTACTCGAAAAACGGGTCTCCAGCATCCGGCCATGGCCACAAAGGAAAGTGCCTTTGAGCTCCGGCTAAAGCCTGCGCCGCAAAATGCAGGACCGCTCGCTCAAGATGCGCCTCCGGCAGGCCATACTCCGTTTCAAGAAAGCAGCGAGAAAAATCAAGGCCATTCAAACGGGCCTGCGAAAGAACCCAATAGCAGCCTAAAAGAAAATCACCCTTGTCTTGAAGCGTGTCGCATGACGGCAGCGGCGGCAATTCTTTCAGCACTGTTTGGAACAAGCGGTCAAGCCACGGAAGGATGCGCGGCAGCAAGGCTGTTACTCGAAGGCGCACACCTAGCAGGCGTACCATTTTGCAGTCAAGGTTATACTCGTAGGCCTCGTTTTGCGGCAATGCGTCAAGAACCATGTCGCGGATGTCCTCAAACCGATCTGTCATTCCCGAAATATCGGCGCTTTCTATTATCATGCCCTGCCCTCCAGTCAATTTTAGACATGACCTTGAATAAAGGGCAAGGCATAGGAATAGGAGGCGCTGCATGAAAGAATTTATAACAGGAGCTCTTGTAGCTCTCGTCTCTTTTTTGGCCGGCTTTGCGGCCAGCTGGCTAACGGACATATTTGGAAAGGGAGGCGAATCGTGAGCACTTCCTTGGATGACTTCCTTTTGCTGGTAGCGCAAATGAGGGTAAGCCAAAAAAAATATTTCCGGACAAGAAGCCCCTCCGCGCTTAAAGCCGCAAAGAATTGCGAGGCGGTGGTGGACGCCTTTATCGAAAACAAACGCGCTGAATGGGCGCGGGAAAAACAACCTGAACTTATAGGAGAACAGCCATGAGCGACAAAGAATTTATGACCGACAGCCAGGGCCGGCAGGTTCCGGCGGGGCTGGTGAGCGACATCGACAAGCTGCGGGATCAGACGGTCCGTGGCATTGCCGACGAAGCAATGAAAATGAAGCAGGTCCTTTTGGACTTCAAGCGCCGCATCAGGGACGACATCTACACGTTCGTCGGAATTTCCGCGAGCCGGTACGGCAAGATCTGGGGCGGCAAGAAGGGCAACATCACCCTGACCACCTACGACGGCAAGTACCGCCTGGTCGTCGCTATAAACGATCAGATTGTGTTCGACGAGCGCCTGCAGGTGGCGCGGGAACTGATCGGCGGCTGCATAGAGAAATGGTCGGAAGGCTCGCGCAACGAGATCCGCCTTCTGGTGCAGGACGCGTTCCAGGTCGACAAGGCGGGGAAGCTCAACACCGCCCGCATATTGGGCCTGCGCCGGCTTGAGATAACGGACCCCGACTGGCTAAAGGCCATGGCGGCGATCTCCGACAGCATACAGGTTTCCGGAAGCAAGCAGTACCTCCGGTTTTACGAGCGGGACGAGCAGGGCGAATACGTTCAGATTCCCCTGGACGTTGCGGCGCTGTAAGCGGAGGGAACCATGTCGGGATTTATTTGCTACATAGCCGTCAGGCTTAAGGACTTGGGGGAGCGGCGCAAATGGGGATGGCTCATGCGCCTTGGCTGCCGCCTATGGGACGGGGTGTTCTATGGAAAAGCCAAATAGCCAGGAACGCATCCTTGCCGAGGTGGAAAAGCTTGCGGAGTTTTCGGCGGACGGGCTGAACAACAAGCAGCTTGCCTTCGAGATGAAAACGACCGAAGCCGCCATTTGCAGGGACCTCAAGCTCCTTGAGAAAAGGGAGTGGATCGAGCGGTCAAAAACAACCGGCAGGTGGCGTCTGACCCCCAAATTCGGGAACTTAGCGGGAACCATTATGAAATGCTTCCAGACTGCGAAGCTCAAACTGACGGAAGACGAGGCGCGGTATGCGTCCGCGATGCAATAAGGAGAAAAGTATATGGCTAAATATGACGGGCTGCTTAACCTACCGGCGACAGACGTGAATTTTCGACCGGGTATCGAAAGGCTGGATAATACGGATCTTCTCGCAATGCTTAGACAGTTGAACGTTCTTGAAGAACAGGAACACTGCCACAAAGGAAGGATCAAGGCCGTAGAGAAAGAGCTGGCGCTCAGGGACGGTGCCGCTGAATTCAAGCGGGGCCGGACAAAACCCGGCGGGAACAGCCGGGAGATTGTCGCGATGGACAAGTACAAAGTTGACATAGACACGGCTGAACGGCTCTACGGCGACGGGATGCCTTATGAAAAAGACCGTATCGAGAACGAAATCAAGTTCTACATGGCCCAGACTGCCCAGTCCCTTTTTGAATCGGGGAAACGCTTTTTACGGATTAAAGCCCATGAAAAGCACGGGGACTATATGGAATCTTTATCTCGTATTGGCGTTCCTGACAGATCCGCTGATTATGCAATGGCTGTCGTATTGAAATTTGGTTCAAATTCGCCAGCGCTGGCGAATTTGGGTTCAGCTAAACTAAAAATGCTTACGGTCTTCGAGGAGAAAGAGATTAAAGAATATGTCGATGGCGGCCATCTTGGAAACATCCCGCATGACGACGTTGCCAGCATGACAACACGCGAACTTGAGGCCGAAGTCCGAAAGCTCCGAAAAAAGAACAAAGAAGACATCGCGTCAAGGGAAAAAGTCATCTCCGAAAAGGAAGACAAAATCAATGAGATGGATAGGCGGTTTAGAGGGCAAGAACCGCCAACCAAGGAACAGCTCGCGGGCGCAAAGCTGGACGAATGCTTGCAGCCGTTCAACACCCAATTGCAGGACGCAATTTTCGCCATGAACCGCTGCATCGACATGATCACCCAAGTCCAGCGCATCGAAGCAGTCGGCTATGCCCAGCTTAACGACTTTGTTTTGAAACACTCCGACGGCATCGCGATGATCACGGAAGCCTTCGGGGAACTCCAGGGCGCCATCAACGACATACACATAGACAGAATCGACGGAAGCGAAAAGGCTGCCGAAAGCCCCTTCGACATTATCGATTAGGAGAAGCGGATGCACGAAGCCTGGGCAGAGCGGATGAGGGGCGCCAAAACCAACGGCGGGCGCAAGGCGGTGGTCGCGGAGATGTGCCGAATGCTGGCCGTCTCCGGTTCCAAAGCGTACAAAATCCTGAAGGAAGCGGGGTGGGAATCGGGCAGGAAGCGCAGAAAGGACGCCGGGACTACCGGCATGGACAGGGAGAAGCTAAAGATGGTCGCGAACATGCAAAAAATCAGCAAGCGAAAGACAGGCAAGGTAACCATGCCGGTAACGGTAGTCCGGTCAATACTGCAATCAGGCGGCGTCGACGTAAAGGTAGGCGACAGCCGCCTGCGGGAACTGCTGCGGGAAGAGCGCCTTTCGGCAAAGGACCTGAAAGTCCCCACGCCATACCAAAGGATGCGGAGCGAGCACCCGAACCAGGTCCACCTGACGGATCCCTCAAACTGCCTTTTGTATTTCAGCCCCGGGGGCAGGCAGAAGATCATCGGCGACGACGAGCACTACAAGAACAAAAACTTTTACGAGGGCGGAAAACCTAAATGCCTGCGCTACGTGCTGACGGATCACTACTCCGGCTCAATATGCGTCCGGTATTACGAAGAGGCCGGGGAAACGGCCCTCAACATGTACGACTTCCTGCTCTACGCATGGGGCATGAAGCGGGATCCCCTCTATGCCTTCCACGGGATTTGCAAAATTCTTGTCTGGGACTCCGGCAGCGGGAATAAAGCCCGCGCGGTTACCAACGCCGTTGCCGCCCTGCGGGTGGAAACCCTGTCGCACCTGCCGGGGAACCCGCGGGGCAAGGGGCAGGTGGAGAACGCGCAGAACCTTGTCGAAACGCAATTTGAAAGCCGCCTGCGCTTCGAGCCGGTACACAGCCTTGACGAGCTCAACGCCGCGGCCGAACGCTGGTGCGCCGCCTACAACGCCAACATGATTCCCCACCAGGATACCAGGCTCAACCGCAACGGCGCCGTTTCAAGCCGCCTTATGCTTTGGCAGAAAATACGGCCCGAACAGCTGAAGGAGCTTCCCGACCCTGAAATATGCCGGCAGATCTATTCAACGAAGGCCGAAAGCCGGAAGGTAGCCGGCGACCTTTCAATAGCCATTTTCCACCCAAAAGAAAAGCGCTCCCTCCGGTACAGCCTCGGCGATTTTCCCGGGATTATGATAGGCGAATACGTAAACGTGCAGCCCATTCTGGTCGACCCCGAACCCCTTGTAAAGGTGAGCTACCAATACAAGGGAGAACTTGTCAGCCGGGAAGCAGCGCCCATCGCCTTCGACGAAGCAGGTTTTGACGTGGACGCTCCGGTATTCGGCAAGGAATACAAGCGCCTGCCGGATACCCTGCGGGAGAAAAACCTCAAAGAGCTGGCCGGGCAGACGGACGGGCCAATCCCGTTCGCGTCAATCACCAACGGGGAGGGCCTCAAGGCCCACAGCTACATCAACGCCTCAAGCCCGTTTATAAAACAGCGCACCGGGGAGCGGATCTCCGTATCCGTCCCCGATCATGTAACTGTCCACGAGCTATTGATAAGCCATTTTGAATTTGTGAGACGGGTAAGCGCCAGGCTTGGCTATACCCCGGACGGATTATACGACCGGATAAAAAAGGAATTCCCCGAAGGCGTTCCCTCGTCCCTGGTCGATATTATGGCCCACGAATACGAAGCCGGCGCGGACAGCGCCGCCCAATCCATGTAGGAGAAAAAATGCTAAACCTCAACACCCGGAAAACTTTCGGGATTTTCAAAGACCCGTTTACGGACGACGTCGCCAACGCCGGCGACGTCTACCTCAACGACGCGTCCCGCTTTGCGGCGGAGTACCTGTACCAGACCGCCAAGGCGGGCGGGATGGTTGCCCTGGTGGGCGAATCGGGTTCCGGCAAAACCACCATTAGGCGCTATGCCATCGACAGGATGCAGGCCGAAGGCCAGAAGGTAAGGATCATAAGCCCAAGGACAATTGAGAAGCAGCGGCTCACGGCCGCCGCCATTTGCGACGCCATAATCGCCGACTGCTCCACCGAAAAGCCCCGCCGCACCCTGGAAGCCAAGGCCCGGCAGGTGGAGCACATCCTCACCAACTCGAGCCGTTCCGGCTTCTCCCACGTCCTCATGATAGAGGAAGCCCACGACCTTTCGATTCAGACATTGAAATACCTTAAGCGCTTCTGGGAACTGGAAGACGGCTTCAAGAAATTATTGGCGATTGTCCTAATCGGGCAGATCGAAATGAAAGCCAAGCTTGACGAATCCAAAAACTGGGAAGCCAGGGAAATCATCCGCCGGATGGAGATTCTTGAACTGGAACCCCTGGACGGCAAGGAGATCGCCGGGTACCTGGACATCAAGTTCAAGCGGCTTAACCGTGAACGGAAAGAAATCTTCACCGACGACGCCTGTACCGCCCTGGGGAAGAAACTGCTTCGGCAGGCTCGCAACGACGTGGTCTACTCGGTTGCCTATCCGCTGTTGGTAAACAACTGGGCAAGGAAAGCGATGAACCTTGCGGCTTCCATGAAAGTCAAAATCGTGGACGCCGACGTGGTGAACAGTTTGTAAAAAAAGAAACGGGAGGGGAACTATGGGAAACAGAGAAGGAAAAACCAATGCGCGGCCTCGGGCAGTGGTGGTTTTTGAAAGCGAGGATGAGTATCAAGAGTTTGAGAAATACGCAAAGGCAAAATGCCTTGACGTTAAAAGCTTCCTGAAATTCGCCGGTAAAGCATACATGGATAAATATCCCCGAATTTTGGAGAAACCCGGTAGGGTTGTACAACCCTACGCATAATTGGGGGTGTTTTTGATGGATCAGGGAAGTACAAAAAACCCGCAAAGCAAGCGGAACAGGCTCATCCAGCTTATACATGTCGGCAAGGCAAAAATGGCCCTTGGCGACGACGCCTACAGGGCCTTTCTCGAAGGCGTCGCCAAAAAGAAATCCTGCGCCGACATGAGCGAAAGGCAGCTTGAGGCCGTGCTCCGCGCCATGCGGCGCAGCGGCTTTGTCCAGCTTCCGGAGCGGGTACGGCCCGAAGAGCAGGGAATGGCGAGCCCCGGCCAGCTTGAGTACATCAAGGGCATGTGGCAGAAATGCGCCCGGAACAAAAGCGACGCGGCGCTGCTGGCTTTTGTAAACCGCATCGCCGGGGTCAAGTCGCTCCGCTTCCTTACCGTCAACACCGCGCAGAAAGTAATTCTGGCGCTGCGCGACATGATGGCAAAAGCCGGCTTCGATCCGGACACGTCGGAGGCGCCGGATGGCCAAGGCTAAAACCCGAAGGCTTGTGGAAGACTTGATCCTTTCGTGCGCCGGCGGGGATGTATCGTCGGAAACCGCGCAGAAAGCGGTGCGGGCCATCTGCCGCTACTTCGGCGGCCAGCTGGTTTACATTCCGGGAAGGAAGGCAAACGGGACTTCCGCGGAAAGCCTGCGCGGCGTCATCGCGGACGCGGTAGGCGACAGGCACGCGGAAAAAATCCTTGAAAAGATTATGGCCCTTTACGGGCGCATACAGCTATACATCCCGCAAGAGAATAAGGCTTTCCGCAAAACCATCGCCCTTGAAATTTACGAACGGCACGGTAGGGAAGGAATCAGCATGAACGACCTGGCGCGGGATTACCGCATCAGCTTTGCCCTTGCCTATGAACTTTGGAAGGAAGGCCGGCGGGAAAAGCTTAGGCCCTCTACGCCGTACCTGCCGTTCCTGGAGACGGCGGGAAACATTAATTCCGATTAGTATAAAAAACCGCATCCGCTTTTGTAGGCTGTCCGTATGGAAACGGGCAGCCTTTTTTTATCGCTCAATTTTGAAGGCGAAATTCCCGCCCGGATCACCCTGGTACCGCCCGACAAAACCGTCAAAGGGCGCGACGGGCGCGAATGGAAAAACCCCAACCCGAAGCAGGTCGCGCTTAACTCCACCGCCCGCCTTTCCTTGCTGCCCATCGACGAAAACCACTCGACGGATTTGGCCGCGCCCAAAGGCGGATCTTCCCCGGCCTTCGGCTGGATGAAAAACCTCTGCGCCGATGCGTCGGGCGCTATATGCGCCGATGTCGAGTGGACGGAGCGCGGGCGCGAAGCCCTTGCAAAAAAGGAATACCGGTTTATTTCCCCGGTTTTCCTTCACAACGAAAAAGGGGAAATCAACTGCATCCTCCGCGCCGCCCTTACCAATTCGCCAAACCTTAACCTGCCTGCCCTTAATTCGGAGCAGGCAAAAAATAATAACTTGGAGGTCTCTATGAATAGGGAATTACTCGCGGCCTTGGGCTTGCCCGATACCGCGACAGAAGCCGCGGCGCTCGCCGCGGCGAAATCGCTGAACGCGTCAAAGGCAGCAGCCTCGGCGCAAACGGACAGGACTGCGGTAGACCTGACGGCCTACGCGCCCAGGGCAGACCTTAACGCGATGGAAGCCAGGGCGGTCGCCGCGGAAAAACAGCTCGCCGACTTAAACGCAGCCCAGCTTAAAAAGGACGCGGAAGCGGCTGTGGACGGGGCGATCAAAAACCGCAAGTTCGCCCCGGCAAGCCGGGCGGAGTACCTGGCACTCTGCTCCACCCAGGCAGGGCTTGAGGCCTTCAAGAGGCTTGCCGCAGTTTCACCGGCGATTATCGGCACGGAGACGCAGGTTCCGGACGGAGCCCCTCCGGCAGCCGGAAGCGGGACGGCGCTGAACGCCGAAGAAGCCGGCATCGCCAAGGCGATGGGCTACAGCGAGGAAGAGTTCAAGAAACTCAAGGAAGGTAAAAAATGATCATAACCAGCGCCGTATTAAACACTTTACGCACCGCGCTACGCGACGAGTTCCGCACGAGGATGGCGGACATCGACGCGAAGCCTATCTGGAAGCTCCTGGCAACAGTTATCACGTCCAGCACAAAGAGCAACACCTACGGCTGGCTTGGGGCCTTCCCCCAGCTGCGGGAATGGATCGGCGACCGCGTCATAAAAGACATAGCGGAATTCGCCTACCAGATCGTCAACAAGAAGTGGGAGTCTACCCTTGGGGTCGACCGCACCGACATCGAAGACGACAACCTGGGCCACTACCGGGTATTGGCGCGGGAAATGGCCGACGAGTACGAGCGGTTCATGAACCGCCATACGGCGGCCCTCATCACGGGCGGCTTTACGAACCTCTGCTACGACGGGCAGAAATTCTTTGACGTTGCGCATCCGGTCTACCCGAATACGGACGGCACCGGAACCGCAGAGGAAGTTTCCAACATTATTGGAACAGGTGATGAAACCGGCTCCCCCTGGGCTTTGCTATCCCTTTCCGGCAGCCTCAAGCCGTTTATCGCCCAGCAGCGCAGCCAGCCCGAATTCGACGAAATCACCGACACCAAAAACGACACGGTCTTTATGAAGGACGTATATTTGTACGGCATCCGCTACCGCGGCAGCTTCGGCTACGGCCTCTGGCAGCAGGCGGTCGGATCGAAGGCCCCCCTTACGGCGGCCAACTACGAGGCGGCCCGGCTTGCCATGCAGACCCTCAAGCGGGACGGCGGCGATCCCCTGGGCATCGTGCCGACCCACCTGATTGTCGGCCCGACCAACGAAGCGGCGGCCCGCGCAATCCTGTCGAGGGAGCTCATCAACGGCGGCGAGTCAAACCCCAACTACCACACTGCGGAACTTTTGGTAGTCCCGCACATTTAAGGAGAAGCAGTCATGGAAAAAGAAAAACCGGACAAAGCAACACCCAGCAATGAAAAAAATTTTAGTAACAATAAGAAGGATGAAAACCCCGCCCCCGGCGCAGGATCGGCCTTGAGCCCAAAGGAAGGTTCTGGGGCCGCCGGGGGTGGGGCTGATTCCGCCAACGAGAAAAAAAAGCCTGTAACGCTTCGGCACAAAACGGAGTACCCGCGCTACCGGTGCGCCGGGCTTGTGCTTACGCAGAAACCGGAAACCTACCAGGTAACCGAATCGCAATTGGAAAGACTCAAGCGCGATCCCTGGGTCGAGGTGATTAAGGAATGACGCCCCTGATTTCCGTAGAGCAGTTTCTATCAATGCAGCCCTCAGACGTTAATCTTCCTAACGGCGAAGACGGCGAGCCTGACGCGGAAAGGATAGAAGCCGCCCTGCGGCAATCTTCGGGGGTTATTGTCGCGCACCTTCCCTGGCTCCTTGGCGGGGACGGGGAAATAAAGCGCCCCGTAAAAGCGCAGTTTGCAGAGGCGCTTTCAACGATCTGCGCCGACATAGCCCTTGACCGCCTGACAAACATTGTTACCAACAGCGAAAACCAGCGGAACAAATACAAGGAGAGCCTTGCCCTTCTTGAAAAAATCAACCGCGAATACCAGGGCGGCCTTGAGGGGCCGGGCTACCAGGGATCGGAAGTCGTAACCGCCGGAAAGGACGGGATCCAGGACGGCAGGTACTTTAAAAAAGGCGGGGTGTTTTAATGGGCGCGGCGGTCGAGATAAAGCTTCGGGAAATTGAAAGGCTCCAAAAGAAGCTCGAAAAGTTTGCCCTGTCGGGCAGCGACAAAGAGATGCTGCTAACCAGCTTGGGAGGCAAGCTTGAGCATCAGACTTGGGAACGCTTTACCCTCCAGAAGGATCCTTCCGGAGATCCCTGGCACGAACTGACAGAGGCATACAAGAAACGCAAAGGCTTGACATCAACCGGCGGCATTCTAAACCGGGAAGGGCATCTGATATCCACGATTGAAAGCCAGCTTACCGGCAGGGACAGCGTCCTTGTCGGCTCGCCGATGGAATACGCGGACTTCCACCAGAGCGCGAAGGACAAAAAGCGCCGCCGGGAGTTTCTTGGGTTAAGCACCGACAACATCGACGAGCTGGAAGACGCCATCGATCTTTTTTTGAGGGGTAAAATAGCATGATTGTAAATTTTGTAGACATCCGCGACGAGGCCATAAAGCAGATAAAAGCCGCGTTAGCGAAAAACGATAAACTGCACATAGCGGCGCACCCTGGCCTGTTTAACGAAGCCGAAATCAGGCGGCTTGCGAACAAGCCCCTAGCGATACTCACTTCGCTTATGCGCTACTCGGACGAGGACAATACCGCCAGCTTTGTCAGCTGGGTATTGTACCAGGCCAATAATAAAGACCGCCTGTACGACGGGGCGCTTAAAATCGTTTCGGCGCTGGTCCCTGTTTTACGTGGGATTGACGCGGAGTGGAGCATAGGTGGAGGCGAGGGCATCGACGCCGAGTGCCTGTATACCGGCACGCTCGACCAGATCGGCGTAACCCTTTGGGGCGTCAGGTGGGACTGGCATGTTAGGGACACCGTATTCGACGACGGCGAAGGCGGGGTCAGGCTCGACGACCTTGACTATTTTGAAGGCTACGACGCGACGCACCTTATCGGAGATGCCGCCGCTAAAGACACTGTGCATTTGGAGGTAAAACATGCCAATACCGATGAGGCAAATTCCGGCTAACCTTTTGGTTCCCGGCCAGTACCAGGAAATCGACAACTCGCTTGCGGGGGCGCAGGGCGACATCAAAAAGGCGCTGATGATAGGCTACAAGCTTCCGTCCTCGGATGCGGAAAGCGGGAAGCCGATCAACGTGCTTGAAGGGTTTAAGGCCCACCAGCTTTTTGGCTACGGCAGCCCCGCCGCCATTATGGCGGAAACCTTTCTGGCGCTTAACAAGGTTGAGGAGCTGTACGTGCTTCCGATTCCCGAGCCGGAAGCGGGTACCGCCTGGAAAAAGCGCTTTACTGTCGGCGCGGGCAACGCCGAGCCGGGGGCAGTCAGCATCAGAATAAACGGCCAGCTCTTTGAGGCGGCGGTTGCCGCCGGCGCGGACGCGCAGGCCATTGCCGCCGCAATCGTCGCCCGCGTCAACTCGGAGCTTACCCTGCCGGTCATCGCCGAGGTTGACACAGAGAATCCCGAATCCATTACCGTTATGTGCAACGTGAAAGGCATTGTCGGGAACAGCAACAGCGTCAGCATAGAATCCACAGCGACCGGCGTGACGGTCGAAGAAGGAGCAACCACTGCCGGAACCGGCGTCACCAATATAAAGCCTTACCTTGCAGGTTTAGGCGAGGCGCGCTACAACTTTTTCGCGAGCGACTTCAGCGACGCCGCGAATATCAAGTACAGCTCCGACGAGCTGGAATCGCGGTTCGATGCTATGCGGCAAATCGGCGGAAGGATGTACATCGCCCTGACGGGGGCGCTTGGCAGCAAAACCGAAGCGGGATCGATGCTGTTCAAGGCAGAAGACGTAAACTCACCGCACATTGTCCTTTTGCCGAGGAGCGGCAACCCCGACCTGCCCTGCGCGTGGGCCGCCGCGTGGTGCGCGTCTGCCTGCCGCATCCTTGCCGACGATCCCGCCGCCAACACTTACGACACGAAAGTCGCCGACTTAATAGGCGGCCAGGACTTTTCTTTCTGGGAAAGGCAAAAACTGCTTGAAGCCGGCATCGCCACTTACCGCCTCGACACGACCGGCAACGTGCTTATCGAGCGGCTGGTTACCAGCTACACCGAAAACACGGACGGCGGAAGGGATACCAGCTATCTGGATGTTCAGGTTCCAGAAACCGTCGACGCGGTGCGGACCTACATCAACGCCGAAGCGAAAAAGAGGTTCAAGACCTGGAAGCTTGCCGGCACCGAAGAAAACTTCGGCTCGGGCTCCAAAGTTATGACGCCCGGCGTGTTCCGTTCCTTCCTTGCCGAGCTTTACAGCGAAGTTTTCATCAAGGAAAAGCAGTGGTGCCAGGATTTTGAAAACTACAAGAAATCCATCATGGTCGAAGTCAAAAAGGGCAGCAAGACCAGGCTTGAATACCTGCACCAGCCGAACCTTATAGGCCAGTTCTATATCGGCGCCGGGCTGCTTCAATTCAAATAACAGGGGGATGCTATGGTACTTGAAAGGGTAAAACGGGTTATATCGGCGAACCTTGGCGAGCTGCCGGTTCAGGAGAAAGGGGCGACGTTCAAGCCCGCCGGGACAAAGCGCGAAACAAAGGCGGGGGAGGTACCGGAAAACACCGGCTATACCGAAAGCCAGACGTTTGCGGTGTTAAAGCTGAAGCTCAACGCCACAGGCAAGCTCGGCGTCGAAGAGCTTAGCAACATGGGGGAGGACACCCTTACGATCTTCACCACCGGCGGCAAGCAGTACATGATGCCCAACGCCTGGGTGATAGAGCCCGGCGAGCTGGGCGACGCCGAAATGGACATTGAGTACAACGCCTCAACCAGCCCGAGGCTGGCGTAGGGGTAGGCGTATGGCAAAGATTGACCCATTTGCGACAGAGACTGTCAAACTGCGCGTGCCGCTCACGTTAGGCGAAAGGACTGTAGAGGTGCTGCATTTCAAGCCCCCGAAACTGAAGGACGCGCTGCGTACCGACAGGTACGAGGACGGCACAGTGGCGGCCGCGGTTGCGCTTATGTCAAGCCTGACAGGGGAGCCGGAATCCCTGCTTGGGGAGATGATCCCCGAAGACTTCGCCGACTGCGCGGTAATCCTCGCAAGGACAAATATGCGCTTTGTGGGGCAGATCAATTTGTTTGAGCAGGAAGAGGAAAACCCTACGGCAGCGGCGAAGGAGCCGCCGGATACACAACAAAAGAATTCGTCGACAGCCTGCGAAGAATGGCCGGAGAGCTCTTGATGCTCATGCCGTCGATCAGCTTCGAGGCCGCTATGGATTTCACGTGGCACGATTTGAGCTGCTGGCATGATACGGCCGTTTCCATTTATAACGACATGCACAGGGCGCGGTAATGGCGGACAAATTACACGCTTCAGTAGAGCTATCCCTAACCGACAAGCTTTCAGGCGGCATCGAGAACGCCGGGGAGTCCGTACAGGGGTTTAAGGAAAAGGCGGTAAACGCCACCGAATCTGTTGACCGCGGCATGGAGAACGCCGGAGAGGCCACAGAGGAATTTAAGGAAAAAGCGGACAGCGCCGCCAAATCCGTCGACCGCGGCATGAAGGACGCCGGAAAGTCCACGCAGGGTTTCAAGGAAAAAGCGGTAAGCGCCGCCCATGCTATCGACCAGGCGTTTTCAACTGTCGGCGCTAAAATAGCTTCTTTGGGCGTCGCCATAGGCGGGATGGCCCTTTTAAAATCAAGCATCGACTATGAAGACAGCATCATCCGCATCGGCACCAACGCAGGGATGTCAGGCGAAGCTGTCAACCGGTTCCGTCGCGACCTTTTGGCAATCGCGACCGAGGCCAAAGTGCCGGTGCAGGAGCTGGTACAGTTCGGCAAGGTCGTTACTGACAATTCCATAGGGCTGGGCGTGGCTTCAGAGGGCATGAGGTTCATGGCCGACGCGATGCAGGGGCTTGGCATATCGGGGCAGGAAGCCGGGGATATTTTCAGCGTCTATGATAAAAGTCAAGCTGTTTTTACAAGATTTTTTCTTTTTTCAAGAAATTTCTTGTATTGGCGCATCTTGGCCTCATGTTTCTTTTCGTCCCTCCCATAATGGTATTCCCCCTTCTTAAGCATTTGATAGATTTCGGCAAAAACCCTTCTCCGCAAACCGCTCCTCA
>Ga0268262_10000528_pt1 | contig 50054 bp, 36 predicted proteins | sample TergutNc150P3_FD_190354 | JGI IMG/M metagenome (GOLD analysis project Ga0268262, IMG submission 190354) | Nasutitermes corniger P3 segment gut microbial community from laboratory colony in Florida, USA - Nc150 P3 (SPAdes) (version 2) | ecosystem: Host-associated > Arthropoda: Insects >... | reverse complement strand
GTATGAAGCGATAGATATTTTTTCCGGTTGCGGCGGTATGTCCTGCGGTCTGGTTTCGGCAGGGTTCAAGGTTAAAGCCGCCGTTGAGATAGAGGATGCCGCCGCCGACGTTTACCTCGGTTACCCGCCGCTTTCCGGCGTGAACGTGTTACATGGTGTCGAGGACGGCGACATCTGCAAGTTGAGCGGTAAGAAAATTCTAGATGCCGCAGGTATTAATAAGAGCGACATCTATCTTTTCGCCGGTTGTCCGCCATGTCAGAATTTTTCGCGGAAGAATCCGAACAATACCCAAAAAAAACCGACAGAGCGCAAGAAGCTGTTGTTTGAGTTTTTACGAGTTATTGAGGAGTTGGAGCCGCCGTTTATCTTAATGGAGAACGTGCCTGGTATTAAGACGGAAAGCAACAAAAAAATTCTTAACGAATTTCTTGCCCATCTGCGAAAAAAATATGTGGTTATCCATGGGATACTTAACTCCGCAGATTACGGTGTTCCGCAGATACGCAAGCGATTTGTGCTACATGCCGTACGGAAAAATATTTACAAGAAGTTGACCGATAACGAGTTTGAGTTCGGACTTCCAAAACCTACGCACTCCGGTAAAGGCGGCGACGGTTTGCTCCCGTGGCGAACCGTACGGAATGCCATCGGCGACCTGCCGGCAATCGAAGCCGGCGAGACTTACAAAAACCGGAGAAAACGTATATACAACCACAAGTGCGCAAATCTTGACAATATAAATATTCGGCGCATTCAAGAAATCCGCGCCAACGGCGGTTCCCGTGTCGGTCTGCCGGATGTTTTGACTTTGAAATGCCACAATAAGACGGATGCGGACGGCAATGGATTCTCCGGGCATAGGGATGTTTACGGCATAATGGACGCCGACAAACCATCACCGACAATGACGTGCGGGTGTCTGTGCTATTCCAAAGGAAGATACGGACATTATAAGCAGGACAGAGCTATTTCCGTCCGTGAGGCGGCGCGTTTACAAACGTTTCCGGACGATTTCATATTCAGTGATTCGCTAACCGCGGCGGCTTTGCAGATCGGCAACGCCGTGCCGATAGACCTTGTGAAAGCTAGCGGCACGATGTTAAAAAGGGCAATGTATATAATCAAAGCGGAAAAGAGTAAGAAAAAACATGGCTAACTTTTTTGAAACGTTGACGGAAGTCCTTAAAACGGACGAACGATTCTTTACCACCGACGGGACGTTGCTCCGCAATAAAGTCTACGAGCAAGCCATGAATATGGACGTAAGGCTCATCGGTCTGTTGCTAGGCAATGCCGAAACGAAAAAACGCTTCTTTGCGGAAGTGAACGGCACACTCGTTTTTGACAAAGTCGGCTTTGGATGGGTTGTCAACAATCGCCAATTCTTACCCGATAGCTACACACGTTTTAAGAATCGTATTGGATTGACCGACACTCGTGGCGAATTAATTTCCACTGTAAATGATGTGGTACTCTCATTTCCATACAAAGACTGTGTGCTTGAAGGTGGGCAGACAAAAGACGATGAGAAACGTGATGAGGTCTTTTATAATGTCACCCTCGCGCCGGATGAGGTGGATAGGCTGCTCTATCCGAAAGTGTTGGTCGGGGCACGGCGGTATACTGCGACGGGCGTGGAGGAAGGCGTGACCTTTAGTGACGAGGACAATCTTATAATCAAGGGAAACAACCTTCTTGCCATTGCATCTCTTTTGAAACGGTACGAGGGTAAGATTAAGTGTATATATATCGATCCTCCGTATAATCCGACAAGTCAGGCCAATACGTTTGCTTACAACAATACGTTCAACCGCTCAACCTGGTTGGTGTTTATGAAAAACCGCTTGGAAATAGCGAGGCGGCTACTTAAAAAAGACGGTGTTCTTGTTGTCGCGATTGACAAGAACGAACAACCACGTTTGCAAATATTGATTGAGGAGATATTTCCTAACCACGATGTGGACTGCATTACAATAATCCACAATCCGCGCGGTGCGATAGGTACTAACTTCTCGTATACCCACGAGTATGCCATTTTTGTCATACCAAAAGGCAAAAAGTCGATTGGCAATCGCAAACTAAAACCTGAAGAGATAGATTGGACACCTCTTCGTAATTGGGGTGGCGAGTCGTTGAGAACAGATGCCAAAAATTGCTTCTATCCGATTATTGTTGAGGACGGTAAAATCGTCGGATTCGGAGACGTGAGCGCGGATGATGAACATCCCCAACAAACGGACATCCACGGAGATCAATATTTTGTATACCCTATAGATAGTAATGGCGTTGAGCGCAAATGGCGATATGCGCGTCAGACGGTGGAAAGTATTTTGGATATTCTGCGCGTTAAGACCACCAAAAATGGTTTTGACATCGAAATTGGCAAAGACTTCGGTACATACAAGACTGTGTGGACGGATTCAAAATACGATGCCAGTGTCAACGGTACTAAACTGTTGAAAAATATTCTGCCCGACACACAGTTTACATACCCGAAGTCCATTTATAACGTGATTGATTGCGTTGCCGCCGTTGTTGAGGACGACGAAGACGCGATTATTCTCGATTTCTTTGGCGGTAGCGGAACCACAGGCCACGCTGTCATGGAGATAAATAAAGGTGGCGGACATAGGCGATTTATTTTGGTCGAACAGATGGATTATATCGAAACTGAAACTTTGCCAAGAAACTTGGAGATTATGAAATACATAGCTCCGGAAACGAGTATAGTTTATGCCGAACTCGCTAAATGTAACCAGAAATATATTGCTGAGGTCGTATCGATGGAAACGGATGCCGATCTAACGGTTCTGCTTGACCGTGTCCTTTCCACCGGTTTCATCAGCAGCAAGGTGAATCCAACCGATATTACCGCGTCCGCCGCCAACTTCGAGGCTCTTTCCATCGATGACAAAAAGCGTTTTATTTTGGAACTACTCGACAAAAATATGCTCTACGTAAACCTCTGTGATCTCGACGATGAAGAGTACGCCATTTGTGATGCGGACAAAGCGTTCACGCGTAGTTTCTATGGATTGGAGGGTGATTGATGTTTCTTTTTCAGAGATTAGATTCAGCCAGAGAATTTTTTGCGATCGCCTATAAAGAATTACCGGACGTAATCCCTGCCAATCTTAATTCGGTATTCGAGTTGCGACCTTACCAGCGTGATGCTTTTCGCAATTTCATCACGTTTTATGAAAATGATGAAATGCGTCCGAATCCTACACAGGTGTTGTTCCACATGGCGACAGGCAGCGGCAAGACACTCATCATGGCGGGACTGATTGTGTACCTCTACCAGCGCGGTTATCGCAATTTTCTTTTTTTCGTGAGTCTTAGCAACATTGTGGAAAAGACAAAGGACAATTTCCTGAACGTTACTTCGGCAAAGTACCTTTTTGCTGATGAAATTTTCATAGATGGCGAAAACATTAAGATCAACGAAGTGAGCAACTTTCAAGCCACAAACCCAGACGCTATCAACATTTGTTTCACGACCACGCAGGGGCTTCATTCGGATATGTGGTTTCAAAAAGAAAATGCGCCGTCCTTCGCCGACTTCGCCGATTCCAAAACGGTGTTAATAGCCGACGAAGCGCACCATCTGAATGTGGATACGCGGCGCGGTAAGGTTGACGCGACGGAGGAGTCGTTACGTCAAAGTTGGGAAACAACGGTACGTCGTATTTTTGAGGCGAACCGTAACAATATATTGCTTGAATTCACGGCGACCTGTGATTTACAGAATCCGTTCATCCTAAACGAGTACGAAAATAAGATTATCTTTGATTATCCGCTACGTAAATTCCGCGAGGAGAGATATTCGAAGCAGGTGCGGGCCATCCGAGCCGACATCGGTTATGTCGACCGTATGCTCACGGCTTTGATGTTCAGCCAATACCGCTTAAAGGTTTTCCAAGATCATAGGCTGTACATCAAACCGCTGGTCTTGTTCAAATCGAAAACCATTGCGGAGAGTAAAGAGTTTGAACAAAATTTCCACGAGATGATTCGAACGCTCGCAGGCTCGATGTTGGAACGTATCGTGTCGGCTTCACCGCTTGCGGAGGTCAGGCGTATGGTGGATTACTACGCCGCAAAAGGTATCGACTTTGAGATGTTGGCGCAAGAGTTACGGGATGAATTCAGCCCCGGACGTTGCATTTCGGTCAACGATGACAAGGAGGCAACCGAACGCCAGATCTTACTTAACTCTCTTGAAAGCCAAGGCAACCCATATAGGGCCATTTTTGAAGTTAAGAAATTGGACGAGGGCTGGGATGTTTTGAACTTATTTGACATCGTGCGTCTTTATGAAACCCGCGACGCATCCAAGGGTAAACCCGGCGCAAGCACCGTTGCCGAAGCGCAGCTAATTGGGCGCGGCGCCAGATACTGCCCGTTTGTCATCAATGAGGATGATGAGAAATATAAGCGAAAGTATGACGGCGATGTGGATAATCCGCTCCGTGTTTGTGAGGAGTTATACTATCATTGTCAGTACGATAGTCGCTACATCGACGAGTTGAACAAGGCTCTGATTGCCACCGGTATTATGCCGGAAAACCAGACCGAGATTCATTATATTTTGAAAGACACCTTCAAGCAGAGCAACCTTTATAAGACGGGTATTGTGTTTATGAACAAGCGTGAGGTTAAAAGCCGTAAAGACATTGTTGAGTTATTACCGTCTGTGCGGGACAAAGAATATCCCGTCACAGTGGATACTGGTAAAACGGCTATGGATACTATGATGATGAACGCACACTCCAATACGACGGTCAAAACGTTTCAACACAGAACGACCATCGGGAAAATTGCCGCCTATAACTATTCGATTGTTCATAGCGTACTCAGACGTATTGAGGTGTTTAAATTTAGTGTTTTGCGGCAATATTTTCCAAATCTTAAATCGCTTAGGGCGTTTATCACCGATCATGCTTACCTCGGTGGCGTGAGGATGCTTATCGAAAGTCGTGACGAAATACCTACGTCCAAAACATATTTTGAGGCTTGTCTATATATTCTGACGAAAATAGGCGGCGAGATTTCGGCTATCAATGAGACCTACGAGGGGACAACAGATTTCATGGATAAGAAGTTTTGTGACGTGTTCCGTAATAAAACGCTACACATTACCGACCCGCACGGCGAAGGCGAGGGTATTTCACAGAACGCCATGACAATTAATCCCGATTGGAGGCTTGACCTTAGCGTTGCCGACTGGTTCATCTTTAATGATAACTTTGGCACAACCGAGGAGAAGGCCTTCGTGGCATATTTCGCCTCTTATGTGGATGCTTTGAAGCTGGAATACGAAACGGTCTATCTTGTTCGCAACGAGCGTCAGCTAGTGTTGTACTCATTTGACGGCGGCGAGCGTTTCGAGCCTGACTACCTGATATTTTTGCGTCGTAGAAACGGCACTATCATGGAGCAATACCAGATTTTCGTTGAGCCAAAGGGCAAACACCTGATAGCACTGGACAAATGGAAAGAAGATTTTCTACTTCAAATTGAGAGTCGCGGTATTCCTAAGAAAACGTTTGCGGATGACAACGAATATCACGTTTGGGGTTTACCGTTCTACAATCAACAGAACATGACTGAAAAGTTCACGCGGTTCTTTGAACGTATCATATCAAATGATTCGGAAATAGACTTCGGTATATTGAAGGTTGCCGAACCATCCGCTCAACATAACAACGGAGATGCTTCGACCAAATATTCAACATATCGCGAAAGTGATGGGTGACCATTGGCGGATGTGTATGGTAAAGAAAAACGTTCCGCCGTGATGCGAAACATCAAGGGGAAAGGAAACAAGTCCACCGAGTTGACGTTTATCGCAGTTTTACGAGAACGAGGCATTTACGGTTGGCGGCGAGGCTATCCGGTCAAGGGACATCCCGACATCGTTTTTATCAAGGAGCGAATTGCGATATTTGTGGACGGGTGCTTCTGGCACGGACACGACTGCCGAAACACACGTCCTAAACAGAATGAGGACTTTTGGTCGAAAAAAATCGGTGATAATATCAGACGAGATAATGCCGTCACGAAAAGGTTCAAAAATCGGGGATGGATCGTGCTTCGCATTTGGGAGTGCGAGTTGAAGAAAAAGAACCGTGATTCGCTCATCAAGAAACTGAATCGTGTGTTATAATCCAACTATTAGAGACAGTTTAAAATTTTATGTAAACGTCCCTTTGGTTCACGAAAGTTGGAATCATCGTCATTGCGGGCTTGTCCCGCGCCGTGTTTAAGAAAGAAAAGCATATGCAGATTTGTTAGGTAGTATGCGCATGTATCATCCGTTTTAACGTCTCTATTTCTAATGCCGGTGTTTTCCTATGTAACATGGCATGGCAATTTGGACAAACCGGTCGTAAGTCATTTTCCGGGTTCACGTAGTGATCATGGTTTATTTCAGAAAGCGGTTTTATATGATGAACATGTACAAAACACTTACCTAATTCATCATATACTTTTTCAAAATCAAAACCACATACGGAACATTTATAACCATATATTTCAACGCATTTTTTTCTAGCTTCCGGATTTCTTTCATATATATTTACAATATTCTGACGCTTTGAACCTTCCTTAATAACACTTGTAAATGAATCAAATTCTTCTTTTGTATGATGTTCCTCATCAAAACCATTTGTTATTTTCCAAGTGATTTGAACGGGTGAAATGTTTTTATGGGAATAAGGTATACCAGTCCCGGCAAATGTAAACGGTTTTGAATTATCATATCTGTAAAAAATATATATATAGCCGGAAGGATTCAACAATGATTTTATTTGAGGCTGAAGTATTGTCGTATTATTCTTTGCATACCAATGGAACAGATTCCCTTCAAATTTATTATCATAATCATGTCCGGTTCTACCAGACGTACCAATATTACAAAAAATGAAGAAGTCATTTTTATATTGATTATAGCCTGTATCCCAAATTCCACCACGTTTGTCAGGTGGCAGTTCAATAATTTTATAAATATCTTTTTTTGTATATTCGTTGTCAACTAAAAAAGGATACATATTTACCTCGCTATAGATTACATGTATATATTACTTAAATAATTTTAACGGTATTTAGCCTAACGTTACCCAATTGTAAACAAAGTCGCTGGCAATATAGTAAGGCATTACCCAACTTTATACAATATGTATAAAATAATATATGGAATTTTGTATGTCAATACCAAAGAGTTAAATCTTTTCACATTGCTGGAAATCGCCACCGAAACGTAATGATCAGGTATAAGATGAGGCGAATCTGTTATGGGTTTCTTCGGCCAGATAACGGCTCGCACGTGGAGTGTGACCGCCGTCCGACTGACCGCCCACCGTCCACGTCGAGAGTGGTCGGTGTGGTTGTTGGCGGTCTAAAATCCCCGAAACTTCCCCGTAATAGCAGTTTATAGCCCTACCCCCTTCCTGTGAGGCTACCACCACCCGCCTATAAAGGACGTACGGACGAGATTATAGGGCTATTTTAGGATATTCTGAGGGTATTCATGGGAGTTTCTACTAAAATACTAATAAAAAAGTGTGGAAAACATACGGATTTTCGGTTAAATTGTTTAATTGTAGTACCGTCTCACGCAAAAACCTTCAAAAATAAAGGATTTTTTGCAAATACCGTGCTTCTGCAAAAAATACGGCAGATTGTACACTTGGGACGCGGCTAAAAAGGCTTGCCCTGCCGGTTATCATCTGCCGTCTCGAGAAGAGTGGGCAGAATTGGTTGATTATGCGGGTGGAGTAATAAGGATGATGGGAGTAGCGGTAATGGTACTGACAACTACTGATTTTCGGCTCTACCTAGCGGCTACAAAATGTCCGGTAATTGGGCCGGTGAAGGCACAACAACCTTGTGGTGGTCGGATACGTGGGGTGGTAATAGCGCCCACTGCCCGGAGATAGGCGGCCTAGGCCATGCCTACGACTTTGTAGTCATACATTGGAGCGATAGTTACAAGCCGGTGCGTTGCGTCGCTGTCGCCGACAACTGATTTGCGTCTCCCTTGCGTAGGTCGGGTCGGGGTCGGTAGTTTCTTAGGCTTTCCCGACTTCGCCGCTTAGGGCATGGTACTGTTCGCGTATCCGGGGCTTGTCTCCGCCACAATGGAGAGTGTTCCTCGCGCGCGGTTAGCGTTGTCGATTGCGCGACGTATCTGTTTTTCGTCGCCGTCGGCAAACGACGATTCGAGGTACGCGTCGATTTCTTCATTGCTGCGAAGATGTTCGGCGGTGTCCCAGCGTTTAATCTTTTCGGTAGTAAAGATGTCGTATCGCCCCATATCTATAATATAATAAATGTGCCGAAAGGTAGTCTGGAAATTTAACAAATATCGTGTTTTTTCCGAGTCCGCCCAGGCGTAATCGATCTGTCAAAAAAGTTTGACAGGGTAGGGTGGCTTTATTTATATTTATACGTTGGGTTTAACACTATTCTAAGGAACGGTTATGAGTGAAACTAAGGGATTAAAGGCGAAGCATCCTATTTTGGAGGGGGAGGGGACGTTTACCGACGAGCGGGACGGGCAGACGTACCGTACGGTGACGATGCCGGATGGGAAGATATGGATGGCGCAGAATCTGAATTATAAGCCGGAATCGGGTAATTCTTGGTGTTATAATGACGATGAAGCGATGGGCACCAAGTACGGGAGGCTGTACGATTGGGAGACGGCTAAGGCCGTCTGCCCTAAGGGCTGGCGTCTGCCGTCTAATCAGGAGTGGAAGGATTTGGCGACGGCGATAGGCGGTTCCGATACGGCGGCTAAGAAGTTGAAATCAAAAAGCGGGTGGAAACACGACGCCGGTAACGGTACGGACGAGTACGGATTTTCGGCCCTGCCCGGCGGCATGCACTACACCGGCGTCAGCGACAGTTTCAAATATGCCGATTTCTACGGCAGGTGGTGGACGACGGATCTCGCCGGCAAGCTGGCTTGCGGCCGGGGCATGCATTACAGTTACGACTCCGTGGGCGAGTACAACTTCGACAAGAGCTACGGCCTTTCGGTGCGGTACGTTCAGACGCTTGATCCGAACCTCCCCCGCCCCGGCAGCGACGTCAAAGAGCCGACGCGGAGCGTTCAGGCGGTCCCCCGCCCGATTCCGGCGGTTGCGGACAGCGCCGTCAAAGAACCGGCGCGGAGCGTTCAGACGGCTGAATTGCGCCCCCCCCGCCAGGTTCCGGCGGTTGCGGATAATGACGACGGCAAAGAACCGGGGCGGAAAAAAATCTTTATCGTAGACGACAACACGGTCAACATATTATTGGCGAAGGAAGCGCTTGACGGCATCTATAAGACCTTTGCCTTGCCGTCGGCGGACAAGATGTTTAAGCTCTTGGAGAAGATAACGCCCGATCTGATTCTGCTCGACGTTGAAATGCCGGAGATGGACGGCTTTGAGGCGCTCAAAGTTTTGAAGTCCAACGAGAAGCTGAAAACTATCCCCGTGATCTTTCTGACGGCCAAGAATGATTCGGAGTCCGAGACGCACGGGTTTAAGATGGGGGCGATAGATTTCATCTTCAAGCCGTTCTCCGCGCCGGTGCTTATCAGGCGGATGGAAACGCATCTTGAGACGGACAAGATAATAAAAGAGAGCCAGATGGCCGTGCGTAAAATACGCGACGCGACGATTAACGTTATCGCCAACATGGTGGAGCAGCGCGATAAGGTGACGGGGGCGCATATCGACCGGACGCAGAGGTATCTCTCCATACTCGTGAACGAGATGATGCGCCGCGGCGTTTACATCGACGAGATGTCGAAGTGGGATTTGGAGCTGCTCTTGCCGTCGGCGCAGTTGCACGACGTGGGCAAGATAGTGGTAAGCGACGTGATTCTCAACAAGCCCGGAAAGCTGACCGACGAGGAGTTCGCCCTGATTAAGCGGCACAGCGCGGAGGGCGAGCGGATCATCGACGAGATCATCGCCAAATCCGGTGTGAGCGGATTCATGATGCACGCCAAGAAGTTCGCCGGTTATCACCACGAGAAGTGGGACGGCTCCGGTTATCCGCACGGGCTAAGCGGCGAGGAGATACCGCTTGAGGGGCGCATTATGGCCATCGCGGACGTGTACGACGCGCTTGTCACCGAGCGCCCGTATAAGAAACCGTTTACCCATGAGCAGGCGGTGGATATTATCAAGAAGGACAGCGGCACGCACTTCGACCCGAAGATTGTAGAGGTGTTTCTGAAGGTGGCGGACGACTTCTGGGCGGAGAGTATGACGTTTATGTCGGCAAGTGAAAAAGCGTGATGGTATGATTTGCTATCTATCTAGGGGCGGCGTCAGGCCGCCCTTATTAAATATCTACATCAACCCCGAAGTCAACCGGGAATTCCGCGTCAAAGCCTTATCATTCTGTACCGCCATATCAAGCGCTCGACGTGATCCGATAAATACGCATAGTTCTTTTGCCCGTGTGAGACCGGTGTAGATCAGGTTTCTCTGCAGCATTATGAAGTGTTGCGTGGAGACCGGGATAACCACCGCTCTGAACTCCGAGCCTTGGCTCTTGTGGATGCTTATGCAGTAGCCGGGGATGATCTGGTCTAGATCGCGTTCTTCGTAGACCGCCGCCGTTTTGTCAAACATGATTGTTACCTTGCCGTCGTCTATCTCCGTTATGAAGCCGATGTCGCCGTTGAACACGCCCGCTTCGTAGTTGTTTTTGGCTTGGATGACTCTGTCCCCTAGTATGAATGTGTTCTGCCCAATGCGGATTTTCTTTTCGTTTTTGTTTAGGGCGTTTTGCAAGGCGGCGTTTAGGCTTATGGTGCCCAGCGTTCCGCGGTGCATGGGGGAGAGTACCTGTATGTCGGCCAGCGGGTTTAGGCCGTAGCGGGCCGGGAGGCGGCGGCTTACTAGGTCTACTATGGTTTCCAGGCACTTTTCCGGATCGTTTTCTGTCATGAGGAAGCAGTTGTCGGCGGCGGAGTTTGAGAATTCCGGCGTGTCGCCGCCGATGATTTCGTGGGCGGCGGTGACTATGCGGCTTTTGGCGGATTGGCGGAAGACGTGTTTGAGTTCCACGTGCGGGATGCGCGGGCAGGCGATGAGGTCGGCGAGCACGTTCCCCGGGCCGACGGAGGGCAGTTGGTTTTTGTCGCCTACCAATATGAGTTTGGTATCGTTCCTTACGGCCGCTATAAAGCTCCTCATTAGCAGGATATCGACCATTGAGACCTCGTCGAGGATTACGGTGTCGGCGTTTATGGGGTTGGTTTCGCCGCGTTGGAAGGAGAAGCCGCCCTCTCTGCCGCCGGGTTTGAACTCTAGCAGACGGTGGATTGTACGGGCGGCGATGCCGGAGATGGAGCCCATGCGTGCGGCGGCGCGTCCGGTCGGGGCGGCTAGCTCTACCGTCAATCCCATCTCATTGAAGAGCGCAACGATCACCTGCAGGACGGTGGTTTTTCCGGTGCCGGGGCCGCCGGTGAGGATGAATATGCCGCTCTTGGCGGCGATGCGGACGGCCTCTAGCTGTTCCGGCGCGCCTGCCCAGCCGGTTCTCTTCTCGTATTGGGTGATGAAGTTGTCGATCTCCTTGTCGGATAGACGGCGCTCTCCGTTATCGGCGCCGCCGCGAAATCGTTCAGACAGGCGTTGCGCAACCCCCGTCTCTGCGGCGTATAGGTAGGGCAGGTAGACGCACTCTTCTTGACAAATGAGATAATCTTGATTAACGCAGTGGTCGAGCGTATAGAGTATCTGTTCTGGGGTAACGCCGAGAAGCTGCGCCGCCGTCGTTTCTAGTTCCGTTTTGGGCAGGTAGGTGTGTCCGGCAGTGGCGGCGTTTTGCAGGGTGTAGATTAGCCCCGCCTTTATCCTCTTGTAGGAATTGGCGTCGAAACCGATCTTGACCGCGATGGCGTCGGCCTTAATAAAGCCTATTCCCCATATATCGTCTATCAGCGAGTATGGATTTTCGCAAATCCGTTTCTTCGAATCGTCTCCGTAGACCTTGTAGAGCCGGTTGGCCGTGGCCGCCGAAATGTCGTACTCTTGCAGGAAGAGCACGAGGTCGCGGATGTGCCGCTGTTGCGCCCATGAGTCTTTTATTTTGCGAAGCGTCTTTCTGCCGATGCCGGGAATTTCGGAGAGCCTTTCCGGGTTTTTGTCTATGATATTCAGCGTCTCGGTGCCGAATTTCTCTACGATGAGTTGCGCCCGCTTGGCGCCGATGTTGCTGATAAGCCCCGATTCGAGCAGGTGGGTGATGCCCGCCTCGGTGGTGGGCCGTGTGATCTCGTAGCGTTCAAAGGAAAACTGCCGCCCGAAGCGTTTGTGCTGCACCCAGCCGCCATCAAGGGCGACGCTCATCCCCGCACGTACGACCAGCGCCTTGCCCACGCAGACACAAAGTCCGGCGGCGGCGGAGAGGCGCAGGACGCAGTAGCCGGTGTCGTCGTTTTGGTAGGTAATGGTTTCGATGGTGCCTTCGAGACGTTCCATTGGTGAAAAATACTTTATTTTTTATTTTCCCGGAGTATTTTTATTATTTTAATTATTATAACCCTCAACAAAGGATCAAATCCATGACCGCGTTTCTTGACCTCGCCGCCGCCCGTTACTCCGTGCGCAGTTTCTGCCCCGGGGCGATTGAGCCTGAGAAGTTGACGCAAGTGCTCTCAGCCGCGCGCCTTGCACCCACGGCTTGCAATAATCAGCCTCAGCGGATAAAGGTCGTCTCCGCCCCCGCCGACCTTGCCAAGATCGACGAGTGCACCCCCTGCCGCTTCGGGGCGCCGGTCGTGTTGCTGGTCTGCTACGACAAGACCGTCTGTTGGCGGCACCCCGAGAACAACGCCCTGATCAGCGGCGCGATAGACGCGAGCATAGTAACCGCGCACATGATGCTGGCCGCAAAGGATATCGGTCTAGGCAGTTGCTGGGTGATGAAGTTCGACGTCGCAAAGACCGCCAAGCTCTTCGCCCTGCCGGAAAACTTCGTCCCGGTGGCTATGCTGCCCATCGGCTACCCCGCCGCCGACGCCGCGCCGTCTGATAGGCACGAAACGCGATTTGAAGTAGAGAAACTTATCTTTTAGATGTATGGGTCGTATTTTATGAACGATTGTTTTCCTAGTGTCCGTACCAAGCGTCTATAGGGTCGGAATCACGTTGCCATGTGGCAAGGGTCTTCCACTTGGTGTGTTAATGTTCCCAAAAGATTTTAAAGATTTTGAATTTGACTTTAAATAAGGACCGGTTCGCTATGAAAACAAAAAAATCCCAAAAGTATCAACTCTTTACCGTCAGTCTTGTTTTAGTTTTAATCTGCGCCCGCTCGCTAACGGCCCAAGAGTACGGCGGCATAGTGGTTGATCAAAAAACCGGAAGTTCGGTAAAAGACGTTTTAGTCTCGTTGGGACATTCGGAGTTCTATACCCGCACGGACGGAGACGGCAAATTTACCCTTTCAACAACGACATCTATCAACTCTCCACATCATACGTCAAAGACACGGACGGTAAAGGCGCGTTGGAATTTTCGCAGAGGGACGATTGATTTAAGTTCCGCTCCGTGGATAAATTCCGTATCCATTTACACGCTCAACGGCAAAAGGATCTTTAACGGTCAAGTTCCGCCGTCAAGAATTCTTAATGCGCCAACTTTGGCGAAGGGGTCTTACTTACTTGATTTACGTGGGGAACATGGATTACGCAGTTGCGCCCGCGTGGTCATGTCAAACCGAACGGCCTCTTCTTTTACTTTTCACGTCGCAACGCTTTCCGGCGGCTCTCCGCGTCTCACCAAGTCGGCGCACCTTTCATCCTCTCCGGAGCGTCTCATTTTTCGGCACGACGGTTATTATCCCAAAGATGTCAACGCGGACGGCGCTAACGCCAATATGAGCGTTTCGCTTAAGCCGGACGAGAGGAGCTTTGTTTTCGATCAATCAAAAGTACGCGAATACCGCTTTGTTATCAGCGCCGCCGATTCGGCGAAATTGGATAGCGAGGGTTGGAAGGAAGAGTATGTGTCGTCGAATATGACATTCGAGGACACGTCATACGGGCAGATTGGGCTTCGCTATAAGGGGTCGGAGTACTCTCTTCCTAGATGCTTTGGCATGGGCGCCACCGGCAGGACGTGTCCCAAAATATCCTATAAGGTGAAGTTTACGGAGTACAATAAAGATAAGCGGTTTTACGGCATGAAAAAAATTAATTTGCACGCGTTGACCGCGGACGATACGAAGATGCACGATATGCTCGCTTACGAGCTGTATCGGGAGATGGGAATCCACGCTCCGCGAACATCGTACGCCAATGTGTATGTCAACAACCGCCTTGTGGGGCTTTTTTTAGCGGTGGAAGATATTGACGGCAGGTTTACAAAATCGAGATGGCCCGACTACGGAGACGGCAATCTTTACAAGGAGAAATGGCCGGCTTCCAATAAGACGAATTATTACTTGGAGGGCCTCAAAACCAACGACGACCCGGATGACAATCCAAACGTGCGGAGAATGTTGTCATATTATGACGCTATTCAATCTTCGGACGAGCGAACCTTTGAGCAAAATCTCTCTCAATACATGGATTTCGACTATTTTCTGCGCTACATGGCGGTTGACGTGGCAATACAAAACTGGGACGGCATCAGGTCATGGTACAGCGACAAGACCGCGTTAAAGTGGGCGAACAACCATAACTATTATATGTACGAAGAAGAGAACGCGGGCGGTAAAGTCTGGCTTGTTCCGTGGGATCTGGACAATACTTTTTATGAAATCGATCCCTACTATGAAACGGCCAAAGTGCCGCAGTGGAACGAGACTCCGGCGCACTGCGGGGGACACATGATTTGGGGTGATCCGAACCAATTTATCAGACCGCCCAACTGCGACAAACTGACCAAACTTACGGCCTCCGTTTTCTGGGAGCGTTTCGTTAAATTCGGCGAACGGTTTCTGAAAGACCAATTCGCGAATCAGCGGTTGATCGACAAGATAAACGCTCATAGGCAAGTAATTTCTGAATCCGTACGGCGGGATCCGGTCATTAACAGTAATTCCTGGACACACGATGTCAACACGCTTATATTATATTTGCCTGACCTTGCCGCAAAGTTTTCAAATCATATACATTCGATAAAATCGGATCCGAATTCCGATAGGTATTTAAACCCCGCGCAGGTAAATAACTACGAGTTTACGCTTGCCTCCGATAATATGTATTGGGTACAGAAATACTTCTCCGATAACAGCGAGGGTTCCGTTACCCATAACAAGGTAAACCCGCTTGACGGCACGGCGGATATGCGGTTCGATTTTACCTTTAATGAGACGGACGACCCTCAAGAATGGGATGTTTGGGGCAACTTTCAGCCTGAATTTGAACAAGCCGCCGATCTTTCGAATTTAAAGGCGATTCGCATCACCCTGCGTAGCGATAAGGCGAGAAACTGGAGAATCTCTCTCGGTAATTGGGACGTGTACCAAAAATACAAAGCGAGCAGCGAATACGGGTGGGAATTTTCGGTAGCCGCCCAAAAGCAGACGGTTACTTTGGAAATGTCGAAAATCGCGTACCCAAGCTGGGCGAGCGTTAAGCCGGATATTAAGGCAGAGGTGCTGAAAACGGTCAGAACGCTCATGTTCTCACCAAGCGCGCGGTGCGGCGGCGACGGTTTTTTGTCGACGATTCCGGATATTGGGTTTCTGCAGGTGGATAACATAGAGTTTGTTTATTAGAGGAACGAGTGTCACAAATGTTGTGTAAGCGTCTGTACGAGGAATTATATTTTTATACATCCCACAATTAGATATTGTATCCTTCTGGATTGCTTCGTCGTTTCGCTTCTCGCAATGACTGTCATTGCGAGCGCAGCGAAGCAATCCAGAGCGTTAAATAATGAATTGATACATGTTGACCAATAACGAATCAATCACCCCGCTCCAGTCTACGGACCGCGCCGCGATACAAAAGGCAATATGGCTGCTTGCCGCCGTGGCGCTCAACGCCGTTGAACTCGCTATACCGCGATTGCCGTTTCTGCCTTGGCTCAAACCGGGGTTTGCCAATATCATCACCGTCTTGTGGATAATGAAATACGGTTTCGGGGACGCGCTCCTATACACCGCGTTACGGGTTTGGATATCCGGTTTTTATTTTGGATTCTCACTGTTCACGCTGACACTGAGTCTAAGCGGCGGGGTGCTTTCAACTACGGCGATGTTTATAGTGTGGACCGCATTGGGACGGCGCGGGCTTACGGGGACGGTGGGGATGGCTATTGTCGGGGCGCTGTTTCATAATGTCGGGCAGTTGGCCGTTATATATATAATGATGTCGCGAAACATGGGAGTGTTGGGGCAGATACCGTTTATGCTATGCGCGGCGGTGGTATTCGGCGGGATTGTAGGGGCGCTTGCGCCTAGCGCGGGGAGGGTTCTTGGGTTTGAGGCGGAGGGTGTCGGCAGTATTGGTACGGATAGTATAAATACAAATCGTACTAAGACGGCTTTTCCAGCCAAATTGATAATCGCCGCAACATTTGCGGTGTCAATATCGCTGATGTTCATCAATAATTTATACGTCCTGATCTCCGCAGTGATAATTTATTCTTTGGTGTCATTTTCGCTGAATCTTAAAAAACCTTCCGTATTAATCTATCCGATAAAATTCTACACGTTATTCCTATTCGTGGCCTTCACAAATCTGTTTTTCTCTTACGGCAAACGTATAGACGCCATCCCATTCATCACAGAGGAGGGTATAATCGCGTTCGTCAAGCAATCCCTGCGTCTATGGTGCTGGCTGCAGACCGTCCACATTTTGAATCGGTTCGATTTCCATAAATCATTTATTGGCATACTGTACAGATTTTTTCCGAATAAAAAAGATACCTTAGAGGCCGGGATGATCGCGCTTGAGCATTTTCCTGAAGTTATGAAGCTGTCAAAATCGTCGAAGAAGTTTTCCGTCAAGACATTAATAACCGATCCTAAGGCTGTGTTAACGGGATATGTGGAGATGGTGACGGATAGGATTGCACGGCTAAACCACAAAGCCTTAAAGCCTTAAAATCTTTTAAATCTTTTTTAGACGAAGCCTTCGGCTTCATAGATAAATGCGGGGCTAAACCCCGCATTTTCAATCAAAATCAAAGTCAAAACACTGGATTGCTTCGTCGCTTCGCTCCTCGCAATGACTGTCATTGCGAGTGAAGCGAAGCAATCCAGTCTTTTGACTTTGACTTTGCAGTTGACTGAAAATCGGGGGTTTAGCCCCCGATTTATCTATGGAAGGCGAAGCCTTCCGTCTAAAAAAGAATTTGATTTTAAAGACTTTAAAGACTTTGATTTTATGGGTTTAGCCCCCGACTTATCTATATTTCAACAAAAAGGTGTGATTTCGGGCGGGGCGGTTTATTATATTTAGGTATGGAATCGGGGGCGTAAAGTACGCCCTATACGATGCAATTTAACGATGAAAGGGTATTTCATGAGGATTACTACGGTGATTAAGGCTATGGCGCTCTTGGCGCTCCTTGCGGGGATGGCGGCGGCGGGGGTGAAGTACGTGGCGGTCGTGGAGACGGATGTAGACGCTTCCTCCGGCGCGTCCGACGAACTGAAACCTGCGGAGGTCAGGGAGATAACGGCGGAACTCCGCAGACAGGCTACGGAAAACCTGCCGCGAGACAAGTACAGCGTTATGACTTCGGAAACAGTCCAATCGATGGGCGGCGCGGTGCTTGAGGAGTGCGCGGAGGAAAACTGCATTATCATACTTGGAAGCAAAATAGGCGCGGACTATATCGTGCGCGGAAGTATAGGCAAATTCCAAACGCGGTTTACTTTGAAAATCGAAATGTATGAAACCGACAACGGGACGTTGGTGGCTACGTCAGAGCCGGTGCGTACCTCAAATCTTGAGGAACTATTGGATAAGGCTACATCTGCAAGCGCGAATATGTTTAGGAAGTTTGCGGGGACGCAAAATGTTTCTGCGGCGACGACGTTGCAAACTAAGACGGAATCGGAAGTTGTTGTGCATAAATCAGAATCCATAACGAATAAAAAGAGGAAACATGATTACTATCTCGCGCCGAAGTATCAGTTCGGGAGACATCCTTTTTTGGGCGGCGTTAATTTGGAGGGCGGAGTGGTTTGGGGGAAAGGAGCGTTTGTCGGGATTGATGCGGGTATCGGAGATTGGGTAGAAGGCAAAGATGATAGGGTGATTAATCAGCAAATTGAGGGTGGAGCAAGTATAAATTTTGGCAATACATATAATTTCGGCGACTCATTGCAACTTGTATATGGCGGGTCAGCGGGTATTTGGTTTATGACAGAAAGTTATTTCTCTGCTAGTGATTATAACTACAGCGAGTATCTTAGTTTTGTTGGCCCTTTTGTCAAACTGCGTTGGAAATTTGTTGAGCTTACGTATAGGGGTTTGTTAGGATATATTTACCATTCGCTTGATAACGGTTCCGAGGGGAATATCAGTTGGACCCACCAACTAATGATAGGCCTCTATTTCGCCACCAACAAGCGAGTAAGATAGCCGTATCAACTCCCGCGTCCCCGCTGTTCTCCGTGGTCGTTGCGTGTCGTGTGTGTTCGCGGTCAAAGCCCCCTTCCGAAATAAAGTTTTTTTTGTAATTATAGAGTATTTGCAATTTATCCCCCGGCAAATCCGAAATATAAATAGAGGAGGTAACCCCATGTCCGTTAGTACTCGCATAAAGGTTCTGCTGTCCATAGTGGTTGCGGCGATAGTTATCGCGCTGGCCGCGTGGATAATTTCGGTATACGGTACTAGATCTATAATTACCATCGCGGCGATCATGTCGGCGCTATGCGCGGGGGCAGTTTTTATAGGCCTGTACAATCAAGCGAAGTTATTCGCCACCGATATGTACACCGTCGTAAGCGAGAGGGACGCCGTGATGAGGCATATAGCGGAGACCATCAATCAGATAAAAGCCGCGTCCGACAATACCGCGAAAATCATCGAGGTGATCGACGGCATAGCCGTCCGGACCAATCGTTTAGCCCTAGACGCGGCCATGGAAGCGGCGGAAGCCGGCGAGGCGGGCAAGGGGTTCGCCGAGGTGGCCGAAGAGGCGCGCGCCCTCGCGATGCGTTGCGCCGAGGCGGCAAAGAACGCCGAATGCGCCTATACAACCGCAATGTCATGGGCCAGGACACCGATGAGCGCCGGGAGTATGGCCGCGGTTGAAGAGTGCGAATTATTACGGTAGGGGCGGAAACATAGTTATTTGGGTGAATGCCGGTTTTGATTTTACCTATTCGGGTCCAACGCGTCCCGCAACCCGTCGCCCACGAAGTTAAACGCCACTATCGTCAGAAAAATAAACACGCCCGGAAGCAGTATCCACGGATGCAGTTGTATCTGCGACAGATTCATTGCCGCGCTCAACAGGTTTCCCCAGGAGGCGTGCGGGTCTTGTATACCTAGCCCTATTAAACTCAGCGCTGACTCGCCCAGTATGTACGCCGGTATCGACAGCGTCGCCGACACTATGGCGTAGGACATAGTCTGCGGCAGTATGTGGCGTGTGATTATCCGCAGGTGTCCGGCGCCCAGAGCTTTAGCCGCCGTAACGTAGTCGCGCCGGCCTATCGACAGCGCCATGCCCCTTATCACCCTCGCGAAGCCCGCCCATCCGACCAGGCTCATTATAACCACTATAAGAAAATAGACTTGCACGCTAGATATTTTGATCGGGAAGGCGCTCCGCAGTGCCAGCATAAGGAAGAAGGAGGGCACCAGCATGAAGCACTCGGCGAAGCGCATCAGCATCCAGTCGAGTTTCCCGCCGAAGTACCCGGCGGCCCCGCCGACCAAGAAACCCAACAGGCAGGTTATCAGCACGCCCAGGAAACCTACCGTCAGCGAGACACGCGAGCCGTAGACGATTCGGGAGAAGAGGTCGCGTCCAACGGCGTCGGCGCCCATGATATAAATACGCGCGTCCTTGGGGTTGCCCCGCAGGCCGAAGAGGTGGCGCTCTATGGGGATGACGCCTAAGAGCTTCACGCGGTCGCCTTTGGGAAACAGCGCCAATTTGTACGGCTTAGACTTGTCTTCAACGTAGACGCGTTCATAGCGCTCGTTAAATGTATATGCGTTGGGGTAGACCACTGGTATGACGGAGAAGCGATTGCCGTTTGCGAAGTGCAGTTTTGTGGGCGGTTGGAAGGAGCTGTTTCTATCGGAGTTGTCGTAGTGGTAAGGGGCCGCAAACTCGGCGAAGATCATCACAGTGTAGAGGACGCAGAGGATGATCAGGCCGGGGAGGGCCAACGGGTGGCCGAAGAATTTTTCTTGGGTGCGGGAGTCGAAAAATTTTGTCTTCATGATTAACTTCTTACCCTCGGATCGGCAATTACCAATAGTATGTCCGCCAATAGATTTCCGGCTATCAACATAAGGCCGGCCAATAATAGGCTGCCCATAACTAAGAAAGTATCTTGCGTTTGGACCGCGCTCAACATCAGGCTGCCCAGGCCCGGCCAATTCATTATTATCTCCAAAAGCGCGGCGCCGCTCAGTAATGAAGAGAATTCAAACCCGAATAGGGTTATCAACGGGTTCACGGCGTTGCGTAGGGCGTGGCGGTATATGACTCTGTTTTCCGGCAGACCCTTGGCGCGTGCCGTCGTAACATACTGCTTGCGCAGTTCCTCCAGCATATTCCCGCGGCTTATCCTTTGCAGACCGGCTAGCGCGGTGATCGTAAGAACCGCCACCGGTACCAGCAGGTGCAGCGCCCTGTCGGCCATCTTTCCGAAAAAGCCCAGCTGCTCGTAACCCGCCGAGACCATGCCCGTTGTGGGGATCATGGAGATTAACGGCAGATCCCGTCCCACATAGACGAAGAACATGAGCAGCAGCGCCAGAAAGAAGGTCGGCAGCGACATCCCCACGTAGGATATGACGGACATTATCCTGTCGCCCCACGAGTACTGCCTGACGGCGGCGTATATGCCCAGCGGTATCGCCACCGCCCAGGTTATTATTATCGAAAGGAGCGAGAGGATGAATGTGTTGAACAGGCGTTCGGCGATAACGCTCGACACGGGGGCGTGGCGTGAGAAGGAGTACCCCAGGTCGCCGCGCACCGCTCGCAGCAGCCAGTGGCCGTATTGAACGATTACCGGTTTGTCGAAGTGGTACTTCGCTTCTACTTCTCGAACTGTTTCCTCGCTGATCCGCGGGTCGAAGCGGTACTGCGCCAAAACGTCGCCGGGTGCCAGGTCTATGAAGAGGAAGGTGATGAACGACATCAGGAGCAATTGCGGGATTGATACCAATAACCGGCGTAGTAGTTCATCTCTCATACAGCAGTATTTACCGTTTGAATTTATTTGTTAAGATAAATCGTCAATACTTAAGGGGTATGCGGCGGGTTTTAAAACCCGCCTTTTTTATATTAACGAACAAATTACTTGCATATCTCCGTTTTATCGCGGATTTCGTTCCACAGAGCGGTAGCGGCCTCTTCGAAAGCTTTCTGGCCCGCCCTCTCCGCGTTTGTCCAGCCGGCTTTGGGAGCGGTGAAGTTCAGTTTGGCGTCGCTCTTGCCGGTCTTGACGTTTTCCACGTTGGCCTTCACGCAGGCGCTGACATAGAAGAATGAGCCTGACGCGGTCTGCATGCAGTCCCTCACGTCTACCGTTAGTATGAAGTTCGACTCCTCGCGTCTGTCCGCCACCTTGCAACCGCTCTCGGAGAGCAGGCTCTGAATGCTCGGGATTACGATGTCGACGTCTTTACCGCCCAGTATCTCTCTGCCGCCGACGAAGATACGCGCCGATTCCTGCAGCCTCGTCTCGAACGCGGCGATTTCGCTCTGAAGCGCCGCCCCTTTGTCCACGAGGCGTTTTGAGGCGTTGCCGTCAACCGCGCTCAAAAGCTCGCTGTATTTGTCGCACTCGCCGAGGTTTTTCTTCGCGTCGGCGATTTTCTCTATGGCGCTGCGCTTCTTGTCGGATTCGGCGAACTGCTTCGCCAGCTTTAAGTCGTTGTCGGCGTTTTGCTGGTAGTAGTCGATACGCGAGGCGTAGTAGGCGGCCAGGTCGGCCTTCTTCACTTTGGCCAGCGCGTAGACCTTGTTGTTGGTCTGATCGTAGAACGTGGTAAGCTCCACCTTAGCGACCTCGGCGTCGGTAGAGGCCAATATCTGCTGGCCGTAGTCCTTCTTAACGGTCTCGTTCGCGTTCTTGCCGTCCGTCGTCCTCACGCTTGACGTGTGCGTTGAGGAGACCGATTTGATCTTTACGCTCACGCCCTCGGCCAATTTGAGCTGCGCCTGCTTTTCAACGCGTCTCTGCACGTCGGCGAGCTTTGCCCCGCCAGTCACCGCGTCCACGGCGTAGCCCACGTACCACTCGCTTGGCGGGTACTGGGCGTCGCGCCAATTGTCGTTTACCCACGGCGGCAGCATTCCGCCCTGCCCCGGTTGACCGGAAGCAACGCCCTGCGGCAGGGCCGCAACGGCGAAGACAGCCGCCAGAACCATAATCGTTTTCTTCATTTCTTTCCTCTCTCGTATAGTCCGTCTATGACCCCAGCCTACCCCGCACAAAAACGCAGGGGTTGAATATATTCAACCCCTACGCGCAATCTTCAATATGTACATAAAACGCCGGTTTACCTCTTGTACTTGGACTCGTACTCCGCGATGTTCGCGTCGAGCTTCGACATCATCTCGTCCTTCTTCACGCGCATTTCAAGCTCCTCGTCCTTAGCCAGGGCCTCTGTGATCGCGGCTTTGAAGAGCGAGGGGTCGAGCACTATGAGCGAGTAGATTTTGTAGTGGTTGCTTTCCTTATTATATTGGACGATGGTCTTGAAGACCTTGGCGCCCTTGATGTGCTGGTCGGTGATCTGCCTGACGGCCTCTTCCCAAATCTTCTTGGCTTCGTTGCCGACGTTCTGAGCGTAGGATTCGCTCAGGCGCTGGACGTGCACGTCGACGGACTTAGCCACTTCGGTGCGCGCCTCGTCGGACGAGACGTTGCGGGCGACCATTTCGTCCGAGGACTCCCCGATACCTATGCCGCAGGGCATATTTTTGCTCTCCAAATCCCTCTTTAGCTCCTCCAGTTCGGAGGCCGGCGTGGTCACCGTCTCAAAGCCGCCTGAAGCCGCAACCTGCGTGGCGCTGACCTTCTTGCCGCCGCAGGAGTTCATAAACGCAGCCGCCGCGATGGCGACGGCCGTGACTGCCAACCTAACGTTCCTCTTTGACGCAAACATTCCGGTACTCCTTTTTTTGGGTGTGAAATAATTAATTGGCTGTAGCCTGTGATCCAAAAACCGCGACGCCAGCCTACGGCACGAAAACAGCCCGTTTCGCCCAATGCGGCGCGGTTTATGGAATATACATTACGGTTAGACTGCCACGCCATAATTTTCGTTACATTTTTTTTAAGCGGCTATCCCGCCGCCCGCCTCCGGCAAAATATATTTTAACACTCAAGATGAGATACCCAAAGACCCGCCTAAGCCTGCTGATGTTCATCCAGTTTTTCATCTGGGGCGCCACCGGGCCTATCCTGAGCCTCTACCTCCGCGACTGTTTAGGCTTCTCAGGCGCCCAAGTGGGGCTGGTTTTGGGCCTGTCGGCGCTGGGATCCATCTTTTCTCCGGCCTTTATGTCCTTCGTGGCCGACCGCCTGATATGCTCCGAGCGGCTGCTTTGCCTCTTAAACGCCGTCGGCGGGGTATGCATGTTCGTCTTTTCGAGGCAGACGGGGTGGTATCAGGCGCTCGCCGTCTACGTCGTCTACCAGATCGCGGTCAGCCCGATGTCGCCGCTCCTAAACGCGATTACCTTCCACCACTCCCCCGTCGAGCGCCGGAAGTTCGGGAATATCCGGGTGTGGGGGACTATCGGGTGGATCGCCGTGGCCTGGTTCGCCGGTTTCGGGCTGCAGCACGGCGGCGCTGCGCAGGCGGAGGCAGGCGGGGGCAGCAAACTGCCTATACTATTGGATATATCGGCGGTAACCTCCTTCATCATGGCCGCCTACTGCCTGACCATACCGAAAAGGGTTAGAAAGACGGCGCAGGTATCCGTATCAACGCCGGGAGCGGCGCCCGGATCAATACCGGCATCTGCATCTGAATTAACATCCGTATCCGTATCGGTATCTGAACCGGCATGCGTGCCGAGGCCGAGCGTCCGGTCGGCCCTGAAAGTCGTTCTCCGCCCGCAGGTTCTCGCCCTCGCCGCCGCCACCGCCGCCATCACTTTCGTGGACAAGTTCTACAACGTGGGCACCGCCCCCTTCCTGCGCAGCGTCGGCCTGAGCGAACGCGCCGTCATGCCCGCCATGAGCCTCGGGCAGGTGCCGGAGATCGTCGCTATGGGCATACTGGGGTACCTGCTCGCCCGATGGGGGGCGAGGCGGGTGATCCTGCTAGGGGTGGCCATGGAGATCTTCCGATTCGCCGTCTGTGCCCTCGGCTTCAGCATGCCGCTGATATACGCCGGCCTCTGCGTGCACGGGCTGGCCTACACCTTCACAATGGTCTCCGCCGTGATCTGCCTGGACGGCTTCTGCGGCGTGAGCGAGCGGTCGGGCGTCCACCAGCTGTTCAACGTGGCCACAGCCGGGGTGGGCGGTTTTTTGGGGAGTTACGCGGCGGGTCGGATTATGGACCTGTTTACCGACGCGGCGGGGGCGGTGAACTACAGGCGGTATTGGACGGCGCCGCTTGCTATATCCATATTAATATTCGCGGCGATATTAGTGACTTTGAAGTCAAAGCCGCTACCCTCCGCGGACATAAGACGGTGAAATGCGCTTCCTGATATGGGAAAGATGAATATCATACCTGCTCGTAGTAATATTGTTATTGCAATTTTTTTTGCGAAGCGTGATGACCGGAATATATATTGTATTGGTTCTAGGGGATCGCTTATGGGGGGACGGCCGACGTTTTTTGTAACAAGTCTTTCTGTGGGCGGGTCTAATCGTGGTGAATATCCGGACAGGATTCATACGATTTCAATAATATAAACCATTAACTTTTTGTCAGGAGGGAGCCGCAATGAAAAGGTCTGTCATTGCAAAGGCGCTGATTTTGGTGCCTGTATTGTGTTGTGGGTTGGTTTTTGGGCAATCGAAGGCCATAGGTGGGCCTCCGGCGGGCGGGCCGCCGCCCAGGGTTAGCGACGACGCCATTGCCGGTTACGTGTTCGGCGCGGATAACGCTAGGAACGCCGAGGAACTCGCCGAGGTGGTTGTCGCCAAGCTGGCCGATAGCAGGAAGTACTCGAAGCCGAAGCGCGCCTCACGCGATTTTTTTGCGTTGGTAGAGCAGATGGAGGCGAGGAAAGAGCGTCGCGGCCAGTTGCCCGACGACCGTGACTTCTGCCGCATCGGCGGGGATTTCGGTGTAAACTACCTATGTATCATAGACATTGAGAAGGCCGGCCGCGGCGCCAGCGTGTGGGCCCGCATCATCGACCTGTCTACCTGCCAAGTAGTGGGCACCGCCGAGGCGCAGGGCCTCCTCCGTAATTCCCAAGAGATCGAAAGGATTGCGAACGAGCTGTCGAGGGAGCTGCTATTCAGACGGATGAACAAGCGGTCGATAGCCAGCCTGGCGCCGATTCCCCAGCCCCCGCCTCCGCCGCCTCCGCCTCCGCCCCCGCCCCCGCCCCCGCCCCCGCCTCGCGGCGACGCGATAGCCGGGTACGTGTTCGGCGCGGATAACGCTAGGAACGCCGAGGAGCTTGCCGAGGCTGTGGTCAACAAGCTGGCCGATACCCATAAGTACTCGAAGCCGAGGCGCAACTCCCGCGAGTTCTTCAGGGAAGTGGAGAGGCTGGAGCAGAGGGCCGAGCGCCGCGGGAGACTCCCCGAGGATAGGGACTTCTGCCGGATAGGCAACGACTTCGGCGTGGAGTACCTGTGCATTATAGACATTGAAAAAGTCGGGCGCGGCGTCAGCGTTTGGGCGCGCATCCTCGACCTGGAGAACTGCACGATCATCGCGACAGGCGAGAGCACCGCCCTAATCAGAAACACCGAAGAGATAAACAAGGTGTCGGACGATTTGGTCAAAGAGCTTGTGAATCGCAGGATCGGCAGGAGATCAATAGCCAGGTAAACGTGTTTAAAACGGTTTATAAGGTTAACTAAACGTTTTTTGCGGTATAAACCCTATATTAAAGGAGCAAGTGCGTATGCTGAAGTTGAGGAAGATTTTTTCGCTTGGATTGTTGTTGGCGGCCTTGGGGCTGCTTGTGTCGTCTTGCGTGGAGCCGAAGGACACGTATAGCGTAAAAATAGACGGCGGTGGGGCAGGGGCGGCCACCGATAAGAGCGAATACGAAGAAGGGGAAACCGTCGAAATAAACGCCGGTACGGCGCCTGCCGGCAAAGTGTTTGAACAATGGACCAGTTCGAGCGCCGAAGTTGAGTTTAAAGATGCCAAAAGCGTTAAGACGACGTTTACTATGCCGGCCAAGAATGTTACGGTTACGGCGCATTGGAAAAATACGGTTGTTACCAACGAGCCGCATCTCGCTTGGATTTTCTATAATGGGGAAGACCAAGAGGACTATGACGCGGAAGAGTATTATGCCGGCGATACCGTTAGAATTACCGCGGTCGGTTCGTTCTTTATGTGGATTGCGGCTAATACGGATATGGATGACCTTATTGTGAAGTTCGGCGACATTAAAAAGCGTTCTACCTACTTCATTATGCCGGACGAAGAAGTATACATAATGGCGATTCCGGAGATTTTGCCCTTCGACGCCGATGTTAGGTACACTTGGGAGGCGGCGGAGCAGTCCAAAATCACGTATATCGCCGCGAGCTATGACGACGTGAAAGATTGGTTTGAGAATGTGTATTTGGAAGGAGATTATACTGAAGAGGATGCCTCTGATGTGCCTCTTCATGACGGAAGCGAAGTGATTCCCAACAATATCTACTCAAGCAATTTCGAGAGCGCGCCGTATAAGGGTGTATATCTGCCGATATATGAAGGACAGTATACGGCGGTGTGCACTGTTGTTGACTCTACTTTCCCGGTGAAAAATGATGACGGTGAAATCATAGGCTACAACATCGCGGATATCGTGGCGAACTATGATATCGAGGTTGGTGATGACGGGAAATCGTACTTTGAGGTCGCTTTCGACGTGGGCGCGTTCCTTGCCGGAGAAGACGATTTGGGCTGGTTCCCCGACAAATACGAGACTCCGGATACAAAACCTCGCCTCGAAAAGACGAAGGTCAAGAAGTTTGTGAAGAAGCTCAAGAAGGGCAATGTGACCTACTACGTCCTTCACAGGGTAGGCAAGAAGAAGTAACGCCGCCCTAGCTGTCGGCGTAGTTGTATGATGACTAGACTGCCGGTGCGGACTTTCCGTGTCGGCAGTTTCTTTAGTAAACCACAAACAAGGAGCGGTTTGTATGAAGAAGTTTACGAAGTTGTTTTTGTTGGCGGTCGCTGTCGTTACGGTCGGATTGCTGGCGTCTTCCTGCCTTATAATAGGCGATACGAAGATCAGGTACACGTGGGAGAGTTCGCAACAAGGATATATCGAGTCAATCTCGGCAAGTTTCACGGATGTGAGACATTGGTACGAAACAGTGTGGAAATACTATCCTAGTGTGCCGGAAGAGTTGTCGCATGAGCCTAAATGGGAAGGCAGTACGGATATACCGAATAATATTTGGTCAAGCAACTTTAAAAGCGCCCAATATAAAGGTGTGTACCTTCCGATATCAGAGGGCAAGTATACCGCTATATGCACCGTTAACGACCCGACATACGGCGATACTTATGACATTGTGGCAAACTATCAGATCAAGGAGTACTTATACGCGGGCGGGGATCCCTCCACAACGTACTACGAACTCTCTTTTGACGTGAAGCGTTTCTTGAATGACGATAATATGTACAATGGCGATAAGTGGTGGTATTTAAAGGAGTTCGATAATCCCAATACAAGGCCGGTACTGACGAAGACGCCGACATCGTCAAAGCCGTTTCTGAAAGTGTTTGAGGATGAAAACGTGACCTACCTTGTGTTCCGTAGGCCGGCAAAGATCTAGTTCGCGGCGCTTTTGAAGTTTTCGAGGCGGGCATAACCTGTCCGCCTCAAAACCAATCCCCATGATTTTTAATTTTACTTTCCGGCGCCCCATTATGTATATTATAATATTACATTAATCGGTCGAAAGAAGCAACCAATCACAAAATCACTTACGGAGGGGGTGTGGCATGTTCAAGTTTATCAAGATCGTTTTGGCGCTAGTCGTCCTGGTCATTGCCGGCGCGTTCATCTACGACAAGTACTGCTCCATGAATTGCGATGGCGATGAGGATGGAAAGTGCTGCTGATTTGACGCGCTCTGTTTTCGGCGTTTTTTGGCGCGGCGGCTATCTTGCGGGTGGCCGCCGTTGTCTTGCGCTGTCGGCGGTCGCCCTGCTCTTTGCGGCGGCGCGGCCGGTGTGGGCGCAGTGGCTCCATACGGCGCCGGGCGGGAGCGCCGCCCCTACCGTCGCGCCGCAAATCGTTCGTATGGTGAAGCACGACCCATTGGCGTTTACCCAGGGGCTGCTCTTCCACGATACTCTCCTCTACGAGAGCACCGGCCTTTTCGGCAGGTCGAGTTTGCGTTGCTTGGACCCGCGCGGCGGCGCGGCGCGGTACAATATCGCGGTGGGCGGGGAGTACTTCGCGGAGGGGATCGCTGTTTTGGGAGGGGAGCTTGTGCAGCTCACTTGGAAGAACGGCGTGGCGTTCCGCTACGGGTTTCCGGAGCTACTCGGCGGGACGCCCCGCACCTTTAGCTACAAGGGCGAGGGGTGGGGGCTTACGAGCGACGCCGAGCGTTTCATAATGAGCAACGGCTCCGACACGCTGTACTTCCGCAACAAGAAATTTGAGATCACACGCGCCGTGCCGGTCACGCTGAACGGGAAGCCGCTGAAGCACCTCAACGAGTTGGAATATGTACGGGGCCTTGTCTACGCCAACGTATGGTACCAGAATTTCATCGTGGAAATATCGGCGGAGAGCGGGGCGGTGAAAAGGGTTATAGACTGCGCGGAGCTTTTACGCGTGGAGAACCCGCCGGTTATCGACAATGTCCTAAACGGCATAGCCTACGACGAACGCGGGGACGAGTGGTACCTCACGGGGAAGAACTGGAAAAATATCTTTGTGGTGAAGATACCTAAGTAGCCGATGTTTCTAAAGCCAAATAGCATACTCCTTGCCCCTCTGGCCGGCATTACCGACCCCGTCTACCGGCGGGTCTGCCGCCGTTTGGGCGCCGATGCAGTGGTCACCGAGATGGTCAGCGCCGACGGCCTGCACTACAAATCGGAGAACACCGCTAAACTCATGGACTTTGACGAGTCCGAAAGGCCCATAGGGGTACAGTTCTTCGGATCCGACCCTGAGCGGCTTGCCAACGCGGCGCGGTTCGCCTACGAGCGGGTGAAGCCGGATTTCGTAGACCTGAACGCCGGCTGCCCGGTCGCCAAGGTGGTGCGGAACAACGCCGGATCGGCGCTCCTTAAGGACGCCGCGCTCTTCGGCAGGATCGTGGAAGCCATGTCCCGCGCCGTCCCAGTCCCCATCACGGTGAAGATACGCTCCGGCTGGAACACGCACGAGTGGGTAGACGCGGAGTTCGCCAAAATAGCGGAAGACCGCGGCGCCGCGGCGGTAACGCTGCACCCGAGGTCGCAAACGATGATGTTCACCGGACACTCCTTCTGGGAACGCATAGCAGAAGTCAAAAACGCGGTATCTATCCCCGTAATAGGCAACGGAGACATAACAAACGCCGCCGACGCCGTGAAGATGTTCGCGGAGACAGGCTGCGACGCGGTGATGATCGGTCGGGGCAGTTTAGGGAACCCTTGGGTATTCGCCGAGATAAAAGCTGCTTTGAAAGGAGAGACTTTCACTCCCCCGTCCCTGCAAGAACGAAAGGTATTAATCATAGACCATATCCGTAAATTCAGGGAATTGCACGGCGAACATAAAGCCTGCGGGGAGATGAAGAAATGCGTTGCGTGGTACCTGAAAGGCCTCCCCGGCGCGAGCGCCGCAAGGGCCGAGATTTTTGCTTCGTCGTCGTCTATAATGATAGAGGAGATCGTCGATAGGTTCTTTATAAATTAATTTATTTGCATTTTTCACATTTTTATATATTATATTTATTTTATGACTGTTACACAAACCGTAAGAATACCCGCCAGCCGCAAGCTGATAATCGACGTGCCCCCGGAGATCCCGGTGGGGATTGCAACGCTTACGTTTGCGCCGGCTGATGCCGAAGAGGTCGATACCGAACCGCCGACGCAAGACCACACTTCGGACTATGAAGACCCCATTTTTCAATTGTACGGACGTCACAAGGGCATCCCCGGAGCCTCGGTTGACGATTTCCTAGCGCGTTGCCGTGAGGACAAGGAATACGAATTAGCCTTAGAACAACGCCGGTTAGAGGAACGTAAACGCTATGCAAAACTATCTCCTTGATGCTTGCGCGTTGATTGCTTATTCTGACCGTGAAGAAGGAGCGCCGGTAGTCAGAGAACTCTTGCATCGGGCGGAACGCAGGGAGATTATTGTAAGCATTCATGCTGCAAATTTGATAGAAGTGTACTATGACAGAATAAGAACTGTCGGTTCTGAAGAGGCGGACAAGACTGTTCAGGATATATACAACTCTTTTTATATCGCCGTTATTGATACCCTTAGCCCATCCGTTGTCCGCGAAGCCGCTTATTTCAAGGTCCCCGGCAAGATGTCCTTTGCCGATGCGATACTTGTGGCTACAGCCCGTTGCACTGGCGCGACCATAGTAACGTGCGACCATGCCGAATTTGAACCGGTTGAACAACGAGGACTCGTTTCTTTCCTCTGGATACGTCCCAAACACTAATCGAATTGACTTCTATGACGGAGGCCTCTAGACTAATATGGATACGAGGGAACGCGTACCCACCGACCGATGGGTACGCGGGAAACGGGGGAGACGCAAATCAGTTGTTGGCGACGCAACGCACAGAGTAACCGCGGCTTTTGCCGTAATAGTCCTCGCCTACGCGGTCGTAGTTGTAGTACATGCTCCGGTAGTAGGCGAGGCTGCCGCTGTACTCAGTGGCCGTCCACCAGCGGCCATTGTCACCGACATCGTTGAAAACGCCTTCGGATTGCCGACCGCCGCCGGGCAGAGCCGAAAACCCAAAATCATCAGTCCCACCGCCATTTTCGTTCCAACCGCTTATAGCTTTCAACTTCCTACCAGCCACATCTTTACCTCCCGCCGTCGCAACCAAATTATTCCACTCCTGCTGCGTCGGCAAATGATATCCCGAAGGACAAACCGACATCGCGGTTTTCCAATCATATAGGCGGCCGTATTTATTGCAGTTGGTATTATTACACCAACTGTTGCCGTTTGAAGGTTCATAATTTAGGTTTTGCGCCGTCCATAACAGATCGCCGATTTTGACCGTCTTGTATATTTGTCCGCCGTATTCAAACGATTTGCCGTAACCGACAGAATTTTCGCCTACGCTGTTCTTACCATCGGAAGAAGCGGCGGCGGCATTTTTACCGATCGGCGTAACCGCTTCCCGCGTACCCTGTTCTTCCGTGTTGCGCGCGTCCATATAGGGACGAATGTATTCGCGCCAAAAAAACACTGCCACTGCAACGACGACAAGCACTGAAATAATAGTACCGCACCCGCCGCCTCCGCTGTAGTCACCGCTTTTAATTCGTTCTAAACGTTGTTTAGCTTGTTCGGATTTTCGTTCGGCTTGCTCGGCTTTTCGTTCTGCTCGTTCAACTTGTTTAGCGTCGTTCGAGCAATCGAGTTTAACTTGTTCGGCTCGTTGTTTAGCTCGTTCGGCTTTTCGCTCGGCTCGTTCGGTTGCTCGTTCGGCTTGCTCAACTAGTTCGGCGTGTCGTTTAGCTCGTTCGGCTTCTTCTTTAGCGTGTTGTTCGGCTTTTTTTTCTTTTTCATCCGATTCAGCGTCGCGCTCGCATTTTCGTCCACAGTAATAATCACTAGTACTACCATTAAATGGCTTCCCACACCACTTACATCGCTGAAGCATAAAACACCTCCTGATAAAAGTTATAAGTTCTCCGTTAATCCTTTTTAATATGGTATGATAAAGTCAGAAGTCAATTCACTATGTGCGGATGGGGTATTTTTGACGTGAAAACGTGCGTCCGGAAGTTCGGACGGCGTATTTTTGACATGAAATGCGGTGTTTGAACGTTCCAACGGCGTAATAAGGGCTATTGGGCAGGTTTCGCGGCGTTTCGGCGGCGTTCCAGCCCTTTGCGGGGGCGTTTTTTCCGGCGGTGGAGAGAGCTTCGGGTATAACGCGTTTGTTATAAAGCCCTGTTTGCTTGTGTGATATTCTTAGGGGGGGGGGGGGGTACATGGGCCGTCAGCGCCGCAACGCCGCGCATACAACGTGCGCGCCGCAGACAAAACCAACCCTCTAGCTGTTAGTGAAGCCAAAGCTACCAACGCCATAAGAATCCCCATTCCAAGCCTATGTTTTCACACGCACAGCCGCCGTAGTGGGCGGTGTGATGATGGTCATCATTAATACCAATATAATATATGTGCGCGGTGGGAGTCAAATTATTTTTAAAGATTTTCGGACGCCCGCCCGAACCCGTCTCGGTCGGCGGTCCGGAGGCGTCGAGCCGGAACCCTCGAACCCAGTCGCCACCCAAAAAAGACCGTTCTTCGGCGCGGACGATATATTTTATAAAGATTTTGGCTTTAATCTTTTGATTTTTATTATATTACATAAATATCACCCAAACCCAAACCCAAAACGTAAAAGGATTTAACTGTATTATGGCAAACGTCAAATTCTACGCAGGCGAGACCTTCCCCCTCGAAATGCACAAGGTGCGCATCATCCAAAAGCTGAACCTCATCCCCGTAGATGAGCGCGGCAAAGCCATCGCCGGGGCCGGCAACAACACTTTCCTGCTCAACAACCGCGACGTGTTCATGGACATGCTGACCGACAGCGGGGTCAACGCCATGAGCGACCGCCAGTTAGCCTCCATGATGGCCGCCGACGACAGCTACGCCGGCAGCGAGACCTTCACGCGGCTCGACAAGTCGGTGAAGCATTTCTTCGGCTGCAAGTACTTCTTGCCAGCGCACCAGGGGCGCGCCTGCGAAAACATCCTCTCGCAGACCTTTGTTAAGCCGGGTTACGTGGTACCCATGAACTACCACTTCACCACGGCCAAGGCGCTCATCACGGTGAACGGCGGGACGGTGGAGGAGCTTATCATAGACGAGGGGCTGAAGATCAGGAGCGACTGCCCGTTCAAGGGGGACATCGACATCGGCAGGTTGAAAGAGGTTATAAAGAAGTACGGCGAGGATAAGGTCGCCTACGTGCGGATGGAGGCGGGGACGAACTTGGTGGGCGGGCAGCCGTTTTCACTCTCGAATTACGAGGAGGTGAGCAAGATTTGCCGCGCCGCGAAGATTCCGCTCGTATTGGACGCGAGCCTCTTGGCCGACAACCTGTACTTCAACAAGCGCCGCGAGGAGCGTTGCAAGAAGATGACGCTGCACGAGATCGTTTTGAAGTTCGCCGACCTCTCCGACATCATCTACTTTTCGGCGCGCAAGCTGGGTTTCGCCCGAGGCGGCGGCATTTGTACAAACGATCATGCTATATTCTTGAGGTTGCGAGAGCTGGTTCCGCTCTTTGAGGGTTTTCTGACCTACGGCGGGATGTCGGTAAGGGAGATGGAGGCCATAGCGGTAGGTTTGGACGAAACGCTCGACGAGGACATGATAAGCCAGGGGCCGATATTCATCGATTACATGGTTAAGGAGCTTGACAAAAGGGGAATTCCGGTGATCACGCCGCCGGGCGGTCTTGGGTGCCACGTGGACGCGAAGGCCTTTTTGGAGCATATCCCGCAGGATCAGTATCCGGCGGGTGCTCTGGGGTCGGCCTACTTCATAGCGAGCGGGATACGCGGCATGGAGCGCGGGACGCTGAGCGAGCAGCGCGATCCGGACGGGAAGGAGCACTTTTCAAATATGGAGCTGCTGCGTCTGGCGCTGCCTAGGCGCGTGTTCACGCTGTCGCAGGTCAACTACGCGATTGACAGGTTGGTTTGGCTGTACGAGAACCGCCGTTTGGTGGAGGGGCTGCGGTTTGTGGAGGAGCCTAGGATTCTGCGGTTCTTCTTCGGGCGGTTGGAGCCGGTTTCGGGGTGGCAAAGCAAGTTGATCGCTAAGTTTAAGAAAGATTTCGGGGACAGTCTATAATATGATAACGGTAATCATCTCCGCCAGGAACCCGGTCCCGGAGTCCACCCTTGAGCGAAATATCCGCAAGACGGTGGGATCTCCTATAGAGCTGTTTATGATCAACAACTCCGAGGGGAAGAACGGGCTGGCCTCCGTGTACAACTTCGGGGCGGCGCGGTCGCGCGGGGAGATTTTGGTCTTCATGCACGACGACGCCTTTTTTATGACGGAGGGCTGGGGGCCGGTATTGGAGTCGCTCTTCGCCCAAGATCCGTATTTGGGCGTCGTGGGGGTGGCGGGGACGCAGTATTTGTTCCGCGACAACTGTTCGTGGACGGCGGCCGGGCGGCCGTTCATAAAGGGGCGCATAGTCCACGACCTTCAGAACGGCGATTTTTTCGCCACGCTCTTCTCGCCCGACCGGGAGAGCTGCGAGGTGGTGGCGTGCAACGGGGTCTTTTTCGCGGTCAGGCGGACGCTGCTCACGCAGTTCGGGTTTGACGAGCAGACTTTCGACTCGTTCTACTTCCACGAGATGGACTTCTGCATGCAGGCGCGCAAGAGCTGGAGGGTGACTATAACGGCGGACATCTTGGTGAAGCACCGCTCGATGGGGACTTACGACAAGGCTTGGCAGCGTTACGGCCAGCTGTTCCTGAACAAATGGGCGGCGGAGCTGCCCGCCAGCTGCACAAATGCCGTCCCGGATCCGGCCAACAGTATCCCGGCGGCCAAGGCGGGTTTAAAGGGCAAGTTAGACCAGAGAACTATAGCCTAATGCCGGAAAATTCACGGTTCGGACAATCTATTGTAACATATCAGCGCCCCCCGGAGGTCTAATTTTAACAGGCGTCAACAAAAAAAGTTTAATTTTACTTGATAAGGGTGTTATTTTATGGTATAGTATAGTATGAGGCAGGGAAGAAGTATTTAAGAAAAAAACATTAAAACCGTACACTGTGCGCTAAATGCGCGTATTATTGTTCATTCAATGTGGGAGACGTATCGGCTATGCATGACAAGAAACATGACGGCTTCTTCGACGAAGAGACCGCCGAAGACAAGAAAACCGGTGAGCTAATGGCTATGCTTGGCGGGTATGACAAGAAGCTCAAGGTATTTTCGGCGGGAGAAAAGGTATCCGGCAAGGTGACGCGTATCGGCTCCGAGTACATTTACATCGACATCGGCGCGAAGAACGAGGCGATGATCAAGTCCGCTGAGCTTGCGGGCGAAGAGGTGAAAGTGGGAGACGCCGTCGGCGGGTTTATCGTGTCGAACCGGGACGGCGAGACGATCGTGAGCAAGAGCGTGGGCGCGGGCGGCGGGGTCGCCGACCTGAGCGCGTTGCGTGAGGCGCTTGACGCGCGTATGCCGGTGCAGGGCAAGGTGACCGGCGTCAGCAAGAACGGGCTTATAGTCAAAATCATGGGCCACCGCTCGTTTTGCCCGGTCAGCCAGATCGACGTTCGGTACACATCCGACGTGAACGAGTACCTGAACAAGACGCTTGATTTCGTGATCACGCGTATCACGGAGGGCGGAAAGAACATCGTCGTGAGCCGCGTGCCGCTCTTTGAGGCCGGTTTGGAGGATCAGTTCAAGAAGTTCGCCGACGCCGCGGGCAGCAACAAGGTGTTTAAGGGCAAGATCTCTAAGGTCGCCGAGTTCGGCCTCTTCGTTGAAATCGGCGGTCTTGAGGGGCTGGTGCACATCTCCGAGGTCTCGTGGCAGCGGGCGCAGAATTTGGCCGATTCGTTTTCGGTGGGCCAGGAGGTTGAGTTTGTTGTGTTGAAGGTGGAGCGCAAGGACACGTTGCGCAACTCCAAGATATCGCTCTCCATAAAGCAGGCGCTCGACGACCCCTGGAAGAAGGTGGCGGACGGGGTGACCGTCGGGGAGACGATAAGCGGCAAGGTCACGCGATTGGCCGATTTCGGCGCGTTTGTAGAGGTGCTGCCCGGTGTCGAGGGGCTTGTCCACGTATCGGAGATGGCTTGGGGACGGCGCGTCCACCACCCGTCGGAGATAGTGGCGCCCGGCCAAGATGTGAGAGTGACCGTTTTGGGGATAGACAACAACAAGAAGTCTATCTCGCTCACGCTGAAGGATGTGGCGAGCGACCCGTGGAACGGGATCGAGGCGAAGCTGGCCGTAGGGGCCGACGTGAGCGGCACCGTGGCGAGGAAGGCGAAGTTCGGGTACTTCGTAGACCTATTCGAGGGTGTCACAGGGCTTTTGGTGTTTTCTAGGATGGCCGCCGACAAGAAAGACTCTCTAAAGCCCGGCGACTCAGTGACCGTTCAGGTGGAGTCGATAGACACAGAGGCGCGCCGCGTAGCGCTCTCCATGGGGGTCTCCGACAACAGCAAAGAGACTGAGGAGACGAGGCAGTATCTGAAGAAACAGGACGCGAAGCCGGAGAAGGAAGTCGGCGGCGCGTCGTCGGATACTACGCTGGGCGCGGCGCTTTTGGCGGCGGGGTTCAAAAAACAAAAGCCGGCGGCTAAGCCGGCAGCGGCACCGGTTGCGGCGAAGCATACTTCGGTGCCTGCAGACGCTACGGCCGTGAAGCCGGCGTCTGTACCAACGGCGGAGAAGCCGGAGAAGACGGTGTCAGTATCAACAGGCGCGGCGGCGGGAGGGTCGCCGTCAGCGTCAGCGACGGAAAAGACGGAGAAAACGGAGAAGCCGGAGAAAGCGGTGTCCATATCAACAGAAACGATTGCGGAAAAGCCTTCAAAACCGGCGCCCGCGTCAACGGTATCAACGACGGCCGCAACGGCGGCGTCCGCGACGGATAAACAGGCATCGCTATCAACGACACCGACTGCGTCTCCGGCTGATAAGCCGGCGTCCGTATCGACGAAAAATAGTGCGGAGACACCGCCCAAACCGACATCCGCGTCAACTGCGCCCTGATATACACTAGTATCGGGGCGGTCTAGCAAAGGAACGACGGATGAAGCGGATGAACGTCCTCGTTATCGGCGGCGCCGGTTACATCGGCAGCCATGTGAGCCGCATGCTCCTAGACGCGGGGTATGCGGTCACCGTGTACGACAACCTATCCAGCGGTTGCGAGGAGAACCTATTTCCCGAAGCCGCGTTCGTACGCGGCGACATTCTAGACGTATCCGCTCTCTCCTCCGTAATGGGCGGCGGTAGCTTTGACGCATTAATACACCTCGCAGCCCTCAAAGCCGCTAACGAGTCTATGACCCATCCGGAAAAGTACTCCGTCAACAACATCACAGGAACTATCAACATCCTGAACTGCGCCGCCGCCGCAGGCATCGGGATCGTCGTCTTCTCGTCAACGGCGGCCGTCTACGGCGCGCCCAGATACCTGCCAATGGACGAGAAACACCCGCTCAATCCGGAAAACTACTACGGCTTCACAAAATTAGAGATCGAGCGTCTGCTGGGTTGGTACGACAAATTGAGAGGCATCCGCTACGCCGCGTTGCGCTACTTCAACGCTGCCGGATACGACGCGGACGGGCGTGTGCGGGGGCTGGAGCGCAACCCCGCGAACCTATTGCCCATTATAATGGAAGTAGCGGCGGGAACAAGGGAGAGGCTGGAAATCTTCGGCGACGACTGGGCCACGCCGGACGGAACATGCATCCGCGACTACGTTCACGTAACAGATCTGGCGTGGGCGCACACCCTCTCCATAGAGCGTCTTATGGGCGGCGGCAAAAGCCTCACGCTCAATTTAGGCAGCGAGACCGGAATCAGCGTGAAATCAATGCTGGAAACGGCAAGACGGGTGACGGGCAAAGCGATCCCGGCCATAGTGGCCCCCCGTAGAGCCGGAGACCCGGAGAGCGTCGTCGCGTCCGCGTCAAAAGCAAAAGACAAGCTGGGATGGACGGCGAAACGCAGCGATGTAGAAACATTGATCGAAAGCACATGGAGGATGTATGATCAGCATTAACCTCCGCATTATCGTGGGAATTAATTACCTGATTCTGTAGCCGCCGTCAATGTTTAAAGTGGGTGTTCAGTTTCGCCAGCACTTCGGCGATGTCCACCGGTTTTCCGATGTGGCTGTTCATGCCAGCTTCCGTGCATCTTTCGATGTCTTCTCTGAAAACATTTGCCGTCATAGCGATGATTGGGATTTTTTGGGCTGCGGGAATGTTCTGCGCCCTTATGCGTCGTGTCGCCTCGTAGCCGTCCATTTCGGGCATTTGGATATCCATGAAGATTAGGTTATACTTGTTTGGGGCGGCGCTGAACATTTGCACGGCTTGCGCGCCGTTTTCGGCGCAGTCTATTTGGAGTTGCGTGGGTTCAAGCAGGGCCATAATTATCTCTCGATTGATTTCCACGTCTTCCACTAGCAGTATGCGGCGTCCGGCAAAGATGCCTGTAATATCGGTCTGCTCTTCCTCCGTTTGCGGTTTGCTTATGCCGATGCACTCGTTGATGATATCCGCTACGGTGGACGGGAAAAGCGGTTTTGTGAGAAACTTGTCTACGCCTACGCCTTTCGCCTCGTCCTCAACGGCGCTCCAGTCGGCGGCGGAGTTCATGATCACTACGGAAGGTTCGGATGCGCGGGTTTTCAGTTCGCGCGCCAATTGTATGCCGTCCATGCTAGGCATCTTCCAGTCTACGAAGTAGATGTGGTAGTTGCCGTTTTTATCTACGAGTTGCAACGCTTCTTTCCCGCTTAGGGCGGTGTCGCAGGGTACGCCGAGTCCTTCCGTTATGTCGTGGAAATAGGTCAGCGTGTCGGGGTCGTCGTCTACCGCCATGATGCGGACGTTGTTCCAATTTACGTCCGGGGAGAGCAGGCCGTGTTTTTCTTTTGTTTTACCGCGCTGCGCCTGTACGGTAAATGTGAAAGTGGAACCTTTTCCTATTTCCGATTCGATCCATATTTTGCCGCTCATCATTTCCACGATGCTTTTGCAGATGGCCAGTCCCAGTCCCGTGCCGCCGTACTTGCGCGTTGTGCTGCTTTCGGCTTGTTGGAAGGAGCGGAAGAGGTGTTTCTGCTGCTCGGCGCTTATTCCTATTCCGTTGTCGCTCACGGAGATTTGTATGGTGCAGGTGTCGTTTTCCTCGCCGATGAAGCGGGCGTTTAGGGCGATGGCGCCGCTTTCCGGAGTGAATTTTATCGCGTTGCCGATCAGGTTGGTAACCACTTGCGATAGCCGTTGGTCGTCGGCTATCAGCGTTTTGGGGATGGCGCTGTCGATACGGACGGTGAACTTCTGCCCTCTCTCGTCTATTCGGAAGTTTAGCACCGCGACAAGCTTTTGCAGCATTTTTTCGAAGTTGAATTCGATGGGGGAGAGTTCAAGCATATTCGCCTCAATTTTCGACATGTCGAGCACGTCGTTGATTACGCCGAGGAGGTGCGTCGAGGCGTCTTGTATTTTGCTAAAGGCGTAGTCTTTGCGTTCCGCTTCCTTTGCCTTTTTGCCGATGGCCGTCATGCCTGTTATAGCGTTTAGCGGCGTGCGCATTTCGTGGCTCATGTTGGAGAGGAACTCGCCCTTTGCCTTGCTTGCCTCGGTAGCTTTGCGCAGCGCCACCTTGAGCAACGCGTTGGTATTGGCCAGGTTGCGTTCCATTTCGGTACGCATGACGATATTGGCGCATAGGAAAGCCGCCGAGCGCATAAGGTCTACGCAGTCCTCGTCGAAGAAGCGTTCGGTATGGCGGTCTTCCAGGAGGGCGAAGCCCCAGAAGATGTTGTTGACGGAGATAGGCGTGACGAAGGCCGAGACCACGCCGAAGGAGCGCAGCGTAGCCGCCTCCGGTTCGGGCATGCGGCTCACCGGGCTGTTGATCACCCCGCCGTCGGCAAGAATTTTCCCCCACGTCGGCACATGGGCGGCGTAGGACATGGCCTGCAGTCCCGTTGTGGTCTTTGTGGTCCCGCCCGACTCTCTGTCCCAACGGTAGATTTGTCCGCCGTAGAGGCCGTCGGTTCCGACGTAATCGTTGCGCCAGAGGGAAAACCTGTCTAGGTTGAAGATGTCGGCGATTTCGCGTACGCCGGCCGTCATGGTGGCCTCAAATGTTTCTTCGCTGTGCGAGAGGAACATGATGGCCACGTTGTTGAGCGTGTCGGCCATTTTTTCGCGGCGTCTTAGCGTTTCGATGAGCCGTTCCGTCTCATTCTTTTCTTTTGGCATTGTCCTGTTCCTCGATTAGCTTCGGTCCGACACGCGTAAAGAATCAACTGTGTGACAGGTATTCGTTCAATTTTTCCAATATTTCGTTAAAGTCGAGCGGTTTCCCGACGTGGCTGTTCATGCCGGCATCAAGGCATCGTTCGATGTCTTCGCGGAAGACGTTGGCGGTCATTGCGACTATGGGGATGGTTATCGCTTTGGGTATATCCAGCGCTCTTATGCGCCGCGTGGCCTCGTAGCCGTCCATTTCCGGCATTTGTACGTCCATGAAGATCATGTCGTACTTGTCCGGCGCCTCGGTAAACATGCGCACTGCCTCCGCGCCGTTTTCCGCGCAGTCTATGCTCAGTTGCGTGGGTTCCAATAGCGCCAGCACGATTTCGCGGTTGATCTCCACGTCTTCGGCTAGCAGGATGTGCCGCGAGGCGAAGATATTCGCTATATTCGTCGCCTGCGCTTTTTCCGCTTGTTTCTTGTCGATGCCCAAACACTCGCTTATGATCTCCGCGATGGCGGAGGGGAACAAGGGTTTTGAGAGAAATTTGTCTACCCCCGCTCTTTTAGCCTCTTCCGCGATGGAACTCCACTCGGCCGCTGAGATCATTATCACCACGGAGTTCGACTCGGCTGACGTTCGCGCTTTCAATTCGCGAGACAGCATTATGCCGTCCATGTTCGGCATCTGCCAGTCCACAAAGTAAATGTGGTAAGGTCCGTTTTTCTCCACGAGGGCGAGCGCTTCCTCGCCGCTTGTGGCGGTGTCGCACGACACGCCGAAGCTGTGCGCGATGTCGCGGGAATACGCCAAAACCTCAGGGTCGTCGTCCACCGTCAATATGCGGACATTGCTCAAATTTACATCTTCGGACAAAAGCCCGGTTCTGCCCCCTACGCCGCGTTTGGCCTGAAACGTAAAAGCGAAGGTCGAGCCTTTGCCGGGTTCGGACTGTATCCATATACTGCCGCCCATCATTTCCACAATGTTTTTGGAGATTGCGAGACCCAGCCCGGTGCCGCCGTACTTGCGCGTAGTGCTCGATTCAGCCTGCTCAAAGGACTGAAATAGTTTAGCCTGCTGTTCGGGGGTTATGCCTATGCCCGTGTCTGTTACCGAAATTTGTATGGTGCAGATACCGTTTTCTTCGCCTACAAAGCGCGCGGCAAGGACGATGTTACCCGATTCGGGCGTGAATTTTATCGCGTTGCCCAATAGGTTGGCGATTACTTGAGCCAAACGCTGATCGTCGCCGATAAGGATCCTGGGTATAGCCTGGTCAACATGCATCGAAAAGTTTTGCCGTTTCTCGTCTATGCGGAAGTTGACGACGTTCACCACTTGCCGGAGCATCTTCTCAAAGTGGAACTCATCCGGCGACAGCTCAAACTTGTTGGCTTCGATTTTGGACATATCGAGGATGTCGTTGATTACGCCGAGCAGGTGGTTCGACGCGTCCTCTATCTTTGTGAAGCAGTAGTCCTTGCGCTCCGTGTCTTTGGCGGATTTGCCTATGGTGATCATGCCGATTATAGCGTTCATCGGCGTGCGTATTTCGTGGCTCATATTGGCTAGGAAGGCGCTCTTGTGCTTGCTCTCCAAGTCCGATTTGTTTTTAGCCGCGTCAACGCCGATCAGCACAAAACTAATCACCGACGCGAAAACTATGCTCAACGCTCCCAATATCGCGGCCATGTAGCGCACTTTTTTATAGTATATGTTTCTGGGCACCAAGAGGCCTTCGTACCAACCGTTCGGGAGTTCTCGTATAAAGCAGACAGTTTTCTCGCCCAGCCAATTTACAAGCGGGGTTTCCGATACCTTTCTGTGCGTTACCATATCGCTCACAAGACGGGAAAGAGGAATTCTAGGATCGGACAATCTTAGCCCCACAAACTCCTGATTGGAATGGGCAAGCACCGTCAGGTCTTGGGCGACCAAAAACCCGTAACCGTTTTTGGATGTGGCGATATTAACGACCTTGTTCCCGATGTAGCTCGTTCGCGCGTCAACGCTGATAATGCCCAGATATATGCCGTTATCGTCATAGATGGCGCATGAATAGGTTAAGATGGCTTCGCCTGTTACAATGTCAAGGTAAGGCTGCGTTTCTACGACGCTTCCGCCTGACGCGCGGGCGGACACATACCAAGGTCTCTCGGTGGGCGAATAATTCTCCGGCGGATCCGCGTTGAAACCGTTGATGAAAACCGGCTTGTCATAGGGCCTTTCTATGTAACCGTAGAATCCGTTGACGTTCTGATTATCGCTCCCCTTTGACCGCAGGTAGTCTGACACATCGTAGGTATACTTCTGTAATTCGTCGGCGGAGGCGCCGCGCAGTATTTTGCTGCGCAGCGTTTTCGCAACGATACCCAATACGGCTTGCGTCTTCGCCAAATCGGACCCGACCTCGGCCTCCATGATGTCTAGCACGCTTTCGGTGTTGCGTACCAGATCGTCACGTACAATTCTGTTTACAAAAAAGTAACTTAATGCGACCATCAGCAAAAACGCGAATACAGTAAAGAGTAGCTGTGTGAGTAGCGGACGCCGCGGCTCCCAATTTTTTATAAACGTACGGAATATCGACATATTTCCCCCATCATTAAAATCGAAATCTTTATAAACACAACCGCAACCACCCGTATGGGATTGCGGGTCTGGCCCGTTATGACGGTGTGTTTTAAAGTACCTGTACTCGCTCAATCCATATCGAATTGATTATACCGATTGTTTACAAAAAAGGCGAACCTCAGCGGGTCCGCCTCTTTGCAATTCGCGCCATAACCGAAAAAGGCGTTACTTTCCGGTCGGGGCCGGCGGCGGGGCCGGGGCCGGTTCAGCGTCCGCGACCTCGTCGTTTAACACTTTTTCCTCAATGACAAGGTCAACCCGTCTGTTCTTGGCCCTGCCATCTTTTGTTTTGTTGTCCGCGATGGGTTTGTCGGGGCCAAGGCCCACGGCGGTCAGGCGCTCGGCGGTCACGCCTTGCTCCACCAAGTATCCCATCACCGCTTTAGCGCGTTCCTCGGAGAGCTTCTGATTATGCTCTTTGGTGCCGGTGCTGTCGGTGTGGCCCTCGATCAGGATTTTAGGCTCCTTGTAGACAATAAGGATGCCCGCGATCTTGGCCAAGTTCTCTTTGAGGTTGGGTGTCAGCGTCGCCTTGTTGGTCTCAAAGAGGATGTCCGACATAGATATGATTGTACCGCGCGCGTCCTTGCTGACGGAGATCATTGCGCTTTGCAGCTCGGAAAAACGCTTCTGAGCGTCATTCATGACCTTGCGGAGGCGGGCGCGTTCGGCGGCCAGATTGGCCTTGGTCGCCTCAAGGTCGCCCTGCAGGAGCGACGACTTGGCCTTGCTCACCTCAAGCTCTTGCGACAGCTTGTATGCGCGTCCGCCCTCTATGCGGCTGATCTCCTCGTGCAGCTTATGCAAAACGCTTAGGAGCGAATCCCGGCTCGCGTTCATTTTGGCGACCTTGAGCACGCTGGCTTCGCGCTCAAACTGCAGGAGTGCAGACGCCACGTGCGTGGAGCAGGCCGAGAAGGCAAGCACCGACATAGGCTTCGCCGGGTTCTTTCCTATGGCCTCGAGCGTCGATTTGACGCGGCCCTTGGCCTCCACGTATATGCCGGTGGCGGTAACCACGCCGGCATTCTTCAACGCGGTGTACTCTTGGTCGAGTTTTGCCTCAAGCAGCATAAGCTCGGAAACTCTGTCCCGCGATACCTTGCCCTGCGCCGGCGCCGCCGGTGCAGGCGCAGGCGCTGGCTCGGCGGCTCCCTCCTGCGCTGATACGAACACGCCCGCGCCCATAAGCGCAAGCAGCAAAATTGACTTTATCCTTTTCATATTATTCTGCCTCCTTCGCGTTGGCGCTTACACGGGCCAAAACATTCGAGTACTTTTCAACTTGCTCCCGGCTGCTGCTGAGCGCGGCCTCGGAACTGTTCAGCGCCTGACCGCTCACCACCAAGGAGTGGCGCGCCAGAGCGACGCGGTAGTAGGCTACGGCGAGGTCGGCGTAAGCCGCGGATTCCTCCGCGTTTTTGGTCTGCTGGGCCTTGGCCAAGTAGCCCTCGGCGGCGACAATCTCATCCCCCTGAAGATTGATGGCGGTGGCCTCTGCCTTTAGGCACTCCGCTTCCGTCGTCGTTCGCACCTGAATGGGACGGTAGGAGGGCCCGCAGGAGACAGCCAACGCAAGACTTAGCGCCGCGAGCGGCAACACCATTCGTCTCAACATGTTAACTCCCCTTTGCTAATATGGTTTTTATAGTTTTTTTTAGAAAAAGCCAAAGTAAACCCCACGCGGAAACCGGACAAACGGCGGCTGCCGCGCGCATTATCTATATAATATAATACATGGCAGCGGGGTGGTTTCAATTTTTTTTGATTTTATACGTGCGCCGCCCGGCCGCCGATCATCCGCGCCGACTCCATCACCGCCTCCGAGAGGGTGGGGTGGGCGTGTATAGCCTCGGCGAGAGCGCCTACCCCTACGCCGGTATTTCTTGCTATCAGGGCCTCATGGATCAGCTCGGACGCCCCCGCCCCCGCTATGTGGGCGCCCACGATCCCCCCGGTCAGCGGGTCGGCCAGTATCTTGACGAACCCCTCGGACTCCTCCGCCGCCACCGCCTTGCCGCAAGCCTTGAAGGGGAACGCCGCCTTCACAACCGCCCCCCGCTGCGCCGACGCCTGCTCCTCGGTCAGGCCGAACGCCGCGACGGAAGGCTCGCAGTAGACGACGGAGGGGATCTCCGCCGGATCGATCCGCGGTCGGCCAGCCGGTTGGCCGGCGATATGCTCTGCGGCGATCTCGCCCTGCCTTGAAGCCACGTGGGCAAGCATAGGAGCGCCGGCGGCGGCGTCGCCTATCGCGTAGACCGATTTCACGCCGGTCTGATAGTAGTCGCCCGTCTCTATGAATCCCTTCGCGGTAACGACGCCGACCGACTCCAGCCCGATCCCCTCGGTATTCGGCGCGCGGCCGGTCATCACAAAAATCTTGTCTACCGATACAGCGGTACCGCCGCCGTCCGCCCCCACGATCACCGCGTTCACCGAACCGTCGGCGACGGCGTAAGACGACACCGTAGACGCTGTATAGACCTTTATCCCCCGCTTCATGAACGACCGCCTGACAAGCGCCGCGACCTCCCCGTCGGAGGCGGGCAGCACCTTGTCCGCCATTTCGACGAGGTGCACATCCGAGCCGAAAGCGTTCATAATGTGGGCGAACTCCGCGCCGATAGCCCCCGCGCCCACGATCAAAGCCCGGCCTGGCAACTCTTTCATCATCAGCGCGTCGTCGGAAGAAAGTATGAACTTACCGTCGAACTCAAGCCCCGGCAGCGGTTTGGGTCGCGACCCCGTGGCGACGATTACGGCACCGGCTGAGAGGGTGCGTTCGGTATCAACGGCGCTTACCGACACCTCGCGCTCGGAGACAAGCCTCGCCGTGGCTGTTATCAATTCGACCTTATTCTTCTTTAGTAGGTAAGCCACTCCCTTGGAGAGCGCCTCCGCCGCCTTACGGGAAGCGTTGAAGACATTCTCGTAGCGAAATCCGGAGACATCGACCCGTACGCCCATCGATTCGAGCCGGCCGATGTTCCGGTAAATCTCCGTCTGCTTGATGATAGCCTTAGTCGGTATGCACCCGATATTGAGGCAGACCCCGCCCACGCCGCCCCGCTCAACCACGGCGACGCGCAACCCAAGTTGCGCGGCGCGTATGGCGGCCACATAGCCGCCGGGGCCGGAGCCTATTACCAGCAGGTCATAGTCGTAGGTCGTTGACATTTTTTGCGTTAACGCTCCTTGAGTTGGATTGGTATTTCAATAATATAAATCACGGCACGGTGTAGGAAGTATTTTTTTGACTTTGCTCCCTCCCGTAACTTATATTATAAATATAAATATTTGGAGGACATGCCGATATGAACGAAAAAATCAAAACAAATAGGAGCGTAAAAAGATTATGGTGATAAATCAAGTAAAGATGCGTGAGGATTCCATAATATACAATATGGAAAATATTGTTGAAAATATTGATTTTTCAATGACAATGGAGGATATGCCTCTCGCAGATGAAGACAAAAAACGTTTAAGAAACTGTTTGAACGGGATCGTAGACGTAGATGAAATCTTGCGGGAAATCATTAAAAAACATACATTAGTGGAAATATAATCATGGAAAAATATGCCTATATTTACGAAGGCTCCGAAGGTTATTGCTATCCTAAGTAATAATCCTTTTTTGGCTAATTTAACATTCAATATTAAAATAGCCGCCGCGCAGTTGAAAGTCAAGTTTTTTTAGAGTTTTTTTCGCCGCCATTGACTCTACGAATCCCCATATATTATATTGATAGCGCAAAATCTCAAAAAAGCCTTTATTTTTGAAGGTTTTTGCGTAAAAAGGTACTACAATGGTACTACAAATTCAAAAATTCAACAAAAAGCCGTGTGTTTTCCACACTTTTTATTAAAATTTAGTAGAATATCCCGAAAATAGCCCCAAATAGCCTAAAATAGCCCTTAGACAGCCCAAAATCCCGCCTATATAGCCGTTAGGTGTGTGGGCGGGTGGTCAGGGCTATAGAAGGCTACTACGGGGCGTTTTTAGGATAAATAGGAGCGGGATTGAACCGCCCCTTTTTATTGGTGGTGAATATCTACCAATCGTCACTATGGTTAGGGACGATTGATAACTTAGTAGCCTAAGCCGTCTAACTTCTTTTGCCTCTCATCACGTTGTTTTTGTTCGGCTTGATTTTTCTTTGCGTCTTCTATTGCTACCAAGACACTAGCCTTTTGAGGTGAGGAATAGCTAACATCCGTATAGAACTGTACTTCAGACATAACTTTCGCCGCTTCTAGCATCGCGTCAACGTTCTTTTGTAAACTCACAGAAGCACTGCCTTCACCTGTTATCTTTCTTCGCTTTTCATAATCCTTAGCCTCTTCCTGTTTTATTCCAGCCTCAATCATCTTCCCAAAATCCACATTACCATATTGGTCTACTCTTATTAAGTCAAAGGCTTCTATACCAAACGTTGTCAAAAGTTTCTCTGTCATTGCCTCCTTTACCTTGTCATTATATCGTACTTTAACGAAATAGAGTTTATCTTGATAAAAACGAAATTCGCGTTCGATTAGTTGCCCATCAGCAATAATTTGTTTTAACGTTGTTTTACCGTATGCGGCATCATCATCAGGAAAAACTTTTGAATTTTTGTAATTGTTTTGTATTGTTTGCATATCGGCTCCCCACTCTACTTTGTCGTAACCGTATGTAGGATACATTAGGCCTTGCGCAACATAAATCTGCTTTTCTATAGTTGGATTAACGAGTGTAATCTCTCCAATTCTATTCTGATACGTTCCTCTATAACAAGTGCTTTTTAAATGGCTACTATCAAACGAGTATTTATTACACCAAGAATCTGTTATCTCTATTATCTTTCCAAAACCACAACAAGCATTGAAACTTCCTCCGCATTCCGTGCCAAACCCAACTTTGTATAGTTTGTTTTGATAAAGATTAAATGTAATTTTGGCTAGCTTTTGTTTGTCTTCATCTTTTGTTATCACGAAACTTTCAAATCTGCTTATTCCAATATTACGGTCATGATCAACAAGCTGTTCGTGGAGTCGCGTCCAATTCTCTCTATCAATATTGTTACTCAACAGTTTACACTCTGGCATTGTAAATTCGTTAAAGTTGGCAAAAAACTCTCCCGTAGCATCAGGTATCTTCTTTTTTACATCTTCAACACTCAAATCCCATAGATTTTCACCTTTCGCGACCTTGTCTAGCATCCACGTTACCTGCGTAGCCATATCAGGCTTCGCAACTTTTACGGCCTCAACATTATTAGGTGTTCTAACTTTTTCACTACTAGTAGTTCCTGCGCATCCGCTCAACCCGACCAACGCCACAACTACCACCAATGCCAACAAAAGCGCCCTGCCCTGTTGCGTAAAGAAATTCATAAAGCCCTCCCTCAAGAAATGTTAAATGGTTATTAAGTAAAACAGTTACTTTCCCAATAAAAAGCAGGGCGTGAGCCGCTTCAGCTCCTACACGCCCCGCAAACTAATTTATTATCTACTTCAAACGCAAAAAATCACAGACCCTTTTCCTTTTTACGGGCTTTTTCAAGATTCTGTTTTATGGCTGTGTTGTTGGGATCTATCCGAAGCGCAGACTCAAAGTCAGCAACGGCGTTGTCATAATCACCCATCCTTGCATACGCACGACCACGATTACTATATGAAATAATATCGTTAGGATTCAAACGTATCGCCTGACTGTAATCCGCTACCGCACGGCTATTGTCTCCTTTTCTTAAATAGCCACGCCCACGCCCGAAATACGCTTCAGCTATATTGGGGTCTAATTTTATAGCGCGGTCAAATTCGGCTATTGCCAAGTCATAATCCGCCTTGTTGTTGTTTTTATCGCCTCGGTCAAGGTATTTGGTGCCGCTCTTGACGTATTCCGTAGCGTTGCCGCCACCCGATCCGCTCAATTTCATAGATAGTTCTTTCCTCGCGGTCTGAAACGTCTCTCTTAATTCTTTCTCAGCGTCTTTGGATGTTTTCAACGTCTTCTTCTTTCCGCACAACGAAGACTCGACACTTCCAAAACAGCACAACGTAACTTCGGCATCCGTCAAATTTTTATTAAACACGAATTTATAGGCTTCCTTACCCTTTCCTCCGTATGATTCCATCGTTAAAATAGAATCTTTGGTTTGAGGGTTTACATATAGATTAATATCATACCATCCCTCATCCCAAGACTTGGAATCTTCATCGGTAGAAGAGAATGTTACTAACGGCGGTGTTTTTAATTCGGCAAAAGAACAGCCGTCAGTAGAAGATTTGGCGGGTTGCGGAGTTGTTGACGCCCCACGGCCAGACTGCTGATTTGGAGAGGCGCTAGTGGTCGGGTCTTCTATCTTGGACAATACTGCTCGTACATCTGTGTTTTCTACACCTTCAACTAGTACTCTAACTGATTGACCTTTCTTCAATTCAGCAAGCAAATTCGGACTGACATTGTAAATGTTTATTGTTATGACCGACCACTCTCCAGTTTCTAACGCAATATAGTACCTATCAAGAATGTCTTTATCTATATTCTTGATAGTACCAGTTACATAGAACCGCTTACCTTTATAATTATTATCAAACTTCATTTGATTTTCACTATATTCCTTCTTTAACTGCACTGCGGATATGGTAGGTTGCGCAAACGCAACACCACCGCAAACCAACAAAAACAATGTCGCCGCCAACAAAAGTGCCCTGCCCTGCCGTGTAAAGAAATTCATAACAAACCTCCGTTAATAATTGTTAAATAGTTATTAAGTAAAACAGTTATTTTTCTAAAATTGATACAAGAAGACGCAACGGACGGATGCCTGAAGAGCGCGGTCAAGTCACGGCGGTAATTAATGGGTTTATGGGGCATATAGCCCCCAAGAAAAACTAAAGTATAAGGGTATTGGGGGGGGGGGGGG
>Ga0268262_10000527_pt1 | contig 50076 bp, 44 predicted proteins | sample TergutNc150P3_FD_190354 | JGI IMG/M metagenome (GOLD analysis project Ga0268262, IMG submission 190354) | Nasutitermes corniger P3 segment gut microbial community from laboratory colony in Florida, USA - Nc150 P3 (SPAdes) (version 2) | ecosystem: Host-associated > Arthropoda: Insects >... | reverse complement strand
GGGGGGGGGGGGGGTGAGTCAACACAACGGCAAACGCGGCGCGTATTAAAAATACGCCCCGTGCGGACAATTTCAGCCAAAACCGCCCAAATATCCATCAATCCACCTATCGCCGTCATACTCATAGTATACCTGCCATCCCCCAATAAGTATCAGACCGACCACCCGTCCTGTCTGTCCGGGCGGGGTACATATTCAAAGTAATATAATGGGCGTTCGTAAGTCAAGAAAAAAAAGATTTTTTTTCGTCCCGCGTTAAAACCGCAGCATGACCGCCAAAGAGATCCTAATCTTGTTAAAAGCCCTCTTGACCTTGTCGCCACGCGTCTCCGGCACGTCAACGGGGTGTTCGGGCTTGATTTTGTCGATAATATAGTAGGCTTCGTCGAAGCCGCCTTCGATTATTTTTATATTTTTTACTTTGCGGTAATAGCCGTCCAAATGCAACGCGTGGTATGCGTCGTTCAGGTGGCCTAACATTTTCATATCTAATTTGCCGATATTGGTCAGATAAAAATTTATGTTGGTGTGGCTGTTTTTCTTCGGTATTTCTATCCCTTTCAGGGTGAGCCACGCGTCGAGGGCGGCCAATACCCCCAAATAGGCGATCCCGCAGGCCGATCGGACGTATTTTTCGTCACCGTACCGCCCGTCGTCCTGCTTACCCGCCCTTTTCAGCGTCTCTTCGGCGTTGTCCATGTAGCGCATGGCCTCGGCGTACTCTTTAGACAGATAGAGGTTTTGCTCGTTGTTGGTCATTTTAGGGTCTCCTGTTGGGTGCATCCGTCATTGTTTATAAATATAATATGCGGCGGGCGCGGAAGTCGAAAAAAAAGCCGGAATGTCGGACGTCGGCGGTCGGGTTGTCGGTTACGGGGTTCGGCCGTCGGCCGTCCCGCAAAAAAGCCCGATTTCCGGCGCGCGCGATATATATTATAACGTATAGGCGGAAGGGCTTGGATCCGATTATAGGGGTTAAAAGGCGGGTCGGTACCTAATAAACCGAGAATTTTTTCGTTTTTCTGTGGTATTTTTATTATTTTTATACTTATCCGTAATAAAAACGTCAACAAAAGGATGACCCAATCATGTCAGGCCACTCCAAATGGGCTACAATCAAGCGGGCTAAGGGCAAGACCGACGCCGCCCGCGGGAAGTTGTTTAACAGGCTGATCCGAGAGATTACCATCGCGGCCCGTATGGGCGGGGGCGACGTTTCGGCGAATCCGCGCCTGCGTACCGCCGTTTCCGCGGCGCGGGCGGCCAATATGCCGGGCAAGAACGTCGATTCGGCGATCAAGAAGGGCACCGGGCAGCTCGACGGCGTCAACTACGAGGAGATCACCTTTGAGGGCTACGGGCCCGGCGGCGTGGCCTTCCTCATCGAGGCCGTGACCGACAACCGCAACCGCACGGTGGCGGAGGTGCGCCACCTGCTGACCAAGTACGGCGGCAACCTCGGCCAGACCAACTCCGTCGCCAGGATGTTCAATTCCAAGGGCATCATAACGGTGGCCAAGGGCGACGTTGAGGAGGACAAACTCATGGAACTGGCGCTTGAAGCCGGCGCCGACGATATGTCGTCCGACGGCGAAGAGTACGAAATCACCACGACCGTGGACGCCTTCGACGCCGTGCGCGAGGCGATAGTCGCCGCCAAGATCGAGCCGGCGTCGGCCGAGATCACGAAAGTCGTGGACAATCCCGTAAACTTAGACGCCAACGCCGCGGTCAAGATAATGAAGTTATTCGACGCCTTGGACGAGCTTGACGACACCCAGCACGTCTACGCGGGGTTTGACGTCAGCGATGAAGAAGCGGCTAAGATGGATTAGGATTAAAAAGACTGTCTGAACTAGGATTTATAGGATTTAAAGGATTATAGGATTAAAAGACTTAGAAAATAATGATCATAATGGGCATAGACCCCGGAACAGCCGTCACCGGGTACGGTATAATCAGCGTCTCCGGCAACGCCGTCTCTTGGGTTGATTCGGGAGTGATCGTTACCGATACCGCTAAACCGCTCAGTGAACGGCTATTGATAATATACGACGGGTTGTCCGCGAAGATCAATGAGCATTCCCCTGACCGCGTGGCGGTGGAGGAGGCTTTTTACGGCAAGAACGTCCACACAACTCTGGTTCTCGGCCACGCTCGCGGGGTGGCGATGCTGGCGGCGGCGCAACGGGGGTGCGGGGTGTTCGAGTACAGCCCGCGCGAGATCAAAAAGGCGGTGACGGGCAACGGCAACGCCTCTAAGGATCAGGTGGAGTACATGGTGAAAACGTTGCTTCGTCCCGGCGGCGGCAAGATGCGGCAGGACGCTTACGACGCGCTGGCTGTGGCGATGTGCGACTTTTACAATATGGGGCGGGCGGCTTTGCTCGTAAATAAGGATAAATAATGATAGATTACATCCGCGGCAAACTCACCGATAAGGAGTTGACGCACGTCGCGATTGAGACTGCCGGGGTGGGGTACTCGGTATCGATACCGCTGTCAACGTATGAGAAACTCCCGGAGCCGGGAAAGGATGCCCTGATCTATATCCATTATTACGTGCGGGAGGATGATGTAAAGCTGTACGGGTTCGCGTCTAAGGCAGATAGGGAAATTTTTCGCCACTTGATTACCGTGAACTCCGTTGGCCCGAAGGTGGCCATGGGTATAATGTCGGGGATATCTATAGAGAACTTGGTGATGTACGTAAACGCCGGCGATACCGCGGGTTTGAAGAAAGTGCCGGGGGTCGGGCTCAAGACCGCGGAGCGCATCATCATAGAGTTAAAAGGGAAATTGGGAGCGTACTCGTCGTCGGCGCCCGTAGCGCCGCGGTCGAAAGGTTCAAACGCTCATGGCCATAAAGAGGAAGCGTACGCCGCCATGCTGTCATTAGGTTATAATGACAAACAAGTCGCAAAAGCGATAGATCGCGTGGCTTTGGAAATAGGCGAAGACGCTCAGATAGAAGAGTGGATAAGAATGGCGTTGAAAATTATATAATATAGATAAATGTGGGGCTAAACCATAAAGCCTTAAAATCTTTTAAATCTTTTTAAGACGAAGCCTTCGGCTTCATAGATAAATGCGGGGCTATGCCCCGCATTTTCAGTCAAAGTCAAAATCTTTTGATGTTGACTTTGATGTTGATTTTGATTGAAAATCGGGGGGTTTAGCCCCCCGATTTATCTATGAAAGGCGCGTAGCGCCTTTCGTCTAAAAATGAAATTGATTTTAAAGATTTTGATTTTTTAATAATTGACAAATAATGAAAATTAACGAATATAACGAAGACGGCGAAAACGGCAGAATAATCTCCGCTGACCGCTCCGGTTCCGACGAGGAGCAGTTCGACAACGCTCTGCGCCCGTTGAGTTTTTCCGATTTCATCGGCCAGGAGGCGATAAAGGAGAATTTGCGGATATTCGTGGAGGCGGCCAAGAAGCGCGGCGAGGCGCTTGACCATGTGCTCTTCTGCGGGCCGCCGGGGTTGGGCAAGACCACGCTGTCGCGCATTTTGGCGAACGAGCTCGGCGTGACGATACAGACCACCTCCGGGCCGGTCTTGGAGAAAAAGGGCGACCTCGCCGGCAGCTTGACGAACTTGACGGAGCGGGAAATACTGTTTATAGACGAGATACACCGCCTCAACCGCGTGGTTGAGGAGTCTCTCTATCCGGCGATGGAGGATTTTGTCTTTGACATAACGATAGGCGACGGCCCGGCGGCGCGTTCCATACGCCTCAACCTGAAGCCGTTTACTTTGGTGGGCGCCACGACCCGCGCCGGTATGCTGACCTCGCCGATGCACGCGCGCTTCGGCTACGTCTGCCGGCTCGCCTACTACACGCCGGAGGAGCTTTCGCGGGTGATAACGCGGTCGGCCTCTATCCTCGGCGTAATGTGCGCCGACGAGGCGGCGTTTGAGTTGGGTAAGAGGGCGCGGGGCACGCCGCGTATCGCGAACAGGCTTTTGCGGCGGTGCAGGGACGTGGCGGACGTTAGGGGCGACGGGACTATTACTGTGGAGATAGTCAACAAAACGCTGTCGCTTCTGGGGGTGGATTCGAGCGGGCTGGACGAGATGGACAGGAACATTCTGCTGTCTATCATAGAGCACTACGGCGGCGGCCCGGTGGGTTTGGGCACGGTGGCGGTGGTGGTGGGGGAGGAGCCGGACACCATCGAGGAGGTGTACGAGCCGTTTCTCATTCAGTCCGGATTTTTGAAGCGCACGCCGCGCGGGCGCGAGGTTACTATGAAGACGTACAAGTATTTCAATAAGCTTCCGCCCACGGGGCGGGCGCCGGATTTGTTTGATGCTGATACTGACACATAGAGAAAAGGACAATGTATATGAACATGGTAGAGACGGGCAAGTTCTTGGTCACCGCGGGCACGGTGATAATCATCATAGGGGTGCTGGCGATGCTCTCCGACAAGATACCGCTGGGGCGGCTTCCCGGCGACCTCCATCTCGGCGGCGGGCGCTTTAGGATTTATATTCCCGTAGCCACTATGGTGCTGCTCAGCGTTGTGCTGACGATAGTCTTTAATTTTTTCGCGCGCAAGTAGCGAATAGGGTTAATAGAACTGTAAGGATTAAAAACACTGTCTGAGAGGAGTAGAAATAATGTCTGCGTTGACCGGTTTCCTGAAAAGCGCGATAAAAGCGATTTCGCCGAGAGGCATTCGTCAATATTATAGGCGTAATAAGATTCAAAAGGAGAATAAGAAACTCTACGGAGACGCTCAGAAGAGTTTTTGCCCGATATGCGGTAAAGCGTCGTATTTCTCGCCGTTCGGCGATCCTCCGCGGGCGAAAGCGCGGTGTATATTCTGCGGATCGTTGGAAAGACATAGGTTATTGTGGCTTTTCTTAAAAAATAGAACCCCGCTATTTGACAAAACGAACAAGAAGATGCTGCATGTAGCGGCAGAGAAGTGTTTTGCCGGCAGGTTCAAGGGGATGCTCGGAAAGAGTTATTTAACGGCTGATTTGAGCGAACCTTCCGCTATGGTGAAAATGGATATTACGGATATTCGCTATCCTGACGAAAGTTTTGACGTGATTATGTGCAACCATGTCTTAGAACATGTGGTCGACGACGCGAAGGCGATGCGTGAGTTCCACCGTGTCCTTAAAAAGAGCGGATGGGCTATTTTGCTTGTTCCGATTGCGAATATGGACAAAACGTATGAAGATTCTTCAATCACCGGCGATAGTGAGAGGGAAAAGGCATTCGGACAGCATGATCACGTGCGGAGATACGGCAGGGACTATACCGATAGATTAAGATCCGCCGGGTTTAATGTGGCTGCGGTCAAAAATTATGAAATTGCGAGCGCGGAGGAGATTGTCAAGAGTGTTTTGAGTGAAAATATCAATGTCCGCGGGGCGGGCACGGAGATAATTTACTGTACGAAAAACTAGTATTGTTTATAACTAAAATCATCAACCGGCGGAAATACGATTATGACGACAGACATCAATACAGCCGATGACGCTCAGACGGCGAAAGACCTTGCCGTTGCCGTTTCCGCTATCAAGTCGGAGATCGGCCGCCGCGTCGTGGGCCAGACCGAGGTTGTGGACGATCTATTGGCGTGTTTCCTCGCCGGCGGCCACTGCTTGCTCACCGGCGTGCCGGGGCTTGCCAAGACGATGCTTGTGCAGAGCCTTGCCCGTTGCTTGGACCTCGGGTTCAACCGCATACAGTTCACGCCCGACCTCATGCCGTCCGACATTACCGGTTCCGAGATACTCATGGAGGACCGAGCCAGCGGGCGGCGCGAGTTTCGCTTTGTGCAGGGGCCGATATTCTCCAACATTGTGCTCGCCGACGAGATAAACCGCACGCCGCCCAAGACGCAGTCGGCGCTGTTGCAGGCTATGCAGGAGCAGGAGGTTACCTCCTCCGGGACGACGCACGCCCTGCCGCGGCCCTTTTGGGTGCTGGCGACGCAGAACCCCATAGAGCAGGAGGGCACCTACCCGCTGCCGGAGGCGCAGCAGGACAGGTTCATGTTCTCCATAGAGGTCGGCTATCCGGACATGGCCTCGGAGCTGCTGATCGCCCGCGACGCGGCGGACTATCGCAACGTGGAGTTGCGCCCGGTGGTGTCAAAGGAGCAGATATCGGCATTTAGGGAGCTTACAAGGCGCGTCCCCGCCGCGGATTCGGTGGTGGAGGCGGCGGTGCGGCTGGCGCGGGCTACCAGGCCTGCGGGGAAGGAGTGCCCGGAGGAGGTTAAGAAGTATCTTACGTGGGGGGCCGGGCCCAGGGCGTCGCAGTTTTTGGTGCTGGCGGCGCGGGCTTTCGCGTTGTTGGACGGGCGGCCGGCGCCGGATGTCAAGGATGTCCACAGGGCCGCTTACCCGGTGCTGAGGCATAGGCTGGTGCTGTCGTTTCACGGGGATGTGGAGGGGGTGGGGGTCAACGATATTATCGGGCGGTTGATAAAGTAGAGACGCGATTAACCGCGTCTCCGCAACGACATCGGCATCAACAAACGCCTACTGATTTGACAGCTGTTCGCCCCGTTTTACCAATATATCCGCGAATGCCGCCGGATTTCTCCGTACCCTGTCTATGCAGGCCGCGCTGCACACGTGTATCCTGCCGCTGCTGTAGTCTACGTATAGGTTGTTTTTCAGGCGTACGCTGGAACACACTGGGCAGCTCTTTTGGGGGCCGGAGAAGGCCGGCGAGAAAGAATGGGCGGAGCGTTTGTCGCGCACCGAGCGCTCTTTTTTATCCTTGGACTGTTTACCGGTAGATTTTTTAGCGTCATTCGCGTCTTCCGTGGTGGTCTCTTCCGTGAACGACATGCCGGATTCCCCGCCGTACGGGCCGATGTCGTAGGATCCGGTCGACGACGGCTCGTCGTTGGAATTGTATGTTGAGTATTGGGCGGCCGTAAACGCGAACGCGGCCGCGCAGACCAATAACATGGGTACCTTGCGTGTAAGGCGCATTTTTGACTCCTTTTTGGTGTTATAACGGTTCACATATAATATAATATATGGTAATGCGCGCGCTTTTGCAACCAAATACTATATTATATTATGTACGGCATGGTTCATTTGGAGGAAAAACATAATATGAAAGTAGTGATTTTAGCCGGCGGCTTAGGCACCCGCCTCTCCGAGGAGACTAAGCTTTTGCCTAAACCCATGGTCGAGATAGGGGGGAAGCCCGTCTTGTGGCACATCATGAAGATATACTCGTTCTTCGGCTTCAGCGAGTTCGTGATACTCACAGGCTACAAGTCGCACGTTATCAAGGACTTCTTCATTAACTACTACGCCCGCTACTCCGACGTTACGGTAGACATGGTCAACAACTCGGTGGAGTACCGCCGCGTGAGGGCGGAGCCTTGGCGGGTGACGGTGCTCTATACCGGAGAGCAGACCATGACCGGCGGGCGGCTACTGCGGGCGCGGGAGTTCCTAAACGGCGAGAGGTTCCTCCTCACCTACGGCGACGGCGTGGGCGACGTGGACATTCCCGCCGTCGTTCGTTGCCACGAGGCCGCGGGCAAACTCATTACGATCACCGCCGTGAATCCCGCGGAGCGCTTCGGCACAATAGCCGTAGACGGCGACGGCGCGGTGAGCGCGTTTCGTGAAAAACCCGATAACGGCGGCGTATGGGTGAGCGGCGGATTCTTCGTTGTGGAACCGGGCATATTCGATTACCTGACCGCCGGCGACGAAACGGTGCTTGAACGCGAGCCGTTCGAGCGCTTGGCGGACGACGGGCAGATGAACGCCTACAAACACGACGGCTTTTGGCACCCCATGGACACCCTGCACGACAAAAATATGTTGACGGGGATGTGGACCGGCGAAAAAGCCCCTTGGGCGCTTTGGGAGAAACAAAAATGATAGAGTTCTACAACGGTAAACGGGTGTTCGTTACCGGGCACACTGGATTCAAGGGGGCGTGGCTGTGCCGCGTCCTCGCGAAGGCGGGGGCGGAGACGGTCGGCTACGCCCTTGAGCCTCCCACGAACCCGTCGCTATTCGAGCAGATAGGGATCGCGAGCGGACTCTGCCACTACGCCGTTTGCGACATCGTAAGTTTTGACACGCTCCGCAGAGTTATGAGGGACACGAGGCCGGAGATCGTCATTCACATGGCCGCCCAACCGCTAGTGCGCGCCTCCTACGGCGACCCGCGCAAAACGTACGAAACCAACGTAATGGGGACGGTCAACGTCTTAGAGGCCGTTAGGGACGCCGGTACGGTCAGATCGCTTGTAAACGTTACCACAGACAAGGTCTACGAAAACAAGGAGTGGTTCTGGGGCTATAGGGAGGACGAAACCCTATGCGGCGGCGACCCCTACTCAAACAGCAAATCTTGCGGCGAGCTGGTCACCCACAGCTACCGCAAATCTTTTTTCAGGGGCGCAAACGATAAATGCCTCACCGCGGTCTCCACCGCCCGTTCCGGCAACGTGATCGGCGGCGGCGACTACGCCGAGGATAGGATCATTCCCGACTGCGTAAGGGCGGCGGAGTCAAAGAGCGAGATCGTCATCAGAAACCCGCTGTCCACAAGGCCGTATCAACACGTTTTAGAATGTCTATACGGATACTTGTTGCTTGCAAAGGCGCAGTACGAGAATCCCGGCATAGAGGGCGCGTACAACTTCGGCCCGGACGAGGATAGTTGCTTGACAAACCGGGAGCTCGCGACACTGTTCTGCAACGCCTACGGCGGCAGCGCGTCTTGGCGCGCGGCGGAGGAGCGCGACGGCCCGCGCGAGGCGAACTTCCTGAAGTTAGACAGCTCAAAATCAAAGGCCGTACTAGGTTGGAAACCGCGTTGGAACATCAAGACGGCGGTGGAAAAAGTCGTGGAATTCGCTAAGGCGAGCGGCGACGACGATAGGTCGGATTGCGTGGACAGGCAGATTGATGAGTATTTTAGAGTTTAGGCGTTGATAATGATAAAACAACTCCTCTCATTCTCCTACGGCAGTTTGGGCATGGCCGCCCTATCCCTCCTCTCCACCCCCATAGTCACGCTTTTGGTGCTTCCCGGCGAATTCGGTAAGGCCTCCGTTTTCGCCATCGTGCTGAACATCGTCTTCCAGATTTCTTTGTTAGGCGTAGACCAGAGTTTTACCAGGATGTTTTACGAGAAGAAGAGCGAGGCGGAGAGGGCTGCGCTCGCGCGGCGGTGCCTGGCCCTGGCGCTGGCCGCCACGCTGCTGATAATCTGCTGCTTCATGCCCTTTTGGCGGCGCGTATCCCGGCTGTTGTTTGACGCCGAGGATTTGTGGGCGGCGCTGCTCTTGGCCGCGAGCCTGTTCCTGTCGGTGACAAGCGCCTTCGCGATGACCGCTGTGAAGATGCACAAGAGGGGGCACCTCCACTCTATGGGACAAATATCCGCCGCGTTGGTCAATATCGCGGTAACGACCGCCTACGCCGTATGGGTGTCGCCCGCGTTTCACGCTATAGTCTGCGGGGCGGCGGCCATGCAGCTTGTATTAACGGCGGTGCCGCTCATATTACAACGGCGCTTTTGGACGCTGCCACCGCCGCGCGACCCGTTCGACAGGGTCGAGGCGGCGCGGCTCCTGCGATACGGTCTGCCGCTCGTCCCGGCGTTCATCATCACCTCCGTATTCCAAGGCATGGACAAGATGGCGCTGCGCGCCTACTCATCCTTTGAAGAAATAGGCCTCTACGCCGCCGCGAGCAAATTCGCGTTTCTCCTCACGATAATGCAGACAGGCTTCTACCACTTCTGGCAACCCACATCCATGGAACGCTACGAGGCCGACAATAACGACGTCCGCTTCTTCGAAAAGATGTTCGAGTACGCTACCGTAGCCGTGCTGATCTCGGCGGGCTTGCTGCTAACGATGAAGGATATCGTCAAATACTTACTGGCGTCAACTTACTGGGATTCCGTGATGATAATGCCGTTTTTACTGATCGTGCCGCTCATGAACCTGCTGAGCGAGATCACCGGATCCGGCATCAGGTTCAAGAAACGCACATACCTATATGTGGCGGCGGCGTCGGTCGGCGTGGCCGCGAACTTCGCCGGGAACTACTGCCTAATTCCCATATACGGCGCCCACGGCGCGGCGATCTCGACCGGGGCGGCGTACACAATATATTTTTTAATTCAAACGTGGATAGCCGGCAAGCTCTTTGCCGCGAATTACCGAATATATAAAATGATTCCGGCGTTTCTGACGGTTGTGATATTTATGGCGCTGAACACCTTCTACGCGATACCGTGGTGGTGCAATATCGCGCCGGTAGTGATGATTGTGTTGATACATAGAGGGACGGTGGCTGAAGTTGTGAGGTATTTGAGGGCAAAAACATTAAATCTTTAAAATCTTTTTTAGACGGAAGGCTTCGCCTTCCATAGATAGTTCGGGGGCTAAATCTCCGAACTTCAGTCAACGTCAAAAGAAAAAAGCCTTCTTTTTTGACTTTGATTTTGACTGAAAATGCGGGGCATAGCCCCGCATTTATCTATGGAGCCGAAGGCTCCGTCTTAAAAATATTTTAAAGGATTTAAATATTTTAAAAGATTTTGACTTTTTAGGTTCCGTATATTATTTTATTAAACGATATAATAGCAATCGGCTACGAGATGTCAACAAACAAATTAAAGGTAACGTTATGCGCATAACAGATAATGAAAAAAAAGTAATTATTAACGCGGTAAAAAGCGTTGACCCGGAAGCGGAAATTTGGCTCTTCGGCTCACGCGCCGATGATAGTAAGAAGGGCGGCGATATTGATATAGCGATACGTTCGGAAAAAATCAACAACGTTATGCAAAAGATACAAGTAAGGCGTTTTATTTGCGATGGAATTGGCGAGCAGAAAATAGATATTGTTACAACGAATAATGGAAAAGAAGCCATATTCAGACTTGCCGTCGCGGAAGGGGTTAAGTTACAATGAACCAGATACATCTCGACATATTGCGGGAAAATATCGGTACGCTCAATATGAGCGCGGATTGGGTACGGTATTCATACAAACAAGCCGCCGCAATAGAGCCGAAAGATGAATATACCGTCGAAGAATTTGATAAACTCGAAATCTTGACTTCCAGATACGCGCGGACTACAGATATGCTGGTAAACAAAGTATTACGAAGCATAGACGTCGTTGAGTTGGAAGATATAGGCACAATCATTGATATAATGAACCGCGCGGAAAAACGTGGTATCGTTCCATCCGCCGAATTATTGCGTATCATCAAGGATTTAAGAAATAATATCGCCCATGAATACAAAATAACGGAGATAACCGCGTTCTTTGCGGATGTATTGAAATATACGCCGGTTTTGCTTGAAATAATACAAAATACTAACGTTTATTGCGAGCGGTATTTGAAATCTTTTTAATATTTAGTTAATAGTATTAAAATGGGAAATACATACATAAATGACGGGGCCGACCGCCGATCCAGCGACCCCGCACCTCCGCCCCGTTGCCGTTATCGCCCCAACCTTTTTTTCGTTTTCAACATCTTCCCCGTCTCAGAACCACCCGACGCCGTCACTATTCTATTTTAATCCGTTGTATCCGGCAACCGCCAACCGGTGGGGTCAACGGGGCGACCCGCCACCGGCGATATTGATGACACTCCGTAATAGCGCTATTTAAGATTAAAAAATACCTTCGGCGTTATGGACTTGCATTTGGGAGGAACTTTAGAATTTGTTCCATCTTCATCGCGATTCAACCACCATTCACTACCGGCGGGGCAATCGCCGATCGCTTTCTTGTTGGTCGCCGTCCAAGTTGCGCTGCCTTCTTCCACATACCCCTGAAATTTGAAAAATACGCCCTCTTGCGTACATGTTCCACACCACTCGCCTTTTACAAATAACACAACCTCTTTTTCCAACTCCGCTACCGCTTTCTCTTGGTCGGTTCCGCCGCCCTGACCGCCGCCGGAGACTTCTACCGTGGCGACGGCTGCGCTTGCTTCTTCCTGAACAACCGCCGTAGTGTTCTCTATAGACCTATTGAGTTTTTTCTCGTCGCAGTCAAAAAACACAGCAAAAATGAAAAAGAAAATAAGAGTAAACGCTCCGATCACATACCAGAAAATCTTATAAGCCTTTTTGAGGCCGTTCATAATACTCATGATACCCTCCGTAATCTATTTGTTAATGGTTATACGTTGAGTGAAAACTTTGCCGTTTTAGTGGCGACCGCCAAATCGCTCTTTGCCGGTCGCTATCCACGTTATTTTCTATCTTTTGCTTCGTGTACCGAGCCTTTTTAATGTTTAATGGCCGGCCGCCGCGCTGCACATCTCCGATACCAGTTCCGAGAATATCTCGTTCTGCGGAACATCGTTTACCTCAAGAGCGTTGAATTCAAATATGTCGCCGACCACTAAAAACTGCATCACCAGATTGGCCTCTTTGTTGTTAAACATAATCTTGCCTCGGATGTTTACGTAATCTTTACCGTCAGACGAGGCGCCGTGCTCCCACTTGGGTTTACCTACGTAACTCTTTACCATGGCCTCAACGGTATAGTTCGGGCATGAGTAAAGTTTACCGGTTTTGACTTTTTTAACAAACTCATCGCCGCCGGAGAAAAAACACGAGCGTATGATCATGACTACGACGCCGATCGTCACCCACCCCAACACAACTTGAAGAGCACTCTTCAACTTCGGATGCATACAAAACCTCCTTTTAATAAGTGATTAAACGTTAAGTGAAACATATTGCGCATATATAACGCCGAGACACCGCTCGGCAATGACGTTTTTAAAAAGGGGACGGGCTTTGACCAACCACCATCCAACAAACCGCCCCAATCGCCAACACCGCTACGACCAACAGCGACCGGCCTTACCGAGTAAATAACATTGTAGACATAAAACCTCCTTTGATGAGTGTTAATAGTTATCTTTCTAGTTTTAAAACGGAGCGGCCCCACCTACGCCGCCCAGTCGACTCAAACCGCCGGTTGAATATCGGTTGAAATCGGCTGTGAATATTGCTTTCTATCGGGGGGGAAGAAAGGGCAAAATCGTCTAAAATCGTCCTTTCTACCGGCGATAATCGGTCAAAAACGCCGTTTGACCCTGTTTTGACGGGTAATAATCGGTCAAAAACACCTTTTAACCATATTTTGACCAGCGGCGACGGGTCAAAATTTTTTCGCGTAAGCCCTTGATTTTGGCGGCGATAGGTCAAAACGTCTGTCAGCATATAGAGTCCCCCTATTTATAAGAGTGTAGCACAAAAACCTACGTTTTTATTATACACTTTTTAAAATAGGAAAACGCTGAAATTAGGGGTAAAAACGGGGTTTGGCAGGAATTTTAGGTGTAACAATTAAACGTACCTTTTTTGTTACACTTTTTTAATATAATACATGGGGATTGCGGGAGTCAAGGGTGCGACAAAATTGTTGGTATTGCGGCGGTCGGCGGGGGTTGCCGGAACCCCCCGCCGCTGTCCGTTTTCACTGTTACAGGCCCAAAATGTTCTTGACTTCCTGTTCCGGGAACTCGGTAGCCTTTACAATATCAGCAATACTGAATCCACCTTTATACATCTGATTGACGAATTTGCGGGTTGCTTCCTGTTCTCCCTCCAACCTGCCCCTCTTCTCGCCCCTCCTCTCGGCTTCCTCCCCCCGCACCCTGAGCGCGTCCTCTAAATTCCATTCTGTCGTCAGCATATTTCGTACCGCCTTTCTATGGGTTTGTAGGTAATTTACTAAAATACGTTCTCTTATGCACTCTTCCGTCGCACGATCAACCGCTTGTTCAAGGCTCATTGTTTTGCGGTATTCGCGGATTTTCGCCGTGAATACTTCATATCCGTTGAGTATCGCGCAACGGCGAGCCATTTCTGGATTGCGCCCCTTGTTTATGTTGTACACACGCACCGTCAATTCAAGGTTTATAGGGTACTCCATATCATATTTCGCGAACAAGTCGGATAACTTCAGTATCTCCATTTCAGGGCGGTCTTTTTCGCCGTTGTACAGGACTATAAACTCAGGCCGCGGAATCTCCATCCTGTCTACGAGGTACTTGTCTAAGTCGTTGGTCAATTGTTCGTAACTCCTCGCGACGTAGAGCAGCATTCGGAGCGGCATGTTTTCGTTTATGGTGGATTGGTGTTCCACCAGTATCACGAGTTTGTTGTCTATGGTAAACGACACGTCGTTCACCGGAACGTCGTACAGTATGTCTTCCAACGTCACCATCTTAACGTCGGTTTCCGGGCCGTAGTTCGCCCCTGTTATGGCGTTGTACAGTTCCAGCGCGGCGCTTTCCGCCCCGAACAGATCCCTGAAGAGCGTGTCTTTATGCTTTATCTTGGCTTTTACGCCCTTTTTGGCGCTCTTTTTAACACTCTTTTTGACGCCGGTTTTGCTGTTCATGCGTTCATCCTCCAACAAGCAATATAATTCATGTGTCTTGCGGGAGTCAATATTTGCGTAAAGAAGCTAGAAATCCGTCCCGAATAGTGGGGATAAGGTCAAAACTTAACGCCCCGCCTCTGTAAAAACGTCCCGTCTTTCGAATACAGCGTTAACAACGCCGCAACGTAAGACGTCCGGGCTTGCGCCTCGTCTAAGTTCGCGGACACAAGGTCGCGCTGTACCTGCAAGACGGCGTAGCCGGTTGACTTTCCGGCGTTCATCTTCTCTTGTTCGGCTTCCAACTTCTGCAACTGCAACGCGCTCACCGTCTTGGCCGTCTCTATTTGCCGCTTTGCCCGCAATACTTCCATGTGGGCGCTGCGGATCTCGTAGTCTATTTGGCGGACGTAATTCGCTATCGACAAGCGCTGTTGATCCATGGAGAATTCCGAGCGGCGGTAGCGCTCTCTCGCGGAAGTATTTCGTATGGGCAGTTGCAGCGTAAGCCCCGCCGCGATTACCGGGGAGATGTCGCCCCCGGCGCCCGGCGCCAACGCGGTCGGGAACGATTTCGCGTCAGTCACGCCGGAGAGCGAGGCGTGGAAATCCAAACGCGGAAGCAGTCCGTTCTTCGTCTGCACCAAGTCAAGTTCCCCCTTTTGCGCCTGCATGAAAGCTTGCAAATAATCCGGGCGGAAAGACTTCGCCGCCTCTATATGGTCGTCCACCGCGTCAGCGGCGCCGAGTTCCACCCCGGCGGAGTCGGTCAGCAGCAACTCCGCGTCCATCAACTCCGGCGCGTTCATCAGATACGCCAGCGTCAGCGACTTCTGGCGGTACGCGGTCTGCGCGTCGAAGAGCTGACGCTCGCGCGAAGCGACCTCGGCGCGAAGCGCCACCAGTTCTATGGGGGCGATGCCGCCTATTTTTAAACGCTCTTCCGACTCGTAGAGCAACCGCTGCGCGAGTTCCAAAGAGTAGGTGTAGATGCTCATCTGCTCGCCGCTTGACAGCAAATCCCAATATGCGCGTTCGGTGTCCGAGAGAAGTTTAAGCGCGTATGCCGCCAACTCCTCTTTGCGTATGTTAAGATCGATTTTCGATTTCTGTAACGTTACCAAGTTGGCGGACTTGCCGAGGCCTTGCAACAGCGCTTGGGTGACGGTGAGACGGACGGAGTTCTGATATATCGATGTATCGCGTTTAGTCAACTGCGAGGTGCCCGATGATCCCGACGCGCCTATGGTGAATCCGATGTCCGTCCCTGTAGGTAAAGACTCGGAGAGCGAGAGCGACAAGTCGTGCGACGTGGAAGTAGGCTTTTTGATACGGTTAGACACGTCATAAGCGGCGCGTAAATTCGGGTCGTATGCGGAGACATCGTTGTCCTTTACGATGGACTCGGCGATATCGGTATTGATGCGTTCGATCTTTACCAGCGGATTGTCCTTCAAAGCGCGCTGTAAAGACTCTTGAAGCGACAGCGGGTGCTTCGCTTTATCTTCGGCGACGATGGTAATTGACACGGCAAGAATTATTGCCGCGATTGTATAGATTTTTCTCATCTAGACTGCCTCCCTCTTCCTCTCCGCTCTCTCCTCAACCAATGAATAGATTACCGGAATGAATACCAGCGTTATTAACGTTGACACCAACAACCCGCCTATCACGACCCTCGCCATAGGCACCTGCGCCTCGCTGCCCTCGCCCAGGCCTATCGCCATGGGTAATAAGCCCATCACTGTTGATAATGATGTCATCATAATAGGTCTTAGCCTACGCTCGCCGGCTATCTCTAAGGATCTGAAGAGTTCTACTTTATCCTCACGGCGCAGGCGGTTCACAAGGTCTATCAATACTATGGCGTTGTTGACTACTATTCCTACAAGTATTATACAGCCTATAAACGCTTGGATGGTGAACGGCGTTCTTGTCAACAGCATTATTGATACGACGCCCACAAGCGCCATCGGGATGGAGAAGAGTACGATGAACGGGTCTTTGAATGACTCGAATTGTCCGGCCATCACCAAGAACACAAGGATGATTGCCATTATTATGCCGAATATCAATTCTCTCTGCGCTTTCTGCTGTTCTTCCCAATCGCCGCGGATCAGCACCGCGAACTCCGGCGGGACGGATATGCCCCTTATCGCGTTGCGCAAATCTTCCACCACGCTGCCCATGTCGCGTCCCTCGTAGTTTACGCTCACCGTCACTATGCGCTCGCGGTCGCGGCGTTCCACGCGCACGGGGCCTTCGCCGGACTGTATCCACGCGGCGCTTTGAAGCGCCACAGGTTTTTGCGCGGAGTTAAGCACCGACAGGTTGTTGATGTTGTCGACGCTTTTGCGGTCCGACTCCGACAGTCTCACCAGCACGTTGTACTCCTTGCCCTCCACGCGCACCTTGGTCGCCGTCGTGCCGCCCATCGCGGTCTGCACCGTATTTCCTATATTGGTGGCGGACAGACCGAGTTCGGCGGCTTTGTTCCTGTCTATGCGCACGCGGTACTCCGGCATCCCGGCCTCGCGGCTTATCTGCACGTCGGTTATTCCCTCCACCTCGCGCACCGCCGCGCTGATCTGCTGCGCCAGCGTCTGGCCGGTCTGCAAATCGTAGCCGCGTATCTCTATGCCTACGGCCTGATCGGTGTTCGTCCCCATCCGCATCAAAAACATTCCTTGGCCCTCCCTCACGCGGATCGTCGTGCCCGGCAATCCCGCGAGTTTGGGGCGCAGGTCGGAAGCCACCTGCGCCGACGAGCGATGGCGCTTCGCGACAGGGACGAGGGCGACGCGCAACTGCGCGATATTAGCGCCGGAGACCATGAAGCCGCCGCTCTGCGCGATGTTCGACAGCGTGTAGAGCGCCTCCGGCACCTCCTTATTGATAATCTCCTCCACCTTCTTCACCGTCTCGTCAAGCCGCGCCAGCTTCGTGCCGACCTCCATCTCTATCGTGACGCGCACCTCGCTCTCGTCCGTGGCCGGCATGAGTTCCACGCCCACAAGCGGAAGCGCCGCGAAGGCCGCGACGAAAAGAGAGGCGACCGCGATTATCACCTTGACGCGGTTGCGCAGCGCCCAGTGTATCAGCCCCCTGTACTTGTGCTCCACCGCCACGTAAAAGGCCTCGGACAAACGGAAAGCGCGCGTTACTATTGAAGCGCCCTCGTGGTGCAGACTCTTCGCGCTCAAATATCTCGCCGAGAGCATGGGTACGAGCGTTAAAGCCACGAATAGTGAGCAGACGAGCGAGAACGCCACAACGTATGCCAGCGCCTGAAACATCACGCCGGACATTCCGCGCATAAAGATGACGGGGATGAAGACCACAAGCGTCGTGAGCGTGCTCGCCGTCACCGCCGACCACACCTCGCTCGCGCCGGTCGTAGCGGCCTCGTAGGCGGCGACCCCGTGCTCGCGTTTGTGGTAGATGTTGTCCAATACCACAATGGCGTTGTCAAGCAACATTCCTATGCCCAGCGCCAACCCGCCGAAGGTCATCATATTTAGCGTGAAGCCGCAGAAGTAGACAAGCGCGAAAGTGGCTATCACCGAAATGGGAATCGCCGTGCTTATTATCACGGTGGTAGATATGTTGCGCAGAAACAGCAACAGTATAAATATTGCTATCGCGCCGCCCATGAGCAGAGACTGCGCCACAGATTTCATTGCCCGCTCCACGTACATGGCGTTGTCTATGAGCGTGATCATCTCTATGTCGGGGATGTCTTGGTTGATCCGCTTCGCCTCGCGCTTCACCCCGTTGGCCACCGCCACCGTGTTGCTCCCCGACTGCTTGCTGATGGCCAAGCGGATGCCGGGCTGGCCGTTTATGCGCACGAGCGACTTGACCTCCTCGTACCCGTCGTAGACGTCCGCGATGTCGGCAAGGCGCACCGGCACGCCGTCTTTAACGGTGACCACCGTCCCCGACACGTCGTTCACCCCCGAATACTCCGCGAGCGTGCGCACCACGACGTCGCGGTTCCCGGAGACGATGGAACCCGCCGGAACGTTCTTGTTCTCACGTTGCAACGCCGCCACCACCATGTCGGTGGAGATCCCGTAGGCCTCCATGCTCGACGCCCTGAGCGCCACCTGCACCTGCTTCTTGCGCCCGCCTCGGATGTCTACCGTGGCGACCCCGGGCACGCGCTCCAGCCGGTACTGCACCTGATCCTCGAGTATCTGCTGTATCTCGTTTATGTCCTTGCCCTGCGACACCACGCCGAGGATCAAAATGGGCATGGCGGAGACGTCGAACTTGCGGATGAGCGGCCTGTCGACCCCGTCGGGAAGCGCGCCGAGTATCCTGTCTATGCGGTCGCGCATGTCGTTGACCGCCGCCTCCTGGTTTGTCCCCCAGGGGAAGGTCACGCGGACTATGCTGCGCCCCTCCGTTGAGGTGGAGGTGATCTCCTCTATCCCCTGCAACGCCGAGAGCGCCGACTCTATGGGGCGCGAGATAAGCTCCTCGACCTCGAGCGGCCCGGCGTTCTCGTAGGTCGTGATGACCGTGATCGTCGGCATCGTGATCTCCGGCATCAGGTCGATGGGGAGGCGGGTGAGGGAGAAGAGGCCCATCACCAAGATCACCAAGTAGATGACCGTGGTTAGGACGGGGCGTTTTACGGTAAAGGATATTATAGGGGACTCTTTAGCCATTGGGAACCACCACTTTAGACCCCGGCTTCAATAAATGCTGCCCCAAAGTCACAACTTTTCCGTCAAGATTGGCCGGCGATAGGATTTGGGCGAAAGTTCCGTCGTTTATGCCTATTTGGACGGGGATGTTTTTTACCGTCGCCGAATCGCCCAATATAAATATGGAATACTGACCGTCTTTCTCTATCAACGCCTGGGACGGGACGACTCTGGCCGAGGCGTCTTCGTTCAACTTTATGTTGATACGGGCGAACATGCCGGGTTTCAGCAGTCTCGCGTTGTTCTTCAGCGCCACCTCCACCGTCGCGGTGCGGGAGGCGGACTGGAAGTAGGGGGCCATTCTGTAAACGATGCCCTCAAACGTTTGACCGGGGATGGCGTCGGTCGATACGGAGGCGGTTTTTCCGGGTTTTATGCTCTGGTAGTCTTTCTCAGTTACGGACAATTCCACAAATACGGTATCAAGCCCTACGACCGTGACTATCGGGCTGCCCACCGACAGTAGCGTCCCGCCGTCCACGTGGCGCACGGCGACGAAGCCGCCTTGAAGCGCCCTTATCTGCGTGTACTCGAAGTTGGTCTTGGCCTGGCTTAAAACGACCTGGCGCTGTTCAAGCTGCGCTTTGGCCAGCTCGTGGCGCGATCTCTGCGTCTCCACCTGCGTCTCCTGGGCGTCGAGTTCCGACTGCGAGGCTATGCCCTTGCTCACCAGACCTTTTGTCCGCTCCAGCTCGCGTTCGGTGTGCGTGAGCTGCGCCTTGGCCTCCTCCAGCGACGCGCGGCTGACGCGCACCTGGGTCTGCGCCTCGTCGAGGGCGTTGCGGAACTCGGTGTCGTCTATGCGCCCGATGGACTCGTTGGCCGCGACCGCGTCGCCGATGCGCTTATTTATGGAAAGGAGCCGCCCGCCGACTTTGGCCGAGATCACGTAGGTGTAAGAGGCCTTGACCGTCCCCGCGAACTCCCGGATGTCGACCATCGGGCGCAAGCTGACCTCCGCCGTCTCCACCGGCACAGGTCCCTGCTGCCGCGGCCCCCCGCCGCCCCCCGGCGCCGCCTTCTGCGCCGCCGCCGGCCCCTTGCCCCCGTCGGAGCCGCTCCCGCCGCAGACCGCCAACACTCCCGCAACCGCCGAAATAACGACGGCGAGGGCGATATTGCCCATCCATCTACTATTTTTCATAAACAAAGTTCCTTATTTGCGAAGTTTGAGAATCGTATTAATATAATTAATGGGAAGTGAAATGCCGCGGAGTTTAAAGGTTTTTATCTTTTAGTGGCGTATTTGCGTGAGCGGGTAGTATTTTATTGTTCGGGGAAGGTCAAGCGGCGGATTACCTCGTGCGATAAAAAAATGCTATCGAAAAAAGGGGCGCGGAGAAAAAAATGACGGAAGAGCTGGCTTTGCAATTAATCAAGTCCATAGGGGAGGATCCGGGCCGCGAAGGGTTGCGCGACACGCCTCGGAGGGTGGCTAAGGCTTGGGGGCATTTGATGGAGGGGTACTCGCAGAGCCCCTCCGAGATATTGGGGAAGGCTATATTCTCCGAGAAGTGCGACCAAATGATCATTGTCAAGGATATTGAGGTCTACAGCATGTGCGAGCATCACATGCTCCCGTTTTTCGGCAAGTGCCACATCGGCTACATATCGCGAGGGCGGGTCTACGGGGTGAGCAAGCTGCCGCGCCTTGTGGACTGTTTCTCGCGCCGCTTGCAGTTGCAGGAGAGGCTGACGAGGCAGATAGCCGAGGCGCTCATAGGGCCGATAGACGCGGAGGGGGTGGGCGTCGTAATAGAGGCGCGGCACCTTTGCATGATGATGCGCGGCGTTTCCAAGCAGAACTCGGTCATGGTCACTTCCGCGATGCTGGGGAGCTTTCGCGAAGAACCGGAAACGCGTGCGGAGTTTTTGAAATTGATAGGAATGCGTTGACGTTGTGCGGGCGGAGTGTCCGTATGGGCGAACTTTGTTCGCCCGTCTTTAAACATTAAGGAATAGCAAAAACAATGAAATCACACGTAAAGCGCCGTAAATACAAGTCTTACAAGACCGGCCTGTTGTTGCTGGGGCTCCTGGTTATTTCTTGGATACTCATAGCAAGTATCGCCAAGTCGGGCATTCCGGCGGGTTTGGCCAACCTTATAAACGCCGACTACGAGAACTTCCGCAACCTTGAGCGGTTCGACTCTACCAAGACGCAGGAGGTGCGTGATCTTATGGCGGGATTTTGGACGTATGCCGAGGGCGACGCGGATAAGGCTCCGGTCGCCAAGCGCGAGTACGTGGAGCTTAACGCCAACGGGATGGTGTGGATGGTGCGGGTCTGGCAGATACGGGCGCCGTCGGGCGACAGGTACACGGTCACGCACGTGGCTATGGGGTTCATGAGCCCGTACTCGTATAATCCGGGGGGCGGCAACTACTACTGCGAGACGCGGATCATCCGGCAGGCGTACATATTCGACGGCGACACCTGCTACGGGGCCAGCCAGGCGGACGAGATTTGGGAGTTGGGGCTTGGGGCCGGCGGCGAAGAGAGAGACCGCGCTCTGACAATGAACCGCCGCGAATACCGGCCCTACGTAGGCGACCTAAAGGATTTCTTCCCGGAGAGCGGCCTTTTAAAGATCGTGGACAAGATAACTCTCGCGGGCTGCGCGGCGGCGGCCGATATGTCTTGGGCGTCGAAGAAGCTCTTGGCACGCTCCATGAACGCCGTGCCCTTCTTCGCCAGGGCCGACGCTGTCGAGTCGCTTATACATACGTACTACAAGCCCCTGGTGTTGGAGGAGCTGGCGCGCCGGTACGACCCCAGGGCTGTGCCCGACGTTATGGACATAAGGATGACGATCTCGCCGGAAGGGGCGGTGACCGACCTGAAGCACCGAGGCGCGAAGGTTGTGACCAAGCGCTTTGACGATTTGGCGGTGCTTGACATGAAAGGTTGGCTGTATCCGGCGGTCGGCGACACGGACGACTCTCAGACGTTGGATGTGAAGGTGCGGGTCAAATAGGGGCGAACCGGCGTTCGCCCGTCACTATATTTTATAGAGATAATATAAGCTTGATTTTAACGATCAATAAATATCATGGATAGTCCAAAAAAATCACCGCTTTTGCTGACCATGGGCGACCCCGCCGGCGTGGGGCCGGAGATCGCGGTCAAGGCGCTTTGCGGCAAGGCGCGCGGGGCGGATATCGTCGTGGTCGGCGATTTAGAGGCGATGCGGAGAGCGGCGGAAGTTTGCGGGGTGTCGCCGAGGTTGGCTTCGACTTCGCTCAGCCACCTGTCCGCTGGTCGGAACCGAGACCCGGCCGCTGATCGAATCACCCCCCCCGTCATAAACATTATGGACATAAGCTCGCCCGGCGCCTCCGGGTTCCCTAGAGGCGTCTGCGACGCCGGTTGCGGGCGCGCCGCGTATTCTTACATTGTTAAGGCCATAGAACTGTGCATGGCCGGCGAGGCTTCCGGCGTTGTGACCGGGCCTATATCCAAGGAGTCGCTCAAGCTGGCCGGCATAGATTATCCCGGCCACACCGAGATATTCGCCGACAAGACGGGGACGGACGACTACTCCATGGTGTTTTTGCTCGACGGCGTGGCCGTCGCCCACGTCACCACCCACGTCTCGCTGCGCAAAGCCATAGAGATGATAACCGCGGAGCGCGTTTTGCGCCAAATCCGCCTGTTGCGCAGGTCGCTCTCCGGCCTTGGCATATCGGAGCCCAAAATGGCCGTTTCCGGCCTTAACCCCCACGCCGGCGAGAACGGCCAGTTCGGGGACGAGGAGATAAAAGAGATCGCCCCCGCCATAAAAAAAGCCCGAGAAGAGGGCATAAATGTAGTAGGCCCTTTGCCCCCCGACACCGTCTTCAACCGGGCGTTCAAAGGCGAGTTCAACGGAGTAGTGTCAATGTTGCACGACCACGGCTTCGTGGCGCTGAAGTCGCGTGATTTCGAGCATGGAGTGAATATCACCGTAGGCCTGCCGATAATCCGCACATCCGTAGGTCACGGAACCGCGTTTGACATAGCATGGAGCGGGCGGGCGTCGTGCGAGAGCTTGCTGTCGGCGATTGAGGCGGCGGAAAAAATGGTGGTGGGTAAGCAATAAATAAAAAGTCAAAATCTTTAAAAAATATAAATCATTTTAAGACGAAGCCTTCGGCTTCATAGATAAATGCGGGGCTATGCCCCGCATTTTCAGTCAAAATCAAAGTCAAAATCACCCCGAAAGGCTTTTTTCTGTTGACTTTGACTTTGCTGTTGACTGAAAATCGGGGGTTTAGCCCCCGATTTATCTATGGAAGGCGAAGCCTTCCGTCTAAATATGATTTAAAGATTTTAAAGATTTTGACTTTTATTTATTTTCACTCTCCCCATCCCATAATATATATTTACAATCTTATAAGGTTATTTAAGGTTACGGTACGTATAAAAGGCAAAGAAAGTAAAAATTTATGGACAAAAATTCAAAGAACGGTTTATTGGGCGGACTCCTGCTCGTGGTCGCCGTCGTGGTAGGCCTCGCGGTCGACTCCAACGGCGCCAAGGGGGACGACTTCTTTGTGGACGTGACGCGTATGGACAACGTCGCCACTAAGATCCACCAGAACTACGTGGAGGAGGTCTCCTCCAAGGACTTGGTCGACAACGCCATAAAGGGCATGACGCAGATATTGGATCCGCACACCTCCTACTTTGAGGCCAAGGAGTACGAGGATTTGCGGACGCAGACGGAGGGCAAGTTCGGGGGGCTTGGGATCATCATCTCCATCCGCGACAAGGTTTTGACCGTTATGACCCCGATCTCCGGCACGCCGGCTTATCGGGCCGGGTTGCAGTCCGGCGACCAAATTATAAGGATAGACGGCGTCTCCACGCGCGGGTATACCTCCGACAAGGCGCTCACGAAGCTGCGCGGCGAGCCGGGGACGGAGGTCAAGCTGCTCATCCGCAGGAGGGGCGAGGCGCAGGATCATGAGTACGTCATACGCCGCGACATCATCCAGATAAAGTCGGTGCCGTTTTACGGGGTTCTTGAGGGCGGCATAGGCTATTTGACGTTGCAGCAGTTCTCCCAGGAGGCCAGCGCGGAGGTTGAGAAGGCGGTTCGGGAGCTTCTAAAGAAGAACATAAAGGGGCTGGTTTTCGACTTGCGCCACAATCCGGGCGGGTTGCTGCCTCAGGCGATAGAGGTTTCGGAGAAGTTTTTGCCAAAAAATTCGGTCGTGGTCTCCACTCGTGGGCGGGTGCGCAATCAGAACAAGGAGTTCAAATCGGTTGCGGGCGCGGTGCTGCCGGCGGACATGCCGCTTATCGTGTTGGTTGACAGGGCCAGCGCCAGCGCGTCGGAGATTGTGGCGGGGGCGGTGCAGGATTGGGACAGGGGCGTCATTCTGGGCGACACGACTTTCGGCAAGGGCTCCGTGCAGAGCGTTTTGCAGCTCGACGCGGTGAACCATATTAAGCTGACGACGGCTTTTTACTATACGCCCTCCGGCAGGTGCATAAACCGCCCGGAGAACTTCGTGCGCAGGGGCGACGACGCGGACGAGGAGGAGGCGGAGGACGAGGAGGAGCTGGGCGTCGCGCCGGAAAAGGATAAGGACAAGGGCAAGGGTAAAGATAAGGATAAAGACGCCAAGAAGGAGAGGGCCAAAGCCGATACGGCGACCTACCGCACCAAGGGCGGGCGCCTCGTCTTCGGGGGCGGCGGCATAGTCCCCGACACTGTCGTGCTCCGTAAGATACCGGAAGCGGCTCTGCGCGCGCTGTTGTTGAAGGATATGTTCTTCCAGTTCGCCAACATTGAGTACGTGAAGCTGCAGAAGCGCGGCGTAAAGATCACCGCCGACTACGTTCCCGACGAGACTACGGTGAAGTCCTTTTACGCGCACTTAGACTCCGTAAAGTTCACTTTTCAGAGCATAGCGCAGATACAGTTCGACGAGTTCAAGAAGAGGAGCGGCGTGGTGGAGGACACCGCGCTGAAGGACAACAAGAACCCGTATTTGGAGCCGCCCAAGCTGAGCGCGGCGGAGTTCGGAAAACTAAAAACCGCGTCGGAGCGTGTGGACTCGGTCTTGGCCGCCGACAGCCGCCAAGCGATGCGCAAGATCGAGCCGGAGATCAAGCTTCTGATCCGCGACGCGCTCTTGATCAGGGAGTTCGGCCAAGACAACGAGTCTGTCTACCGCGCGAAATTAGCCCGCGACGAGCAGTTAACCGCCGCGATGAGTCTTATTGTAGACAAGCCCGTCTACACCAGGTTGTTAAAAGTAGGCGCCGCCGCCCCGAAACCGGCGGCCTCGGCGCAACAAAATAAAGGCGCCGACGCGAAGAAGCCGGACAGCAGTAAACAGGATAGTAAAAAGGGTACGGATAAGAAGTAAAACGCTGTCTGAATTAGGATTTGTAGGATTATTATGAATTTGATTTTTATTATTTTATATTGACTTTAATTTTTTATTTTAAGGAGAAAACATGATTAAGAAGATGCGTGAAATGGCTCCTATGATAATGATCATTATCATCGTGGCTTTTGTAGGCGGTACCCTTTTCCTTGATTGGGGTATGAACATCATGGGACAGGGCCGGAAAACGCCGGTCGGTAAGATTGACGGCAAGGATATCCCGATAGAGTATTTCGATAAATTGGTCACCATGGAGCGCTTGCGTATGCAGGAGGGCGGACGCGAGGTGCCGCCCATGCAATATCGCCAGGTTCCGGAGCAGGTGTGGAATCAGGAGGTCAACAGGATGCTTCTCGACAAGGCGGTCAAGTCTATGCGGCTTGAGTCCACCGATCAAGAGGTCTTTGAGTACTTGAAGCGCAATCCGCTTCCGGGGCTCGACACCGCGTTTGTTTTCCGGACGGACGGGCGTTTTGACACCTCGAAGTACGTTCAGTGGCTGAACACGCCGCAGACCTATTCCATGTATCCGTGGATGATTGATGTGGAGAAGCAGGTGAGCGGTCAGATCATGCCGGGTCAGAAGCTCGACGCGCTCCTGAAGGCCGGCATCTTTGTTTCTAAGTCTGAGGTGGCCTACGAGTATGCCCAGAGGAACGACAAAGCGAGTTTTGAATACTACTTGGTGCAGAGCAAGGATCACAAGAGCGACAGCGGCGCGGCGATCACCGACAAGATGATCAGCGACTACTACGCGGCCAACCAGAGCCGCTTCCGTCGCGACGAGCAGGCCGATCTATACTTTGTCAAAATTCCCAAGATTGCCACCGAGGCCGACTTGGAGCTAAATCGGAATAACCTGCTTGAGATTAAGAAGAAGATTTTGGCGGGGGATTCTAAGTTTGAGGTAGAGGCGGAGTTTGAGTCGGACGACGAGGGATCCAGGCCGAGCGGCGGCGATTTGGGTTGGTTCGGCAAGGGCGCTATGGTGCCGGAGTTTGAGGCGGCCGCGTTTGCTTTGAAGCCCGGGGAGATATCGGATCCGGTCAAGACGGCGTTCGGCTACCATATAATCATGCTTGAGGAGCGCGGCGAGCCGGACAGTAGCGGCGCGTTCAATGTGAAAGCTCGCCACATACTGAGAAAGAACAACCCCTCCGACGAGACGCTTGGCGCGCTGTCCGATATGGCGGAGCAGGTCAAGACGGCGGTGACTAACAAGGGTTTTGTCGCCGGGGTTGCGGAGATTCCTAATGTGACGCTTGATTCTACCGGATTCTTCAAGAGGGGCGACATGCCGTCCAAAATCGGTTACCTATACGGCGCCGGCAACTTCGCTTTCCACCGCAAGGTCGGCGAGATCTCCGATGTGCTCGACAACCAAGACGCCTTTTATGTGTTGGGCCTTAAGGAAAAGGCGAAGAAGGGTTTGCAGCCGTTGTCCGAGGTGCGCGATTACATAGTCGGCGCGCTCAGGGACACGCTGGCTATGAAAGAGGCTAAGTCCTACGCCGCCACGGTGCTGGAAAAGGTGAAGGGCGGCGCGACACCCCAAGATATACAGGGCGGCGATAGTAAAATCGTGGTCGGTCTGGCCGAGGATCAGACGCCCGGCGGATACATACAGCAGTTGGGCAGGGCGTCAAAGACAGCCGCGGTCGCTTTCGGCTTGCCCGTCGGGGCGGTATCCGGCCTCATAGAGGAAAAATCCGGGTACAGCTTCGTCCGTGTCACAAATAAGAGCGAGTCCGCGCCTTTAGATCTTAAGAACAATCCCCAGGCGAATCAAGCGGCGGAGGCGATAGAGATGCTGGGGCGGCAATCGGCGTACGCGGAGTGGTTCAGGGGGCTGGTCGGAAACGCTAAGGTCGTCAATAATTTGGAGAGGTTTTATTTAGATTGATTTTGACGTTGCGGAGACGCGATTAATCGCGTCTCCGCACTACGGATGTTCACCGTCCTTCCGCAAGTCTATTGACCAAAAAGTCCGGCATCTTAATTTTCTTCATCTTGGATTGCGCCTTGGGAATGTCGTAGGGGATTCTGTATAGGTCGAACGTCTTCTCTTCCGTATCCAAAATACCGTAAGAGCTGTTCGGGTTTCTGTCTCTGGGTTGGCCTACGCTGCCTATGTTTATAAGCATCTTTCTCTTTTCGTTCTCTTTGTAGGATATTTGTTTTTCCGGGTGTACGTAGATCTCGTCGTCGTCTAAGACTATTATCATGGGTATGTGGGTGTGGCCGACCAGGCAGATTTTCGTGTCGAAGAATTGGAAGTTGAAGGCCGCCTCTTCAAGCGATGTTATGTAGTACCACATTCCGGGTTCGTAGGGGGTGGAGTGCGCCATTGTGAGGAGGTCGGTTGTTTTTGAGACGGGCAGCGCCGCGAGGAACGATCTGTTTGATTGGGTGAGGGCCTGCGCCGTCCACTCTATGGCGATCTTCGCGTGGACGTTGAAGTGCTGCGTGGTGAGGAGGTTGGTGGCGGCGGCGTCGTGGTTGCCCAAGAGTACGCTCTTGCAGTTTTTGATGATGGTTTCCGCGCACTCGTTGGGGTTTGCGCCGTAGCCCACCACGTCGCCGAGGCAGAGGATTTCGTCCACCTCTTTTTTGTCTATGTCCGAGAGTACGGCCTCAAGCGCCTCGAGGTTTGCGTGTATGTCTGAGATGAACGCGAATCTCATTTGCCGCTATCCGTTTTCCATGAATCGGAACGTATTCGAGCCGATCTCGATCCTGTCCCTATGTTCCAACCTGTGGGTTCGCACGCTCTTGCCGTTGACCTTGATTTTGGCCATCATCTTTTGCGCGATTATGTAGAAGCCGCCGTCACGTTTCTCTATGGCGGCGAAGCCCTTATTGACCATGAACCCGGAGGCGTATATGTCGTCGACCTCGTCGGAACCTATGGTGAGGTAGTCGTGGTCGAGCCTGTAGACGATATGGCCCTCTGTTTCTATGAGGACGGCTCCGGAGAGCGCCTCGTCGTCGTCGTCTGAAGCGTCTTGTGGCGGCGGCATTTGCGGCGGCAACGCCTGAGGCGGCATCGCTTGTGGCGGCGGCATTTGCGGCGGCAACGCCTGAGGCGGCATCGCTTGTGGCGGCGGCATTTGCGGCGGCAACGCTTGTGGCGGCATCGCCTGTGGCGGCGGCATTTGCGGCGGCAACGCCTGAGGCGGCATCGCTTGTGGCGGCGGCATTTGCGGCGGCAACGCTTGAGGCGGCATCGCTTGTGGCGGCGGCATTTGCGGCGGCAACGCTTGAGGCGGCATCGCCTGCGGCGGCGGCATTTGCGGCGGCAATGCCTGAGGCGGCATCGCTTGGGGTACGGGCGGCGCTATGCCGGCTTGCGCTCCGGCGGGCGGCGCCATGACGATGGTCTCGAGATGCAGCGCCGCCTCTCCGCGCAGGTCTTCATAGACTATCGTGTACTTGCCTATAGTGATCTTGTCGCCGTTTACGAGCGTGGTCTTCTTGACCTTCTTGCCGTTTACGAGCGTGCCGTTGAGCGAATTCAGGTCGGTGAGAGTGTAGGCCCCGAAGGCGTCCAATTCAATTTTGACGTGCCGACGCGATATCCCCATGTTGAATATGGGGATATGGTTCTCCGGAAGCCGCCCGATAAAGATAACCGGTTCCTCAAGATCGTAACTTTTTACCTGCTCGCCGTTGAAATAGACGGTGTACCTGATCATGCCGATTTCGCCTTTTTATTCTTTAGTCCTTATCGAGTATCAACACTAATAGTTAATATACATATTTGCGGAAGGAAAAACAAGAATATTGAAGAATTTTATGCTATGTCTCGCCGTATTATAATGTATATTTGTACGTATGCGCCGCTCATCATCAAAAAGCCGAAATCATGGAATGAAAACGGCTAAACGCCTATTCGTGCCGACCGCGCTTCTTATTATGGCCCTAACTGTCCCGTTTGCCCGCGCTGACAGCAGGGAGACGCTAAGGTCGCGCCTCGACTCGCTTGCCGTTGAAACGCAGGTGCGCAAGCGCGCCGGTTTGCCCATAGACGATCTTGAGACGGCGAGCGCCGCTGTGCGCGACTCCATAGTGCGGATGCGTTCGTCGGCGCCCTCCGAGGGCTCGGAACCGTCCGAGACGCCCTCCGGTTTCGGCGGACAGCTCCTATCCTCGATAATTTCCAAGGTCTCATCGTTCCTTGAATCGACCCTCTCGTTCAAGCCCGCCGGGCTTTTCGACTGGATCATCGTCGCCACCGGGATAGTCGCCGTCCTCTCCGGACTGCTCCTGTTCATAGGCATAGCGGCCGGCAGACGCAAGGCGGCCTCCAAGAAAAAAGCGGAGTTCAAGAGGATGAATCAAGCCCCCGACGCCTCCGGGATGCCGACGGTTCTCCCCGAACCGCCGAAATTCGGGCAAACGTCAACCTACAACAGCAAAGGCCTGCCGGACATCGCCTCCGCCGCCCCGCCGGTGCCGCCCCCGCCGACCGTACCGCCGGAACTGGAAGCCCTGATGGGAAAACTGCGCAGCGTAACCCCGCAGACGCAGCAACAACCGCAGCCGATAGAACCGCCCCTTCCGCCGCCGCCCCCGCCTCCGCCGCCCCTGCCCCCGCCTCCGCCGCCTCCGCCCCCGCCGCCGAAGCGGTTGGATCTGGTAGTCAACGCCCCGGACTCGTCCCCGTCGCAGAGAACAAGGGGAAGGGACATACCCCAAGCGGGTTCCCCCGGTTTCAACGACGCGGTAGCCGCGGACTCCAAAAGCGGCATGAGCGACGTGGAAATCTCCCGGAAGTACAAAGTTAGCGTCGATCAAGTAAGATTGATGTTGAGAATGAAGCAGGACTGAAAAACCGGTATGAACAAGCTGCCATTCCCATCCAAAGAATATGAATTAATCCGACATATACAGAGAGTCCTGCCCCCTGTTGATCAACAATCCTCGCAATATGAGGCGGCGATAGGCGACGACGCCGCGATTCGCGTCAACCGGACTGCCGGCGAAAGGCTTGTTATCACCGCCGACGTGTCGGTTGAAAACGTGCATTTTTCCACACGCACGATGACGTTTGAGGAGATAGGCTACAGGTCGATGGCGTCGAACGTCAGCGACTGCGCCGCTATGGGGGCGAAGCCGGACGGGGCTGTCGTTCAGCTTGTCTTTCCGAAAGGCGTCGACAATATCGGTGCCGATAACGTTAGTATCAATGACGCGATTGAACAAATCTACGCCGGTTTCTCCAAGGCTTGCAGGCGCTGGGACTTCCCGATAGTCGGCGGCGACCTCTCCGGCGGCGGCGCTTGGACAATCGGAATCACGCTGATCGGCTCCGCCCCGCCCGGCCGCAATCTGTTGAGGCGCGTCGGCATAGTTGACGGCGACGCTCTTTGGGTCACCGGCCTCCCCGGCGAGAGCGCCGCCGGATTTGCCGCCGTAACGCGGTTGGGGAGGGATGCCGCGGCGTCGAGGTGCAAACGTTTAGTAGACGCCCACGTAACGCCTGACCCGCCGGTAGCCGACGGTATGGCGCTGGCCGCCGCCCCGTCCGTGCACGCCATGATGGACCTGTCCGACGGTCTGTCAAAAGATATAGCCACGCTGTGCTTTGACAATGATCTAGGTTTTATCTTCGATCCTGACGCGATAAAAAATGTACGCCCGGATATGATAGATTTAGCGAATGATCTGCAAGCGGATTATCGCGATTGGTTCTACCACGGCGGCGAAGAGTATGAACTATTATTCGCCGCCGCCCCCTCTTTTGACCCGCGCCGTATTTGTGTTGACGACAAACCGAATCTAATGCGTCTCGGCCATTTCACATCAAAAATGCGGGGGGTATTGATACTCGGCGATGATGGAAAGCCGAAGAACTTGCAAATGAAAAGTTGGGATCATCTCAAATAACGGGTTGCGGGGGCGCGAATAATCGCGCCCCCGCGTCGACATCAAAATTTAATCGTCGCCGTAATCATTCCCACGCCCGGCCCGTTAAACAGCTCGTTCCACGCCATAGGATTCAGCGATAAATCCAGCGTCGCGAATGATTTGCTTACGCCTACGCCCACCGTCGGTATAATTCTCGAATGTACCGCCGGCAGCGAGTAATTTGTCGGGGAAAACCGATGCGATCCGGTCGTCGTATCCGCTCCGCCCGACGCCTCTCCGCCGGTCGTATTGATTACGTAGCGCGCCCCGCCCCTAAGTTGGAAGGAGTCGAATATCCACGCCTTGTCCCAGGCGTTTTCCACGCCGGCGTATATGATATGCGAGTAGTTGACGGGGTCGGTTACGCTTCGTTGGCCTGAGATCCGCAGGACTTCCAGGGGGTAGGCGAGTATCAAGTCGGTAACGGTAGTGTTAGAGTAGCGGTAAATCGAGTATCCGAGCATCGCCACCGCCGTTTCCAAGAAGTTGAATTCCGCGCCGAAGTACGCGTTAAACAGCGAGGAGGTATAAGTCTCCGCGTCCGGCAGACTTATACCCAGAATGTTTGAGCTCGACATAAAACGGTAATTGTTTTGCGTGTAGCAGATACCGAGAATCAAGTCGACGCCGCCGAGCGGTATGTCCGCCTCGGCGCCCATTTCCATGTATAGGCCCTCGTTGGAAGAGCGCGTGAATGTGACGGTGTCGTGAGTAATGGCGGCGTCTATTGAGGGAAAGCCCAAGCCGAATTTGGCCAATATTTCCACCGCCGACAGATCGATCTTTCCGCTCAACCTAAATCCGGGGTGCGAGATGGATGCGTTGTATTTGGTTGTGTCGGCGGTTATCTCGCCGTAACTGCCGTACTCAAGGAAAAGATCCGCGCCTAAAGCGAACATGCCGAGGTCAACGCCCAACATCAGATGCGGGATGACCATGTTGTTACTGTCGAACGGATCGACCTGCTGCGGCGGATAGTTGGTCTGAAGGCTCGACAAAAAACCGTTTAAATCGGCGCTGGCGTCATAGGTGAAATCCGGCGACATCAGTCCCTGATTAGCCAAAACGCCGATGGAAAATATGTCCCCGATAGACTTGACGCCGATAAAACCGCCGCCGCCGGAAGGAACCCACGTCGTCTGAACATGGTTCAAATAACCCGTCATCAATACCGGATACCGGTAGGCGCCGGATATGTCGCTGACATGCGCCCCCGAAAGCGCGCTTACGCGGGCGTTTGTAGGTGTGTTGAATTGCGCCAATGCCGCGCCGATGCACATGAGTGTTATGGTTGCCGCCGTCTTCAAACTTGTTTTTGAAAAAGAACGCATACGGTACCGCCTTTCTTTTTTATAGGAAAGTTATTTTAATTCATCGTTCATAATCAAGAGCACGCCGTTTTTACGGATCACCGGCAATTTCGCGTCGGCGCTCTTCCTGCGGGCTATCAATTTACCGTCGAGGCTGTAAATCTTTGCCCCTACGGGGATGTCGGCGGGGGTTTTGCCGTTCTTGATTACTACGCGCGTTATTTTGACACGCCGCGTCGATACGGTCGTTTGCGCGCCGCGTACCGCGCCGGACGCGTTGCCGCCGATGAGTCCGGCGAGGGCGTAAACAAGCGGGGCGTTCCAGTTTATGGCGATCTCGTTTCTCGCGTAGTCCTCAACGTCGTCGAAATAGCAGATACCCTGCGTGGCGCACGTCCTCTTTTGGCCGTCTGAGAATTTTATGTCGTTCAGCGAAGAGTTATTCGGCCCCCCCACAAGATATCCCGGCCACGGTTTTTTATCGGCGGCGGAGCGGCGGTCGTGCGGGTTTTGCGGCGGGTTGACGCCAACGTCGGTAACAAACGAGCGGCTGAAATAGTTTCTGCCGAAGAGGTGGCTTACGGCGTCTTGCACGGCGTGACGGTACTTCTTTTCGCCGGTAAGCGTGTAGGCCGCGTTGAGCGTATACGCGGTGCTCGCGACGGCTCCGTTTACGCCCCACCAATAATTGGTGTCAAGCGCGCGGCCGTATACGTTGCTATTGACGGTATTGACGATGTCGTCCGCGACCGCCAGCAGTTGCGCCCTGAGTGAATCGACCAAACTTTGCCTCCTTCCGGGCTTTTGGGAAGCGAGGTATGTCAGAGAGGCTAAGTTTTGAACGCCGCCCCACTCGGTGACGGCTTGGATATGGGTCGCGTTCAGATTGTTTTCCAAATATGTTAAATATTCCTGATCTCCGGTGGCCTCCCACATCTCGGCGGCGGCCCAAAGCCTCTTGTTTTTGTCTTCGCCGGCGCTGCTTCCGTAACTGCCGGTCACAAACGGGGCTTGTATTTCGCGCACGAAAGGGGAGCCTTTCAATAGATCGTAACTGCGTTTGGCGCCGACTAAGCACGAGTTGGCGAACGCCGCGTCGTAGGGCTTGTAGAGCCGCGACGCCTGGGCGAGCATCCCCACGAAACTTCCCGTCGCCGAGGTGCTCCAACGCGCGAAATACCGATCCGACGTCTCCTTTTCCGGCATCACCATGCCGCAAAAACCAAGGGCGGAAAGCTTGTGGGACACCTCGCCGTCGCCGTACTGCATCTTGGCGACCCAATCGATATTCCACTTAACTTCAGTGAGGTACTTGGGGATATTGCCGCTTTTCGGCGTGAAGATGTCTACTGCGCCTAAGGCGTTTCCGAAGTGCTCCCAAGCCTTTAGCAGAAGGCCCACCGTCACCCCGCTGTTCACAACGTATTTATTGTAGTCGCCGGCGTCGTGCCAGCCGCCCGCAGCCCCTCTCGTCCCGCCGGTTCCGCCTACGCAGATCGTCTTGCCGGCGCTGTCGTGGCATACTCTGGCGTCGCTCATGTGGCAGGCGTCGTGTTTATAGCTCTTGCCGTTGTATGAGGCGCTTACGGCCGTGCCGCAACGCCATAGGTAGAAACCTAGCATCGCGGCGCGGAACGGCTCCTCGAAAACTTTCTCCCCAATGGTGAATTCTATGGATTTGCCGAGTTTAGAGTTGTTAGTGAGCATGTAATAGCGCCCGGGTTTGTCAAAACCGGAAAAATCCGCGACCCTCAGCCCATCCTCGTTGGTGTCGGTATTTTTAACCGGCTCGGACACGGTGCCCTCGCTGTAAACGGGCGTAGTGCCGTTTGGAGCCTCATACAGCCAAAATCTGGTGAAATCCGCCGCGACGGTGGCCCGCTTTGGGAACCCGGGCAGGAACCCGACCGAATTTAGGCGGATACGGGAGTCGACGGCCGTTTGAGAGCCGGCGGCGGAAAACGCGCCGCCTATCAGTACGAGCGGCAGTACGATAAGCGCGTTTATGCCGTGAAGACAGCTGTGTTTAACGCTCATTCCCCTTACCCTTTCATATAGACGGTGGGATCCGGTATGCCCGCCTCCTCAAAGCCTCTTCTTCTTATTATGCAGCTGTCGCACGCCCCGCACGCTCTGCCTGTCTTCGGCTCCGGGTCGTAGCAGCTGTGTGTGATCCCGTAGTCTAAGCCTGATTTTACGCCTAACGTTATTATCTCGGCCTTGTTCAAGTAGATCAGCGGCGTGTGGATCGTCATTTCGTGGCCGTTTATTCCGGCTACCGTGGCCAAGTTCGCCATTTTCCGGAAAGCCTCCATATACTCCGGACGGCAGTCCGGGTAGCCGGAGTAGTCCACGCAGTTCACTCCGATGAATATGTCAGTGCAGTACTCGCCGCCCCCGAACCCGCCGAGCGCTTCCGCCCAAGCAAGCGCGTAGGAGAGGAAGATGGTGTTGCGCGCCGGAACGTAGGTCACGGGTATTCCAACGCCAAGCCCGCTCTTGGGCACGTCGATATGATCCGACGTCAAAGCGCTGCCGCCTAGTGACGACAGGTCGATATTCACTATGCGGTGCTCCGCCACCCCCAAATACGCCGCCACGCGCTGCGCCGCCAAAAGCTCAAAGGCATGGCGCTGACCGTAAGAAAAACTCAATGCGTAGAGCTCAAACCCCGACTCCCGCGCCACAACGCCGCAAGTCGCGCTGTCCAGCCCGCCGCTCAATAACACAACAGCTTTCTTCATTACTATAATATAACACCCCGTAGCAAAAAAAACAAGTCATTAACAAAAATTCGCTAAAGCCCGAAAATTCACCTGTCGATAAATAGGAATGAGGGGAAGGGAATCCCCGGATGTACGACGGCGCAGGGACGCGGATGGTCGTCGTAGTGCGGGGATGGAGCCTCAAAGGCTTTTTTACGACGCAAGGATGCGATTTTACGGCGAATAGCGGTTCCGCCGACGCGGCCCCGAAATGGGCGCGGCGCGGATACGGCGGTTTTGGCGGTCGGGGGCTTCAATGCCGCCGTCCGCCTTTTCCTGTCCGATGGTAAACCAACAGCGTTTGGGAAGAAGGCCGTGTATGCAGCCTATAGTGCCTATTACCGTAAAGGTAAGCGGACGCAAGCAGCCGAAGCGCGTCCGCAACGTTGCCGCGCGCCTTGCCGAGGGACTGCCCCCGGAGCGAGTGTCATTCCTCATCGAAATCCGGGAACGCGTGGCCAGCGGGTTCTACAACACCGACCCCGTAATTGAAGACCTCTGCCACTCCTTTACCAAAGCCGTGGACGCGTTAGTGTAGAGACGAAACTAAACCCCGAAAACCGCGGACGCCACGGAGAAGTAGATCAACACGCCCACAATGTCCGCAATGCTCGCAACGAGCGGCGAACTCGCCATCGCGGGGTCTTTTTTGAACATCTTGAGGACGAACGGCAGCGACATACCTATCAGGCTTCCGGCGATCACTATCAGGAACATTGATATCGCCACTACGGCGGCTAATTTCGGGCCGTCGCTCATGCCGCCCCTGAACACCCCGAGCACCGCCGCGGCGCCGGCCATCACGCCGCCCAAGGCGCCGGCGACAGACAGCTCCTTCAGGAGCATTCCGCCCCAGTCCTTCATCTTTACGTCGCCGGTGGCGAGGGCGCGGACCATAAGCGTGGCCGACTGCGAACCTGTATTGCCGCCGCTGCCTATAAGCAGGGTGAGGAAGAACACCAGCACCGTCTTCGCGGCGATGGTGTCCTCAAAGAAAGAGAGCGCCGCGCCGGAAAACACGTTTACGAAGACCAAGAGCACCAGCCACACGATCCGCCGCCTGTAGAGCAGCCAGGGCGACGCCTCCTTGAGATCCTCTATCGGGCCGTCGTCGGAGATTACGCTGATGGCGCCGATCCGTTGGAAGTCCTCCGTCGCGTGGGTGTCGGCTATGTCCATTAGGTCGTCGACGGTCACGATCCCGAGGATCACGCCGACGGAGTCCACCACCGGCAGCGCGAAGTAGTTGTACTTCCTTATCATCTCCACAGCCTTCTTCTGGCTCTCCGTGGCGGAGATCGCTATGAAGTTGTAGTCCATGATCTCCTGTATCTCTTTGTTCGGGTCGGCCATGACCAGCTTGCTTAGGGCTATGTCGTCTATGAGCCGCCCCGTGGAGTCCGTTATGTAGACCACGTTGATCGTCTCGCTGTCGCGCCCGAAGGTGCGGATGTGCTCCACCGCCTGGCGTACCGTCCACCGCTCCTTGATGTAGACGATGTTCGGCGTCATGATCCTGCCCACGCTGCCCTCCGGGTAGCCGAGCAGCTCGCGCGTGAGCTTCAGATCCTGCGGGCTGAGGAGGTTGAGCAGCTTGCGCGTCATGTAAGCCGGCATCTCGTCCATGAGCGCGGTGCGGTCATCCGGGTCAAGGTCGGAGAGCAGGTTGCGTATCTCCGTGTTGGTCAGGTCGGTCAATACCTCGTCTTGGATTGCCAGCGGAAGCTCCGAGAAGACGTCGGCGGCGCAGGAGCGCGGCAAAAACCGCACGACGAGTGTGCGCTGGGTTCCGGAGAGGCGGCTAACAAAGTCGGCGACTTCGGGCGGCGGCCGGGAGGAGAGCTCGCGGCGCAATTCGATCCACCTATGCCCGTCCACAAGCGCGATAACGTCGGCAAACGGGTCGGCCTCCTCCGCCTCCGCCTCTTCCGCCGCTTCCGTGGCCGGCGGGGTGTCGTCGACAGGGGGCGGCGCGGCCTGTTCAGCCTCGGCGGCGAGAGCGGCGGCGGCAAGGGCGGCGGAGTCAATCTCCCGCGTCTCTTCGTCAATGGTGTTTTCGGTATCTATGTTATCGTTGTTAATGTCGGACATAGGATTAATATAGTTTTTGCGCGGCGTATAAAGTTAAAGTCAAATACTTTTCATTGTTTGATGTGATTTTTATTATTTTTAGAGGCGACATAAACTAACCGGACATTCAAACCGTATGCAATCAGACGAAAATCAATCGCAGCCGCAGGTGCATCAGTCCGAGTACCTGGCCGATATCCCCACGGAGGCCGACATTCCTTTGGACGCGGAGGTATCTCTTGAGATTAAACCAACCGTTACCGCCGAAGTAAACGCCGACACGCAAAACATAGACCGCGTCAACCTCCCGTTAATGCACTTCGCCTGGCCCATAATGATTGAAAACATCATCCGCGTGGCGATCACCAGCGCCGACGTCGTCATGCTTAGTTACTACGCCGAGGAGGCCGTAGCCGCTACCGGGGTGATAAACCAGCTGGTCTTTTTGATCAACCTGCTCTACCTGATGGTGGCCTCCGGCGCGAGCATCCTGATCTCGCAGAACCTCGGCGCCGGCAACGCCGCCGCCGCGGGACGGGTGGCGCAGGGAAGCATCATGCTCCTCGGCGTCTTCTCCATACTCCTTAGCGCCTCGCTGTGCATATGCGCCGATCCAGTGATAGGCTTCTTCAAACTCGACCGAAACGTTCACGCTTTCGCAATGGAGTACTTCGTCATATACAGCGCCGGCTCCGTCTACGTCGCGCTCTGCATGATACTCGCCACAATCATCCGCTCATACGGCCACAGCCGCGGGCCGATGCTTGTGAACGTCGTGGCTATGGCTATAAACGTGTGCGGCAACTACATCTCCATCTTCCACAACTTCGCCGTACGCGCCGTAGGCGAACGGCTGCACGGCCCCTTCGGCATAAGCATATCGGTCATACAGGGCGTCGCCGTTTCCACGATAGTCAGCCAAATTGCCGCCGCCGCCATACTCTACATGATGATGAGGCGGCGCAAAGATATCGTGCTGGAAAAGGGCGGCTACTTCAAGGTGCCGCCGGCCGTCTACCGCCGGATCCTCGCCGTAGGCGTGCCCACCGCCGGGGAAAACCTCTCCTACAACCTCGGCCAGATAATGATAATGCGAATGGTCGCCACCCTCGGCACAAACGCGATGGCCGCCTTCGTCTACGCCGTCACCGTTTTGCGCTTCGTATTCATCACCTCCATCTCCATAGGAAGCGCAGTGCAGATAAAGGTGGGCTACTACGTGGGCGCGATGATGGCCGAAATCGCTCAGCGCAAAGTCTACCGCTACTTCCTCGCCGGCGCGGCCATATCGACGGCGCTGGTGCTGGCGGTGAAGCTGCTGCAGTTCCCGATAATCGACACGTTCACGCACAATCCGGAAATTCAAGCTATGTCCTTCGGGGTGCTGCTTATCGCGCTCTTCCACGAGCCGGGGCGCAACTTCAACGTGATAATCATTCCGGCCCTAAAAGGGGCGGGGGACGTGCGGTACCCGGTGTACGTGGGGATGATTTTCATGTGGGGAGTGGGGGTGACGCTGGCTTATGTTCTGGGGATCAAACTCGGGTGGGGGCTTATCGGGATATGCGTGGCTATGGCGGCGGACGAGTGGAGCCGGGGCATAGTCATTTTCTTCAGGTGGCGCGGGGGGCGGTGGAAGGGTAAGGAGCTTGTGGGGTAGGGGCCGGTTTTTATTGGCGTTGATCAAAAAAACTTAGCTTTTTCCGGCATAATCAGGTATAATTATAGTATATATATTATATATAGTACATTGTAGCAATGATGTATCACCGTAAGACGAAACGTCCGTGATTATACTCTATAAACACAAGGAACGCCGTACTATGTCCGCCGCAAAGAACAAAACCCGGACCGCCGCCCCTTTCTTAGCGGCGATTCTCTCCGCGATATTGTTTTTCGCCCTCTCGGCGTTTAGCGCCCCGGTAAGTTTTGAGACGGCTGAAAACACGGCGCGGAAGCATTTGGAGCGGAAGCGCGGGGGCGGCGGGGTCGAAAAAATTAAGCGCGGCTTGGCGCGTAAAGCAATGGCGTCCACCCCATATTTTGTTTTTGAAAAGGAGAGCGGCGGCTTTGTGATCGTCTCCGCCGACGACGCCGCGGCGCCGATTTTGGGCGAGACCGATGAAGGCGCCTTTGATAAGAAGAGTATGCCGCCGGCGTTGGTTTGGCTCTTGGGAACCTACGAGAGGCAGATCGAGGAGGCGGTGAAAAGCGGCGCGGCGCAAAGCGGCGAAACGAGGGCGCTTTGGAAACAGTCGGCGCAAAGTTCAAACGCCGCCGCGTCATATCCCAAACAATTGCTTGCCACGGCATGGGATCAGAAGGAACCGTATAATTCGCAGGTTCCCCTCGACGGAGACTCAAGAAGCGCGGCGGGCTGCGTCGCCGTCGTAATGGCGCAAATTATGAATTACTGGAAGCACCCCGTTAGCGGGACGGGCGCGAGCGAAGAGTATTACACTGCGACGAAAGATATATTTGTTCCTTCCGTAAATTTCAACACTTCCTACGATTACGCCGATATGCTTAATAATTATCCCGCGGCAAGCGGCGGAACGGCGGCCCAAAGAGACGCGGTCGCGAAGCTGATATATCACAGCGGGGCGAGCGTGAAGATGGATTACACGCAAATTGAAAGCGTGGCGTACCCAACCGACGCGACGGCGGCGTTTACTAAGTATTTCGGCTATGACAACAGCATTAGAAATATTCGGTATATGCTCAGCAGCATTTCGGCAAGCGATTGGAAAGATTTGATTATCGGGCAAATAGAGAATAATTCGCCGGTATACTACGGCGGAAAAAACGTGATAGACGGCGGCGCGCACGCTTTTATTATAGACGGGTACGATAACAGTACCGATATGTTTCATATAAACTGGGGTTGGGGCGGGTCTTACGACGGATTCTTCGCGCTGACAGCGTTTAATCCCACCGGCTCAAACCAATATAATGACGACCAAGGCATGGTCATAAACATAATGCCGAATCAAAACGGCAATCCGCCGTCGCAAGTGAAAGCGGCTGAATTCGATGTATCCGTCACGCAAACCGCCATAAACGCGAATATCAGGGCGAAAATGAATTACGGCGCCGATTTTTCCGGAAAGATCGGATATGCCGTTATCACGGACGGCGCCGTCGGCAGGGTTTTGGATTCTACCGATTGTTCAATAAGCAACTCGTATATCGGGACGCTCGGAATATATACGGTCCAATACAAAAACGCTGTTTTTCGCAAGACGTTCAGCGCGGATATGCCGTTCGGGGATCTTACTTTACAAGTTGTGACAAAGCGCGGCGTAGGCGCGTGGACGCCTGTGGGCGAAAAGCGTTTTGTATCCGTAAATGTAGATCGCGATCGGATAGCGAGCATCGCTTGGTACGGCGATAACCCGTCGGCAGGATCGTTTACCATAACCACGGCGGAGCAATTGGCCGGGCTATCGTTGTTGGTGAACGACGGGAACGATATGAGCGGGAAAACCATTGCCCTCGGCGCGAATATCACGCTTAATGATACGACTAATTGGAAAAATTGGAAGAGTACGCCGCCGGCGCGTAGTTGGACGGCTATAGGGTCTTCGGCAAATAGGCAGTTCCGAGGCGTATTTGACGGCGCGGGGTTTACCGTTAGCGGGATTTATATCAATACATCAAACCCATATCAAGGATTGTTCGGGTATGCAGGTTCGGGCGGAGCGATAAAAAACCTTGGGGTTACCGCCTCGTATGTCAAAGGCGGCGATTATGTCGGCGGGTTGGTAGGGCGCGACTCTTCTTGCACGATAACAAACAGCTATGCGGTCGGAGATGTTTTCGGAAGCAGTTATATAGGCGGTTTGGTTGGTTACCAATCCGGTACGATAACGAACGGTTACGTCGTTGGAGATGTTTCAGGAAGCAGCTATGTAGGCGGTTTGGCGGGCTGCCAATCCGGTACGGTAATGAATAGTTACACCGTAGGAGATGTCTCCGGAACGGCTTATTATGTAGGCGGATTAGCCGGTGTGCTCTATTCCGGTACGATAATGAATAGCTACGCCGCCGGAAAGATTTTTGGAAATAGCGATGCCGGCGGGTTGGTCGGGTACCGATACTTAGGTGTGGTGATATCAAGTTATTACGACAGCGTTACCGCCGGAGCCGGCGGTAACGGCATCCCCAATACAACGGCGGAAATGCAAAGCCAACGGTTCGTTGACATACTCAACATTGTAGCGTCTTCGTTATCCGCAAACAAATGGGTTTATTCGGCGGGCGGATATCCTAAGTTGGGCGGCGATACGGCAACCTTGTCTGATACGCCCAATAGCGCGGTTGCGTACTTTGATAGCGGGGACGGTACGGAGGATAACCCGTATATGATAAAAACAGCGCGGCATCTTGAAAACCTTTCCGTTCTTGTCAGCGCAGGCGCGACTTTCAGCGGAAGGTATTTTAAGCTAAGTAACGATATTGCGATTAATGATACGGCGAATTGGCGCTCTTGGGGGAGCGCCCCGCCGGTGCGCCAATGGACGGCGATAGGGTTGTCGTCAGGCAGGTCGTTCCGCGGCGTATTTGACGGCGCGGGGTTTACCGTCAGCGGAATTTATATCAATACTTCAGACGTACTTCAAGGATTATTCGGGTATGTCGGTTCGGGCGGGATAATAAAGAATATCGGGGTTACCGCCTCGTATGTCAATGGAGACGAGTGCGTCGGCGGACTTGCTGGCGTCATAGTTTCCGGCACTATAACGAATAGTTATGCCGTCGGATATGTTTCTGGAACCGGTAGAGGCGTCGGCGGGTTGGTTGGCGCCCAGTCTTCCGGTACGATAACGAATAGCTATGCCGCCGGAGATGTTTATGGGACCGGCAGAGATGTCGGCGGATTGGTGGGGGAAGTCTTGTCCTCCGGTACAATAAACAAGAGTTACGCCTCCGTAAATGTTACGGGAACCGGCAGTAGAAGTGAAGTAGGCGGATTGGTGGGGTACTTCCAAGAGGGTAGCGTAACGAATAGCTACACCATCGGAAATGTTAAAGGAACCGGCGATAATAGTGATGTCGGCGGATTGGTAGGTTATAATAGTTCTGGTATTATAACAAATAGCTATGCTGTCGGAGATGTTTATGGTACCGGTAGATATGTCGGCGGGTTGGTGGGGGCGTCTTCCTCCGGTAGTAAGATAACAACAAGTTATTATAACAGCGAAACATCCGGAGCAGGTAGTTACGGCACCCCCAAAACGACTGCCGAAATGAAGTTGCGGAGCACATATATCGATTGGGACTTCGACGACGTTTGGGCGATCGACACCATAAATCAGGGCTATCCGTATATCGAGTCGCTGAGAAACCCGGTAATGCCGCTTTCGCCGCCAATGCCGCCGCCGTCGCTACCGCTCCGGCCCCAACCTCCTCCGCCTCCGCCTCCGCCCGTAGCGTTAGCGTCGCCCGACCGCGCAATTCCGCCGGTCAATCCGCCGAAAGAAGCGGCGGTCGCAACACCGGCAGCCGCGCTGACCGCCGAGTTCGCCGCCGGCCCGAATCCCGCCGGCAAATCCTCCGGCTCCGGCGCGGTGAATTTCTTCCGCGGCGGCGCCCGCATAATCTCGGCGTCGCTCTCTGTTTATGACGCTTTTGGTAAATCGGTGAGCAAAGTAAGAATTAACGACGACGCGCCTGGCGCCCAATCAACAAGGCGCGTAGTCGGCTCGTGGAATTTGACCGACGCCAAGGGCCGCCAAGTGCCGGAGGGGACGTATTTGATCAAAGGCGTAATCAAAACGCCGAACGGGAAGAGGGAAAAAGTGTCTATGCTTTTGGGAATAAGACGTTAGGCGTTAGGCATTATCGCCATATACTCCTGCAACGACTTGCACTTGAGCGCCTTTTTAGATAACTCCCCCCACTCGCCGATCCCCTCTCCCAAATACTTCCAGATTTCCTTCATCCTGCCCAAAATATTTATGGGGTGCGAGCGGTCTTTGCAGATTCTGAGTATGTCGTTCAGAAAGCCCGTTATCCGCGAAGCCTCTTCCGCCGACAATGTCTTTCCGTCGGACGCCGCCGGTACCGTTCCGTCGTTGACGTATTTTCTCAGTTCGTCCAATAAAAACGGGTTTCTGACTATTCCCCTGCCGATCATCCACCCTTTGATGTCCGGGAATCTGTATGTCAGTTTTTTAAACGCGTCTACCGATAAGATGTCGCCGTTGTATACCACCGGGTGTTTCGACAAGTTGAGGCAGGCCTCGAACTTGTCGAGGTCTACCGGCACGTCGTATTGCTGTATCCCCGTTCGCGGGTGTATGATCAGCTCTTTTATCGGGTAATTGTTGAATATGGGGATCAGCGCCTCCAAGTCGTCCGGCGACTCGTAGCCCAGCCGCGCTTTTATTGACAAGGGGATAGGGAACCTCGGCGCCGCTTCGTCTAAGAATTGTTTTATAATGTCTTTATGCGGCAATAGCCCGCAGCCGCGCGTTTTTTTTGCCACGAGCGGGGCCGGGCAGCCGAGGTTCCAGTTTACGGAGGTGAAGCCCAAGTCGGCGAACTTGCGCGCGAGGAGCAGGAACCCGGACGGCTCGCGCCCTATGATTTGCGGTATCATGCGGACGTCGCCCTTGTCCGCCAGCACGTCTTTTACATGATGATCCCTTACCTGATTCCCCAAAACCATCGGGATAAACGGGGCCACAATATAGTCGAAACGCCCGAAGCGCCGCTCGTAGGCGCTTCGGAAGATATTGTCGGTTATCCCTCTGAGGGGCGCTAAGTAGATGTCCGCCATAGAAACCTTAGAACCTTTTTTGTTTTAGAGGCTCGCGACCTCAATGGTTTGCTCCCTGTCCGGCCCCACGGAAACGAGAAGCACCGGAACGTCGTAACACAACTTCTGGATTTTGCTTATGTAGTTGGTCGCCGCCGTAGGCAGTTCGGACAGCTTTTTGCACCCGCTTATGTCCTGCTTCCAGCCCGGCATAATCTCGTAGACGGGCTTCGCCCGTTCCAGCTCTTGGATGGTGGTCGGGAACTGCTCGACCGTTTTCCCGTCAATCTCGTATTTTGTGCAGATTTTTATCTCGTCCAGATCGTTTAAAACGTCGAGTTTCGTCATCGCGATCCTTGCGAACCCGTTTAACTGCACCGCCTTCCTGACCATGACGCTGTCGAACCAGCCGCAACGCCTCGGGCGCCCCGTGGTGCTGCCGAACTCGTTGCCGACGGCGCGCAGGTGGAAGCCCGTGTCGTCGGTCAGCTCGGTGGGGAACGGCCCGTTGCCCACGCGGGTCGTGTAGGCTTTGACTATGCCTATGCAGTTGCCGATGGTTTGCGGGCTGACCCCCGCCCCCGAGCAGGCGCTGCCGGCGGTCGTGTTGGAGGAGGTGACGAACGGGTAGGTGCCGTGGTCGACGTCCAAGAACGTCCCCTGCGCCCCCTCGAAGAGCAGCCGCTTCCCGCTACGCTCCGCCTCAAAGAGGTAATAGGCCGTGTCTTTGACAAACGGCAGCAGCCTCTGGCGGATCTTGTAGCAGCGGTCTACGATGCTGTCCTCGTCGAGGTCGGGCACGCCGCCCTCCGGCGTTGTGAGGCGCTTTACGGCCGAGGCTATGTTTTCGACGAACCTCCGGCAGAAGGCGTTCCAGTCGCGCAGGTCGCCTATGCGGATGCCCACGCGCGAGACCTTGTCGGCGTAGGCCGGCCCTATGCCGCGCCCCGTGGTGCCTATCTTGGCGGCCCCCAGCCCGAATTCAAACGCCGCATCGAGCGCCTTGTGGTAGGGAAGCACGAGATGCGCCAAGTCCGAGACGAAAAGGCGCCCCTCCACGGACACCCCCGCCTTTACAAGCTCGTCGACCTCCTCCAAAAACGCCTCGGCGTCGAACACCACGCCGTTGCCCACCACGCAGATCTTGCCCGGGTTGATTATCCCCGACGGCACGAGGTGGAACACGTACTTGCTGTCCCCCACGCTCACCGTGTGCCCGGCGTTGGAACCGCCCTGAAAGCGCACGACGACGTCGGCGCGCTCGGTCAGATAGTCGATGACCTTAGCCTTACCCTCGTCGCCCCACTGGGCGCCGATTACTATTGAGTTGTTTGCCATTTTTGTTTGACGGCTTTCATTAAAGTAATTTGACCGAAACCCTGCCCCCGACAATTAATATAACATAGCGGCACGGTGAAAGTCAAAAAAATTAAATCGCCGGGGGTCGCTGGGGGGCGGGACGGCGTTTTTTTGCGCCCGACTTGATTCCCGCAATCTCCATGTATTATATTAAAAAAGTGTAACAAAAAAAGGTACCTTTAATTGTTACACCTAAAATTCCTGCCAAACCCCGTTTTTACCCCTAATTTCAGCGTTTTTCTATTTTAAAAAGTGTATAACAAAAACGTAGGTTTTTGTGCTACACTCTTATAAATAGGGGGACTCTATATGCTGACAGGTGTTTTGATCTATCTTCGCCAAAATCAAGGGCTTACGGCGGGCGGTTTTACGGCGGCGTTTACCGACAATACCACCTGCGCGATCGATTTTAAGGCGGTTTTTGGCGATTTTACCCCGTCCGCGCCCGATTTCAAGGCGGTTTTGACTTTGACGTTATGTTTCCGCACCCCTAACGGGGTGCAAAAGACAGTATAAGCCATTTAATATCATCATTTTCATTTAACTAACGGAGGAGTTGCGTTATGAATATCTTTACCTTTACGAAGTTGGGTCGGGCGCTGTTGTTGGCGGGTGTTGTGGCTGTGTCGGCGGTCTGTTGGGCGGGGTGCGGGGGGGACGGCGGGGGGAATGATAATCCCGCTGACAACAGCAGCAACAACAGCAGCAACAACAACAGCAACGGCGGTAATAACACGGTCGGGAATAATACCTGCACGAGCGGCGGATCATGCAAGTCGAAGGAAATGCCGGACGGCAAGAAGTGGCTGACGGAGAATTTGAATGTTGAGACGGCTGGTTCGTGGTGTTATAGAGACAGTAACTCCTATTGCAATAAATACGGGAGGCTATATACGTGGGAGGATGCGAAGAGCGCGTGTCAGTCTGTGGGGATGAGGTTGCCGACTAATGCGGAATGGAATGCTTTGGTGACGGTGGCGGGCGGTTCTTCTACGTCGGGTAAGAAATTGAAATCAACGAACGGTTGGTATAATAACGGAAATGGTACTGATGATTACGGATTTTCGGCCAAGCCCGGCGGCGAAGGCGGCGGCGTAGGCAGCGACGAATTCAGCGTTGGTTTTTTCGACGAGAATGCCGGCAACCGCGGTTACTGGTGGACGGCCACGGAGGGCAGGAGCGACGATGCCGCCTACGACCGGTATATGTACTACAACTACGACAGTGTGAACGAGGGTCTCAGTTCCAAGCTCATGGGGTACTCTGTGCGTTGCGTACAGGACTGAAGCGTGGCGCGGTAGGAGTTAGTATTGTCGGGGTTGGTCCACTGTGTCGGTGGGTCGGCCCCGTTTAATTTTAATTTGGCATCCGTTGTCCCCATATATTATCTTATTACGTATTATATATATTGGTTAGCGTACGTTTGATTTAGTTTAATCATCAAATCGGAAGGGTTATTTATGCGGCAGTATAACATTCAAGAGGCCAAGACGCACCTTTCTTCCTTAATAGACGGCGCGACGAAGGGCATCCCCTTTATTATCGCCAAAGCGGGTAAGCCGATGGTCAAGGTAGTCCCCGTTTCGTCGGAAAAGAAGCCTACGGCGCGAAAGGTAGGTTTCATGGCCGGAAAGATTTCCATCCCCGAAGATTTTGATTCTATGGGGAAGAGGGAGATTGAGGAACTCTTTTACGGCGGAGACAGATGAACCTGCTCCTTGATACGCATATATTGCTTTGGGTCGCCGCCGGTAAGTTGCCTAAGAAGGTTGCTGAACTCATTGCGGTTGACGGAAATACTGTTTTGTTCAGTACGGCGAGCATTTGGGAGATTGTAATAAAGAACGGCTTGGGGCGTCCTAATTTTCAGATAGACGTTGACGCGCTGTATAATGGTCTTTTAGACAGCGGTTACACCGAGATGCCTATTAATAGCCGCCAATCCATCATAATAGGAACATTGCCGCCTATACACAAAGACCCCTTTGACCGTATTCTTGTTGCTCAAGCGCTGTATGAAGACGCGACATTGGTGACATGCGATAATATTCTGGCAGAGTATCCGTGCTCGGTAATTTATATAAAGCCGTAATCATCCTTATGAAAACTGGGGGTTGTGGTGGCGGATGAGGTTTTTAACCGTGAGAACGAAGGAGGAGTTGGCCATGATAGCCGAGAAGAGTCCGGTATTGGAGCAAGCCGCCGCCCGTCTGACATAGGTGTCGGAGGATATGCACACGCGTCACCGTCTGGAGAGTTACCGCCTCGCGGAAGCCCCCGTTTTATCAAAAAAATAAAAAAAATAAAAAAAAGACTTGACATCCGTCCGCCGATAATGTAAATTTATTAGTATGAAAACAAAATCAGTCAGCCTAATTATTGTCCTATCCGTAGCCGTCGCCGCTGTAATCGGCGTGGGCGTGTGGGTGCTTCTTGGCGTGCTCAGGAAGAGGGGAGAGGGCTGATCGGTTCGTTATTTATGTAGCGAAAAATACGAAAGGCCTGTCTCCCTAAAAAGGATGCAGGTCTTTTTTTTGTTGTATGGGCGGTTGTGCATATATTATATTAATGAATTAATCAAATTCAAAGCCAACGGAGGCAGTGTTGAAGAAGACCGGTTCGCAGGTTCTTGTCGACGCCTTGGTGCGGGAGGGCGTGAAGGTCGCTTTCGGGTATCCGGGCGGGACAGTCATCCCCATTTTCGATGTGCTCTACGACACGAAGGAGATCACCTTCATCCTGACGCGGCACGAGCAGGGCGCGGCGCACGCGGCGGACGGGTACGCTCGGGCGACGGGGGAGGTGGGCGTGTGCATAGCCACTTCCGGGCCGGGGGCTATCAACATTATGACCGGCGTGGCCACGGCGTATTTAGACTCCATCCCGATGGTGGCGATAACCGGGCAGGTGGCCTCGCCGCTTTTGGGGACGGACGCCTTTCAGGAGGCTGACGTCGTGGGGATAAGCCGGCCCATCACCAAGCACAACTTTTTGGTGAAGGATGTTCGGGATTTGCCGGTCATGCTCAAGCAGGCGTTCCACATAGCGCGCACCGGGCGGCCGGGGCCTGTGCTTGTGGATATACCTATAGACATATCCCGGTCGTCGCTCGACGATTACGAGTACCCGTCCGAGGTGTCTATCCGCGGCTACAAGCCGACGTTTGAGGGGCACCCCAAGCAGATAGAGAAGGCCGCGGCGATGATCGCTAACGCGAAGAAGCCGGTCATCTTCGCCGGCGGCGGCGTGGTCGCCTCCGGCGCGCACGAGGAGCTCAAAAAGCTCGCGGAGGCTACGAACATCCCCGTCACGCTCTCGTTCATGGGGCTGGGCGCCTTTCCGGGCGGGCACCCGCTGTTCATCGGGATGCCAGGCATGCACGGGGCCAAGTGCGCCAACCGCGCCTTGCAGGAGTGCGACTTGATCATCTCGGTAGGCGTGCGTTTCGACGACCGCGTTACCGGCTTCGTAGCCCGCTTCGCGCCGAACGCCTCGGTCATACATATAGACGTAGACCCGGCGTCGGTCTCTAAGATCGTGCAGGTCGACGTGCCGGTGGTGGGGGACGCCAAGAATATTCTCGCCACGCTGAACAAAATCGTCAAGCCGCGCGAGGCCGACGTTTGGAACGAGACGGTGAGGGAGTGGCGGGGGCAAAAGCTCTTCACCTACCAAGACTCCGACACGGAGATAAAGCCGCAGGCGGTCATAGAGAAGCTCTATGAGGTTACGGGCGGCAACGCGATTATCTGTACGGAGGTCGGGCAGCACCAGATGTGGACCGCCCACTACTATTGTTTCGACAAGCCGCGCACGCTCATCTCCTCCGGGGGATTGGGCACGATGGGCTTCGGCTTGCCCGCGTCTATGGGCGTGGCGCTGGCCTGCCCCGGCCGCACGGTCGTCAACATCGCGGGCGACGGCTCTATACAGATGAACATACAGGAGCTGGCCACGATCTCGATCAACAAGATCCCGGTCAAGGTCGTGATACTGAACAACAGCTACCTCGGGATGGTGCGCCAGTGGCAAGACTTGTTCTACAGCAAGCGCTACAGTTCAACCTGTCTGCGCAAAGGACGCGACTGCCCCGGATGTTTCGACCCGCAAGGTTGCGACAAGCGGTACATCCCCGACTTCGTCGCGCTGGCGAAGAGTTACGGGATAGCCGGATTCCGGGCGACGGCTCCCGCGGAGGTCGAGGCGACGCTGCGGAGCGGTCTGGGGATAGACGGCCCCGCCGTGATGGAGTTCACGGTCGCCCCGGAGGAAAACGTCTTCCCCATGGTGCCGGCGGGGAAATCACTTGACGAGATATTGGAGGGCTGAGATAAATGAGCACGCACACGATAAGCATACTGACGGAGAACCACAGCGGTTCCCTGTCCCGCATAGCCGG
>Ga0268262_10000526_pt1 | contig 50111 bp, 61 predicted proteins | sample TergutNc150P3_FD_190354 | JGI IMG/M metagenome (GOLD analysis project Ga0268262, IMG submission 190354) | Nasutitermes corniger P3 segment gut microbial community from laboratory colony in Florida, USA - Nc150 P3 (SPAdes) (version 2) | ecosystem: Host-associated > Arthropoda: Insects >... | reverse complement strand
ACATCGAACAGTGAAGTTTTTCCTGTGCCGTTTTCGCCTAAAAACACTCCCATTGCCCCTATATTTTCAATTTTGGCATTTTGAAAAGCCTTAAAATTATGAATTTCTATGGTCTCAATTTTCATATGTTTATAATATAAAAATTTTCTAAATTAACCCCATGAAAAATCTCTCTCAGGTCGATTCCGCAATTTTCAATCTCATAAATAAAGAGGCGCAGCGCCAAGAAGATGGTATTGAGCTTATAGCCTCTGAAAATTATGTGTCCAAAGCCGTTATGGAAGCTATGGGTAGCTGCTTAACCAATAAATATAGCGAAGGCTACATAGGCAAGCGCTATTATGGCGGCAATCAGGTGATAGACGAAGTGGAGCTTCTGGCTGTGGAAAGGTGCAAAAAGCTATTTGGCTGCGAGCACGTAAATGTTCAGCCGCTTTCCGGCAGCCCTGCAAATGCTGCGGTTTATTTTGCAACCATAAAACCAGGCGATAAAGTTCTCGGCTTGCAGTTGGATCACGGCGGGCATTTGTCTCACGGGCATCCTGTGAATTTTTCGGGAATGTTATACAATTTCACGCAATATCAGGTGGAAAAAGAAACAGGCAGAATAGATATGAATAAAGTGCGGGAAATAGCACTTCGCGAAAAGCCCAAAATGATTTTGGCAGGCTTCTCGGCATATAGCAGAAATTTAGACTGGAAAAAATTTAAAGAGATAGCGGACGAAGTTGGCGCAATTACATTTGCCGATATTGCTCATATAGCAGGCTTAATAGCAGGCAAGGCAATAGATAGCCCCATTCCTTATTTTGATATTGTGAGCACCACAACCCACAAAACCCTGAGAGGCCCACGTGGCGCAATAATAATGTGCAAAGAGGCTTATGCAAAAGCCATAGACAAATCCGTGTTCCCCGGTATGCAAGGAGGTCCTCACGATCATTCAACTGCGGCAAAAGCCGTGACTTTTGAAGAGGCATTGCTGCCAGAATTTCAAACTTATGCAAAGAATGTTATAGAAAATGCACGTGCAATGGCAGCAGAACTTATGTCGGCAGGTTTCAAAATAATTTCCGATGGTACAGATAATCACCTTATGGTTGTGGACGTAACTAGCAAAGGAATTTCTGGTAAAGAAGCTGAACAGGTTTTGGATTTGGTTGGCATTTCTTCGAGCCGTTCAACCATTCCTTTTGATCCACGCAAACCAATGGATCCGTCTGGGGTTCGCTTGGGAACGGCGGCTATCACAACCAGAGGCTTTGATATAGAAGATACCAAAGCAGTTGCAAAAGCTATTGCGCAGGCTATTGAAAATCACAAAGACGAAGCAAAGCTGAAAAGCATTAGGGAAGGTATTTTGGAGCTTTGCAGGAAAAGACCTTTGTATAGAACTTAATTTTTGAGTTCCCACTTCAAATACTTTTCTTTTGTTAGAATATTCTTTGTGCTCATTTCCATTGAATTTGTGCCTTTGCTGAAATTGTGACTTTTATGGTAATACACTTTGTTCCAACCAGTTTTGGCATCTATGTTGCATATTTCTTCGTTTTCGAAATTACAAGTTATTTTTCCTGCTTTTGAGAAATACAAATAAAAAATACTTTCCTCAATCTGTTCGTCTCCGTAGTAAATGTCCAAATCTCCAATATATTCTCCTTGGCTATTGGTTAATACAAAATCTCCCCAAGCAACTTTAATGTCTTTGGAATAATTAGTACAATAGTCTGCAATTTCTTCTTCATCCAAATCACCTTCATCAAAAAATCCACTTAAATGTTCATCAGAGATATTACTAGGTAATTCCAATTTCACAACGCCATTCGTCACGCTTCCTGCATTTATTAAAGACTCATCATCTAACTCTATTTTTATAACTCCACTGCCAGTATAACCAGAAATTGGCGAGTTCTCGTTAAAAGAATCATCGCTGTCATTTGAAGAGCAAGAGAAGGTGAATGCCAAGGCAAGACCGAAGGTTGCCACCAATGTGATTTTTGAGACTATTTTCATAGAAAACTCCTATTATTAGGTTTTACAATAGTAATATAAATATTTTTAAACCACCCTATGCACCTCAACCCCTTCCACAACAATTGCGCTATGCGGGCGGGCGGGGCATAAATGCTCGCAGGCACCGCAGCCTATGCAACGGTTGGTGTCTATCATCGGGATTTTGGGAGCATCTGGGGGGGCATCTGCGCTTGGGGGTATCATAGCTATTGCGGCATTTGGGCATTTGCGCGAGCATAAATCGCAAGCAACTTTATCGGTATTTACAATGCAAACTTCCTTGTTCCACACAGCACAGCCTATTTGTATAGAAGATTTTTCGGCTCTTGTGATGGGCTTTATCGCTCCAGTTGGGCAAACTTCGGTGCATTTAACACATTCCGGCCTGCAATAGCCGCGTTCATAAGACATATTGGGTTTTGTGGTTCCATGAGCCTTGTTGGATAACACATCGTTTGGGCAAACAGAAGCGCACAACTGGCAACCTAAGCAATGGTCGTGGAAATGTTTGAAGCTGCCTGCACCTGCCGGAACTATCGGTCTTTGTCGGTTTGGAATTTTCTTGTCTTTTAACTCGGTTAAGCCTCCATCTCCGTGACTGGCTTGCAATTTTGTGGCACAACTCAATGCCGCAATGCCAACAAAAAGATTGCGCCGCTGGGTACCACTTTCGCTTAAAATTTCCGCTTCTTTTTGCACAACTTTTTTTGAAGGCTTAGAATATGAAATGGCTTTTGCTGGGCAAGATTTTACGCAGTCTAAACAAGCTATGCAACGGGTGTAATCTATTTTTCCCTCTTCTGTATCTATGCAAGATGATTTGCATTTTTTAGAACATAAATCGCAATGCTTGCATTTGGAGAGGTCTATGCGGGGTTTTACAAAAGAATACTTGGATAGCAAGCCGAGAAAAGTGCCAACGGGGCAAATTGTGTTGCAATATCCGCGGCCGCTTTTATACGCAAAAATAGATACTCCTGCAAGAGTTAAAATGGCAAGAACCAAAGAGGTCACGCTTTTCACCCATACATCCACAGAATAAAAGGTATAACTGCCTGCACGTTCCGAAAAATAAGCTAATATGTTATTTCCGAGTTTGTAAATGGGTCCAAAAATTTGCGAGACAATTCTCCCAAAAGCAGCATAAGGTTCAAGTACAGAAATGAGACCGCCGCCAGCAAATGCGGTTAATATAAAACCTACGAGCAAAACATAACGCAAAATCACAAACCCCTTGCGCGGTTTGCTGTAAGAAAATTTGGTTTTAAAAGAAACCATGTCTTGAAAAATCCCAAGCGGGCAGAATTTAGCGCAATAAAAACGCCCAAAAAGCAGGGTTAAAAATATTATGGCAAGCGCAATAACAATGTGAGAAGCAAAAATTGCTGGAATAAATTGCATCTTTGCAACCCAACCCAAATAGGCGTGTACGCTTCCTGTAAAATCCAAGAAAAGCAAGGTTATGGAGATAAAGCAAAATAGTTGTATCATAAATTGCCCCTAAATAATATCCGTTTTCAAGTTTTCTATAAATCTGTCTATGCGCTGCATCTCTTGCGGAATTTGTATATTTTGCGGGCAGTTGGGAACGCATTTTCTGCAACCCGTGCATCTATTTGCTTGGCGTACAGAATCTATTTTGCGGTCTAGCCCAACGAGGAAGGCACGGCGCGCTCTTTTGTAATCTTCGCTCTGCTTGTCGTCTGGGAAATTGCCTTCGTTTAAGCAGCGGTTGTAGTGTGCGATTATTTCTGGAATGTCAAGACCATAAGGGCAGGGCATACAATACTGACACTGCGTACAATTTATGTTCCTGTATTCAAGCATAACATTTGAAACTTTTAACAGCATGTCCCTTTCGCTTTCGTTCAAAGGCACAAGCGGAGAATAGGTGCGCAAATTGTCTTGCAAGTGTTCCATAAATGTCATTCCGCTTAACACGGTAATCACATTGGGGAAACTTCCCGCAAAGCGAAATGCCCAAGAAGCCGCACTCGCATCTGGATTTAACTGAGTCATAGAGGCACGTGCTTTGTAATGCGGTTTTGCCAAGCGACCGCCCAAAAGCGGTTCCATTATCACAATTGGAATATTGTTTTCTGTGAGCAAATCGTACTGGTGCTTTGCGTTCACATTGGTGCGTCTTGCACCAGCGTTCTTGTCCCAGTCAATTATGTCCCAGTCAAAATAATTGAGCTGAATCATCACAAAATCCCAAGGGTATTTAAGCGCCATATAATCAAAAAATTCGCCGTCTCCGTGAAAAGACCAACCGAGGCTGCGTATTCGCCCAGACTCACGCTCTTTTAGCAAAAAGTCCATAATGCCATTATCTATATAGCGTTCTTTCAACGCTTCAAAAGTGCCAACATTGTGAACCAGATAATAATCTATATAATCGGTTTTTAAATCTTCAAAGGAACGTTTATACATAGCAAGCGATGCTTCGCGGCTGCTGTGCTGGTTGCGGTTAGACATTTTGGTAGCTATAAAATATTTATCACGCTGGTGGCGGCTCAGTGCAATGCCTGTGGCTTTTTCGGAAAAACCTTTGCAGTAAAGCGGAGATGTGTCAAAATAATTCACCCCATGCTCAATGGCGTAGTCTATGGATCTGTTGATAGCTTCTTGGTCAAGGTTGTTTTCTGTGGATAAATCCTGCGATTTAGGCATACGCGGGAACCTCATACAGCCATAGCCCAAAAGAGAAACTTTGTTCCCATTTTTTGGATCAACTCTGTAGGTCATTTCACCTGTAGGTTCACCACCATGCTTTGCAGAAGAAGAATCCTTTGAACCGCAACCGCTCAAAGCGGCAAGTGCAGCACCAGCACCCACCAATTTAATAAAATCACGCCGCCCTATATTTGAATTGTTTGTGTCGTTGCTGTTATCCATTGTATAAATATAGTAAGTTAATATATTAACTCATATTTCGCATCAATAATTTTCCGAAATTTTTCAGAAACAGCGTTATAGTCCAAAACATCAACTCTAAAGGGAATGGTAGATTCCATAAATGCTTCTTGCACATCTCCAAGAAGAGAAATTCCAAGCCTTTTTTCTCCAACAATCGCCAAATCCAAATCTGAATATTCCCTATTTGTTCCATTAACTCTACTACCAAAAGCCCGAACCTCGCAATTAGGGATTGTTTTGTTCAAAATATTTTTAATCTTATGCAAAGAATCTTCGGAAATGGCAATCATAGTTTTGCCTCCAATTTTTCAATGAATTCTTTTACATAAGGAATAAAATCTCTAGCATAACCCAAAACATCATCTGCGGTTGTTTCGCTGTATTCGTGAACGGTTCTGTTTCTCGCCTTGTGAAAATCAAACCATTTATCCAGTTTTGATATTAAATTTTTCTCAGAGGCATATTTGAAAAGCTCATAACGGGGGAGTCCATCAATTAGTTCAGGGCTAACATTAAAAGAAAGCCAACGTTTCATAAATTTCCAAGATAATTCATAAGCTACTTCAAAATTTTGAATTACACCAGAACGGAGAGTATTTTTTAAAGTACCGCCCTTTGAAGAATATTCATCATAATCGCAAACGCTAGATTCAAGCGCATTAACGGCGTTTTTTAGCGGGTCAATGTCTAAATGTTCTTCGTTTGGCATAAAGATAATATAGTAATGCTAAAACCTTACTATATTTGCTTTATCAGGAGAAAAATATGTCTCACCCGATGATGTGCACAACTACAATGCCGAATATGGAAAGCGCAAAGAAAATGGCAAAAGAGCTAGTGGAAAGCCGCTTTGCAGCCTGCGTTCAGCTTATGCCTATAAATTCCATTTACAGATGGAAGGGCAAAATAGAAGACGAAAACGAAGTGCTGCTCATTTGCAAAGCACCAACCTATCACCACGAGGCTTTGGAAAAAGCCATTTTGGACAGGCACCCTTACGACCTTCCCGAAATCCTGTTTTTCAAGGGCGTGGGAGCTTATGCCCCTTACTTTGAATGGATGGAAAACTGCATAACAAATAAAGAGGCTTGAAATGAAAATCTTTTTGACAGGTGGCACAGGCTTTATAGGGCATTTTGTTGCAAAAGAGTTTTTGGAACAAGGACACTCATTAAAAATTTTAGCGAGAAATCCCGACAAAATTCCAAGCCTTGCAAAACACGATAATGTTAGAATGATCCACGCGGGCTTGCTGGATTCAGAAGCTATAAAAAAAGGTTTGGAAGGCTGCGATGCCTGCGTTCACATTGCGCTTGGCTGGGGCGAAACTCCTCTTGAAATGCTCGCAAAAGATACCACAGCAACCGTTCAGCTTTTGGAGTTTGCGGCAAATGCAGGTTGCGAAAAATTCATTTACACTTCAAGCACAGCAGCACTCGGCAAAATTCGCAACAATTCAAATGAAAAAATGGTTTGCCTTCCCGTTGATTTATACGGTGCAACAAAGGCGGCAGGCGAAGCTTATGTTCTTGGGGCAAATTCAAAAATGAAGCGAAATATAATCCGCCCTGGCTACACATTTGGGCAACAGGCTTTCCCAGACGGAGTAACCCAACCCGACCGCAGATTTTTCAACATAACGCAGGCGGTAAAAGAAAACCGAGTTATTCACTTAACTAAAAATGATGGTACCCAATTTATCCACGCTTCGCAGCTTGCAACGCTATATTCCGCAGTTCTTAAAAGCGATTTGACCGAAGAGATATTTTTTGGGCTTGGCACGGAATGGATAAGCTGGAAAAGCATAGCCGAGCAAGCTATTTCAATGCGCCAAGGCACAAAATCCACCATTGAAGAAGAAGACAAAGGCTGGGGCAGCGAGCCGTTTTTATTCTCTTTGGAAAAAATGGAGAAATTTTTTGGACTTAAATTCAACGGAAATGATTTTATATACGACCATCTGAGGTGGAATTTCGGGGTTTAGAATGGCACATAAAATATCAATCTTTATGGTGCTTTTATTGGCATTTATGGGAATTTCAAATTTGGTTTATGCTGTGGAGCAAAAGGATTTTTATGGCATTTGGTTTTACAACAGAGTTAACGACGAAACTGCCAAAAAATACCAAAACGCATTCTTCGAAATAAATAAAGATTCCATTAATGTGTTTGCGATAAATTATAATTCTCGTATGATGTTAAAATATAAATATCGCATTGTAAAATGGAAAAAAAATGATGTTAATGAGTATAGTCTTTATACATTGAGTGAAAATAATTCTGAAAAGTTCTTTAGAGTTTATATAGAGAATGGTGGGTATGATATATACATTGATAATGGGTACACTGAGGGAAATGGAGCAAAAAAAAGTTCTGTTGCGGAACTGAATAAAACAATCAGAAACATAAAAGAGAGAGTTGAAGATACACCTAAAAAAGTTGCTGAGGCAGAAGTAAAACCTGTAGTACCTGTAGTACCTGTAGTATCGGTAGCACCAGTAGCAGCACCACCACCAGCAAAAGCAAAGGCCAAAGATAGCACATATATCAATCCTCGCGTTATAGAAGCATATAAAACTATAAGCAAAGTAGATGCGAGAAGGCCAGCAGATCAAATAAAAATCAGCTATTGGGCATTTGATTTTCAGGATGGCAAAGCATATAAAACCGCTAAAATTGGCACCCAAATATGGATGGCAGAGAATTTGAATTATAATGCAAAAGATAGCAAATGTTATGAAAACAGCGAAAGCAACTGCCAAAAATACGGCCAACTTTATAATTGGACAACAGCTAAAACAGCTTGCCCAGACGGTTGGCATTTGCCAACGGAAGCTGAGTGGACAAAGTTGACGAAAGCTGCTGGCAGCACTGATTTCTTTGCCTCGTTTGGTGGCCTTGGCGTTTTGGTTAAAGGTTATTACAATTTTTACGCTGCTGGCTATAGCGGCAATTGGTGGAGTGCCACAGACTATGCTAAAGGCGCCTATATTTGGAACATAAACCTTGACGATGTGGGTATGTACAAAGTTGGTAGCGATAAAAACAACTTATTTTCTGTGCGTTGTGTGCTGGATTAAAATTAGCTATTTTTTTATCTCTACCCCAACCCCCATACCCTAAACCCTTTTGCTAGTTAATCGCATTTACTATATTATCCCATCTATATGCGTACCTGGAGGTTTATTCTGTGAAAAAAGACCACACTCTTTACTTGATTGTGGGCCTTGTAATAGTTGTAGCTGTTGCAATTCTTATTTTTGGCATATTCTTTTTAAACGATAAAGACCCGCGTGAAACTTTTTTAACCTATTATTTGCGCTTTAGCCAAGTTAGTACCCTTGCACAAGACGATGCCGTTAAAATAAACGGGGTAAAACTCGGCAAGGTGAACAACATAGCTTTGCACAAAAATGGCGTTTTGGTGAGGGTTTCTGTTAGAAACGATATTAAAATTCCAATAGATTCAGATATCAGGGTGCAGAATATAGGGCTTTTGGGCGAGCGGCAAATTGGAATGTTGCTAGGTGATTCCACAAAGTATTTTTCCGCAGGCGATACCATAAAGGGTTCTTTTGATGCTGGCATAGCAGAAGTTATGGGAATGGCTGGCGAAGTTTTAGACAGCGCAAGGATAATAATGAATGTTGCGCACACAATACTGGATTCTACCTTAGCCACACAAGATTTTAGAGATAGATTCAAGCGTATTTTAGAAAAAGCCGAAGATCTTGAAGACCAAGCGAATAACCTAATTCAAAGAGCGGAGCCTGCGTTGCAAGGTAGTTTAGTGAGTTTGTCTGGGGCAACAAGAAAGGTAAATGAAATTTTAGACGAAAACAAAGAACCACTGAGAAAACTTGTGGCAGATGCAAACGGACTGCTCGGCAATACAAACTCTTTACTATACGAAGCAGATACTACAGTGCAAAGGGTTTTGGCACTAACCCACAAGCTAGAATCCAAAAACAATACGCTTGGCATATTGCTAAACGACCGCAAACTGCACGATGATTTATCTACAACTGTTCACTCGGCAGACAGTCTTTTTCGCCTTATAATGAAAGACGGTTTGGATATAAACATAAGTTTCTTTTAAGGACAAAATTATGATACATCATAAACTAACAGTACAAAACACGCTTGGGATTCACGCTAGGCCTGCTGGACACATAGTCAATATAGCAAGTGCTGCGCAAAGTTCAGTGGATCTTTTATATTCTGGTCAAAAAGTAAATGCAAAGTCTATTTTGAACTTAATGATGCTTGCAATTGAACCAGGTGCAGAAGTTGAATTTATAATAAATGGAACTGATGAACAAAAAACCGCGGACGACTTAACAGAGTTGTTCAGAAACAAATTCTACGAAGATGCCACATAAACAAGAGACAAATCAAAGGAAAATGTTAATTGGGCAGGCTGCCTCTCCAGGATACGTTATTGCAAAAACAAAATTGATTGTTCGTCAAAAAGTTGCTGTTTCTAAATATAAAATTTCAAAAGAAGGAACGGCAAATCAAATTGATTTTTTTCGCAAAGGAATTATGCAGGTTAAAAGGGAAATTTCAAACCTGCGTGATATAACGCTTCAAACGGTTAGCAAAAAAGACTCCGAAATTTTCGATTCGCATCTCATGATCTTGCAAGACCCACTCTTGATAGATGGCGTTATTTCCTTGATAAGAGACGAGAGATGGAATGCTGGCTATGCCTTTCATCTTAAAATGCAAAGCTTAATAGAGAACTTTGAAAACAGCGATGGAATATTAAAAGAACGCGCTCAAGATTTAAAAGATATTTACAATCGTACGCTACTATGCCTCAACAGCAGCGAAAGAGATTTTGCTTTGCAAGAAGAAATTGAAGAGGGCGGAGCCGTGCTTGCAGGGTTTTCCATAGGCCCTAATATGCTTATGGACTTTGACAAGGGCAAGATATTGGGGCTTGCTATAGATTCTGGCAGTGTGACAAGCCACGTTTCAATACTTGCTCGCTCAATGCAAATACCAGCGGTGATGGGTCTTGGAAATTTATCTGAATCTATTAAATCAAATGACCTGCTTATACTAGATGGTACCAACGGAATAGTTATAGTCAACCCCGATGAAAACGATATAAACAAATATAAAAAGCAAATAGAGGTTTTTCAAAATCAAAAATTAGAGCTTTTCACCATGAGGGATTTAGAACCCATAACAATGGATGGAAAGTATATAAGATTAAACGCAAACATAGAGAGATACGAAGAAGCAAGTGAAATAACCTCTTTTGGAGCTTCTGGAGTTGGACTTTATCGTAGCGAATTCCTTTACTTTGGGCGAAATTCTCTGCCAACAAGAGCAGAGCAGGTAGAGGCTTACAGCAAGGTTGTAAATCAGTTAGACCCTTTGCCGGTTACCATAAGAACATTGGATGCTGGCGGCGATAAAATGCTGTCTTTGGTGAGCGCAGAGGTTGAATCCAATCCATTCATGGGCTGGCGTTCCATAAGGCTTTGCCTAGACCGCAAGGATATTTTCAGGGAGCAGTTGAAGGCTCTTATAGAAGCTGGTAGCAGAGGCAATCTAAAGATAATGTTCCCTATGATTTCCAGCATTGGCGAACTTGAAAAAGCAAAGGAAATTTATGAAGAATGTTGCGCAGAGCTAAGGGCAGAAGGACATTCCATCACCAAAGTAGAGTTGGGTGCTATGATAGAGATACCTTCTGCTGTAATAATTATTGAAGAAATCGCAAAAAGGGTGGATTTTTTGAGCATTGGCACAAACGATTTAATTCAGTTCACCTTAGCAGTGGACAGGTCTAATGGAAAAATAGCCTCTTTATACGAACCGCACCATCCAGCAGTTTTAAGATCCATAAAGTTTGTGGTTGAAGCAGCCCACAAAGAGGGAATTCCTGTGAGCGTTTGCGGCGAAATGGCATCAGATCCATTGAGCTCCCTGCTTTTGGTAGGGCTTGGGGTGGACGAGCTTTCCATGTCTTCTTGGTGCATTATGGAGTGCAAAAAAATAATCCGCTCCGTGAATTACGACGAAGCAAGGGCAATTTCCACCGAAGTTCTTGGTTTTGCAGATGCTGTAAGCATAAATAGTTTTTTGAAGAAAAAATATTCCCAAAAGATAAAAAACCTCGGAATTTCCAGTTTTATCACCGCGCAGGATTTCTCCAGCAGTGACCGTGCCTTGATAAAGATTGATGACGAAATTCAGCGTATTGGCAGTTAGAGTTTAACTATTTTTCTATATTATTCCACAATTTAACAGAGGAATTTATATGTTAGGATTGTTTTCCTGCGACATAGGCATAGATTTAGGCACTGCCAATACCTTAGTCCACGTATCGGGCAAGGGTATAGTTATCAATGAGCCTACGGTTGTTGCTGTGGACAGAAAAAGCGAAAGGGTTACATACATAGGCGCCGAAGCAAAGAAAATGCTGGGACGCACTCCCGATGAAATTGTTGCCGTGCGCCCAATGAAAGACGGCGTTATAGCAGATTATCACTTAGTTGAGGCTTTGCTTCAGTATTTTATAAGCCGTGTTCAAAGATACCCGCTGTTTTTGGTTAAGCCTAGGGTTGTGGTTGGCGTTCCGTCTGGAATAACAGAAGTGGAAAAAAGAGCAGTTTTAGATGCAACCAGGGCAGCTGGAGCTAGAGAAGTTCATTTGGTGGCAGAACCTATGGCTACGGCTATAGGCATGAACATTCCTGTTGCAGAACCATCAGGGCACATGGTTATAGATTGCGGCGGTGGAACTTCAGAGGTTGCCGTTATTTCTTTGGGCGGCTTGGTTTGCAAATCTTCCGTGCGTGTTGGCGGTGATAAAATGGATAGTGCCATTGTGAGCTATTTGAGACGCACCCACGGGCTTTTGATAGGCGAGTCCACAGCAGAAGATGTTAAAAAGAAAATCGGTTCCGCATTCCCATTGGAAAAAGAGCTTGAAATGGAAGTTAAGGGTAGAGACTTGGCTGCTGGTATTCCGCGCACAATAGTTATCAAAAGCGAAGAGATAAGAGAGGCTTTGAGCGAATCTGTTTTCCAAATTGTGGATGCTGCTAAAAAAGCACTTGAGAGCACTCCGCCGGAACTCTCTGCCGATATTTTAGACAAAGGTATAATAATGGCTGGTGGTACAAGCTTGTTAAGAGGCTTGGATGCAAAGCTCCGCCACGAAACAGGGCTTCCTGTGAGTGTAATAGACGATGCTCCACTCTGCGTTTGCAAAGGTACTGCAAGAATTTTGGAAAATTTGGATTATTACCGTAATTGCAAGGTCCTTATGGCTTCTTCTGTATAATGAATTTAATACGATATATAATCAGGATATGTAAATGGGCGCGAGGAGCGGCTGTTTTTGCCGTGCTTGTATGCTTGTCTCTTTATATGTTGTTTATACAGGTTAAGCATAAGCAAAACATAGCTGATTTTCTTTTGTCCAATGTTTTTTATTTGCCTCAGTCCACTCTTTCTTATGTTATGCACATAAGCAATCTCAGCGAAAAAAATACGAAACTAAAAAAAGAAAATGCAAAACTAAAACTGGAAATAGATTTCGCCAAGGAATATGCCATTGAAAATGAAAGGCTAAAAAGACTGCTGCTGTTTGAGAATCAGTGGAACTATCCTATTTTTTTAACTCAAATAATAGGGCATAATCCAGGCGCATATATGACAACAGTTGTAATAAACAAGGGAGAAACAGATTCTATTTTTTACGGGATGCCTGTATTCACTGTTGACGGCTTGGTTGGCAAAATTTCAAAAGTTTTCCCATATCATTCAATGGTGCAGCTCCTTTCCGACCCAAACTCAAGAACCTCCGTTATTTCTCAGCGTTCAAGGGTACTTGGAATGGTGTTTTCGAGAAATAACGGCGATATGCAAATTCAGGTTTCAAGTTACGCAGATTTAGTACCAGGCGATACTCTTGTAACTTCTGGGTTTGGCGGAATTTATCCAAAAGGAATTCCTGTTGGCGTTGTTAGCAAATTGGATAAAAATGATTCTGAGGTTTTAAGTTTTGGAAACATTAAATTATTGCAACATATAGAATCTTTGGAAGAAGTTTTTGTTATTAAAAAAAGTACGGACTGGATTGTGTGGGACGAGAACTGAGATATGGTTAATTTTATTTTATATTCAATTTTGTTTTTTGTGGCTGCAGTTTTGCAAACAGTCGTTGTTCCGCAAATTCAAATATTGGAAGCACAGCCTTCTTTTCTTTTGATTTTAACGGTTATAGCAGCACTTAGGCATGGCACTCTTGCTGGTTGCTTGTTTGGTTTCTTCTCCGGCTTGTTATGCGATGTTTACGGGCCCGTTGAGTGGTTCGGTGCTTTTTCGCTTTCTTATTGCATTGTGGGTTTTGCCGTGGGGCAAATTGAAGAAAGCTTTATAGATTTGAATTTGCTGCCAGAAATAATTGTGCTTGTCATAGCCTATTTTATAAAAGACTTGATATATTTTATTGCCATTGGAAAAAAGAGCGATGAAATTTTGCAAGCAATTATGTACACTTCTGGACCAAATGCCGTATATACTCTCATCATAGGTGCGATTTTCTTTTATTTATTGTCTCTAGGGGTAAAAAAGAAAATGAATGTATATAAATAGAGACTAATATATGCTCTCCAATTCCCAAGAAACAGAAAATCAGCGCCATGAGATGAATTTAAAAACTCTCGTGTTTGTGTGCATAACCGCAATGTCGTTTGCTCTTTTAATTGTAAGGCTTTTGCAATTGCAATATTTTGAATACGAAAACAATTTAAAAAGAGCCGAAGAAAATCGTATTCGCAAGGTTAATATAAAAGCAAGCCGCGGATATATTCTAGACCGCAATGGAGTGGTTTTGGTTCGCAATAGACCATCTTACCAAGTATCGCTGTTGTACAACAGATTAAAAACAAAAGAGATGAGAGACTCTGTTTTCAATAGGCTTTTAAGAATAACATATAGCAATGGAAAACGTTTGCTGGATTCCTCCTCACTTGCTTTTTCTTTTGAAAGAGGACGGTGGCAGAAATTTAGATTCCAAAGGCTTGTAGAAGATGCCTCTCCAGAAATTGTTGCACTTTTTGAGGAACGTGCAGAAGAATTGCCTGGAATTGAAATTTTAGTTGAATCACGAAGAGACTATCCTTTTGGTTCGCATGGCGCGCATATATTTGGCTATACCAGCGAAATATCCGAAACTGAACTTGAACTTCCAGAAAATGAGCATTATGTTATGGGAGACCGCATTGGCAAAAAGGGTTTGGAACTCAGCTACGAAAAGGAATTTAGAGGAGAAAACGGTTCCAAATTTGTAGAGGTAAATGCAATGGGACGTGAAATGGGAGCTGTAGAAGGAATGCCTTTTATAGAACCTATATCTGGAAATGCCCTTGTGACAACAATAGACTGGAAAATCCAGCAAGTTGCCGAAACAGCTATTCCAGAGGGGCTAAAAGGGGCAATCGTTGCGCTTAATCCGCGAAATGGCGAAATTTATGCAATGGTAAGCCGCCCACCACTCGATCCTAATATATTTTCTTTGGAAAAAAGAGAACTTCACAAAGCCTGGGCATCGGTTGCACTAGACACAGCAAAACCGCTCACAAACCGTGCTATAAGCGGAGTGTATCCGCCTGCATCTGTTTTTAAGCTAATCACTGCAACTGCGGGTTTGGAATACAATGTAATATCGGAACACTCAAGATTCAAAACCTGCGCTGGTGGTTATAAGTTTGGAAACAGATATGCAAAATGCTGGAATGCAAGGGGGCACGGAGTGCTGAATGTGGTAGGTGCGCTTAGAGAATCTTGCGATGTGTTTTTTTACCAGTTAGGTTTGGATGTAGGCAACAAAAGAATTAGCGAAATAGGTAGGCGCTTTGGCCTTGGTTCTACGCTTGGTGTGGATATTCCAGGAGAACGTTCCGGACTTTTGATAGATTCTGCTACTTATGAAAAATGGTTTGAGAGAAGAGGCTGGAAATGGAGTTCTGGAGAAATATTAAATATTTCCATAGGTCAAGGTGCGCTTTTGGTGACTCCTTTGCAACAAGCGGCAATGGCAGGTTCAATAGCTTGGGGAAAAGGTTTGTATAAACCGCATTTCTTAAAAGAGATAAGAAATCCCGAAGGAGAAGTGCTCAGAAAGTTTACCCCAGAAAAAATAAGCGAGGGTAAAATTTCAGATAAAGCTAGAGACCTTGTTTTAAAAGGCATGGATGAGGTTGTTAATTCTCCACATGGAACAGGACGCCGCGCAGCCGTTCATGGTGTTAAAGTCGGTGGAAAAACTGGTAGTGCAGAAAATCCGCATGGAGACAAAACACATGCATGGTTTGCTGCTGTAGCACCTTTGGAAGCTCCAGAAATAGCCATTGCCGTTGTTTTAGAAAATGCTGGCGGTGGTGGTGCTATGGCTGCTCCAGTAGCGCAAAAAATTTTGGATGCGTATTTTAATCCAGAGGTGAAATGAAAAAAATAGATTGGCTGTTTATGATTTCTCTTTTTGCTCTTATAGGAATAGGGCTTGCGCTTGTATATTCCGCTACTGGCAACTCAGATTTAATTTGGTATAAAACTGATTGGTTCAAGCAGGTTATTCATTTCACTGTTGGATTTCTAATAGCTGGCTTTATAGTTTCTATGCCTGCTAAATTTTGGAAAAATATTGCATGGATAGCGTACGCCATTTCCATTATTGCCTTGGTTATCGTTGCGGGTTCTGGGCATATTTCAAAAGGCGCGGGCCGCTGGTTAGATATTGGAGGATTCAGATTTCAACCATCGGAATTTTCAAAAATCGCCTACTTGCTCGCCAGCTCGCTTTGGCTTTCAAAAAATAGAATTAGCATTTTGGAACCCAAAACATTGATTGTTCCGGGCTTTTTGTTCATAGTTCCGTTTTTGCTGGTTTTAAAACAGCCAAATTTAAGCACGGCTTTGGTTTTTACTGCTATGACCATAGTGCAGTTTTATTGGGCTGGTCTTCGCATAGTGGATTTGTTTTTACTCATAAGTCCGGTTGCAAGCGTTATATTTTCCGCTATTTCCCCGCTTTACTGGAACCTGCTCATAATAAGCGTGTTTTTTGTTTCCATAAAATTTAAATTTCCGCTTTGGATAATAATTTTTGTTATGGCATTAGACGTAGGTTCGGGCTATGTTAGCCAAATGGCTTGGAATTCTATGAAAGATCATCAACGAAGCCGCATACTGACATTTGTGGACCCTATGCGAGACCCTAAAGGTGAGGGTTATCAGGTTATACAATCTCAAGTGGCAATAGGCAGCGGCGGTATGTTCGGCAAGGGTTTTGGGGAAGGTTCGCAAGTAAATCTTTCCTTTTTGCCAGAAGAACACACTGATTTTATATTTAGCGTTTTGGGCGAGCAATTTGGATTTGCAGGTACCTTTGTGGTTTTGTTTCTGTTCTTTATTTTGCTTTGGCGAGGCATTATGATATGCAGGCTGCACGAAAACAGATTTGTGAATTTGGTGGTTGCGGGTGCTTGCACAATTTTATTTTTCCACACTTTTGTAAATGTGGCTATGACTGTAGGTCTTATGCCGGTTACTGGGCTTCCTTTGCCATTTTTGTCTTATGGAGGCTCATTTGTTTTAACCTGCATGATTTTGGTTGGTTTAATGCTGAATATGCGGCTTAAAGGAAAAGATATAATATAATGCAAAAAGACCTTTTATCCCTGGTTCTGCAAGCTGGCAACATTGCACAAAATGAAATTCTCAAACACTGGAAAACAACTTTTAACATTGAGTGGAAAGCAGATGCTACTCCTGTAACCATTGCAGACAAAAAAGCCGAAGAACTTGTGCGGAATTTTGCGCAAAAAGAAACCTCAACATTCGGATTTATAGGCGAAGAATTTGGATGGGAAAAACCAGAAGCTGAGTACCAATGGGTGCTAGATCCCATAGATGGCACAAAATCATTTATTTACGGAGTTCCATTGTTTGGAACGTTAATTGCGATTTTAAGAAAAGGCTCCCCCATTGCAGGCTTAATTCAACTCCCTGCGCTGAACAGCAAAGTGTGGGCTACCGAAGGTGGAGGGGCTTTTGCAGATGAGGGTCGCGCCGCGAGAGTTTCTGATACCCTTGAGCTCAAAAATTCCCTTGTGCTTTCTGGAACCATAAACACCATTGAGAGCAAGGGCTATGGTGAGTGGTTTGCTGGTATTCGCAAAAATGCAAAACTGTATCGCGGCTGGGGAGATTGCTTTGGTTATTACCTAGTTGCCTGTGGCAAGGCAGAAATTATGACAGACCCTGTGGTATCGCTTTGGGATATAGCTCCCTATCCGCTTATTTTTGCAGAAGCTGGGGGGGCATTTTCAACGCTAAAAGGCGAAAAATCGCTTTTTTCCGCAAAAGGCGAACCTTTGCATCCCATATATGAAGGTTATACCGCCATAGCCAGCAATGGAAGGTTTAATATCCCTTTGCCACCCACATAAATTTTCTACATTTTCTTTTACTTATGAGCTTACATAAACAAACCCGCGGACACTATATGTGTTATGACGCAGGCCAAGAATTTACTTCTGCACAAGTGCTTAAATATAAATTATTTTTAATGGACGAAATTAAAGATACCAAATTGGATATGGCTTTTGACTTGCGCAGCGCAAAACGCATAGATGGTTCAGCTGTAGTGTTTTTCAAAAACATATACGACCAGTTGAGCAAAGAAAATCGCAAAATCGCATTTTTTGGCGGAACGCCAGAGATAAATGAGCAATTGAAAAGCATCAATTCATTTTTGGTATATTCCACAATAGTGGAATTTGAGCGCGATTTCCACGAAATAAATCCCGAACTTAACAGGACTTTTTTCAGACTGGCAGAGGGCAAAGGTCATTTCCGCACATTAAAAATGATTTGCCCGCTTTGCAACAACGATAATGTAGCTGGTTTTATGGTGGACGAAAATTATTACAGGCAAAAATGGAGCGATTCTGAGATTGTCCCCATATTTGAGCCAGATGCTACAGATCCAAATGCAATAGATTTTTCTGTTTATCAGGTTTCTGTTTGCCCAAAATGTTTTTACGCATCCACAAGATTGGATTGGTTCACAATAGTGTTTCCAGAAGGGCGCTATGAATCCCATTTAACGCCAGAAAACAGAGCCAAGCTCTCTAACGCGGCTGCCTTAAGGCGCAACTTGGCAATGCAGCAAACCGGTGCAGACGAAGACGCTTTTTTTAGAATACCCAGAGAAAAAGGCGCAGCCTACCTCTCATGGCTACTCAATGAATTTAACTTGAAACACATGAGCGAGCAACAAACAACAGATGGTTTTGATATAGTTGTGAGCAATTTTATGATGTGCAAGTTTGCACTTAAAGATACAGACATAGACAATCACATGTACACAGCTCTCGCTTGGCTTTATGGAATAATGGACAACAAATCAAATTACTCCACTTTGCGCCTCGCAAAAACTTATGTGTATCTCATAAGCGTTTTAATCTCTCAAGAAAAAAATGGCGAAGCTCGCAAATTTTACCGTGAATTGGAAAAGGAATACAAAGATATAGAAGACTGCAAATACCTTATAGCTAGGGCACAGAGCTTGCTTCTTGGCTAAATTTAGTGCTTTGTAAATCCCTTGCAATCCTCATCTTTTGCTTCGCGGTTATTGATATAGCATTTCCATGTCCAAGAATCATTCTCAAGACGACGCCTTGCCCATCCGTGATATTCGCATTTACGGCTTAAGTTCGCAACAAATATCAGTTTTTTATCGTACCAGCCCATTTTCCAGTTTCTATCGTACATTATCCGCTCTCTTATAAAACCACTCCAAACTCTTTCTTTGCCGTAGCAAAAATTATCTGACTCCTTGAAAATTTCACGGCAAACCAAAATTCCATTTTCTGGCCCATAACATTTTTCAGAGCCTGGGCCATTGGAATACCAGCCTGCGGCAAAACCATTTGTCGTTAAAAAAAATGCAAAAAAAAGAAAACGCAAAAACACCTTTGTAACATAGTAAACTTTCTACATTAACGAAATGATAAAAAATGCATTGAATGCAATTTTATTCGTCTTTTTTCTTTCTGCTCCTATTTGCGGATATGCTCAAAATTTGCCTATTGTACTAGGATCTGTTTTGGAAATAGGTTCTGGACTGCTTGAAAATGACAGTTATGGCACAGGAATACTCAGAATCACTCCCTTTGCCGGACTTTGGATAAATGGTCTTGGATTTGCTCGCATTGGAGCCAGCACTGGTAGTGAGGAACGAACCGACTCCACAGGTTTTATAAGCGAAACAAAGAGATTTGATTTTTCTGCGCAAATAGGTTTTTCCGCAATAGGTATGGAGCGCCCATACATAGCCGCCTCGTACGTGAGGAGCAAGATTTATTCGCCAAACAGCGATGCTTCATGGAACGAATGGGGCCTTGGCATTGGGCACAGATTTTCCCTTTCGCCATTTGCAGCCATAGTGATAGAGGCTGAGCACAGATGGATTCCCAAGCACTACGATAGCTTGCAAAATATCGATATTTCTGGTCGAAGGCTACAAATGAATTTTGGATTGGTTGTTTATCCTTATTAATTTTCTACATTTATGCTTAAATGATTTAAGGAGAAAAAATTATGGGAACACAACTCACTAAAATCGTGCTTGCAATGGTATTCGGGTTTGCCATCTGCTTTGCGCAGGAGACACCCGACAGAAAGCTTGCTGTTTATGTGTCTGGTTCAAGTGATGCAGGCATAAACAAGTCTTTAGGCAACAAACTGCTTTTGACAATGGTACGGAGTGGTATATATTTGGAAATAGGCGACCCCGACTATTTTCAAGACGAAATAACCAAGAGCGGCAAAAGCGACTTAGCCTCTATTATCCAAGTTACCAAGCGGCATGGTGCGGACTATGTGTGCGTTGTTAATATGATAGAGGCATTTGGTGCTTATTCCTTATCTGCCCGTTTGATAAAAATATCTGGTTCTCAGGTTGTCAAAACTGGTTTAACGGACCGCTCGCTTAAATCACTAGACGACCTTACAGCGGCCTCCAATGAGCTTGCTCGCCAGCTTCTACCACCTTCCGCTGCTGCCATTATTCCTTCTGCTGCACCAGCACAAACTGCCCAGCAGCAATCCATTCAGAGACAGCAGCAACAACAACAGCAGCCACAGCAACCATCACAGCAACAGCCAGCGGTAAATGCTAATGCTCCGTATGCCTTCCTTGCATCTGGTTCTTTTGGTAACGAGGCTTCCCCTCAGTATAATGCTCCTCAGCGCAATGTTCCCACTACAGCAGCTTATCCTTCGCCCTATCCTGCCGCTGCCAGTAACAATATGCCTGTGGATAGAGTAGCGGCTGCACAGGCGGCGGCTAGAAAACAATGTGCGAGAACATACAATATCAACGAGGTTCTTATGAATTTGAGGGAGAGCTTTCCCAATACGTTGAAAGATTGTTCAACAGATCTTGCGAAAAATATGGCAATGTCTTTTATACCAGGTAGAAAAAAAATTGAACCTAAGTCTTTTATGCAACAGTGCGCTGTGGATGGTATAAGGAATGAAATTCCAGATGGTTTTCCCAATGCGGATAAGATTGTTGGGAGCGTAAATAATTTTGTGCAGGGTATTTTGAATACTGCTATGTCTGGCGGTGCGGTTGATCCTAAGAAACTCATTAGCTCTGTTGCCAGTATGAACGTAATGGAGCTTTTGAACGATGTGAAAAGACAGGCTTCTGGCCCGTGCGTGGTGAACGAGCCGTATTAACCCATCACGCTCATTGAGCTTCGCCCAAGGCTCCCTTGAATTCCTTGAATGCCTTGTGGTTTTTGCTAAAAAACTGCCCGCAGCCGCTATGTTATATTCTGGAGTTTCTTCGTTGAAGTATTTTAAGATTGCTCAGTGTCCGTTGTGTGCAAGATTAAGCATATTTTTCTACATTTCTTCGCCCTAATGCAAAGAAGTACAAAATTTCTAAATTTACCTCAATGAAAACTCTATACCACGGTTCTTCCGAAATTATAGATAACCCAGAATTCGGCAAAGGCAATTTGCATAACGATTACGGGCTTGGTTTTTATTGCACGGAAAATCTGGAACTGGCAAAAGAATGGGCTTGCAGCAATGTTTCTGGTGGTTATGCCAATAAGTATTCCATAGATTTAACAGGGCTTTTGGTACTAAACTTATCCGATAAGGAATATAATATTCTGAACTGGATTTCGCTATTGCTGAATAATCGGACTTTTTCGGTAAATAACCAAGTAGCCAGCGAAGGAAAAAATTATCTCATACAAAATTTTATGCCGAATATAAATGATTTTGATATTATTATAGGATATAGAGCAGACGATTCCTATTTTGCTTTTGCACAGGATTTTTTAAACAATGCAATTTCTGTTAAAACTTTGGAAAATGCTATGAAACTTGGAAATTTAGGCAAGCAGATTGTTATAAAAAGCAAAAAAGCATTTGGATTGCTGTTATTTGAAAATGCAGAGCAAGTAGATGGAAATATATATTTCAACAAAAGAATGGAACGAGACGATAAGGCAAGGAAAGATTATCTGAAAAAGGAGAGACTAGACAAAATAGATTCCGATGAACTTTTTTTGGTGGATATTTTAAGGCGGCAGGTTAAGCAAAATGACATCAAATTTTAACGAACTTTATTTGGAAAATATTTCCAGAGTTTGCGGCGATATGCTGAATTATGCGGTGAATGTTTGCAAGGAAGATGGCGATGAATTTTTGCGAAAATTTATCGAACGCGGAATTGCGAAGGAATTTGAAATAGGCAATCCTAAATACATTGTTGGCAAAAGCGGAATCGAAATTGCTATGGATATTCTTGGACAACTTGATTGCAAGGAAGATTTTTTGAGCAACACAACAAAAGAATATTGGGCTGCTTATGTTTTGGCAAAACTCAAATTCAATACCGAATTATCCTTTGAAGAAATTTTAAAGTGCTTGCCTTTTTCAAAAATCCTAGAATTATACCACCCCCTGCACGAAGCAGATATAACTAAATTTTTTGAGGTTGCAAAGCAGCGATTTCGCTCAAAATAACCGTTTTTCATAAAAATCGTTGAATTGTACGTAAATTGCAAAATGGTAGGACAAGTTAGTATATTTTAATATAAAAGAAGGAGAAAGAACATGAGTTTTACAAATATTTTTGCTGCCGCTACAGAAGGAACAGTTGATGATGTCAGGTATTTTGTAGAGCAAAATAATTTCACAATCTTATGAATCGGAGTCACCTTAGGTTCTGACAATATTCTACTCTTCATTAGGAATAACAAGCCAGCATAGCACATAAGCTAAAAGTCCGGTGCCTGCAAAAATTGTGCAGCAAGCCCAAGCTATACGCACCAGTGTTGCATCTATGTCAAAACTCGCGGCAAATGCACCGCAAACTCCAGCTATTTTTTTATTTTTTTTTGAAAGTCTTAGAGGTTTCATTTAGCAGATTCCTTTTCAGAATTTTCAGATTTCTTTGAAACATTTTTTAACAAGAAGGCAATAACATCTGGCGTTAGGTCTGCTATTTTTGAAAGAGTGGATTGCCATTTTTCTATTGGCAAAACTCTGACATCATCGCCTTTTAACACCAAAAAAGCCACAGGGTCTATGCGAAGCCCACCACCGCTAGAAGCCAAATCGCTTTTGCCTGTATGCCCACCCATACCCATACCAACAGACACGCGGCTAACGGGAATAACGGTTGATTCACCAGATTGTATTGGCTCACCGATAACGGTTTCGGTTTGAGCTATATTTTTTAGCTTTTCTAAAAGCGTTTCTGCAATGGTTTCTACGGACATAGTTTAAATATAGTAAAAACTCTCCTTTTCCCTCATAACTTTACGTTCAGCTTTGCTGTGATGGTCGTAGCCGCAGATGTGCAAAAGCCCGTGCACAAGCACTCGCTTTAATTCTTTGTAATAGGAATTGCCATAGAGTGGAGCCTGTCTTTTAACCTGACCTTCTGCTATATAAATTTCGCCCAAAAAATTCGGTTCGTTCCAAGCAAAAGAGAGAACATCGGTCACTTTGTCAAGTTTGCGGTAATCGCGATTCAACGTTCTTTGCATAGAATCATCGCAAAGGATAATATTCACAAAGTCATTCTTTTTTTCTTTTTTCAACAAAGCCTTAGCTAGAGGCTCCAAGCGCGGCTGCCAAGGAAATTTTTTTTTAGGAATTGTTGAAAAAAATCTCAAATCTCATACCATTTCTTGAGTACCTCAATAATCTGCTCGGCTTGTGCTTTGCTGCTCACATTGAATTTGCTTCGCTGTTTGTAAACGCCGCTGATTTTCTGAAAGCGCCGCAGAGAAACTTTGGGTTCTCCAAAATTTCCAGTTTTATCTTTTTCTTGGTAATGAAAAGCTATGGTAGCCCATGCTCCCTTTGAAAGATATTCCTTGGCGAGTTCTTTTACGATTATCTCGCCAGCCTCGTCCACCTGCTCAATTGTCGGTTCTGTGTTTTCCGTATCCATGTGGGTAAATGTAGAAATTCATTGAACCCTATCGAACCACACGCCTCTAAAAGTTTGAAAACGCCACACCTGCTTGCCTTTTATTGTGATATAATATTCCGCTTTTGCGCCATCGCTCCTAGTGTAAAGAACCATATAGCAATCCACGCCATCAATGCGCAGTTTTTGACCTGTGTATTTGGCACTTGCAACCCAAGCATCCGGTTGAAAGGGCATTTCCCAAACAGGCGAGAGTACTTTGAGGTCTTTGCTTTTGTTTTTCTCGTCTATTTTTTCTGTTAAAAAATAGAGAAATTCCTCTGGAACAGCCTCGTTTTCAAAGGTAATCGTGCCATTGCTCAGGTGACTGCGCCAATAAATAGCCGCTGGCTTTTCCGAATAATCCCTGAAACTCCACTCAACGGAATATAAACCATCTCTAATTGAATTTTGCCAAATTGGGCTTTCTTTGGATATGCTATAAACCCCTGTTGTGTGCATTGAAAAAGCCGTGTCTGCCGCCCTATATTGCAATTCAGACGAAAATTCTATGCTATCCCCTGTTTTTTGGGTGTGGATTCTAGCTGTTACAGGGTAAAAAGTGCCGTTTATCGGGAGTTTTGCAGAAAACCAGGCATCCTCTGCTCTAACCAAGCCAAGTGCCCAAACTAAAAGACAAGCGAAAAAGAGCAGCTTATACATTGGAACACCAGGGGGCCTAACCCTCAATTAAGTGTTCTGCTAGTTCTTTACTGAATTCCTTAGTATTATAATAGCCGTTTTCAAGGCGTTCTTTGACTGGAGCTATGCGTTCTTCTCTAACTTCGGGCAGGGCATTTGCTCTCGCTTTTACCAAGGCTTCTGAGGAATTGCCAGCATTTGTGGATATTGATACGTCGTAGTCGGTTGCGGCTTTGCCTTTTCTGGTAGCCTTTTCTTTTTTCTCACGAACACTTTCCTCTGCGGCGGCTTTTTTAAGCCACTCGGCAGCATTGCTCTGAACACCAGTATTGGAAATATGCATTCGTTACCTCTATCCTATGTATCGGCATAAATTAGAAAATTCTTTAGTGAAAATATTTAATTTCCTAAAAAACAAAATATCCCGAAAAAATGAAGATTCTTTAAAGGAATTATTTGTTATTCTTCCAAAACAAGATACATAATTTTGATTACGGCAAAACCCTTGCCGCCTTCTCCGCCATCCTGTTGCTTATAGCCACCATAGCCGCCACCGCCATATTTGGCAGCAGTTGGTCGTTGTCCTCCAGCACTGCCACCAAATTCTTCGCTATTATTGTCTATTTTATCCTTTTCTAATTTCGCACCCTTCCCACCTTCTCCACCAGAATCACTCCTAGGATCGCCAGGTCGGCCGCCCTCTCCATTGACCGTACCCCAAGCAGACTGTTTATAAGAAACGCTACCAGAAGCACTACCCGGTTTCACATAACCACCTGTACCGCCTTTACCGCCTTCATTGTTCACGGTGTTTAAAGAATTGCCTCCACTGCCTCCATTTGCCACAATGCTAAAATTTTCACCACCTGCCGACCATTCTACTTTTGTGGCATTTCCGTTTGAACCAAATTGACCTATGCTATTTTGTCCGCCTGTTCCGCTTTCGTAATAACGACCGCCTGCTCCGCCTTTGCCAAGTGTTATCTTAAAATTAATAGGTTCCTCTATGGACATTTTTAGAAAAGCGACTTCTCCGCCACCGCCACCGCCGCCTGTGCCAAATACTTTGTTAAGCAGTCCATTATTAAAATCACCACCTTGCCCGCCACCACCGCCTCCAAGCACGTAAATTTCCACTTGCGCAGGGGAATCTTTTGACGCTTTGTCAAAGGTATATGTCGGGTTTGCATTATTGGATTCCAAATCAAATTCTTTTTTCTCTATTTTAATTTTTTTCACAAGCAAGGCTTTTCCTGCCTTAAATGCTCTTACATTAAATTCATTTTCCAATTCTTTGGCTAAGTTAGAATTACCAGTTGCAGTTGCTAGTTCCCATAAGGGAATTAAACTTTGGTTAAAGTCTTCAATGCCGCAAATATCGGCTTTATCTTCTATTGAATTTAGCCAGTCTCCATAATTTCTTTTAAGGTCTTCTAAACTGAAAGCATCAATGGGTTTTCCGCCATAAGAGTAATAATGAAAGAGGCTGTTTTTTTCTAATTCCTCGCTTTCCGTTGTTGATGCTGTACCGCCGGAAACTCCGCCTGTAATATCTTTATAACTAGCTTGCAATGCAGATTTTAATTGTTTATTATCATTTTTAGATAAACCTTTGCCATTGTAGGTATAATTGAATTCCAGCGAGCCGCCTTTATAATAGCGAACCAGAACATGGGTTCCGTATTGGTCTAAAATTTGGGATGCAGTTCTTGTTTGCAAAGCATTGATAAAATCTTGGGTTAAATAATCTGTTAATTTTTGTGGCGTTGCGCCTTTTATATAATCGTCTTGCGTATAGCGATAGGAACGCCCGCGGACATAAGAATTTGAATCCACCCTGTTTTCACTCGTTGTTCCTGAAAATTCTACACCGAATTTTCCGCTGAATAAAACATTGCTGTAACCTAAACTTAGGCCAAAACCAGAATTTCTATCAGTGTAAAACGCTTTTAAATCGCTACCTGCAAACATTTGAAAATCCTGTTTCCCAGCTATCTTTTCGGCGACAATCATAGCATCCTTGGACATTTTCTTTTGGTCTAAAATCGGGTGCGATATTTTAACATCGCTCCTATTTATGTAGGAACTATTTATCACGTCATATCCATAACCTAAATAGCCGCCAGTGGCTTCGTTGCTTGAACCAGAAGATCTATTGCTGGGACTGCTTTCCCCGCTACTATCCGAGGATAGGTATTGGTTAGAGTCTTCGCTATTATCCGAAGAACAGGATAAAGTTAGCATTGTGGCAAATGATAGGCTTATTGCCAATAGAAAACGGTTAATTTTCATAGTATATTCCTCTTCAACAAGAAAATATAGTAAGTACTGATTAACTCATATTCAAATGCTCTGGGATATGGGACTAGGGACATGGGACATGATTTTTCGCTTAAAAAAGCCCATTTTTATTGCATACTCATATCCCTTTTCCCTTATCCCTTGTCCCAAAGAGAGTTAAATAAGGATAACAGACATTTGGTAGAGATTTTATAGATAGGCGTTTTTTATTGTTCTGGTAATCAGCGTTTACTATATTGTACCTCATTATGAAAGTCTGTACGCAGAACTTTGGGAAAGGTGCCCAGAAAATAGATGTCTATAAAAAATTAGGCGGTTATTCCAATATAAGTCGCCGGCTTTTTGACTTGTCTCAGTTTGAACTTATAGATTTGGTTCAACGCTCCGGGCTTAGAGGCAGGGGCGGTGCTGGGTTCCCAACTGGAATGAAGTGGAGCTTTGTACCCAGAGGCGGCAAGCCTGTTTATATAGCGGTGAATGCAGACGAAGGCGAGCCAGGTACCTTTAAAGACCATTTTTTGATGGTAGAAGACCCTCACCGCCTTGTTGAAGGCTTGGTAATAGCGGGTTGGGCTTTGGGTGCAAGGAATGCTTACATTTATGTTCGCGGCGAGTTTTTGCCTGCTATAGAGGCTTTAACCGAGGCAATAAGAGAAGCATACAAAGCTGGTTTTTTAGGAAAAAATATAGGCGGAACAAAATACAGTTTAGACATTGCCGTGCATAGAGGCGCAGGCGCTTATGTTTGCGGCGAAGAAACAGCTCTAATAAATAGCTTAGAGGGGCAAAAAGGTCAGCCTCGGCTTAAACCTCCATTCCCTGCGGTGAATGGTGCGTGGAATATGCCCACTTGCGTTAATAATGTTGAAACAATAATGGCATTGCCTTGGATTTTGGAACATGGACCTGAGGAATATCAAAAACTTGGAACACCCAAAGCTGGTGGCACAAAGGTTTTCTGCGTCTCTGGAGATGTTAAAAAACGCGGAGTTTATGAGGCAAGGCTTGGAATTCCGTTGATGGAATTATTGGAAAGCGAGGAGTATTGCGGCGGTATAGTAGGCAATTTAAAAGGCTGCATACCGGGCGGCTCTTCAACCCAGGTTTTAACACCGGAAGAATGTAAAAAAGCAAATATGGATTACGAAAGCCTTGCCGCTATGGGAACAATGTTTGGCTCCGGCGCGGTAATGCCCTTTAACGATACGCACAGCATAGTTGAAATGCTAAACACACTTGGCAAATTTTACTCGCACGAATCTTGCGGGCAATGCACCCCTTGCCGCGAAGGAACGGGTTATGTTCAGCGCATAGTATCTTGCATTGCAAATGGCAATGGCAAAGATGGAGATATTGAACTTTTGGATAGCCTTTGCAAAGGATTTACAGGCACAACGGTTTGCCCGCTTGCAGCCGCCCTTGCCGCTCCTGTGCAGAGCTATTTGCAAAAATTCCGTTCCGAATTTGAAGAGGCAATTTTAAAAAATCCCGAACACGCAAGCCCAAGGCTAAATGAAAACTTCCGCCCAGAAGGATGGTGGGAAAATTAAAGATGAAAAAGTTATTAGGATTTTTTGTTTTTTTGCTATTTGCAGTTGTAGGTCTCGGCGCAGGTAGTGTGTTTTACGCGTACAAGCAATGGGAAAAAGTTTCTCCCTTGAAAGAGCCAGTGCTTTTGGAAGTTCCCAGCGGTTATGGCGCAGAGCAAGTTGGTAGGTTGCTGCAAAAAAACGGAGTTATTGAAAGCGCAAAATCTTTTAAATGGTGGTGCAGTTTTCACCCAGGCAGGGCAAATTTCAAAATAGGGTGGTACAAAATTCCAACAGGGCAAAACATAGAGCAGCTTGTGGCTCTTTTGAGTTCCGGCAAAACCGCAAGCATAAGGGTTACCATTCCAGAGGGAAAGGCGACTTGGGAAGTAGTTGAAATTTTGGCCAAGCCTTTGAATTTAAACAACAAAAAATTGGATAGCTTAATGCACAGCACCGAATTTACAAAGTCTCTTGGCGTAAAAGCAAAAGATTTGGAAGGCTATCTTTTCCCAAGCACTTATGATTTTCCTTATGCCGTGGACGAGTCAGGTGCAATAAAAATTATGGTTCGCGAAAATTTAAAAATACGTGACGAAATGCAAGCTAAAAACAGCCCCGTATGGAATCAGCTCGGTGGCTGGCACGAGATTTTAACAATGGCAAGCCTTGTGGAAAAAGAAGCTGCCGTGCCTAAAGAACAAAATCACGTAGCAGGAGTTTTTTTGAACCGCCTTAAAATAGGAATGTCACTTGGTTCGTGCGCAACAGTTAGATTTATTTTTCGCAACCTAACTGGCCCAATATATAAGAGCCAGCTTGAAAGCAGTAATCCTTACAACACCCGCAAATACACGGGTTTAATGCCAGGCCCCATATCAAACCCTGGCAAAGCGGCAATAGAGGCAACATTATTCCCAATGCAAACCACAGACCTTTATTTTGTGTCAAGAGACGATGGCTCTAGGGAACATTTTTTCAGCAAAAGCCTTTCCCAGCACAATTCATTTAAAGAAACCGCGGCAAAGAATAGGGGAGAGTGACGGGGTCATAGGGGTTTTGACAGAACAAATGCGGTTGCAGGGAATTTTCTATATTTGTAATAACAAATGGAGAACATTGTATGAGTACTACTATTACAATTCGCATAGATGAGAAGCTTAAAAGGCAAAGCGAGCAAGTATTTGAGGATATGGGGCTTAACATGACGGCTGCTTTTACGATTTTTGCAAAAACAGTTGTTAGAATGGGCAAAATTCCATTTGAAATAACAAGCGACCCTTTTTATAGTGAAGCTAACCAAGAAAGATTACTTAAATCCATCGCAGATCTAAACGCTGGAAAAGGCAAAGTTCATGAATTAATAGAGGCGTAGATAGAATGAAAAAAATCTGGCAAGACGAAGCTTGGGAAAACTATTTATACTGGCAAACACAAGATAAAAAAACTCTAAAACGAATAAATTTGTTGATACAGGATATAGACAGAAATGGATATAGCGGGCTTGGTGACCCAGAGCCGCTTAAACATGAATTTACAGGATGGTGGAGTCGCAAAATTGATGCTAAGAACAGAATAGTATATCGCATTCAAGATGGCAAAATAGAGATTGCACAATGCGGTAGCCATTATGGGGATAAGTAGGACATTTTCTATATTTATAAAAACAAGGAGTTGTTAAGGAAATAAAAAATCAAATGCCAAAAATCCTGATAAAAACCCCAAAAGAAATTGAGCGCATAAGAGATTGCGGTGCGCTTGTCGCAGAAACTTTGGCAAAAGCGGGCGAAATGTGCAAACCTGGGGTTACTACGCAGGAAATAGATGATTTTGTGCGCGAATTTACTCTCAAAAATGGAGCCATACCTGCATGCCTCGGCTACAGAGGCTACCCAAAAAGCGTTTGCATAAGCGTAAATGATGTTGTAACTCATGGAATACCAAATAGTTACGTTCTAAAAGACGGAGATATTGCGAATATAGACATCACCTCTATTTTAAATGGCTACCACGCAGATTCAAGCGAAACGTTTTTTATTGGCAAACCGTCAAAAAATGCTAGCGAACTTGTAGCCGCCTCCCGCCAGTGCTTGTTTGAAGCCATAAAGGTTTGCGAGTTTCCAAAAGCTCAATTTAGCGATATTGGGGCAATAATAAGTGGAATAACCGAGGAACACGGTTTTAGCGTTGTGCGCGACTACTGCGGGCACGGCATTGGCAGGGCTTTTCACGAAGAACCTCAGGTTTTGCACTACCGCCAGCGGTTTCCGGGGCCAAAAATTGAGCAAGGCATGGTTTTTACCATTGAACCTATGATAAACGAAGGCTCTTACAAGGTAAAAACCCTTTCTGACGGTTGGACTGCTGTAACTATAGATGGCAAACTTTCTGCCCAATGGGAGCATACAGTGGCAATTACCCCGCACGGAGTGGAAATTTTAACGCTGGCTCGTTGATTTTTTGCCTATTTTTCTAAAAAAAACATAAAAAACATATCAATCCTATTGACAAACTAGGAATTAATTTCTATATTTTAGGGGAAAAGGAGAATATATTTATGGCAAGGGTAGAGAAAATTACTGATCTTATAGGAAATACACCGCTTGTTAAGATCAATAAGCTCAATGACAGCGAAGCAACGGTGTATGTAAAACTAGAAAGTTTTAATCCTCTGCATAGCGTTAAAGACCGCATTGCGTTTTCTATGATTGAAGCTGCCGAAAAAGAGGGCAAATTGAAAGCCGGCACAGTTATAATTGAACCTACTAGCGGCAACACCGGTATTGGACTTGCTTATGTAGCAGCTGTTAAAGGTTACAGAATAATCTTAACTATGCCAGAAACCATGAGCATTGAACGCCGCAAACTGCTCAAAGCACTTGGAGCCGAATTGGAGCTTACCGAAGGAGCCAAAGGCATGAAAGGTGCAATAGCCAAAGCCGAAGAACTAGCCAACTCTACTCCCAATTCATTTGTTCCTCAACAATTCAACAACCCAGCTAACCCAGCTATCCACGAAAAAACCACAGGTCCAGAAATCTGGAATGATACAGAGGGAAAAGTGGATATTTTGATTGACGGAGTTGGAACGGGCGGAACCTTAGCCGGTGCAGGAAAGTTTTTAAAATCTAAAAAGCCCGAAATTAAAATAATTGCAGTAGAACCTGCCGCATCTCCAGTACTTTCTGGTGGGCAGCCCGGTCCGCATAAAATTCAAGGAATAGGAGCGGGTTTCCAACCCCAGGTTTACAATCCCTCCATCATTGACGAAGTTTACAAAACCGATGAAGTAAAAGCAGGAACAGTGGCAAGGAGGCTTGCAAAAGAAGAAGGCATCCTAGCGGGTATTTCATCGGGTTCAGTTCTTGAAGCGGCATTAACAGTCGCCAAGCGCCCAGAAAACAAAGGCAAAACCATAGTTGCGGTTTTGCCAGATACTGGCGAGCGTTATCTATCAACCTGGTTATGGGAGGAATAATATGACCAAAACATCATCTGCAACAGAGTTAAACGCGCTGAATAAAGCGCAAGCATACCAATTGGCGGACATTACAAAAACCCCGCCACAATTTGGTGCCATCACGCCACGCTGGATCACGCGTTTCTTGGAATTCAAGGGATTGGACACTGGCATTTACCGTGTAAACAAAGTGGTTGAGGGAGAAACCCCGCTCGATGTTTTGTGCTCATCGGAAAAAAAGAGCTTGGATATTCCAGAAGGATATGTAGAATATTCTCAAAAACCCAGAGAATATATCCTCAACTCCATTTCCACTATTATAAATGTGGATACCGCAGTTCAAGATATATATTCTTCGCCTTATGACCAAACAAAAGAGCAGCTTCATTTGGCTATTGAAAGCTTGCGCGAAAGGCAGGAGAGCCAAATTATCAATAACGATGATTACGGCTTGTTGAAAAACGTTCCAGAAAGTCAGCGCATAAAGAAACCCGGAAACAAAGCTAATTCCCCCATGCCAGATGATTTGGACGAATTGCTTTCAAAAGTGTGGAAAGACCCATCATTTTTCTTGGCACACCCAAGAGCCATAGCCGCTTTCCAGCGCGAATGTACACGCAGAGGCGTTCCTCCTACCACTATATCCACTTTCGGTGGCACATTTATACAGTGGCGCGGCATACCTCTTATCCCAACAGATAAATTGTTTGTTGACGGGTTGAAAAATCCAAAGAGCAAGGGCGGTAAAACCAATATTCTTTTGGTGCGTACCGGCGAAGCAAAACGCGGTGTTGTTGGTTTGTACCAAACAGGCTTGCAGAACGAGCAGGGAAGAGGTCTTTCCGTGCGCTTCAAAGGAGTGGATAACAGAGGTCTTGCCTCTTATCTCTTGTCTTTGTACTGCTCTGCTGCAATTCTCGCAGACGATGCCATAGCCGTGCTTGAAGATGTTGAAGTTGGCAACTACTACGACTATCCAAATAGCTACTAAGAGCTAATTGTAATTGAATAAAGGCAGCCTCCGCGTGAGGTTGCTTTTTTATTTTCCACCCTTCCCCAAAAATTTATATATTACTGAGTAAATTCAACGTACTTTGGTGGAGAAAATTCATTATGAGAAACAGCCTCTCAAAATTCGCATTAGCGGCAGGCGTTTCGCTTGCTTTGGTATTCACATTTTCTTGTTCTGGCGGTGACGACGATGGTGGCAGTAGCGGTGTTGGCGGAGGCGGTAGCTGTGTTGGCAACAAGGGCAACAACATGGCGAATTACAAAACCAAGCAAATCGGTAGCAAAACTTGGATGTTGGAGAACCTCAACTACAATGTTGCAGGTAGCAGATGTTATGGCGAAGGTAGCAGAGTAATGGTAAATTACGATATTAAAAGCGGCAAGTATATTTACGCTACGTTGTCAAACGCGGAGATAGAAGCTAACAATGTCAAGTATGGCAGACTTTACGATTGGGAAACGGCTAAGACGATATGTCCCTCTGGCTGGCATTTGCCTAGCGATGATGATTGGCAGGAACTTGTGAATTTTGCAGGTGGCATAGATGTTGCAGGAGAAAAACTAAAAGCAAAAAATAGCTGGGACGAAGACAATGGCACGGACGATTACGGGTTTTCGGCTCTGCCTGGCGGTCACTTAATAGACGGCAACTTCAACGGTGAATGTTCCGACTGTTTCTTCGACGTTGGCAACTTCGGCTCATGGTGGAGTTCCAGCGGGTTAAATTATTGGTGGGGAATGACCGACTTTTCAAAAAACGTAACAATCGGCAGCCCAGCGAGTAATGGCTCCTTGATGAGTGTTCGTTGCGTGAAAGATTAAGCATTTAGGGCGACCGCTACAATTTTGGATACATTCTTTTTTGATGCCAAACCAATTTTATTTCGGCATACAATTTCCCATTTTTATCTTTCTTTGCTTGAAACAAAATAAAATATGACTTCACATTATATCTCTTATATGCAGGCTTTGGTTCATATATATATATGCCCTATACTAGGATTATTCTCAATTTTTTCAATAGCCTTAAATATAGAACGCAACCAACTCTGTGCCCCTTGCAAAGTTTCCTCGCCTATATATTCCGCTATTTTGAATATTTGATTTTGTGCTCGTTTAGAAATCACAACTCAAACCCAAATTTACGTTCAATGGAAGTCTTTAATTCGCCAAGTGTAACAACATCGCCAATGGCAAAATCAAATTCGCTAAGAGCTAGTTCTTTTTCTATCTCTTTTTCCTCAATTTCTTTTTCCAACCTTTCCACTTCTGCATACGCCTCTCTAGCTTTTGCTCTAATTTTTGGTTTTTCTAAAACAGCAATAGGCATAAATTTACCTTTTTCAAGTTACACAGGCATAATATAGAAATTCCAAAGCTACCAGCAACGGCTTGTCTGTAAATCCGAACCCCGTGCGTTTGGGGGTGGTTGTATATGTGGTGGAATTTTTTTGTATATTATAAATGGAGACTCGCATGGAAAACTTTATAGGAATGATATTGAACGCAGAGAATGGGCGTATGCTTGCTATAATGATAGTAGGCTATTTCGGGTATGTAAAACTGAAAGGACAGATTAAAGACGGGGATAATGCCCTTGAAAAGAAAATAGACGGCGTGGAAATTTCCCTGAACAAGAGGATAGACGGCGTGGAAATCTCCCTGAACAAGAAGATGGACGGCGTGGAAATCTCCCTTGATAAAAAAATTGACGAAAAACTACTAGCATTTCACGCAATGCTCAAAGCCAATGATTTTGCGCATTTAAACAACACAATAGAGGCTCTGACTTTTACCCTTGAAAAAAACGGATTCCTCAAAAGAGAAGACAAAGAGTACATAAATTCGCGACTAGACAAGTAAATGAAAACAGGCGTGGCTTATTTTGGTGTGCGAAATCCCGAATGGGTGCGCAAAGATATGCAGGCAATTAGAGAAGCCGGATTTAATTATGTTCTGCACACATTTTCAGAAGAAGATTTGCAATACTACCCGCAGACGATGAAAGATATAATATCTCTTTCCAAAAAAGAAGGACTTGGAGTTTATGTGAACCCTTGGGGCGTTGGTCGAGTATTTGGCGGCGAGGCTTATACCGAGCTTGCGGCGCGGAATCCAGAGATGGCGCAGGTTAGCGAAGATGGAAAAAAACTTGTTGCTGCCTGCCCAAGCAGCCCAGCGTTTCGCGGCTATATGAAGAAATGGATAGAGGCTGTTTGCTCTTGCGATATAGAGACGGTATTTTGGGATGAGCCTCATTTTTATTTTGAAAAAAACAATCCTTCCTTGCAAGCTTGCTATTGCAAGCATTGCTCTGGCACATCAAAGCAAAAAAGTTTAATTTCTTTTTTGGCTTTTTTAACAGAAGAGGTTCATAAACTTGGCAAAAGAAATTCCGTTTGCCTGCTGCCGCCTTGGTTCCCTGCTGGTTTGGAAAACTGGAACGAGGTAGCGGAGCTTCCCTTTGTTGACGAAGTAGGGAGCGACCCTTACTGGGAAAAAGGAGATGATTTGGCAAAAGTGCAAAAGTCTTATGGCGAGGTTAGCGAGCGCATAGCGGATTTGGCAAAGAAATACGGCAAAGAAGCCCAAATGTGGATAAAAAACTACCATATAGAGGCTGGCACCGAGCATTTTATAACAGAAGCTACTCAAATAGCCTCTGGTGCAGGCATAAAAAACATTTTTGCTTGGTCATACCTAGGTTCCAAATATATGGACTTTTTGCGCTCCGAAAACCCAGAAGAAGTTTGGAAAGCTCAAATTAAAGCATTTAGTTTGGCAAGAGCTAGGAGCCTAGGGTCTAGGGTCTAAGCTTTATTTATTTTTTTACTATATTTACCCTCAGTATGAAATAGGAGGTTATTGTGGAAACAGATAACGACATTCTTTCTGAATATATTGAGGAGTCTCGCGAACACCTCAGTCATATAGAGCAGATTTTTGTTGAGATACAGAAAACTGGCGAAGTCTCAGCAGGGTCTATAAACGACTTATTCCGTGCCATTCACACCATAAAAGGTTCTGCGGGCTTTTTGGGTTTAACGGGCATAGGGACTTTAACCCACACAATGGAAAGTCTTTTAGATTCTTTGCGTGAAGGTAGATTGTCCATGACAGAGCCAATTACCAACGCTCTAATAGAAGGTACGGATATATTAAACGATATGTTCGACGATGTTGACAATAGCAATAGCAAAGATACCAGCGAATTGATAGCGCAATTGAAAAATTTAAATAGTGCGCCTGCGGGTGGAGCTCCAGCAGCGGCTCCAGCAGCAGCGGCTCCTGCACCAGCACCTGCGGCTCCAGCTGCACCGGCAGTACCAGCTACAGCACCAGCAGTTTCGCCAGACGGAAAACGTTCTGTTGCAGATATACTTAAGCAATTTCCTGAACTCGCTCAGAGTCTTTCTCCAGAGCAACTGGCAGAAGCAAAGGCAGAGGGCGTAGTGATTCCTGGGGTTGCACCTGCGGCTCCAGCGGCAGCGGCTCCTGCACCAGCAGCTCCAGCGCCTGCACCAGCGGCTGCACCTCCACCAGCAAAAAAAGATGCTGGCCCGGCGCAAGCTGCCGAAGGCAGCAAGCACGAAGAATTCTTGCGCATAAGAGTGGATATTCTAGACCGTCTAATGATGCTTGCCGGAGAGCTTGTTCTTGTTCGCAACCAGCAGCTTATGCACTTGGATCAAGCAGATGCCACACTCCGTAGCATTACCCAAAGCCTTGATTCTGTTACAACTGAACTCCAAGAAACTATAATGCGTACTCGAATGCAGCCTATAGGTACCGTGTTCTCACGCTTCTCAAGAGTTGTGCGCGAACTATCGCGCAAATTGAGCAAGAACATAGAGTTTGTAACTGAAGGAGACGAAGTAGAACTGGATAAAAACATTTTGGAAGCCATTGGCGATCCTCTAACACATTTGGTTCGTAATGCTTGCGATCACGGCATTGAAAAACCCGAAGATAGAAAAGCTGCTGGTAAAACCGAACCTGGAAAAGTAACTCTTTCTGCATATCACGAGAGTGGTCAAATTCACGTTGATATTAAAGACAATGGTAAAGGTATGAATCACGAGCTTATTCGCCGCAAGGTTTTGGAAAAAAAGCTCAAAACCGAAGAAGAACTCGCAAGAATGACCGAAGTAGATTTGCTCAACCTCGTATTTTTGCCGGGCTTTTCAACTGCTACGGTAATCACAGATGTTTCTGGCCGAGGCGTGGGAATGGACGTTGTGAAAACCGGTGTTGAAAAATTTGGCGGAACGGTTTCTTTATCTTCTGTTGAAGGTGAAGGCTCAACGGTTAAACTTCGCTTGCCCTTAACACTTGCGATTATTCCATCGCTAATTGTTCAAAGCGGCAATGAGCGTTTTGCTATTCCGCAGGTAAATTTGGAAGAACTCGTGTGCCTCTACGACAAAGATGCCTTCACAAGAGTTGAATGTGCAGGAGCAAGAGAAGTGTTCCGCTTGCGCGATACCTTGCTCCCAATGGTGCGTTTAAAAGAAGCACTTGCTCGCGAAAAAATGTTTGACGAAGATGCTCTCTCTGTGGTTACGGAACAAAATTCCGAAATTCGCAAAGAGCTTGCCGAGAAATATAAAGAAGCAGAAGAAGCCGGGCATCCAATTCATTACTCGCTCAATTTTGCTGTTTTGCGTTCTGGAAATTTGCGCTTTGGTTTGATTATAGACCACATTCACGGCAGCGAAGAAATTGTTGTTAAGCCAATGCACAGAGCAGTGAAAAGCATTTCGCTTTACTCTGGAGCAACAGTGCTCGGTGATGGTAAAGTTGCTATGATTTTAGATGCCACTGGACTAGCAAGGCACTACAACGTGCGCGATGTAAGTGGCGGCAGAGATGAGAGCAAAAAGCAGAAAACCACTATGGACGACGGTGCTGAGCTTCGTTCGCTCCTCTTGTTCTCCAATGGAGGCAACGAGCAGTTTGGCGTTTCTATGCAAGACGTTAAGCGCGTAGAAGCCGTAGAAACTTCTACCATAGAGAAAATAGGTTCTCAAGAATATATAACTCTAGATGGTGTTTCTACACGTGTTATGCGCTTGGAAGATGGGCTTCGCGTTCAAAGCAGTTCTCAGCCAGAAAATATGTTCTTCTTAATTCCGCAAAATGCCCGCAAACCTTATGGTTTGTTAGTTGAAAAGCTAATAGACAGTGGTCATTACGAAGTTAAGCTAAACAAAGATAGCTACCAAGCAGATGGCGTGGAAGGTACAGCATTAATAAAAAAGAAAATGACGGTTCTTGTCAATTTGGAGCAACTAATGCACCTTGTTGACGGAATGTGGTATGGAGGTCAGGTATGAGCGAAAATACAGATTCAACAGCGACAAGTTCAACACTACAAATGTGTACATTTCGCATGGCAAATCGTTTGTTCGGCGTTGATATTCTTGATGTAAAGGAAGTCAACGAGAACACCAATGTAACACCAATTTATCATGCGCCGCCTGATATTTGTGGTTACATAAATATCCGTGGGCAAATTTTGCTTGTGGTTAATTTGCGCGAAACCTTTGGCTTTGACCAAGGGCATAAAGTCGTAGGAGGCTCTGGCAAGGTTGTTGTGTTTAAACACAGCGTTGACGAACCTTTTGGCATTTTGGTGGACGAAGTTTGCGATGTGGTTTCTATTGAGCAGAGCCACATTGTGGATAGACGCGCTAACGAACTAAGCACGCCGGATTCTGTTAAGGAATTCCGCCGCGCCAAAGATGGCATCGTTATGGGAGTTTGTCCGCTGGAAAGAGAATTGCTTTTGGTTTTGAGTGCCCGTCATATCTTGGGAAAAAGCAACACAAAAGCAGATAAGGTTGCATAAGTTGGCTAAAACAAGGTAGCATGATTTGGCTAAAACAATAGCTATTTGCAATCAAAAAGGTGGCGTTGGCAAAACCACAACAGCGGTTAATTTAGCCGCGTGTTTTGCAGCACTAGAAAAAAAAACTCTTTTGGTTGATATTGATCCTCAGGCAAATGCGAGCCAAAGCGTTGGCGTGAACGAGGTTCAAGAAGAAGATATTTACGAGGCTCTTGTTTTGGCAGAAAAGCCAGAAGAACTAACACCAGAAAAGCTATCCGAAATAATAAAATCGGCAAATCAGGAATATAAACTGAAGTGCCTCAGCATTATGCCTTCTAGCCCTGGGCTTGCAAAGTTGGAAATAGAACTTGTAAATGCCGCTAATAGGGAACGCAGGATGCAAAATCTCATTCAAGCTATAAAATTCACTTACGAATATATTGTAATTGATGCTCCACCTAGCCTGAATTTATTGACTATAAATACCCTAACTGCGGCAAATAGCGTTGTTATACCGGTTCAATGCGAATATTTTTCGCTTCAGGGGGTTGCCGAGCTTTTAAATACAATAAAGCTGGTGCAAAATAATCTAAATTCTAATTTGAAGATTGAGGGTGCGCTTTTAACAATGTTCGATTCCAGAAATTCTCTTTCAAAGCAAGTTGCAGACGATGTGCGCAAAAACTTTCCGGGCAGAGTTTTTGAATCAATAATTCCGCGCAATGTGAAACTCGCAGAAGCACCATCTTTTGGCAAGCCAATTTTGCTTTACGATATTCAGAGTGCGGGCTGTTTGGCTTATATGAAATTTGCGGAGGAATTGTTAAATGGGTAAAAAAGCTATGGGTGGTGGCGGGCTGGCCTCTATTATTCGCGATCATTCCGAAAACATTACCGCAGAAAAACCAGGCGATGCAACGAAAATTTTGCTTGAACTGATAGATGCTAATCCATTCCAGCCCCGCAAGCATTTTAAAGAAGAATCTTTGCACGAACTTGCAGAGAGCATAAAGCAGCACGGAATTTTGGAACCTGTTTTGCTCAGGAAAAATGCGGGTCGCTACCAGATTGTGAGCGGCGAGCGCAGAGTTAGGGCCGCTAAACTTGCTGGGCTTAACGAAATTGAAGCTAGGGTTTTTGATTTGCTTTCCGATAAAACAATGGCGGAATGGGCAATTATAGAAAACATACAGCGCGAAGATCTTAACCCCATAGAAATCGCAGATTCTTACCAGCAGCTTTTGGATTATCACGGATATACACACGAAGATTTGGCAACAAGGATTAATAAATCCAGAGTGGCGGTTACAAATTCGCTTCGCTTGCTAAAATTGCCAGAACAGGTTAAAGAGTGGATTGGTGAAGGCAAACTCTCGGCAGGTGCGGCACGGGCACTGCTTTCGCCAAACATAAAAAATCCCGAAAAGGTAGCTAGGGAAATTATTGAAAAAGGTCTTTCGGCACGCGAAGCAGAAGTTCTTGCCCAAAAACTGGAAAAGAGCAAAGCCAAAAAAAATAAAGCTGGTTCTGCGACAAACCCCGATATGCAAAGTTTTTTGAATTTTTTGCAAAATGCCTTTGGAACAAAGGTTGAGTGCAAAAAAAATGCGATAATAATTCATTATTCGTCTTATAGTGATTTGACTAGAATTCAACAATCCATAAACCCAAGAGCTATATGAAAAGATTGTACACCATACAGATAATTCCAGAAGGCTCAACAAAAGTGCGTACATATCGCATACAAAGAGTTTGGCTAAAACTATTCACTTGGATTATTAGCCTTGCCGCTATTTTGCTCGGCATACTTATATGGAAATTCACAGAGATAAATATGCAGCTCGCAAATGCGTGGAAGTTGAAAGCCGATAACGAATGGCTAATGGAACGCCACGCCGAATATGAATCTGCGTTTTCAAATTTGGATTCCATTTATGCCATAGAAAATCAAATACAAAATATTTTGAGTACATATTTGGAAAACGATTCAAATAAAATCCGCTCCATACTGGACAAAAATCGCCTTATGCACACTTCCTCTAGGAAGGTTCATCAAGATACAGATTCTGAAGCGGAAATTGCTTTAAATAGGCAAAGTTTAGATGTGTTTCCAAATATGCTTCCCGTTATGGGAGTTATTAGCAGGCATTTTTCAGAAGAACATCAAGCGACTGATTTTGCAGCGGCGATGAATGAGCCTGTTTTTTCAACGGCCAGTGGCAAGGTTATTTTTGCAGGCGATAATGGCAATCTGGGGCTTGTGGTTGAAATAGACCACGGAGGAGGATTTGTAACCCGCTTTGCTCATTTAGCCAGAATTTCCACAAAAAAGGGAAATAACGTACGCAAAAGCGAAGTCATTGGCTTTGTTGGCAACACAGGCAACTCCAGTGCTCCGCATTTGCATTACGAAATTATGCACAACGGAAAGTTAGTGGATCCAGAATTGTATTTTTAGCAAGTGGTGATTTGTGTTTGGGATAATTCAAAAAAAGGGTGATGAAAATAATCTTTGTGGTAGGGTTATAGGATACGTGAAAATTCCACCTCCTGTACCTGGTAGTGGTATGGAAACCCCTTTTGATGCTCTTGTTAGCCCAGATGGGATTTTAGCCATACAAGGTGATTATTCCAAAATTTCTGACTTTGATTCTTTTCGCAATAATTTGCAGCAATCCCTGCCAAAAGGTTTGCAAGAAATATTGAAACACATATTGGAAGACGATGAAATTAGAGAAAATTTAGACAAGGCAAAAAAAATTAGCTTTAGCGTTATTCCTCCAAAAGGAAACGATAGACTTAGCGATTTTTTTCCGGTTCCAGCACAACTCACGTTATTCCAATCAGAAGAAGCATTGCTTTCCGAAGAGGGTGATATTTATTTTTTGGGCGAATATGCCTCTATGAGCAGTGCGCATTTGTTTTTAACAGGTTTTCCCATAATTTATCAGGCAAAGTACAGAGAACAAACAGAACTGCAAAAAACAAAAGAAGTTGACGAACTCTTGGCTGGAATTGGCGACGGAGAAAAAAACGAGAGTTATACAGAGTCGGAGAGTTTGGCTATTCATTTGAACGGAGATTTAAATGGTTTTGGCGGCAATTTGCTGAATCTTTTAGATACCCAGGTTTTGCCTAAAATAATGTACATAATAGAGAGAAACGATACCGAAAATTTCAAAGCCGGCATAAATTCATTCCGCAGTTTTATGCACTCATATCCTCACCAGCAAGACATTGAAAGAATGATTTCCATATTGCAGAGCATAAACGAAAAAAAATTTTCAAGTTCAAGCGATTCCAAAATTCTCACCCTGCTTTGCAAAAAAATCAGTGCCTTGCACCACGAGGAATTTGAAATTTTGCCAGAAATACAAAAGGAATTGGAGGCGACAATTGAAGGCTGAGAAATGTGAAATTGATGGTCTTTTAATCATTGAGCCAGATGTTTTTCCCGATTCGCGGGGTTGGTTTTATGAATCATATAATGCGGAGAAATTTAAAGCCATTGGCATAGAAACGATTTTTGTGCAAGACAATCACAGCCGTTCCGTGAAAAACACTTTGCGCGGCTTGCACTACCAAAAAAATCCTGGGCAGGCAAAACTTGTGCGTTGCACTCACGGCAAAATTTGGGACGTGGCAGTTGATATTCGGGCGGGCAGCCCAACTTACGGCAAATGGTATGCAGTGGAACTGAGCGAAGAGAACAAAAAATTTCTATATATTCCAATCGGTTTCGCGCACGGATTTTGCGTACTTTCCGATTTTGCCGAGGTTCAATACAAATGCAGTTCTGTGTATAATGGAGCCGAGGAAGCGGGCTATGCTTGGGACTGCCCAAAAATAGCAATAAAGTGGCCCATTGATGAGCCTATTTTAAGCAAAAGAGATTTGGAAAACCCTAGTTTGCCGCAGATTCTTCTGTAGCGGCAGCAACGCCTGTGGCTTCTATTTGAGCGTGAACCTTGCGTTCTGCAATACGGGCGGCTTTGCCGTGCAATTCGCGCATATAATAAATGCGAGCTTTGCGTACGCTACCGTGGGTATCTACTACTATGGAATCTATTAAGGGGGAGTGCATTTGGAAAATACGTTCAACCCCGATGCCATTTGAAATTTTGCGAATGGTTACAGTTGCACTTACGCCAGTGCCTTTGCGCTGAATAACCACGCCCTTGAATGGCTGAATACGGCTTTTTACCTTGCCGTCTGCGGTTTTTTCCATAATTTTAACATTGACGGTGACGGTATCGCCAGCGCGAAAATCAAACTTATCTTTCTTTTTGTTCTCTTGGTGCAGAGCCTCAATGTTAAGCTTGGACATAAAAACCTCAAAAATTGGAGTTACAAATATAGTAAAAAAAAGGCTACTTGTCAAGTTTTATATAGTAGCCACTGATTAACTCTGAATCTCGCTGTGGCGTTCCCCCCGTTAGCTCTCCGAGCGGAAAAAACGGGGGGACGAATGGTGATTTTTGTTAAAAAAATCTCCATTCAAGGGGGGTGAGTTAAATAAGTTTCACCACTATTGCCGTAATAACCAAATTTACAAGGGCTACATTTAGCAAAATAATCCAGCCGAGGTGCATAACTTGGTCGTAACGGAAGCGGGGCAGGGTCCAGCGGAACCATACCCATAGCCAGCAGAAAAGGCACATTTTAAACAAAAGAACCAAAACTTGAATTGCGGCTGCTATTATAGCCGCAGCAAAACTTTCTGCATTTATGATATTTGCAAAGTAAATGGATGCTACTCCTATAGCGAGCAAAGCTGGTATGGAAAGCCACCCTAGAACCTTGTACAAAAGCCATTCCTTTAAGCGAACCGCTTTATCTATGGCTTTGGATTTCTCGTACCATTTTGCATAACGGTGCATAAGGCTCAAAAATACCAAAATTCCAATTATAAACACTCCGCAAACAACAGCGAGTGCCTGAGCGCCATACGCCCTTAAAACATCGGAGCTTACAAATGGAATACTATAACCGCCCAAAAATAATGTTGCAAGCAATGCGGAGTTTATGGCGATGTGCGCATATTCTCCCATATAGAACATGGCAAAACGCATACCGCTGAATTCAGTGTGAAAACCAGACACAAGCTCAGACTCACCCTCTGCCACATCAAAAGGCGCTCTGCCAGTTTCTGCCACAAGAGATACCAAAAAAATTATGAATGCAACAGGCTGAACCAAAATTCCCCAGCCGTGTGTTTCTTGCCAAGCGACTATGTTTTGCAAATTAAAGCTGCCTACCAACATATATATACCAAGCAGTGCAAGCCCCATTGAAACTTCATAGCTTATCATCATGGCTCCTGCGCGCATACCGCCCAAGAGCGAATATTTTGAGTTAGAAGCCCAGGATCCAAGCACGGTTCCATAAATGCTAAGAGAGCCAAATGCGAAAAGCCAAAGCACCCCAATATCTAAATCCAAGATTGAACCGCTAATTTGCACCAACTGGCCGCCCCATTCAAAGACCATTGGCCCAAACCAAGGAATAACCGCTGGGGATAAGAATGCCACCATAAAAGGAATGGCTGGTGCGAACTTAAACCAAAAACCGTGAGCTTCACGCGGCTCAAATAGCTCTTTTGTGAACAGTTTTAAACCATCTGCCCCGTTTTGAACAAGGCCAAAAAGCCTTATATGGCTTAAAAACGGAAAAAGTGGGATGCCTGTCATGTTAGGTCCCTGCCTGTCTTGCATAAAGCCAGCTCCGCGCCTTTCCAGGGTTATCATAAGGGCTATGAAAACGAGCGGAATAAATATAAAGGCGAATTTTGCAAGTGTAATGCACCATTCAACTAATGGCTTTTGCGAAGTAAATGTGATAAAGGATTCTAGCATTGATTTTTTCCTTATTCTTTGGTTGCATAGTGAACTAACGTGTAAATTATGGCGAAAAGTACGCAAAAAATACCTGCAAAAATGCCAGCAACGCCTATTTTGCTGGTTTCTGCAAAATTACTTATAGAGATATTCCTCTTTTTCATGTTGTAAATATAGAAAATAATAATGTCAAATTACCCCCCATAGCAAGCTACCCCTTGCCAATAACAGAATTTTTTACTATATTCTAAGCGAATAGTTTTTATTTATCGGAGTAATATCAGTGGCTGCTAAAAAAATGGTTCCGCCAAACAAGTCTTGTTTAAAAAGATTGCGCCAAGCCGAAAAGGCAAATGCCGCAAATCGTTCTACTCGCTCTGCCATTCGTACAAGCCTTGGCATAGTGCGCAAAGCACAAACCAAAGAAGAGGCTCTTAAAGAAGTTCCAAAGCTCTTCAGTATGATGGACAAAGCCGCTGCTAAAAGCCGTGCTGGTTTTAGCAAAAATCGCGCCTCTAACTACAAGGCAAAGGTCGGGCATTTGCTGAACAAGCTCGCCGTTTCCCACAAAGCCTAGGTAAATATATGTCCTTGCCGCCGCTGAATAGGCTCCGTAAGGGCGTTGTGTTTTTTTCATTTATCTTTTTTTGTTTTGTTATATACCGTTTATTTTTTTTTGAAACCGATGGGGAATCAGCTTTGCCAGAAGAGGAAACTCAGCACGCATATACAGAAATGTGCCTTTTGATTGCTTCCAGTGGGCCTATGAACATAGATACCGTTTTTTATTTGGATAACAGTTTGAATAAAATTTTCGCATATTCTTTTTTGGCATCAGATTTTGATATATCCGATACTATATGGCATATATGGTATTATGGTTCCGATGTAGTGAAAAAAACAGTATGTCCGGTAGAAGACTCAACTTGCTTCAGTTCTCTTTTGGCAGACAGCCTGCAAATAGGAAATTGGAGCCTTGATACCAGGCATGGCAATATTTTATTGAATGTGAAGCAATTTAGAGTTGAGAGAAAATAGCAGAGCCACGGAAAACCAAATGTACCGCAACATACTTGGAATTGCAATAGCAATAGCAATAGTTTTTGCCGCTTGTTCCATAGAAGATCCAAGCCTTGCAGAATTTGATTTGCGAAAAATACGTTTTATCAATGATTCCACCATAGTCATAGGCATCACTCCCTTTGAGGCTTATTTTACAGAACCCGAACCATATACCCACGCAGACAGGCAGGCAGATTTGTTCTATGCCATGGGCAATGGCGATACGATGAAAGTTTCAATTTGCGAATATGCAAATACAATTCTCGCAGAGGCTTTTTTTTACAACCACGGCATAATAGAAAAAACAGAGCGTTTAATAGGTGGCGACAGAAAAAGATTTTTTAGATGGGGCAGGCGAATATTTATTTTTTCCTATCAATTTTCAATTTCTAAAAACTCTTCCATAGTGGATTCGCTCTTGTCTTTCATAAAAAGATTTCCTGCCGCAGATACAAGCATAAATGTAGATTTTCACAGTTTCAGTCTAAAAAACAGCAGTCCCGACAAAGATTTTTCTGTACAGAGATCATATTTTTTGGGAGTAGAAGCACCATTCAATATGCTTGTCCTTCGCTATAGAGATTCGGATTTTTCTTGGGTTTGCGCTCGCAGTTCTGGCACGGTTTCCGAAAGTGACTGGGTGAACTACAAAACCAGATTGCAAAAAAATGTTTATGGCTCAGATGCTATGGCTTTGATAGAAAGGCTCCCAAATGGAATTGTAGTGGCAGTTTATGGAGATTTGGATAAAGAGAGAATGAAAAGCGTTTTCAAAGAATTTACGGCTTTGGTGAAGTAAATAATTTCTATATTAATAGGTACTATGGGTGCAAAAAAATATATTGACAAAAATGTTTACGAAGCATCAGTTGAGCGCATAGATTTTATATTCAAGAATTTTGAAAAGATATACCTATCTTTCAGTGGCGGCAAAGATAGCGCAGTTATGCTCAATTTGGCAGTTGATTATATGAAGCGTCACAAAATAAGAAAAAAAATAGGCATTTTATTTGTGGATTTGGAGGGGCAATATAAAATAACAATAGAATACATTAAAGGGGTGCTGAAAGAAGACAGCGATTTGTTTGACGTTTATTGGTGCTGCCTGCCCCTAAACCTGAGAAATTCTTTGAGCGTTTTTAATCCTTTTTGGACTGCCTGGGATTTAGACAATAAAGACAAATGGGTTAGAGATTATCCTGATTATCCTTGCATAACAGAAGAAAACAATCCATTTGAATTTTTTAGGAAAAATATGGAATTTGAGGAGTTTATTCGCAAATTCGGGGAATGGTATGCAGATGGCAAAAAAACTGCCTGCCTTGTTGGAATTCGCTCCGATGAGAGTTTTAACAGGTTTAGGACAATAGCCCTTAAACAAAAAGCAATGTTGAACAACTTAAACTGGACAACAAAAATTTCCAAATTCGAAAACTTGTACGCTTGCTATCCCATTTACGATTGGAAAACTAGAGATGTGTGGATTGCCAACTATAAATTCAACTGGAAATACAATGGGTTATACGATTTGTTTTACAAAGCAGGAGTTAAACTAGAACAAATGAGAATTTGCCAGCCTTATGGAGACGACCAGCGCATAGGGCTTAATTTATTCCGCGCAGTGGAGCCGGATACTTGGGCAAGGGTGGTGAACCGCGTTAGCGGTGCTAATTTCGGCAATATTTATTGCGGAACCAAAGTGCTTGGTTATAGGAAAATAGAGCTCCCAGAAGGGCATACCTGGGAGAGCTATACTAGGCTGCTGCTACACACACTTCCAAAAGCGGTTTCAATCAATTACAAGAGAAGATTCACCAAGTTCATAAAGCATTGGCAAAGCACAGGCTCTGCCATAAATAGTTCATGGATTCCAGAAGAAGCAAGTCTTTCTGGCAAATTCTCAACCAGAGGCAAAAAAAATCTGCCGCTTGTGATTTACAAAAAAATACCGGACAAACTTCCTTTTTGGGTGGAATCAAAAAAGATTGGACCGAGCTGGCGCCGCATGGCTATATGTATTTTGAAAAACGATCAATTATGCCGCACTCTTTCTTTTTCTCAAACAAAAAAACAGAGAGAGAAAATGCAGCTTATGTTTGAAAAATATAGATTTATCTTATAAAAATGCAGGAGAAAAATATGGAAAAGAAGGAATATAAAAGCCCTGTTTACAACGTAAGGGCTATTCCCGTGGAAAAGCTGAGGGCTAACGAGTACAATCCCAACAGCGTTGCCCCACCGGAAATGGAACTTCTGTACCGTAGCATTAAAGAAGACGGTTACACAATGCCCATAGTGGTTTATCACCGTGAAGAAGATGATGTGTACGAAATAGTGGATGGTTTTCACAGGTATTCCATAATATTGAAATACAAGGATATTTACGAAAGGGAAAACGGGTTGCTGCCTTGTTCTGTTATTGAAAAACCTATAAGCGAGCGCATGGCATCCACCATAAGGCACAATAGAGCACGTGGAAGCCATGATATTGACCTTATGAGCAATATTGTGGCAGAGCTGGTGGATCTTGGCAAAAGTGATAATTGGATTTCAAAACATTTAGGAATGTCCAGAGATGAAATTCTCCGTCTCAAGCAAGTGACTGGAATAGCCGCGCTTTTCAAAGACCAAGAATTTTCAAAAAGCTGGGTGGTATAGTTGAATCAAGCTGCCTATTTTATCTCCGATGCGCATTTGGGTGCCTCGCCTAGAGGTTCGGTGCTAGAACGCGAGGAGCATTTGATTTCATTTTTGAAAGAGCTTGAGGGCAAGGCTACCCATCTTTTTATTGCAGGCGATTTATTTGAGTTTTGGTATGAATACGATTATTATTCCCCTTCCCGTTTCTTTAAATTGTGCAGAGTGCTTGCAAACTTAAAAGATAGTGGTTGTGAGATTAAATTGCTCAAAGGCAATCACGATTTTGCTTATGGAAATTTTTTTGAGCGAGAGCTTGGCATAGATACTTGCTCCCATATAGTTGCAGAGCTTCACGGCAGGCGGGTTTATATTTGCCACGGAGACGGGCTTGCAAGGGGAGATATTTATTACAGGGTTTTGAGGAAAATTTTGGATTTTAAGCTAAACAGGTTCTTGTTCAAATGGCTCCATCCAGATATTGGGATGCGCATAGCTCTCTATATTGGCTCAAATAGCAGGGATTTAAACAAAGAACGCATAGTTCCAGAAGAGCAGTATTTTGATAAAATCAGGAAAATCATGAGAAAAAACGGCTGCGATACCTTTGTACACGGGCATAATCACTCCGGTGGACTGTGGAAAGTGCCAGAAGGGGTGGTTGTGAATTGCGGTCAGTGGCTTTTTGAGGAGAATTATGCCTGCATATCAAAAAAAATTTGCTATTTTTACCCTTCCCTTTTGACTGAGCCAAGCTCTGCCAGCTAAAAGGTTAAACCAAAGAGCTTCCTCACGAGGTATATATGGCTTATAGAGGCCCAAAAGCAAAAGTTGCCCGCTCTCTTGATTTGGCGGTCACTCCCAAAACACAAAAAATTTTAGAACGCCGCAAATTTCCACCAGGCCAGCACGGAATGAGCCGCAAAAAAAATGCTGGAGTTTACAAGCAGCAGTTAGTTGAAAAACAGAGATTAAAATTCACCTACAATATTTCAGAAGCTCAGTTAGCCAAAACCTATTCAGAAGCAAACCGCAGGGAAGGTTCTTCTGGAGATAACTTGATGGTTCTTTTGGAATCTAGGCTAGATGCCCTTGTGTATCGTGCAGGTTTTGCCCGCACAATTTTCGCAGCTCGCCAATACGTTGCCCACGGTCATTTTCAGGTGAACGGAAGGCGCAGTTTTTCCCCAAACCGTTTGATTAAACCAAACGATTTAATAGAGCTTCGCGAAAAATCAAAAAACCATCCGCAAATAAAAGAAGCAATAGAGGGTGCACCAGAGGCTCCCAACTATTTGTCGGTGAATAAAGACAAAAAAGAAGCCAAGCTGGTGAATGTTCCGCTCCGCGACCAGATACCAGTGAAGCTGAATGAACAGCTTGTTGTGGAATTTTACAGCAAATAAGTTGTCTGAACCCCGATTACCAGAATAGGAAAGATGCCCATACGCAAAGTCTTTACCAAGTGTCTGTTATTCTTATTTCTCCCGATTCAAGGATTTTCCAGATTGTAAATATAAATGCAATTTGGAAATTTCTAATATTTTATATATTATTATTTGGAAATGACCTTATTACTAGGAGAATACACAAATGAGAAAACAGCCCCTCAAATTCGCATTCACGGTAGGCTTTTTGCTTGCCTTGGTTTGCACATTTTCTTGCGGCAATGACGGCGGCGATGAGCAAGGCGGTTCTTTCAACGAAAACTCGCAAATTTACGTTAGAAAAAATGGTGTTCCCTACAAGGGCAGTGGAGATATTAAAATAGGAAACACTATAAAAGTAGGAAGCGTAACGAGTGGAATTGTCAAATTTGAATTATCTAAAATTACAATCCCTGCTGAACATTTAAGTGACTTTTATGTTGATGAACAATTCTCTTGTGAGGATTATCCAACAGACATTAAAGCAGCTAAGGTAGATTACTTTAGACTATACTATAGCAATAGCGATGATGAACTTCTTGGCAAATTGAGAATAGAATATCCTGATGAACAGATTTGGGAAGGAATTTTTTACCTCTATTCTTCAAAAGATGGAAAAATAACTTGTAATTCAGCATCTGATGGCGGAAGTTTCAAAATAAACACAGATGTCAAAGCGCGTTGGAATAAGATATATTTTCGTAAAACTCGCAACTCAGAAGAATGGAGTACAGATAATATCCTAACAAAAGAAATGAAGTGGACAATAGATCCTTAATAACCTTCAGAGAGCGGGATGGACGAGGCTTGAACTCGCAACCTCCGACGTGACAGGCCGGTGCTCTAACCAAATTGAGCTACCACCCCAAAGGTGTTTAGTGGGCGATAACGGATTTGAA